>Ga0075429_100003101_pt1 | contig 14112 bp, 11 predicted proteins | sample RhiMetdeltSRZDD3_FD_75295 | JGI IMG/M metagenome (GOLD analysis project Ga0075429, IMG submission 75295) | Populus rhizosphere microbial communities from Tennessee, USA - Rhizosphere MetaG P. deltoides SRZDD3 | ecosystem: Host-associated > Plants > Roots > Rhizosphere > Soil | place: USA... | reverse complement strand
GCCGACTGGACGACCTCAGCGGCCGGCCAGGGCGTGACGGTGCTCGGGGACGGTAGATGCCGGGCGACGGCGACGCGATCGCCGGGAGCGAGACGGTCGAGTGAGCGCCACCCGTCGAATGTCAGGAACTGGTGGTTGCCCGTCGCATCGATGTGTTTGCCCGAGGACAGCCGCAGGCGGAACGTTTCCTTGCGTCCGCTGGGGAACGCGTGCGTCATCGTTCTCGGCACGTACCTGAGACGCTCGTCCAGCGCCCAGACCGGCGTGTCCCGCAGGCCGGATTCAAGTAACTCCCCGAGGGTGATCTCCTGGTTGGTGTCGGCGCGCACCACCTTGGTGTCCGCCGTCAGGCATCCCGACTCCCTCAGGTCGGACAGCTGCGGTCGCTTGTCGGTGCGCTGCTCCGGCCCGCGGTTGAGCTGCGAAACGGCCACGACGGGGCACTCGATCTCCTTGGCCAGCAGCTTGAGCCCGCGGGAGAGATCGGCGACCTCCTGCTGGCGGCTCTCCACCCGCTTGGGCGAGGTCATCAGCTGCAGGTAGTCGACGATCACCAGCTTCAGGTCGTGTCGCTGCTTGAGCCGGCGTGCCTTGGCCCGGATCTCCATCAGGTTCATGTTCGGGGTGTCGTCGACGAACAGCGGCGCTTCGGAGATCTCGCCCATGCGCCGCGCGAGCTTGGTCCAGTCGTCGTCGGAGAGCTGGCCGGACCGCAAGACGTGCAGCGGGACGCGCGCCTCCGCCGACAACAGGCGCATGACGATCTCGACCTTGCTCATTTCCAGCGAGAAGATCGCGCTGGCCAGGTTGAACCGGACGGCGGCGTTGCGCGCGAAGTCCATCGAAGCGGTGCTCTTCCCCAAGCCCGGGCGGCCGGCCACGACGATCAGCTGACCGGCGTGCAGGCCGTTGAGGAGCCGGTCGAGGTCGGTGAAGCCGGTGGGCACCCCGGTCATCACCCCGCCCTGCGAGCCGACCGCCTCGATCTCGTCGAGCGTCGGCTGGAGCAGGTCGGACAGCACCGCGAAGTCCTCGCTGATGCGCCGCTCGGTCACGTCGTAGACGGCTTGCTGGGCCAGGTCCACCACGTCGTCGACGTCGCGCCCCGCACCGGCGGCGGAGCCGTAGCCGAGCTGGACGATGCGGGTGCCGGCCTCGACCAGGCGGCGCAGCACCGCCCGCTCGGCGACGATCCGCGCGTAGTAGGCGGCGTTCGCCGCGGTCGGCACCGCCGCGATCAGCGTGTGCAGGTAGGGCGCGCCGCCGATGCGCCCGAGGTCGCCGGAGTCGGCGAGCGCGGCCGAGACCGTGATCGGGTCGGCCGGCTCGCCGCGCCCGTAGAGGTCGAGCACCGCATCGAAGATCGTGGCGTGCACGGGCCGGTAGAAGTCGGCCGAGCGCAGTATCTCGACCACGTCGGCGATAGCGTCCTTGGACAGCAGCATGCCGCCCAGCACGCACTGCTCGGCGGCGATGTCCTGCGGTGGCGTGCGGTCGAACTGTGCGTCTGGCGACCCTGACGGGCCACCGGGGGACGTGCGGACCTGCTCGGCCCGCACGTCGTCGGTGATTGACACCGGATCTCCTCCGCCCCCGGAACCAGACCCCCTCACCCGCTTTGATACCGCGGGGGTACGACAATCGCTACGCGGTTGCCTGACCGGGGCGACCGTACGCAACCCGCCGCGGGCGTTCAAATACACCCGTGGAGGAGACTCGGGACAACCTGTGGACGCCCCCGGTGCGGGGTGTGCGCCGGGCTGTGCACAGCCTGTGTAAATCTTCTGGGGACCATCGAGATCACCGGACCTGACCTGCGGGAACGCGGTCCCCACCGTGTGGAGGAGAAAAACTTCCCGGGGGTACGCCGGAGCCGGGCGTGTCGAGCCGTCGATAACCGTCAGTTTTTCGTCTGTACGGACGATTGCGAACTGGTATCGGAAAGGTCACGCTCCGGCCGTGGAGTACCGGGAGTGGGGGTACGAAAGAGACCCACGCGACCGGGTCCCGGCGCAATCCCCGTGGTCAGACGCTGGTGACCCGGCGGACGAGGATCTCGATGACCCTCGCCCGCGCTCCGACCGGCCTACGAGCTGGGACGGGACGGACCGATGGGCGACGGGCAAGTACCCGTCCGACACCGGCGCGTACGGCCGACACAACGCCGGGGACCGCTACCCGCCCGCCGACGAGCGGGAGCCGACCACGGACGCGTGGACGTACGGGCGCCACACGGGTTCGTGGGACTCCTCCGACAGCGGCTGGCTCCCGCAGCCCCGGCAGGGTGAGCTCGACGAGGGGCCGTACCCGTCGGACGTGCGCTGGGGCCAGGTACTCGACCACGACGACTGGTACGAGCACCCGCCGCAGCTACCCGTGCCCCGGCGGCACGGCGAGGTGGTGGCCCCGAGCCGGGCCGATGAGTCCGAGGAGGACGACGAGGACGACGGGAACCCCCGCCGCGGCTACCTGTTCGCGATCCTGCTGACGTGCGCCTGGTACGCCGTACCCATCATCGTGTTCTTGATCTGGGCCGCCACGCTCGGCAGCACGCCGGAGCCGGACTGTCTGGATTCGGCGGGTAACCCGTGCCTGTCACCCAAGGCCGACGCGCTGGGCACGTTCGCGGACAGCCTGCCCAAGATCGCGACCGCGCTGGCGCTGAGCCTGGTTCTCGCGCTGGTCATCCGGCTCACGGCGACGGTGTGGCGGTCCGTGACGGTCGGCTTCGCGGCGGCGGTGGTCGGCGCGGGCATCGCGACCGTCATGTTCTCGGTCCTCGGCTCCGGTACGGCCGGCTGACCGCGGACGACCACGGAAACGGGCGGGCACCGAGATGCCCGCCCGCAGCTGTTTCCGGTGGACCTACTTGGCCCCGACGACCGTCAGCGAAATGGCCGCGGTGACCTCGGGGTGCAGCTTCACGTCCACCTTGTAGTTGCCGGTGGACTTGATGTGTCCGGGGAGCAGCAGGCGGCGCCGGTCGAGCACCGGACCGCCGGCGGCCTTGACCGCGTCGACGATCTCGGCCGGGGTGACCGAACCGAAGAGCCGGCCGCCCGAGCCCGCCCGCGCGGAGAGCCGCACGTTCAGCCCCTCGAGCTGGGTCTTCACCTCGGTGGCCTGGCCGAGGTCGCGGATCTCGCGGGCCGAACGCGCCCGCTGGATGACCGTGACCTGCTTCTCGGCGCCCCTCGTCCAGCGGATCGCGAACCCCTGCGGGAGCAGGTAGTTGCGCCCGTAGCCGTCCTTGACCTCGAGCACGTCGCCCGGAGTACCGAGGCCGGACACCTCCTGGGTCAGGATGATCTTCATGTCCGCACCTCCGTTCAGCGGGCCGTGGTGGTGTACGGCAGGAGCGCCATCTCACGGGCGTTCTTGACCGCACGGGCGATCTGGCGCTGCTGCTGGGAGGTAACCCCGGTCACCCGCCGAGCGCGGATCTTCCCGCGGTCGGAGATGAACTTCCGCAGCAGCGCGGTGTCCTTGTAGTCGATGTAGGTGATCCCCTCTTTGTCGAGGGGGTTGACCTTCTTCTTCGGCTTGCGCAGTGCCGCAGCCTTTGCCATGTCTCTTACTCCGTAGCGCTGTTAGAACGGTGGCTCGTCGTCGAAGGAGTTGCCCGCCTTGGCCGCGCCGGCCGGAGCCGGTGCCGCGGATGCCCACGGGTCGTCGTAACCACCGCCCTGGCCACCGCCGCCACCGGAGCCGAAGCCGCCGCCCGAACTGCGCGACATCTTCTGCACCTTGGCCGTGGCATAGCGCAGGGAGGGGCCGATCTCGTCGACCTCAAGCTCGATGACCGTGCGCTTCTCGCCCTCCTTCGTCTCGTACGACCGCTGGCGCAGCCGGCCCGAGACGATGACGCGCGCGCCCCGCTGCAGCGACTCGGCGACGTTCTCCGCCGCCTGGCGCCACACCGTGCAGGACAGGAAGAGCGGCTCGCCGTCTTTCCACTCGCCGGACGTCTTGTCCATGAACCGCGGCGTCGAGGCCACCCGGAACTTGGCGACAGCCGCGCCGGACGGGGTGAAACGCAGCTCAGGGTCGTCGGTCAGGTTGCCGATGACCGTGATGGTGGTATCTCCAGCCATGGTCACTACTCCTCAAAGCTCCGCTTGTCTCGCCGCCAGGCTCCCATACGGGTACGACGAACAAGCGCGGTGACATCAGTGAACTTCTGGCCGGATCACCTTCGTGCGCAGAACAGCCTCATTCAGCCGCATCTGCCGGTCCAGCTCGGCCACAGCCTCGGGGGAGGCCTGCAGGTCGATGACCGCGTAGATCCCCTCGGCCTTCTTGTTGATCTCGAACGACAGGCGCCGACGGCCCCAGACGTCCACCTTCTCCACCGAGCCACCCGCGGTCCGGATCACGTTGAGATACGTGTCGAGCGACGGGCCAACGGTGCGCTCCTCGAGGCTTGGGTCGAGGATCACCATGATCTCGTAATGACGCAAGACGATGCTCACCTCCTCTGGGCTAAGCGGCCACGGTCCATCCGCGGCAGGAGGTCATGCGTCGTGTCCGCCACCGAGGGCGGACAACCACACCAGGATACCTGGTATCCCGGGAAGGGCCGCGGGGCGCTTCTGTCCAGTCATCCTGGGTGGGACCTGGGGAGGAACGACCACACCGACGAAGTGAACAGGGCGCGCCCCGCGGAGCCTGTGTTGTGTTATAGCTTACGCCACTGCGGTTGGAGATGCACGTTGAGCGAGAATAGCCCGGTTTGTGGGTTCCCGAGCACGTGACCCTCGTCGGCTCCGGACCACGGACGGGACCGTCCCGGTCACCGGACCTAACGACACCCCATGGTCACCGGTGACGCACCGTATCTGTCGTAGCGGACGGATAGGCTCGCCGTATGCGCATCGGAGCCCATGTCGACTCGGACAACCCGCTCGCCGGCGTGATCGCCCGCGGGGGCGATGCCGTGCAGTTCTTCCTCACCGATCCGCAGGGGTTCGCCGCCCCGAAGCCGCGGGCCGACGCCGACGAACTGCGCTCGTCCCCGGTGGACGTCTACGTGCACGCGCCCTACCTGGTGAACGTCGCCACCCCCAACAACCGCATCCGCATCCCCAGCCGCAAGCTGCTCATGCAGCACGCGAAGGCGGCCGCGGCACTCGGCGCCAAGGGCCTGATCGTCCACGGTGGACACGTGGGCAAGGGCGAGTCGCTCGAGGTCGGCTTCGAGAACTGGCGCAAGGCCTTCGCGTACGCCGTCGAGCAGGGCGGTTTCCCCCTCCCGGTGCTCATCGAGAACACCGCGGGCGGTGACAACGCGTGTGCCCGCCGGTTCGACGCGCTCGCCGGGCTGTGGGCGGCGCTCGAGGACTACGAGGTCGGGTTCGTGCTCGACACCTGCCACGCGCATGCCGGCGGCGAGGAGCTGCTCGGCGTCGTCGACCGGGTGAAGGCGATCACGGGCCGCATCGACCTGGTGCACCTGAACGATTCGAAGGACCCGTTCGACTCCGGGCGCGACCGGCACACCAACATCGGCGACGGTGAGATCGACCCTGAGCTGCTGGTCGCCGTCGTCCGCGCCGCGGGCGCACCGGTGATCGTGGAGACGCCCGGCGGCGAGGAGGGACAGGCCGCCGACATCGCGTACCTCCGCGAACACGCCGCTCGGTAGAGAATGCGTCGATGAACACGCGCCAGGGCGAGCACTCCGTGCCGGACGCCGACGACTCCATCGACGAGGCCGACCCGTACCGGCCCCTGCCGGAGGAGTTCGTGGACGACGAGCCGTTGGACGGGGACGGGGAGCCGGACCTCGCCCGGCCGTGGACGGCCGACCACGACAAGGCCAGCTCCGGGCGGCCGCCGGCACAGGGCACCGGACCCACGCCGGCCGCGATGCCGGCCGCGGCGCCGGACGCGGAGCCCGGCCCGGTGGCCGTGACCGCCGGAGAGCCCGAGGACGCCACCGCGGCGGCCCCGCCCGCCGCGCCCGAGCCCGCCGCGCCCGAGCCCGGGACGGTGGTCGAGCCCTCCGCAACCGAGCCCGGCGCATCTGAGCCCGGGACGGTGGTCGAGCCCTCCGACGGCGCGACCGTCGCCGAACCCGCCACAGACTCCGCCGGCGACGAACCCGCGGCCGCCGACTCCGCCGGCGACGGACCTGATGGCGACAAGCCGGCCGATGACCTCGACCCGTTCATCCGGTTCGCTCCGGCGCCGGAGGAGGTGCCGAGCCGGGCCCGGCAGATCACCGATCGGGTCGGGCGCGTGCTCGGACACGAGTGGACGCTCGCGAGCCTCGGCGGCCTGCTGCTCGCCATCGTGATGACGTGGCCGACGCTCCGCTATCCGCTCCAGACCATCCCGCAGGACGTCTGGGACCCGACCCTGCAGGCGTGGGAGGTCGCCTGGGCCGGGCACGCCCTCACCACCAGCCCGCTCAACCTGTGGCACGCCAACGCGTTCTGGCCGGACCAGTACAGCTACGTCTTCTCCGACACGCTGCTCGGGTACGCGCCGTTCGCGCTGATCGGCCAGGGCCCGGCCGCGGCCGTCCTCCGGTACAACATCCTGTTCGTCCTCGCGTACGCGCTCGCGTTCGTCGGGGCGTACGCCCTCGTCCGGCAGCTCGGATCGACGCGCACGGGTGCGGTCGTGGCGGCGGTGGCCTTCGCGTACGCGCCGTGGCGGCTGGCGCAGGCCGGGCACCTGCACGTCATGTCGAGTGGCGGGATCGTGCTCGCCCTGGCGATGCTGGCGCGCGGGCACGGGTACTCGTTGCGCGACGGGTACCGCCCCGAGCGCCGCCACGCCGGATGGGCGCTCGGTGGGTGGCTCGTCGGGGCGTGGCAGCTCACGCTGGGGTTCGGGATCGGCCTGCCGTTCGGGTACATCGTCGGCGTGATCGTGATCGTGTCGGCGGTGACCTGGGCCATCCGGCGGACGCGGGTCGGTCCGCGGCCGTTCGGGGGCCGGCTGCTGCTGGCGGACCTCGGCGGTGGCGCGTTGTTCGGCGCCGTGGCGCTGCTGATGGCCCTGCCGTACCTGAAGGTCGTGGAGCTGCACCCCGAGGCCAAGCGCAGCGAGGCCGAGGTCGCGCTGTACTCGTCGCCGCTGCGCGGGTTCTTCACCGCCCCCTCCGAGTCGTGGCTGTGGGGCGACCGGCATGCCGCGGCGCGGGCGAGCCTGCCCTGGCACCCGGAGATGACGCTGCTGCCAGGTTTCGTGCTGTACGGGTTGGCCGTGGCCGGGCTCGTCTTTTCGATCTGGCGCGTGCGCACCCGGCTCCTGCTCGCCGCCGGCGTACTCGTGTCGATCGCGCTGGCGATGGGCTCGCGGCTGCTCGGCGGCGGCCGTCCCGGCTACCTGACGCTCTACGACCTGCTGCCCGGCTGGGCCGGGATCCGCACGCCGGGCCGCCTCGTCCTGTGGACGACGCTGCTGCTCGGCCTCCTCGCGGCCGGGGCGGTGAGCGCGTTCGTCGACCGGGCGCGCGAGCTGACGGTCGACCGCGTACCGCCGCGGCCCGGCGTCCTGCTGCGGCTGGCCACGCTCGTACCGCTCGTCCTGGTACTCGTCGAAGGGGTCAACCGCACCCCGCACCCCGACGTGCCGACGGCACCGGTCGCGCTCAAGTCGTACGCGGGGCCGATCCTCGTCCTGCCGACGGACCAGCCGATCGACCAGAACGTCATGCTGTGGTCCACCAACGGCTTCCCGAAGATCGTCAACGGCAGCAGCGGCTTCATACCGGAAGGCATGCGGCGTACCCGCGAGACGACGGCGACGTTCCCGGACGAGGCGAGCATCGCCTACCTGCGCGAGCTCGGCGTGAAGACGGTGATCCTCGTCAAGAGCCGGGTCGGCGGTACGCCCTGGGCGGACGCGGCGACCGTACCGGTCGACGGCCTCGACGTCACCCGCGAAGAGCAGGGGAACGTGGTCGTGTTCCACCTCGACTGACCCCGCCGAGCACGAAGACGTCCGGGGCGCCGTCGAGCACACCCCCGTCGGGGTCGTCGGCGTACGTCTCGCGGACCGGGTCGAGCTCGGGCCGCAGCACGTCGCGTACGACGAACCAGCAGAGGACCGCGAGCGTGGTGATCCGCATCCCGGACGCGAGTACGAACACGCCTTCCGGGAACACCTGCTTGCCCGACGAGGCGCCGAGCAGCTCGCCGTAGAACGCGAGGAAATAGCAGATCTCCGCGGCCTGCCAGGCAAGGAACGCGCCCCACCGCGGCCGCGCCAGCACCGCGAGCGGGATCAGCCACAGCACGAACTGCTGGGACCAGACCTTGTTGAAGATCAGGAACACCGCCACCGCGAGGAACACCACCTGGGCGAGCCGGGGGCGGCGCGGCGCGTACAGCACCAGGGCCCCGATCGCGCCCCAGCCGAGCGCGAACAGGACGTACGTGAGGTTGTTCAGCGTCGGGATATGGTCGGCGAGCCACTGGAACGGGGACAGGCCGTACTGCCCGTTGTTGTGCGGGAAGTGGTCGCCGATGTACCAGAGCGTGCCCCAGTCGACCCCCCGCGACGAGCTGAGGGCGAAGAACTGACCCCAGTTGTTCTTGTTCAGCAGCGCCACCGGCAGGTTCACCGCGGCCCAGGTGGCGACGCCGATCGTCGCCGCCGACAGCCATTCGGGCACCTTGCCCGCCCGCACGCACAGGACGAGCAGCGGGATGAAGACGAAACCGGGCCAGAGCTTTGCCGCGGTACCGAGGCCGAGCAGCACTCCCGCCAGCGCGGGATGGCGTTTGGCCCACGCGTACAGGCCGAACGCGGTGAGCCCGATGGCGAGGAAGTCCCAGTTGACGGTCGCGGTGACGAGGAGGGCGGGGGACAGGGCGAACATCGCCGCGTCCCACGGTCGGCGGCGGCGCAGGGACAGGATCACGGCGCAGGTCGCCACCGCGAGGGCCAGCAGCACCAGCGCGTTCGTGTGGTAGAACGCCTCACCCTGGTTGAAGCCCGGGTTGCGCTCGCCGTACGCGTGGATCGGCAGGCCGAGGAGGCCCATCATCGCGCCGGTGAGCACCGGGTACTCGACGGCGTGGTCGAGGTACGGGATCTCGCCCTTGTCCAGCCCCTCGGCGTAGTACAGCGCGAGCACATCCGTGTAGCAGAACTGGGTGTACTGCTTGTGGTTGGTCCACGCCCCGTCACTGCACGGCAGCTTCTGTACCCAGTGCAGCGTGAGCGTCAGGCAGCAGAGCGCGAGGACGATGCGGGCGGCCGTCCAGAACCGCGGCAGGCCGGTCGGGCCGGTACTCCGGCGGACCGCGTGCTCGCCCAGCGGGCCGCCGATCGCCTCGGCCAGCCCGTGGACGAACGGATCCGTTCGCGACGGCGCGTCAGCGGGCGGCGGCCCGGACGGACGGATACTCGCGGTCATAGCGACCCATGCTATGGCCGGGGGCCGGACCTACCGTCGGCGGCTCGGGGTCGGGTTCGGAGCCGGGCCCCCACCGCCGCCTCCGCCGCCACCGGGGGGCGGGCAGATGATCGGGATCATGCACGGCTGGCCGCCCGGCAGCGACGGGGTGGGCGACACGCCGTTGGCCTTGGGCCACGAGTCGTCGCCGGTGTTCTTGCGCTCCGGGAACTTCTCGACCTTCAACCCCTTCTGGGCCGCGTCCATGAACTTCTTCCAGATGTCCGTCGGCAGCGTGGCGCCCTGGATCCGGTTGCCGTTCTTGTCCTTGATCGGCAGCTCCTTGCCGACGTTGCCGACCCACACCGCGGTCGCGATCTGCGGCGTGAAGCCGACCATCCAGGCGTCCTTGTTCTCCGCGGTCTGCCCGAGCTGCCAGGTACCGGTCTTCCGGCCGGACGGGCGGCCACCCTCGAGCGTCTTGCCCGGGTAGTTGGAGAGCACCGAGACGATGTCGTCGACCTTGTCGGCGTGGAAGACCTGCTGCGGCTTGACCTGCTCGCCACCGACCTTGACGAACTGACCCTTGTCGTTCTTGTGCTTCACCTCGACGACGAAGTGCGCCGGGCGGTACACGCCGCGCGCGGCGAACGTCGCGACGCCGTTGGCGTGGTCGAGCACCGTGATCTTGTACTGGCCGAAGCCCACCTGCGTGTTGAACACCGCCGGGGCCAGCTGGGCGGCCGGCTTCGAGGCCAGGTCGAACGCCTCACCCGCGTCGTTCCACATCGTCTTGACTCCGGCCTTCCGGGCGGCGTCGACGACCTTGGCCGGTCCGATCTCCTTGGTCAGCCAGTAGAACGGCACGTTGTACGACTGGAGGGCCGAGTACTCGAGCGTGCAGCTCTTGGCGCAGGCCGGCGTACGACCCGCGTTGGAGATCGTGAACGGACCGTCCTTGACCTTGGTCGCGTCCCAGTACGAGCCCAGTCCGACGTCCTCTTCCATGCCGGCGGCGAGCGTGTAGAGCTTGAACGACGAGCCCGGGGAGTGCCCGCCGGTCAGCGCGCCGCCCTCGTGGTTGACGCCCGCGTAGTCCGTACCTGTGCCGTTGTCACCGCCGTAGTAGGCGAGGACGCGTCCGGTCGTCGGGTCGATGGCGACGAGCGCCGCCATCAGGTTGGGCGGCTGCAGCTCCATCAGCGAGCCCTTGACCGAGCGCTGCGCCGCGTTCTGCGCGTACTGCTGGAGCGTCGGGCTGATCGACGTGGTGATCTGGTACCCGCCCTTTTTCCAGTCGCCGAGCCCCATCTTGGCCAGCTCGTCGCGTACGTAGTTGATCACGTTTCCGGTGGGCTGGTTGATGCCGCAGTCGATCGCGCAGGACTTGCCGTCGTACGGGTTGACCTTCGGGTACTGCATCGCGGCGCGCTTGCCCGCGTCGAGCCAGCCGAGCTGCACCATGCCGTCGAGCACGTACCCCCAGCGGTCCTTGGCGGCCGCCTCGTTGTACGCCGGGTCGTACCCCTGGTGCCCGCCGGGTACGGGGTCGGTCTGCTTGATCACGGCGGCCAGGACGGCGGACTGCTCGACCGAGAGCTTGTTGGCCGGTACGGAGAAGTAGGTCTGCGCGGCCGCCTCGATGCCGTACGCGCCGCGGCCGAAGTAGATGATGTTCAGGTAGTTGGCGAGGATGTCGGTCTTCTTGAACTTCTGCTCCAGCTTGTTCGCCAGCACCGCCTCGCGGATCTTCCGGGCGTACGTGATGCCGTTCAGGTCGGCGATGTGCCGGGCGTACTGCTGGGTGATCGTCGAGGCACCCTGGGTCTCGCCGCCGGTGACGTTGTTCCACGCGGCGCGGAAGATGCCCTGGACGTCGACGCCGCCGTGCTCGAGGAACTTGCGGTCCTCGGCCGAGATCACCGCGTGCTGGACGTCGACCGGGATGCCCTCGGCCGGGACGATCGAGCGGTTGACGTCGCCGAGCTTGGCGAGCTGGCTCTTGCCGTCGTTGAAGAAGATCGTCGTCGACTCGGGGATCTTGAAGTCGGACGGCAGCGCCACGTCGTCGTAGTAGTACGTGGCGCCGACGACCAGCCCGCCCGCAAGCATGATGAAGATCGCGAACGAGGCGATGATCCAGTTACGCCGCTTGCTGCGCCGGGCCTTGCCCTTGGCCGTCTTCTTCCCGCCGGGGCCACCGGGTCCGCCCGGCCGGCCCGAACCCGGGCCGGTGGGCGTGGGGCCCATCGGCGCGCCGGGGCTGACCGGGATGCCGGGCCGGACGCTCGCACGGCCGGCGACAACGGCGGGACCGTAGCCCAGGCCGGGAACCGAGGCGCGCCCGATCGTGCGCTCGCCGGACGGCTCGTCGTACTCGTACCCGTTGTCGTGCGGCACGCTCGCGCGACCGACGCTCGCCCGACCCACTGCGGCCGAGCCGACCGCGGCCGGGCGCCACGCGGGCTCGACCGGCTCGGGGTCGTAGTCGTAGTCGTACCCACCGACAGGGCCGGGCACCTGCGCCCGACCGCGCGCGGAGTTCGGGTCTTCGTACGGGTTCATCAGTCACACCTTGCCGGTAGCCGTGGTGGTGGGCCTGCCCACCACCGGGTTGCCGTGAGGTTGGCCACGTCTATGCATGTTCAACGAGCGCGCCGGACGCCCGCAGCCGCGGTCGTACTTTCGGCCGCCGGGCCCGGACCGGCGGCGAGGCCGTCGCGCCCGAGAAGGTACTGCTCGACGAGGTGGTTCCAGCCGCACCCGCGGCACACCTCGACCACGTACACCTGGAACTCGCGGAAGGTCATCGCCAGCACGGGCAGCTCGGCCCGGTTACGGGCCTGCCCGGCGGACTGCTTGAGCTCGTCGCCGTAGATGTAGTGCACCTGGGTCAGGTGCTCGCGCCGGCACACCGGACACCGGACATCGGTCGGATCGCCGTGAAACTTCGCGGCGCTCTTCAGGTACGGCGACGCGTCGCACACCTCGTACACGCCGACCCGACCCGAGTAGACCTCACGCAGCAACGCCCGCTTCCGGAGCGAGTAGTCGACTATCTGGCGCTGCGTGCGCATGGCAGAAGGGTACGCGGTGATTCGCGCCGAAGCGACCAGCCAGGCGGTGCGGTGACGTTACGTGATCGCCTCCGTTCTGCAGGTGGGATTGCGACCCCGTCGAGGTCCGGCTACGGTGGCGATGTATCGGCGCGATACATCGGTCGGACAGACGGAGCAGCGAGGAGGTAACCCGGCAGCCATGCTCGAGCTCGCCATTCTCGGCCTCCTCCACGAGTCGCCGATGCACGGGTACGAGCTGCGCAAGCAGCTCGCCACGAAGCTCGGCGCCATCAGGGCCGCCATCAGCTACGGCTCTCTCTACCCCACCCTCCGCCGGTTGCAGGCGGGCGGCTGGATCACCGAGGCACAGGCGACGGCCGAGGCCACGCCCGAGTCCGAGATCCCGCCGCTGACCAGCCGGCGTGGCCGGGTCGTCTACGCGATCACGGCCGAGGGCAAGGAACGGTTCGGCGAGCTGCTGGCCCAGGCCGGGCCGGAGACGTTCGACGACCCCGGGTTCGGCATCCACTTCGCGTTCTTCGCGCGCACCGACGCCGATACCCGGTTGCGGATCCTCGAGGGCCGGCGGCGCCGGATCGAGGAGCGCCGGGAGGGGCTCCGCGACGTGCTGGGCCGGGCCGCCGAGCGGCTCGACGCGTACACCCTCGAACTGCAACGCCACGGCCTCGACGCCTGCGAGCGGGAGGTCCGCTGGCTGGAGGAACTGATCGCCAACGAGCGGTCCGGCCGGCCACCGGCCGCCGGTGCCGGAGACACCACCACCCCGTCCCGCCCACCCGGGTGAGGGGTCGTGACGGAGATGAAGAAGGAGGCACAAGCGATGGGCTCCATCCGCGTCGCAATCGTCGGTGTGGGGAACTGCGCCTCGTCCCTGGTGCAGGGCGTGGAGTTCTACCGCGACGCCGACCCGAACGGCCGCGTTCCCGGCCTCATGCATGTCGTGTTCGGCGACTACCACGTCCGTGACGTGGAGTTCGTCGCCGCGTTCGACGTCGATGCCAAGAAGGTCGGCCGCGATCTCGCCGAGGCCATCGTGGCCAGCGAGAACAACACGATCAAGATCGCCGACGTCGCGCCGACGGGCGTCACCGTCCAGCGTGGCCCGACGCTCGACGGGCTCGGGGAGTACTACCTGGACACGATCCAGGAGTCCGACGACGCCCCCGTGGACGTGGTCGCCGCGCTGCGGGAGGCCCGGGTCGACGTGGTCGTGTCGTACCTGCCGGTGGGCTCCGAGCTGGCCGACAAGTTCTACGCCCAGTGCGCGATCGACGCGGGCTGCGCCTTCGTCAACGCGCTACCGGTCTTCATCGCGTCCGACCCCGAGTGGGCCGCGAAGTTCACCGAGGCCGGGCTGCCGATCGTCGGCGACGACATCAAGTCGCAGGTCGGCGCGACGATCCTGCACCGGTCCCTCGCCAGGCTCTTCGAGGACCGCGGGGTCGAGCTGCTCCGCACGTACCAGCTGAACTTCGGCGGGAACATGGACTTCATGAACATGCTGGAGCGCAAGCGGCTGGTCTCCAAGAAGATCTCGAAGACCCAGTCGGTGACGTCCCAGATCCCGCACGACATGGAGCGCGGCACCGTCCACATCGGACCGAGCGACCACGTGCCGTGGCTCGACGACCGCAAGTGGGCCTATATCCGGCTGGAGGGCAAGGCGTTCGGCGAGGT
>Ga0075429_100003098_pt1 | contig 14114 bp, 6 predicted proteins | sample RhiMetdeltSRZDD3_FD_75295 | JGI IMG/M metagenome (GOLD analysis project Ga0075429, IMG submission 75295) | Populus rhizosphere microbial communities from Tennessee, USA - Rhizosphere MetaG P. deltoides SRZDD3 | ecosystem: Host-associated > Plants > Roots > Rhizosphere > Soil | place: USA... | reverse complement strand
ATTTAATGAAGCGTTGAGGATGGGTCGAGAGACCGCTCCCACTCTGGCAATATTCCAAGCCCTATATGGTCTCGGACGTGTGGCTCAGTCGCGGCGTAATGATGCCGCAGCGTATATATTTTATAGGGAAGCATTGGATGTATATAGACAGTCAACCAGTCATCCTTTGGTTTCAATGATTTGGGCATGGGTGTCACTGAGAAATTATGGTGCTGCCGTTGCTTACCCGCTGGAAGCTGTGGCAATGCTAAATATTGCTAAGAATAAAGTGGAACGAGCAACACGTTTACTCGGCGCATCGGAACATTCATATAACCTGATCCAATTTCAGCAAACGCCAGCCGAGCGCGCTGAACACGATCAATCCATAGCTAGCGCCCGCGCCGCCTTGGGAGAGGAAGCATTTGCCACTGCCTATGAAGAAGGCAAGAAAATGACGCTGGATGAAGCTGTCGCGTATGCCTTGGGAGACAGGGAGGCAAACGTTGGCTGAGGTATCTTTTGGTGAATGGCTGAAACGTCGACGTAGCGCACTAGGACTAACACAAGAGCAATTGGCGTTGAAAATCAACTGCTCGACCAGTGCATTGCGCAAGTTCGAGTCCGAAGAACGCCGCCCCTCTGCTGAGATCGTCGAACAGCTCGCGGATATTTTCAGCATTCCTCAGGAAGAACGTAATTCATTTCTGCGTTTTGCACGCGGCGACTGGCAGGCAATATCTGGCGGGGATGCCGGAGAAACTCCCTGGCGTGCCTCGAAGGTGGATGCAGTGCCTCGCTCGAATCTGCCAGCATCTACTACCTCCTTCATTGGTCGTGAAAAGGAACTGGGTGAGATTGTTCGTCTCGTCGCGAAGGATCGCCTTGTAACCCTGGCAGGCGCAGGTGGCATCGGCAAAACACGACTCTCGTTGAAAGCCGCCCAGGAATTACTCAACGCATTTCCCGATGGTGTTTGGTTCATTGAACTTGCCCCGCTCTCCGATCCTGCACTCATTCCACAAGCCATGGTTTCAACGCTGGGACTCATCGATCAGGCGGGTCGTTCGGCTCTAAACATCCTCACTGATTTCCTGCAAAGCAAACATGCCTTGCTGATTCTGGACAACTGCGAGCATCTCATTCAAGCGAGCGCACAACTGACAGAGACACTATTACGCGCTTGCCCTGATTTACACATTCTCGCCACAAGCCGTGAAGCGTTGGGCGTACCAGGAGAGATCACCTTCTCGGTACCCGCTCTTTCTGTACCAGAAATCGAGCAATCAATTGTCATCGAAACAATTACCAAGTGTGAAGCGGTCCAACTATTCATCGAGCGTGCCCAAGCTGCTCTACCAGGTTTTGTCTTGACCCAGGACAACGTGCCTGCCATCGCACAAGTCTGTCACCAACTGGATGGTATCCCGCTGGCGCTTGAATTGGCCGCAGCGCGCATCAAGATGATGTCTCTGGAAGAGCTTACGTCACACTTGAATGATCGCTTCCACCTGCTTACGGGAGGCGCGCGTACGGCCCTGCCTCGTCACCAAACCTTGCAAGCCCTGATTGACTGGAGTCATGACTTGCTCTCCGAATCCGAGCGAGTGCTATTGCGGCGGCTCTCCATATTCGCGGGCGGCTGGTCACTGGAAGCCGCGGAGTCCATTTGTGGGAATGAAGGCATTGAGACCCACGAGATTCTGGATTTGCTGACGCAACTGCTCAACAAATCGCTCGTCATCGTGAAGCACAAGCAGGGGCAGGAAACCCGTTATCGCATGTTAGAGACTATTCGCCAGTATGCGCGCGACAAGTTGTGGGCAGCAGGCGAAGGGGAGAGCATGCGCCAATGGCACCTCGCGTATTTTGTTGATCTGGCTGAACGAGCAGAACCCAACCTGCGCGCCTTTGATATGGTAATGTGGCTGGATCGGCTGGAAACTGAACACGACAACATCCGCACGGCGATGGAGTGGGCATCGGAGAGCGATGTGGAAGCGGAACTCCGACTGGCAAGCGCGCTTTGGTGGTTCTGGCATATCCGTGACCACAAAAGTGAAGGGACGGAATGGTTGGAACGGGCGCTGTCTATCGAGGCGATGGAACGCGGCGATCGGCCTCTGACGCCTAGCCGCGCCATCATCCGGGGGAAGGCGCTGTATGTAGCTGGATTTCTAAGGATCATGATGTGGGAGACAGATATAGGAGCCGCATTGTCGGAGGAGAGCCTGGCGCTCTTTCGGGACTTGGGCCCGGAAGGCAAGCGCGGCATGGCTTACGCACTATGGAACTTGAGCGTGGTGGCGGGTCAGCAATCAGATCTTCGCCGACGGAAGCCATTGATGGAGGAGAGCTTAGCCCTGTTCCAGGAAGTAGGCGACAAATTTGGTATTGCGCAATGTCTTCCTAGCATCGGAGCTAATGCGATGGCGCTAGACGGCGATTACGAGCGAGCCAGGGCGCTTGCAGAAGAAGGCTTAGACTTGTACAAGGAAATCGGGGACAAGGATGGGATTGCGAATACACTTGGGAGTTTAGGCTATTTGGCTTTCCAGCAGGGCGACTACAAACAAGCCACAACACGGTTTGAGTCCAGTCTGGCTCTATTTCAAGAGGTGAGAAATAAGTATGGATTAGGTGGGATGCTTTATGGCGTAGCGCAAGCGGCCAGAGCAGAGGGACAGTATGGAAAAGCAACCACAGTTCTGGAAGAAGTATTGGTACTTGAGCAAAACTCGGGAAGTAAGCGTCTAATTGCTTACAGTTTTTACTCCCTGGGAGAAGTAGCCGCAACACAAGGCAACTATAAGCAAGCAGCTAAACAATATGAAGAAGGATTGGCCGCGGGCCGGGAAACAAAGAATCCAGGTGCCATCGCGTCCGGGTTATACGGCCTGGGGAAAGTGGCTTGGGTCCAGGGCGATTACAAACAGGCGACTCAAAAGTTGGAGACAGCTTTGGCCATCAGTCGGGACGCTGGAGATAAATTTGAAGCCACCCTTGCGCTTCATGGCCTGGGACGGGTGGCGCAATCTCAGGAAGACTATATCAAAGCTGGCTCGCTCCACATGGAAGCGATAGCGATCTGTCAGGAACTTCGCGACCAAATGAGTGCTGCATTTCATTTGGAGGCCCTTGGAACTCTCGCCGCCGCTCAAAACCAAATCAAACGTTCAGCCAGGTTGTTCGGCGCGGCAGAGGCTCTCTATCCTCCGCTCCGCTTTGAAGTGTCTGCCAGGGAGCGCTCTGAGCATGACCAGGCAATTGCTACCGCCCGCGCCGCGTTGGGGGAAGAAGCATTTGCCGCTGCATATGAAGAGGGCAAGAAAATGACGCTGGATGAAGCTGTCGCGTATGCCTTGGGAGATGTGGAGGCAGAGGTTGGCTGAGGTATCTTTTGGTGAATGGCTGAAACGTCGACGTAGCGCACTAGGACTAACACAAGAACAGTTGGCTCTGAAAATCAACTGCTCGACCAGTGCATTGCGCAAGTTCGAGTCCGAAGAACGTCGTCCATCCACCGAAGTGGTCGAACAACTTGCGGATATTTTCAACATTCCTCCTGACGAACGTAAATCCTTTTTGCGTTTTGCACGCGGCGACTGGCAGGCGATCTCTGATGGAGATACCCAAGAGACTCCCTGGCGTGCCTCGAAGGCGGATGCAGTGCCTCGCTCGAATCTGCCAGCATCTACTACCTCCTTCATCGGTCGCGAAAAGGAACGGGATGAAATTATTCATCTCATGGCGAAGAGTCGATTGGTTACGCTCACAGGGGTTGGCGGTATTGGCAAATCCCGCCTCTCGATTCAAACTGCTTCAGCTTTGTTGAATGACTTTCCTGATGGCACATGGCTCGTAGAACTTGCCCCTCTTGCCGACCCTGCACTTGTATCGCAAATCATTGTCAATACGCTGGGCCTGCTCGAACAGGCAAATCGCTCCCCCCAAACCATCCTCACCGATTTCCTGCAAAGCAAACATGCCTTGCTGATTCTGGATAACTGTGAACATCTCATCCAGGCGTGCGCACAACTCGTAGAAATGTTATTGCGCGCCTGCCCGGACCTGAAAATCCTGGCAACCAGCCGCGAGGCATTGAACATCGCGGGAGAGTCGCTGTATCTCGTCCCAACTCTGACGATTCCCGATTCTTTAAACGCGACACTGGATAGTCTCTCCGAATCCGAAGCCGTGCAGTTATTCCTTGAACGTGCCCAATCGACATTGACAGGTTTCGCACTGACTGAGGAGAACGCGCCCGCCATTACTCAGGTCTGTCGTCAACTTGATGGTATTCCGCTCGCTCTTGAACTCGCAGCAGCGAGGGTGAAACTCCTGCGAGTCGAAGAGATCGCCGCAGGTCTCGATGACCGCTTTGGCCTGCTTACTAGCGGAAGCCGCACAGCCCTGCCGCGCCATCAAACGTTACAGGCGTTGATAGATTGGAGTCATGACCTCCTTACGGAAACCGAGCGCGTGATGTTGAGAAGGCTCTCCGTGTTCGCAGGAGGGTGGGCATTGGAAGCGGCAGAGCAAGTGGCGGGCAACAGATGGCACGAGGAAGTAGAAAACGCGCCAGTCAGCCATAGTCTGCAAACAATGGAGATTCTCGATCTACTCACTTCCCTGGTTAATAAATCTCTGATCACCGCAGAGAGCCAACCAGGGCAAGAAACCCGCTACGCTATGCTGGAAACGATCCGCCAGTATGCGAGTGAGAAGCTCATACAGGCAGGCGAGGGAGAATTGTTACGCAAGCGGCATGTTGCTTACTACGTTGATCTGGCCGAGCGCGCCGAACCGAATCTGCGCGCCCGTGATATGGTTCTATGGCTCGACCACCTCGAAGCGGAACACGAAAATATTCGTTCGGCGCTGGAATGGGCGCTGGAGGGCGACATCGAAGCAGAGCTGCGTCTGGCAAGCGCCTTATTGTGGTTCTGGCACATTCGTGGTCACAAGAATGAAGGAGTGGAGTGGCTGGAGCGCGCTCTGTCTATTGAAGCCATGGATCACGAGGGCCAGCCCCGAACGCCCCAGCGCGCAAGCATCCGTGGGAAGGCGCTCAATGCAAGCGGCTCCCTGATGGTCATGAATCAAGAGATTGCGAGGGCGCCGGTACGTTTGGAGGAAAGCCTGGCTCTCTTCAAAGAACTTGGTCCCGCCGGGAAACAGGGTATGGCTACTGCCGTGCTCAGACTAGCTATCCTGCCGTCGGCGCGGGGTCGGACGAAGGACATGCTGCTACAAAGCCTGGCATGGTTTCGTGAGATCGGTGATAAATTCGGCGTGGCTGAAACTCTCTTGCAACTCTCCGGCCTTGTCCAAAACGATGATCACCAACAGGCAGTGTTATTTATAGAAGAAAAGCTGGCTTTGAGTCGAGAAATTGGCGATCAGGATGGCATCGCCTCTGCGCTCTCGAGCCTGGCTGACCTGGCACTCTCACAGGATGACTACGGACAGGCAATCCCTCTCTACGCGGAGAGTTTAGCGGCGTTCCGCACTGTTAAAAACCTTGCGGCGGTTAGCATGACACTTGGCAGTTTTGGCGATGTTTTTTTCTGGCAGGGCAACTACGGACAAGCAGCGAAAACTTATGAAGAAGCTCTGGCATTCGTTCAGGAACTTGGCTATCGATTCCATATCGCATTTTATCTCTACAGCCTGGGGATACTTGCCTGGTTCCAGGGTGAGTATTCCCGGGCCATGCACCAGGTTAGCAGGAGTCATCCCATCTTCCGTGACATAGGTCATCACTGGCTGGCTGTCAGCAGCCTGCATACGCTCGGGGATATCGCTCTGGCGGCAGGGGATGTAGAGGAAGCGGCGCAATGGTATGAGGATGAGTTGAAGTTTGGTCAGAAAATACAACTCGAGGCCCCTCCTATCTTTGCGATGGAAGGCCTGGCGAAAGTTGCATGGGCAAAGGGCGATTACGATCTGGCTGCCAAAGGATCCGAGGAAAGCTTGCGCATGAGCCAGACAGCCGATATCACACATGCGACGTTTCATTCCCTACTGAACCTGGGACGTGTGGCTCAGTCACGCGGTGATTATGGCAAGGCTCGTGCGTTCTATATAGAGGCTCTAAAACTTCAGAAGCGAAGGGTCAGTCCTCTCTTCAACTGGGTCTGGCTAAAGACCTACGTCACTACAGTGTCTTACCCCTTAGCAGCTCTGGCAGTTCTGGCTGCTGCCCAAAACCAGATGGGACGCGCAGTCCGCTTGATCGGCGCGGCAGAAAACTTTTATGCCCCGATTCGCTTTGAAATATCTGCTAAGGAGGGCGTTGAGCATGATCAGGCGATCGCCTCCGCCCGCGCCAGACTGGGTGAAGAGGCGCTTGCAAAGGCCCGGACCGAGGGCCAGAAAATGACCTTTGAACAAGCTGTCGCCTATGCGCTCGAAGAAAATTGAGCACAAATAGACTCCAGGCTGGACGAAGAAACCTGCGAGCAAGCGGCTCGTCGTCAACATTACAAAGAAGAGGGAAACCGCTAACCGACCGGACTTCTTCACAATTGGGATCTGATCTGGTTCTTATCCGATTGTTTCAAGGCGCGGGTGGTCAGGATGTGTATGCTCATGCCCGGACTTTGAATGAACAACGTTTCAACCTGGTTGCTTTGAGCCAAGCAGGGGTTACGTGCCATCCTCCAAAAGTTTTTGGATCTCGAACTTGGGAACGCCAAAGCGGTCACACAAACCGAAGGCAACATGGATCGGGCTGTGTTCGATATTCCAGATTTTTGAATGATAAACATTATCACGCCACTCATAAAAATACAACGCCTTGATGCGGTCCTTGAAATCCGCATTGACCGTACGGATGCACGCCATGAATTCACTCATCGCTGATTCATAGATCCCGTGGTCGGTTTGTGGAATGACAAGGGTTTCGTTTTCAATCGTATACCCGATGGCAGAAGGAAAGCCTGTTTCGGAAAAGATCATCGGCTTATCGATATCTTCGAGTTGCGATAACACTTGGCGTAATTGCAGCTCGTACAGATTCAGGCGGTTACGCCGCACGCGACCATCAGTGAGAAATTTGCGGCTTTCATCGAATGCGCCAAAGGTTGACCAGGCGGGAACATCCATCGGATACAAGTTGATCGAGACGATGTCGCAGGCGTCTATCAGCGGAAAAACCCACTCGTGGAATGTGCCATATCGATCGAATACAATCCCTTCCATAGCGTAGGTTAATCGGGTGGCGAGTCTACGTTCACTCATCCAGCGGCGATACGTGTCCAGCACATTCGCAAGACCAAAGGCCAATCGCGCCGTAAAACGTTTGGAATCAAAAGCGTCACCGCCCTGGCGCAATTCGTTGCCGACACAAATGCCTTCCAATTCCACGCCCAGGTTATGAATTTCCGCCAGTTCCTCCAACCGGACTTGCGAACGCCAGTCGGCGGCGAGTGCTTCGGCCTCGATGTGCATGCCAGCCAGCAGGGACATACCCTGTTGTTTGAGAGCAGGCACGGCTCGCCGCGCATAATCCAGCGAGTATGAACGGATGGATTGCAATCCGCTTTGCCGGGCAACGCGAATTTGTTTATCCAGGGAAAGATCGTGTTCGTGAATCCAGGCCCCATATTTCATATTTGCTCTCCTGAGTAATGATGTAGAACAATTTCAGTTGCTGCACGATGGCACGGATCAAACCCTATCCTTATCCGAAACTACTCCAGCTATTCCAGGAAAGACGGAATCAGATGGTGAGTCCGATAATACTTCCTGCCAGCGGGCCGCTTGGACGGCTTCTTCAATGCTATCTTTCGCTTTTTCCATGCCATCATTGTCATAGTTGGATGCCCACATCTCTTGACATGAACTTCTTCATCAACGATTAAGGCTTGGGGCTTTATCCCACCAGCGTCTCTACTCAGTAGGTGACATTTCATGGAAGGACTCCCGGCAGCCATTCAGATCGCGGCTTCACAAAGCACTTTACGACTTTTAACGACTGCCCCATCTCACTGACCAGCTGGTAACTGCCTGCCGCGGCAGGCACGACGAAGGTTTCGGCATAGTTGAATCGCTGGTGCATTCCTGATGCGGTTTCCAGGAGGACGGATTCGCCCTCTACCAGGCTGAGAATATGACAAGACCCGTGGAGATGAACTGTGATCCGCTCGTCGAATTCAAAGCGGTGGACATCGTAGAAATGCTGCGGATGGGTAGGGCAGTGCACCAACCGCCATCCATTCCCCTGCTCAAGCACGCGCGGTTTGGAGACAAACTCGCGTGAGATTCTTTCCCCTTTGCGGTCGAAATATAAGTTCTCGAATGCGCGCTGGATGTTAAGCGAGCGAGGCTTACCGTCGAGGTCGTTGCGCAGCCAGTCATACATCTTGAAAGTGAAGATGTAGGGGGTCGCACTGATCTCCAGCACAAGGTTATTCTTACCCGAGCCGTGGATCGTTCCATTCGGGATCAGCAAAAGGTCGTGCTTTTGGACAGGCAAGGATTGGACAAATTGTTCAATGTCTACTGGCTCTCCCGTTTGAGCGCTCTTTTCCAGGGCAGCCCGGAAGGCAGCCGGGTCGACATCTTCCTGAAACCCGAGATAGACTTGTGCATCGGGCGCGCAGTCAAGAATGTAATAGGTTTCGTCCTGTGTGAACCTTTCGCCAAAGTTCTGACGGATATACTCAGGGCGCGGGTGGCATTGGATGGAGAGGTTTCCACCGTCGAACGTATCCAAAAAATCAAAGCGAACGGGAAATTCCGTCTGGAAATCCTCTGCACACTCACCCAATACCGCCTGATATTCCTGAAACATTAAGCAATCAAATGACACTTCCAGTAGCAATCCGCTGCTTTCCAGGAGCAAACCATTCTCGGGAACAATGAGCTCAAATGACCAGGCGTAATTTGGCACCTCCTGAGGCAATTGCGGAATTTGTTTTCGGATCCATTGCCCACCCCACGGGCCCGGCTCGAACCAGGGTCTTACCCGAAAGTAGTTCCGGGACATGTCATGGAGTACTTCGCGCAAGTCGTCCCCCCGCATGAATGTTGGAAAGTCCGGGCGCTGTTCATCGATCACCAAATCTATATTGGGCAGCAGCTCACGCTTATGATTGGAGGCAGCCACCCAATCGACAAAATAACAGCGCTTGTAGGCGAGTTTAGAAGGCAGGGCTACACGGCTCCCAAGATTTGTCATGGCCCCCTCACGAAAGCGGAACTGTATTTCATTCTTGGGGACATCGACATAGAGCAACAGTCCCTTCCAGTCCGCCAGACTTGAACCGCAGCCGTAAAGAATATTTAGAGTAGCAGATGGATCTGGTTGCAATAAGGATAACTTATCCTGTTGAAAGAAATCAGCCAGCGTTCCCTCAAACCGGCGGCCAAAAAGAGGATCGTTATCTCCCAGATAGGGAGCAATAAGGGCATCTACTTGAGCTGGAGGCAGCATTGCAACCGAAACGTCCTGCCAGGCAGACCGTATTCCCAACGCATCCAGTTCTGTGGCCAAGAGCTTGCGAAAATTTTCCCACAAGACCCCAGGATAGCCGTCCAGAACGACCACTGCGCTGGAAATCATCTGGTCCGCTAATTCCCGGTAGCCACTCCAAATCTTTCCTTCTTTCAGCGGAAAGCTGGGGTAGATATTGTATTCTCCCGGGGCTGTCGCGCTGGCCCGAGCAGGCATCAGAGTTTGGGTCGTCTTGCGGAACGATTCCACGCTTCTATTCTCCTTGTGATGAGTGGCAGATTACGTTCACGATTACTTCATTCAAGAGCGGAAATCACCGCGGTAGCTGGATCAAAGTTCAGAGATAGTGAGGGAAAATTCATACAGTCACTTTAATGCTAAACGGGTGTTTCGATTATAAGCCTCCCTCCATCTTCTCGCGTTTTCTGTAAATGAATGTTCGTCCAATCCTAAACATCCCAACCAATCACGGTAAGGCGAGCAGCAAGAAAAAGGGATGGGCACAACAACGATAGTTTTTTCAGTATCACCGATTTGTCATTCCCTGATGCCTCTACTCATTTCCACGAGCCCCGCTTGTGATAAAAGTCACAAATTTGACTTTTTTGCTGAGGAGACTATACTAGTATGGAAACTTCGAAGTGATCGCTTTTAACACCCCAAAAGGAGATTAAAGCTGTCGCACTCCGTTCGGAAACTTTTCCCACATGTAAAACTTCAATTGATAACTCTGTTTTCATTAATCTCTTAGCCAAAACAAATTAACTCCTTATGCGAACTGCGAAGCCCATCGAAAATTTTCGGGATGGTGAAAGGAGGTGGACCAGCCATAGACAGAACCGGGTGATGCGTCATGAGGCGCATCACTATTCATATCGGCCCAAGTTTTCTACGAAAAACAAGGAGTCAGAAAGATGAATATGAGGAAATCACCGTATTTGCTGACCGTACTGGCAATCTGTTCACTGCTCCTCGCACAGTGTGCCCCCGCAGCGCCGACGCAGCCCGCGGCAACACAACCTCCCGCTCAGGCAACCGAGCCTCCTGCGGAGGCGACAGAACCTCCTGCCGAGGCGACCGCGGCTCCCGGCACCGAAGATTACGCCCAGGCCCCGCGCCAGGACACGATCATCTTCGATATCGACGGCGGCAAGGTGGCCGACCCCACCCTGTGGAATCCGTTCGTCCCTGGCAACCGCCGTGATCATGGCTATCACCAGGTGGTAATGGAGCCGCTCTTCATCCTCAACTATGAGACCGGCGAGATCGAGCCGTGGTTGGGAGAAAGTTTCACGGCCAACGACACCCTGGACGTGTGGACACTCAAGCTCCGTGACGGCGTCAAGTGGAGCGACGGCCAGCCCTACACGGCTGACGATGTCGTCTTCACGATCGACATGTTGCTCAGCCACGCGCCAGACCTGAGCGACTCGGCTGCGCTCCAGGAATGGATCAAGACCGTCGAGAAGGTCGACGACCTGACGGTCCAGTTCAATCTGAACAAGCCCAACCCTCGCTTCCAACTCGACTACTTCTCGGTGCGTATCTGGGGCGGCGTCAATATCGTGCCCAAGCACATCTGGGAAGGACAGGACCCGCTGACCTTCAAGAACTATGACCCGGAGAAGGGCTGGCCTGTGTTCACCGGTCCCTACAAGCTGTCCGGCTTCAACGCAGACGGGACTGAGTTTGTCTATGTCCGCGACGATAACTGGTGGGGCGCGCAGGCCGGCTTCCAGGAGCTGCCCAAGGCCAAGAAGCTGGTCTGGGCCTGGTATGGACCGGAGGAAAAACGCGCCGCGGCCATGGCCAACAACCAGCTCGACAGTCTGATGGACATCACCCTGGGCGCGCTGCAGGCCCTGCAGGCGCAGAACCCCAACGTCATCGCCTACTACGACCAGCAGCCATTTGCCTGGGTGCCTGACCCGTGCTCCCGCACTTTGGAATTCAATCACACGGTGGAGCCCTGGGGCGATAAAGATATGCGCTGGGCCATCAACTACGCGATCGATCGCGAACAAATCGTGCAGATCGCCTACGAGGGCTCAACCGTCCCCTCGCGCCACTTCTTCCCGGCTTACCCACCTCTGGATCGCCTGGTGGATCTGGCGGAGGACGCGGGGCTGTATGAGAAGTACCCGCTTATGACCCACGATCCAGCTAAGGCCAAGGAGATCATCGAGTCCAAGGGTTACACCATGGGCAGTGATGGCTACTATGAGAAAGACGGCCAGCAATTGACGTTAGACCTGGCTACGCATGAGGCCTTCATCGAGAAGCAGCGCATCGCGCAGGTTGTCGTGGAAGAGCTGCAAGCCGTGGGCATCAACGCCAGCACCCACAATGAAGCCGGCGCAACCTGGGACGAAAACTTCAATTTTGGCCGCTTCCCCGGCAAGGTCGGCTGGCAGACCTGTGGGTCCGTGAATGAGCCCTGGAACTCGATGGACACCTTCAACACCGGCTGGCTCGTGCCGGTCGGCGAGCGGGCGACCCGCGATCAGTGGCGCTGGCAGGGTGAGGCCGCCGATGAGTACAGCAAGCTCGTGGACGAGATTGGCACGCTGCCTCTGGGCGACCCCAAGATCGACGAGTTATTCGTCCAGGCCATGGACATCTGGATGGCGGAGCTGCCCGTTATACCGGTAACTCAGGCCAAGAAGATCATCCCCTTTAACCAGACGTACTGGACCGGTTGGCCGAGCGCCGCGAACAAATACATTCACCCGCCGACATGGTGGCAGGGGAACACAGAACAAATCATTCTGAAGCTGCAGCCCACCGGCGTGGCGATGAAATAGTACGCCACCACAGTCCGGATGGACTGCTCCGTGCACTCGGATCAGCTAAGACTACAGTACCGCTGGCCAGACCGTGTGCCGAGTGTTAGATAATTTTGTAGGGACGTTCGCGAAGCCTGGGACGTCCCTACAAAATCGAATATAGACACAGGTCGCGCTCTAGCTCTGGCGATTCTACGACGGAGCGACGTGCGATTGAGCCAAAATAAATAGAGTAAAATAAGGCTGTAGAGATCCCCTCGGGACTCATCGGCCAAGGCAAGGCCGCTTGATGCCAACCAAAGCTTGGTTGGTGGTAGAAGGAGCACCATGGGCAGCATAACGGTCGGATATATCGTGCGGCGCCTGGGGATGTTTTTGCTGACGGTGTGGCTCGGCACAACATTGATCTTCATGATTCCCCGTCTCGCGCCCGGCGACCCGGTAGCGGCCATGGTCAGCCGTCTCTCGGCGCAGGCTGGCACGATCTCGAACAGCGCCGAGATGATCGCCTCCTGGCGTAAGCGCTTTGGGCTGGACGAGCCTATTCTGGTGCAGTACGTACGCTATATCTACAACGCCAGCACCTTCCAACTGGGCCCATCCCTGGCCCACTTCCCTGCCAACGTTCAAGACATGGTGGCCCGGGCGTTCCCGTGGACCCTGGGTCTGCTTACACTGGCGACCCTCATGTCCTTCATCGCCGGAAATGTAGTGGGGGCATTGCTGGCCTGGCGGCGCACACCCAACCTGGCCAGGGCTCTGCTGCCGGCCACGCTCACGTTCACGTCCATCCCGCCGTTCATGCTGGGTATTTTGCTCATCTACGTGTTCGCCTTTGGTTTGAAGTGGTTCCCGTTTTCGGGCGCCTATGATATGGGGACTCAGGTCCAGTTGAGCTGGGACTTTGTTAAACAAGTGATCTACCATGGCACGCTACCGGCTCTGGCCATTGTGATTACGACCATGGGCTTCTGGGCCCTGGGCATGCGTGGCATGATGGTTACTACCGATGGCGAGGATTACATGATTCTGGCGCAGGCCAAAGGCCTGCAACCAAGTCGTATTTTCTGGCTGTATGGCGTGCGCAACGCCATCCTGCCCCAGGTCACTGCCCTGGCGCTTTCGCTGGGCGCGTTGGCCGGGGGCTCGGTCATTGTGGAGTATATTTTCACCTATCCCGGAATGGGCTACCTGCTCTACGATGGCATCGTCAACGGCGATTACACCCTTATCCAGGGCGTCGTTTACTTCTTGATCGTGGGCGTGGCGTTGACGGTGCTGATCATTGACCTGCTGTATCCGTTGATCGATCCGCGCATCAGTTATGAGAAGAAATAGGCCGCTATGAGCACCGTGACGATTGAACAACTGGCTGCCCCGGACAAGACAGCGCGCTGGAACCGCTGGGACTCCCCCTGGCTAAACCCGAAACTCATCGGCGGGGTCGTGTTGGTGACGCTTGTGGTACTTTTCGGCGCCATCGGCCCCCTGTTCTGGGACGTGACCCAGGCTAGAGTAGCCTCCTCTCCCCTGAACCTGCCCCCGGTCTGGGTCAAGAACGCACCAGCCATGTTCCCGCCGCCCGATCCGGCGCACCCGCTTGGCAGCGAGAGCAATGGCCGCGATATCCTGGCCTTGCTGATGGCTGCGGCTCCGGGCTCGCTACGCGTTGGGCTGATCGCGGCCGGATTGGGGATGACGATCGGGATTCTTCTGGGCTTCACAGCCGGGTTTCTTGGGGGCTGGCCCGACGCTGTGATCCGAACCATTTCAGACGCCGTCATCACGATCCCGTCGCTGGCGGTGTTGATCGTGATCTCAGCTCACGTTCGTCAGATCAACATCGAAAACATGGCGCTGCTCCTGGCGCTCTTTGCCTGGCCCGG
>Ga0075429_100003095_pt1 | contig 14117 bp, 11 predicted proteins | sample RhiMetdeltSRZDD3_FD_75295 | JGI IMG/M metagenome (GOLD analysis project Ga0075429, IMG submission 75295) | Populus rhizosphere microbial communities from Tennessee, USA - Rhizosphere MetaG P. deltoides SRZDD3 | ecosystem: Host-associated > Plants > Roots > Rhizosphere > Soil | place: USA... | reverse complement strand
TGTCCATACAGGAACGACCGCGACACGATGCGCTGCGGGTGTGCCTCGCCCAGGTAGCGCTCGAGATAACGCGCGTTGCGGTCCTGGTCCTCGTAGTCACTCCCCTTGTAACGGCCGAACCAATAGATCTGCCAGCGGTCGAGGCCCACGAAGGCCAGCACCGCGGCGGCGAGCACGACCCCACGCAGTCCTGTCGGCAACCGCGCGGCACCGGCGACGACCATCAGGAGGAGGAGCGGCGCCCAGGTCATGTACGCGCGCACGCCGCCCCAGACGCCGCCGCGCTCGCGCACGACGTACACGACGAACACGGCGGCGGTCAGGAGCAGCAGCGAGCCCCACACCCCGATCGCCCACCGCCGTGCCTCCTTCGAGAGGACCGGCCACGAGGCCAGTGAAACCACGGCCAGACCGGCCAGGAACAGGAGCACCGCGTCTTCGGCACGGCTGAGAGGCGCCGCGTCTCTGGCCATCCGCGCGTTGGTGGCGACGTTGCGCCAGAGCACGTCGACGAACGTGCGGACCGGCGAAGGCGAGCGTTGCGCCTCCATCAAGATCCCGGGGTACAGCGCGTTGGGATGGATCGCGCGGTCACTCGACAGCGGCCGGATCACGACGACGAACGTGACGAGCGCGGCCGGCGCGAACGCGCGCCAGAACCAGCGGCGCGGCAGCATCGCGGAGTACACGGGCAGCGCGATCCAGAGCGTCTCGCGGAAGAGGCCGCCCAGGACGAACAGCACGCCGGCGGCAGCCGCGTGCGCGGCCCCGCCGCCGCCGCGAGCCAGCCAGGCGAGGCCGGCGAGAAAAGCCAGCGTCACCACGACCTCCGGATAGGCCACCGCCACGTACCCGGGAAACGGCGGCAACAAGGGCAGCAGCGCCGCCGCCACGAGCGCGATCTCCCGCGAGCCGGTCATCTTCGTCCCGATGGCGAACAGCAAGACGACGCTCCCCGCGAGCGCGGCCACGTTCAACACGACGGCCGCGGTCAGCGTCTCGCCGAAGACCCGCACGAAGGGCGCCAGCGCGAGGATGTAGCCGGGCATGTGAACGTCGCGATGCGGATGGCCGCGCATCAGGATGCTGTGGGTCAGGTAGAAGCTCGTCTGCAGCGTGCCGCGCTCGGCGACGTTGCGGGCCCCGGCCAGATAGATGCACTCGTCCGGCCAGGCGACCTCGGAGAACGAGAGGCGGTGGGCCACGGCGGAAGCGAGGCCCGTCCAGAGGACGAGGATCAGCACGAGCGCGCCCGTGGGCGCCTGGCGGATTCGGGCGAGCATCGGGGCGCGCGAATTATAGGGCCTGGACCCGCCCCGCCTTGACCCGCGCGTGACCGAGCCGGTATCCTTTGGGACTACTCTGGCCGTGGATCGAGGTGACGTGCTGTACAGTCCTTATCTTCTGGCGACGGCGATCGATTGGCTGGCCGGCCTTCCCTTCCGGGGGAAGATGCTGGTCTTCGCCTGCACTGTCTTCGTCATCGAGCTGATCCTGCGCTACGGCGCCCCGAAGTCCGCCGTCTATCGCGGATGGACGCGCCTGTTCGAGTCGATCGGCAAGGTCATGACTGTCGTGGTCCTCTCGATCGTCTACTTCGTCTCCGTCTCGGTGGTGGCCATCTTCATGAAGATCTTCGCCAAGGATCCCCTCGACCGCTCGCTGGCGAAGGAGCCGTCCTTCTGGCGTAAACACGAGCCGAATCCCCTCGAGCCTCACACCGCCGCCCGTCATCAGTTCTAGCTATGGCCCAGCCTCTCCCCGTTCCCACGCCCGTTCCCGCCGCGCGTCCGGCGAAGGCCACCTACGTCCTCGGCATCTCGGCCTTCTACCACGACTCCGCGGCCGCCCTCCTGCGCGATGGCCAGATCATCGCCGCCTGCCAGGAGGAGCGTCTCTCGCGCAAGAAGCACGATTCCGACTTCCCCATGCACGCCATCAAGTACGTGCTGCGGGAAGCCGGGATCACGGTCGAGGACCTCGACGCCGTCGGGTTCTACGACAAGCCGATCCTGAAGTTCGAGCGGATGCTCTCGACGTACGTCGCGACCTTCCCGCGCTCGTTCAACTCCTTCCGCAAGGCGATGCCCGTCTGGATCCACGAGAAGCTCTGGGTGCCGGCGATCATCCGGAAGGAGCTCAAGCCCTACAAGGGGCCGATCTACTTCGCCGAGCACCACATGAGCCACGCCGCCTCGGCGTTCCTCGTGTCGCCCTTCGACGAGGCCGCCATCCTCACCGTGGACGGCGTCGGCGAGTGGGCCACCTCGTCCTTCGGCAAGGGCAAGGGCGGGGAGATCGAGCTCTTCAAGGAGATCCGCTTCCCGCACAGCCTGGGGCTGCTGTACAGCGCGTTCACGTACTACCTCGGCTTCAAGGTGAACAGCGCCGAGTACAAGGTGATGGGCCTGGCGCCGTACGGCAAGCCGAAGCACTTCGACCGGATCATGGGCGACATGATTCAGCTCAACGACGACGGGTCGTTCAAGCTGAACATGAAATATTTCTCCTACGACCACGGCCTGCGCATGACCAACGCGAGGTTCGACGACTTCTTCGGCGGTCCCCCGCGCAAGGCCGAGTCGTGGATGAGCGAGCGGGAGTTCGACATCGCCGCCTCCGTGCAGAAGGTCTGCGAGGAGGTCGTGCTGAAGATGGTGAACTACATCCACAAGGAGACGGGCCTCACGAACCTCTGCATGGCGGGCGGCGTGGCCCTCAACTGCGTGGCGAACGGCCGCATCGTGCGCGAGACGCCCATGAAGAACCTGTTCGTGCAGCCCGCGGCCGGTGATGCCGGCGGCGCCGTCGGGGTGGCGCACTGGATCTACAACACGCTGGAGAAGCAGCCGCGCGGCCCGGCCTGGCCGCATGCGTATCTCGGTCCGGAGTACAAGGACGACGAGATCCGGCAGTATCTCGACGGGGCGAAGGCGGTCTACAAGACGCACGGCGACCGCGAGCTCGTGCAACGCACGGCCAAGCTCTTGTCCGAGGGCAACGTCATCGGCTGGTTCCAGGGCCGCATGGAATTCGGACCGCGGGCCCTGGGGGGGCGCAGCATCCTGGCCGATCCGAGGGACGCCAAGATGCGCGACACCCTCAACATGAAGATCAAGTTCCGCGAGGGCTTCCGGCCGTTCGCCCCATCGGTGCTCGCCGACAAGAACGCCGAGTGGTTCGAGATCGACTGCGAGAGCCCGTACATGCTCCTCGTCGCCCAGGTGCGGCCCGACAAGCGCGTGATCCCGTCGGTGACCCACGTGGACGGCTCCGCCCGCATCCAGAGCGTGACCCGCGAGTCGAGCCCGCTGTACTACGAGCTCATCCAGGAGTTCGGCAAGATCACGGGCGTGCCGCTCATCATCAATACGTCGTTCAACGTGCGCAGCGAGCCGATCGTCTGCACGCCCCATGACGCGTACCTCTGCTTCATGCGCACGAACATGGACTACCTGGTCCTCGGCCACCAGATCCTGGACAAGAAGGACCAGCCCGCGCTGCGCGAGGACGTAGACTGGCGCACGCTGTTCGAACCGGACTAGGGTCTGGGGGCGAGGAGCCGTCGTAGTCGGGTACTCGGCCCCGCAGCCCCCAGCGAGATCGAGTGACGCGCGGTTGCGGCACTCGAGCTCGTAGATGAAGAAGGCCGTGACGGGGTCTGGGGGGCGAGGAGCCGCGGCTTGGGCCGAGCAGCCGTCGTTGGGGGTCCGGTAACCAAGGCGACAGACGGCAGGCTTGACGGGGTCTGGGGGACGAGGAGCCGTCGTAGTTGGGCACTCGGCCCCGCAGTCCCCCAGCGATCGAGGGCGACGCGCCGTGCGGCGCCCTCGATCGTGAAATAAGATAGACATTCGGCTGGAGCAAGAAGCGATGGCATTCGAAGGTTCGCGCGAAAAGGTCGGCATCCTGGGCGAGTTCTGGGCCTTCATGAAGGTCCGCAAGAAGTGGTGGCTCGGGCCCATCGTCATGATGCTCGCGCTGCTGGGCCTGCTCGTCGTCTTCACCCAGGGCTCGGCGGTCGCGCCGTTCATCTACACGCTCTTCTGAGGACGGCGGCGCTCGGCGCCGGTCTGGCCACCGCCGCGCTCCTCGCGGGCGCGGCGGAGCGTCCGATCCTCACGCCCGAAACCCTCCACGGCGCCGCTGTTCCGTCCAGCCACCCGCTGGCCGGCCTGCAGTGGCATCCCGACGGCCGGCGCCTCACGTTCGTTCGGCGCGCCCGCGCGCTCAGCGCGTTCGAGCTCGCGGGCGGACGGGAGCGCGTCCTCCTCACCCTCGACCATCCGCAGCCGGCCGCGCTCTGGGACTACCGCTGGTCCCCGGACGGCCGACGCCTCGCCGTGTCCTCCGGCAACGATCTGTACCTCGTCGAGAACGGCCGCGCCCCCCGCCGGCTGACGCAAGGCGACGAGGCCGAGGCGCATCCCGAGTTCTCCCCGGACGGGACCCGCCTCGCCTACGTGCGGTCCGGCGACCTCTACCTCTACGACCTCGGCCGCGGGCAGGAACACGCGCTGACTCATCGAGCCTCGGCCGACGTCCAGAACGGACGCGTCGACGGTGTCTACGAAGAGGAGCTCGGTGGCCGCGCCGGCAAGGCCTACGCCTGGTCGCCCGACGGTGGCGCCATCGCCTATCTGCAGCTCGACAGCCGGCCGGTGCCACTCCGCGCGCTCGTGGATTTCCTCACGCCGGCCGCGGCGCCGATCACTCAGCGCTTTCCCACCGCCGGCGATCCCAACCCGATCGCCCGGCTCGGCGTGATCGTCCTCGGCCGCGGCGGGCGCGTGCGCGATGACGTCCTCTGGCCGCTCCAGGGCGCCGAGTATCTGCTGCCCCAGCTCACGTGGACACCGGACAGCCGGCAGGTGGTGTGGCAGACGCTGACGCGCCGGCAGGACCGCCTGGAGGTGCGCCGGCTCGACGTCGCGCAGGCTCGAGCGGGCGCTCCGTCGGCGGAACAGACGATCCTCGCCGAGACGGACGACGCGTGGGTGAACGCCATCGGTCCCCCGGTGTTCCTCCGGGACGGCCGGACGTTCCTGTGGCTGAGCGAGCGTGACGGCCCGCGCCATCTGTACCGATGCACGATCGACGACGGCCGCTGCCGCGCCCTGACGCGCGGCGAGTGGAGCGTCGATCGGCTGGTCGGCATGGACCAGGCGCGCGGCGTCGCCTACTTCGCCGCAGGCTTGCCGTCTCCGCGCGAGCGGCAGTTGTACTCGGTGACGCTGGACGGCGAGACGATGGTGCGCCTCACGGCGGAGGCGGGCACCCACGAGGTGTCTCTGGCCCCCAACGGCGGTTCGTTCGTCGACGTCCACTCCACGGCATCGACACCCCCGCGCCTGGACGTCGTCCGCCTGCCCGACCTTCGTCGCCAGACTATCGATACCGGCACACCGGCGGAGTCACTGGCGCGGCGGGGGAACGGCGAGGCGGAGTGGGTCGAGGTGAAGGCCGAAGGCGGCACGATCCTGCAGGCGCGGCTGGCGCGGCCGGCCCGGGCGCCGGGGGCGCCGCCACCGCCCGCGGTCGTGCTGATGTACGGCGGTCCACGCGGCCAGCTCGTACGCGACGTCTGGTCGACCGACTGGTCGAGCGGCCTCGAGCGCCTGCTCGTCGCCGCCGGCTATGTCGTGTGGACCCTCGACAACCGGGGCACCTCGGGGCGCGGGCACGCCTTCGAGACGCCCCTGCGCGGAGAGCTCGGCCGCACGGAGCTGGCGGACCAGCTCGCCGGCATCGAAGCGCTGAAGGCGCGGACGGACGTGGACGGCCGGCGCCTCGGCGCCTGCGGCATCTCGTACGGGGGGTATCTCGCGCTCTACGCTGCCGCCCACGCCCCCGACGTCTTCCAGGCCGTGGCCGCCGGATCGCCCGTCACCGACTGGCGGTGCTACGACTCCATCTACACCGAACGATACCTGGGGCTCCTCGGCGAGAACGGGGCCGGCTATGCGAAGAGCGCCATCGTCGGAAACGCGGCGTCCCTGCGAGCGCCGCTGCTGCTCTTCCACGGCACCCTCGACGACAACGTCCACCTGGACCATACACAGACGCTGATCGAAGAGCTGCGCGCCGCCGGGCGGACGCCGGCCGTCGAGCTGCAGGCCGGCGAGGGTCACACGTATCGGACGGCGGCAGCCAGGATCGCGCGCGACCGCGCGATCCTGGCGCATTTCGATCGATACCTGAAGTGAGCCCTGGGCTCCTCTAGAACGTCAGGCGCAGCTCGCCCACCACGTTGCGCTTCAGGATGTCGCCGAAGATGTGCTGCTGGATGCTCTCGTCGGTCAGGTTCGTACCCTTGACCGTGAACGTGACCCGCTCGTTCCAGCGCACACCCAGCGTCGCGTTGAACATCGTGTAGGACTCCGTCGTGCCGTGGAACTCGCGGGTGAGCACGTCCGACCAGAATCCCTCGTCGCTGTAGTTCACCGAGGCCGAGCCGAACACCTTCTTCTGCTTGAAGGCGACGCCCACGTTGAAACGGTTGGTGGGCGGCGCGCTGATCTCCTCGGGCGGGAACGGATTCGGATCGTCGAGCGGCTCCGGATCGTCCTGCCAGGAGTAGTTGACGTAGGCGTTCAGCGAGCTGCTGAACTCGTGCTGGAGGGACGCCTCGATACCCTTGTTGCGGATCGGCCCCAGGTTCTGGTATGTCGCAAACGTCCGCGGCAGGTAGATACCCCGCGAGGCCAGCGTGTCGAGCAGGCGGAGCTGGCCCTCGAGGGCGGCGGGCAGGATCCAGCCCGGCGGCGGATTCGCCGACGTGTACGGGTCGGCGTTCGTGGGCAGGTTCACGAAGTTGATGTTGTCGTCGACGTCGTTCACGTACGCCGCGAGCTGCAGCGTCGTCTTCCCGCCGAAGGTGGCGGTGTAGCCCACCTCGTAGGCCGTCATCGAGTCTTCGACGAGGTCGGGATTGCCCTTGACCCGCACGCGCAAGGGGAACGGACGCGCCACCGCCGGCTGCAGCGCGGGCGGCAGGAACGGCGCGATCCCGGCGAGGTTCACCGGCTGCACGGTCTGGACGAGGAGGTAGTTGTTCACGACGGAGGGCGACCGGAACGCGCGGTTGTACGACGCGCGCAGCGTGTGGTTGGCCAGCGGCTTGAACACCGCCGAGAGCCGGGGGGAGAACATCGCCTTGTCGATGGAGCTGAACTTGTCGACGCGCGCGCCGAGAACGATGCGGAACTTGCCGTAGTAGAGCTCGTCCTGCACGTAGCCGCCGAACTCGTCGCGGGTGCTCTTGGTCGGATCGGAGTCGCCGTCGTCGGCGATCGAGATATCGAAGGCGTTCCGCCGCGCGTTCCCGCCATACGAGAGGATGTGATGGCTGCCGACCAGGTGCGCGTTGCCCGCCTCGACGTCGAACGTCTTCGTCTTGAATTTGCCGGGCAGGTCCTCACCGGTATCGGGATTCTTGAACACGCGGTTGGGGGCGTCGACGTCCAGGAGGTTGGTGAACGCGGTGACGCGCAGGCTGCCCTTGGTGAAGCCGACGCGGCCGTAGCCGAGATAAGAGCCGTCCTGCATCTCGAACGGACCGATGCCGGTGTGGATCATGCCGCTGGTGGAGGCGTAGCCCGCCGAGTACGTGAGGCGCGCGCCGCCGGACAGGTCGTGGTCGAGGCGCAGGTCCACCTTGGGCTGGTTGGTGCCCGTGTTCTGGTAGGTCGGGTACGGGGCACCGCCCGTCTGCGCCGCCGCCGCCGTCTGATCCAGGAACGCCGGGTTGGTCCCGACGGGCACGAGGCCCGCGGGACGCGCGAACTCGTCGCTGTGGGAGAAGCCGCCGGTGATGCGGAAGGCGAGCTTCTCGCTGGGTGCGCGCGAGAGGCTGAGGTTGGCGCCGTAGGAGCTGCCCATCCCCTCGCCGACAGTGGTGCCCGCGTCGCGGCTGAACACGCCGCCGGTGAAGGTGGCGTTCGTGCCCACCGCTTCGCGCGGCGACTTGGTGATGATGTTGATGGCGCCCGTGAAGGCGTTCGCCCCCCACACCGCCGACGCCGGCCCGCGCACGACCTCGATCTGCTTCACGTCGACGGGATTGATGGGCACGAAGTCCCAGATGATCATCCCGAACAGGTCGAGATAGATGGTACGGCCGTCGAGCAGACCGAGCTGCGTGTTGGCGAGAGTCCCGGTGGCCTGGCGGCTCGTGATGTTGATGTCGCGCGCCGACATCTGGATGGCATTGATGCCGGGCACCGAGCGGAGCAAGTCACCGTAGTTCTGCGCGTGGGACGTGAGGAGCGCGTCGTTCGAGATCACGCTCATCGTCACCGGCGCATTCGCCAGCTCTTCCTCGATCCTGGAGGCGGTGACGACCAGGACCTCCTGCCCCTTCACCTTCCCCTCCGGCGTGGGGCTTGGCGTGGGCGTGGCGGTCGCCGCCTGGGCGTGAACGAGGGCGGGCCAGCACAGAGCGAAGACCAGGGTTGCAGCCGTACGCATCATCGTTTCGTCCCCCCTTTTTTGAGTCATGACCAGAAGCCGTGGGCGCCATACAGATAACACAGTCGGCCTCCCGGTTATACACCTTCTAACGCCCCCAACAACTTTTCGTGGATACCGCCAAACCCGCCGTTCGAAAGGACGACGACGCGGTCGCCGTCTCGGACCACTCCGGCCACGCGGTCGACGATGGCGGCCACGGTGGGCACGAACTCCGCGGCCTTCCCCCGCGCGGCGATGCCCGCCACGAGGTCCTGCTCCGAGAGCCGCTGCCCCACCGGCACCTTCTCCGGCAGATGGGCGGCCGCCACCAACACGAGGTCGGCGGCATCGAAGGCCTTGGCGAAGTCGTCCTGGAAGACGCGCGTGCGGGACGTGTACGAGCGCGGCTCGAACACGGCGATGACGCGGGCGGGCGCACCCTGGCGCACGGCCTCGAGCGTCACCCGCACCGCCGTCGGGTGGTGGGCGAAATCGTCGTACACCGACACACCGCGGGCGGTGCCACGCAGCTCGAGACGGCGCTTGACGCCCTTGAACTCCGCGACCGCGTCCCTCACCGCCGCCGGCGAGACGCCCGCCGCGTTCGCCGCCGCCAGGGCCGCCAACGCGTTCCGCACGTTGTGCTCGCCCGAGAGGCGCGACTCGAAGAGGCCGTGGCCGAGCCGGCCCGCCGACGTGCGCTGCACGAGACGGAAGGAGGCGCCGGTGGCGGTGGCCTTCACGTCTTCGGCCTGCCAGTCGGCGTCCACGCCGATACCGAAGGTCTCCACGCGGCAGAACGCCTTCGGCAGCAGCTCCACCAGGGCCGGGCTCTCGATGCCCGCGATCAGCACGCCCCGCCGCGGGATCACGTTCATGAGCCGGAGGAACGCCGTCTGCACCGCGGCCAGGTCGGGATAGATGTCGGCGTGGTCGTACTCGAGGTTGCCGATGATCGCGATGTCGGGCAGGTAGTGGACGAACTTCGGCCGCTTGTCGAAGAACGCCGTGTCGTACTCGTCGCCCTCGACGATGAAGTGGGGACCGCCGCCCAAGCGATAGCTTCGCTCGAAGTCGACGGGCACGCCGCCGATGAGGAAGCTGGGATCGACACCAGCGCGGTGGAGCAGGAACGCGAGCAGGCTCGTGGTCGTGGTCTTGCCGTGGGTACCCGCCACCACGAGCGACGTCCGACCGCGGATGAACGCGTCGGCGAGCAGGGCGGGCGCGCTCGTGAACGGCAGGCGGCGATCGAGGACGGCCTCCACCTCGGGGTTGCCGCGCGAGAGGGCGTTGCCGATGACGATCGTGTCGGCGTCCAACGGGATGTTCGCCTCGGCATACGGCGAGCGCACGGGGATGCCGAGGGCGGCGAGCTGCGTCGACATCGGCGGGTAGACGTCCTGGTCCGAGCCCGTGACCTCGTGCCCGGCCTCGCGCAGCAGACCGGCCAGAGACGCCATGGCCGTGCCCGCGATACCGGCAAGATGAACCTTCATGAAACCGCCGCCTCCAGGATCTCGAAACGCGCCTCGTCTCGGGTGCACAAAAGCCGCGCACGCACACCGAGCGGCAGCGTCACCAGCGGGTTCGCGGTGTGGCCGCTCGACAGGCCCAGCGCGATGGGAATGTCCAGGCCGTGGAGCGCCTCCAGCAGGACGTCCTCCAGGGAGTACGCGTCGGCGAACGACGGCGCGCAGCCCTTCATGTCGCCGAAGACGATCCCGCGCACGCCTTCGAACGCCCCCGCCGCGCGCAGTTGGAACAGCATGCGATCGATGCGGTACGGGCGCTCGTCGACGTCCTCGACGAAGAGGATCGTGCCTTCCGGATCGGAGCGGAATGCCCAGCGCGTCCCCACTGCCGACGCGAGGATCGACAGGCAGCCGCCGCGCAGCCTCGCCTCGGCCTCGCCGGCGCGGAGGGTGACGAGGTCCTCCGGCGACGTCGCGTACAGCGGGCCTACACCCATCACCGCGGAACGGAAGCTGTCCGCGTCGTAGCCCCCATCCGCCAGCTCGCGGGCGGCCATCGGCCCGTGGAACGTCACCAGCGCCTGCCGATGGAGGTAGAGATGCAGGAACGTGATGTCGCTGTAGCCGACGAGGACCTTGGGGTGCGAGCGCACCACGGCGGCATCGAGGCGCGGCAGCATCCAGCCCGAGCCGGCGCCGCCCCGCGCGCAAACGATCCCGGCCACGGCATCGTCGGCGAAGAGCGCGTGCAGGTCGGCGAGCCGGCGCGCGAGGGTCCCGGCGGTGAACGCCTGGCGCTCGAGCAGGGCCTCCGACAATCGAACCTCGAATCCCATCGAGCGCAGCGTGCCCGCACCCTGCTCCACGGCGGCACGATCGACGGGGCCGGCCGGCGCGCAGATCCCCACGAGGTCGCCTGGCCGCAGCGCGCGTGGCCGCACCACGCTCAGGGCAGACCTCGCGTCAGGCCGTGACCTGGATCCCGCCGGCGCCGGCGATCTCGTGGGCCAGGGCCTGGTGCTCGCCCGCGCCGGCGATCTGACGGGCGCGCTTGGGATCGGGGTCGGAGTACGGCAGAACGTACTTTTCCTTGAGCCGGCGGATCCGCCGTGCCGAATCGTCGCGCGCCGTCGTCTTCAGGCGCTCGGACTCCACGGCGCGGATGAGACCCTCCATCGCCGCCACCTGCGCGTCCACTTCCTTGCACACGAGGATGAGGTCGCAGCCCGCCTCCGCGGACAGCGCCGCCGCCTCGGCGTAGGACCACTTGGCCGCCACCGCCTTCATCTCGAGGTCGTCGCCGACGACCACGCCGTCGAACTTCAGCTCGCCGCGCAACACGTCGCGGATGATCGTCGGCGAGAGCGTGGCCGGGTACTGGTCGTCGAGGTCGCGGTAGACGACGTGGGCGGACATGATCGTGGCCACACCGACCTCGGCCGCGCGCTTGAACGGGCGCAACTCCACGTCCTGCAGGCGTCGGCGCGACACGTCGGAGAACGGCAGGTCGAGGTGCGAGTCGACGTCGACGTCGCCGTGGCCCGGGAAGTGTTTCGCGCACGCGGCCACCCGGCCCTTCTGCAGGCCGTCGATCATGGCCGCGGCGAGCTTCGCCACCTTCTCGGGATCCGAGCTGAACGAGCGGCCCAGACCGCCGATGATCGGGTTGTTCGGGTTGGTGTCGACGTCGACGACAGGCGCGAAGTCCAAGGTGATGCCCAGCGGCGAGAGCTCGGCGGCGAGGGCGGCGCCCATCCGGCGCGCGGCCTCTTCGGAGCCCAGCTCACCCACCGCCTTGATCGGCGGCCACACCGTCCAGGGCGCGCGCAGGCGCTGCACCTTTCCGCCCTCCTGGTCGATGGCGACGAGGAGCGGCGTGTCGTGGCCGGCGTCGCGGGCGATCGCCTGGAGCTCACGTACGAGATCGGCCACCTGCTCCGGCGTATCGACGTTGCGCGCGAACAGGATGACGTTGCCGAGACCGAAGTCGCGGATGAGCTTTCGGATCTCCGCGGACGCGGCGTGCCCGTCGAACCCGACCATGAACCTCTGACCGATCTCGCGAACGACGTTTTTCATATGGTTCTCTTGTGGCTCTTCGTTACTGCTCTGTTTACGGCTCTCTTTAATTTACTTCTCGCGTGCCGCCACGGGCGGCACGCGAGAAAGCGGGGCCCTCCGGGGCCGCGGACGACCAACTATGGCACGGCTCCTCGGGCCCCCGGTTCGGCTCCTCGGGCCCCGGTCTCACGACTGCAACTTCGTGCGCACAGCCTCACTGACCTTCTTGCCGTCCGCCGGTTTGCCGCCGGCCTGCAGCAGCGCCAGCGCGGCCTTCATCACCTTGCCCATGTCCTTCGCCGACGTGGCACCGGTCTCGGCGATCGCCTTCGCCACCGCGGCGGCAATGTCGTCGTCGCTCGCCTCCGCGGGCAGGTACGCGCGCAGGAGCTCCAGCTCGTCGGCTTCCTTCTTGACGAGCTCCATGCGGCCCGCCTTCGTGAACTGCTCGATCGAGTCTTCGCGCTGCTTGACGAGACCCTGCAGCACCTTCGCCGACTCCGCGTCGTCCAGGGCCGAGCGCTTGTCGATCTCCTTGTTCTTGAGAGCGGCCTTGGCCATACGCAGCGCGTCCACGCGCGCTTGCTCCTTGGCCTTCATCGCTGCGGTCAGGTCCGCCGTCACCCGCTCCATCAAAGTTGCCATTGGGCAAGGATAGTGCCCGGCCGCCTCGCCCTGCAACAGTGCGGTTATCCTTGGGGCCCATGCCGTGCCTCCTGATCCTGGCGGCCACGCTGGCCGCCGCCTCTCCGGAACCCGTGATCCTCGGCCGCCTCGAGCGGCCCGCGCTGGCGGTGGCCCACGTCGGTTCCGACCGTGCCCTCGTCCTCGAAGAGGACCGGCTCACCTTGTGGCGCGTCTCCGGCAGCGGCATGACCCTCGAGGCCACCTTGATGACGCAGACGCCGGTCGAGCGCGTCCGCCATCCCGGCGGGCTCATCCAGGCCCCCGAAGGCGAAGGTGCCGCCTGGGTCCATCGCAGCGGATGGACGCAGGCGATCCTGGTGAGCTCCGACAACGGCACGCTGACCCGGGACAGCGCGGCCGACGTGTTGCCGTGGCCGGGGGCGCCCAGCGGCGTGAGGTTCCGCGTGGGCACCAGCCTCATCGAGGCGCGCCTGGACGGCGTGGCGGACGGGCCCTACGTCGCGCTGTCCCCCGACGGACGGGCAGCGACCGATGCCGAGGGGCGACTGCTCCTCGCCCGGCCGGAGCCGGCGAGCCCCTCCACCGCAACCGTGGCGGTGGGTTCTGCGCTGGCGCATCCGTGGCCCGACGTCCTCGTCGCCTCGTCGGCGGCCGCGGACGCTCCGGATGCGCTCCTCGTCGTTCGCATCGGCGGGCCGCCACGGGTGCTCAGCCGAGTCCCCTTGAACGGCCGCATCCAGGCCCTCGCCGTGCGGCGCGAGGGTGGCATCGGCATCGTCCTCGCCGCCATCGAGGACGCGCAGGGCCACGCCCTGGTGCGTGTCGACATCCGCCGCCCCGGTCCGACGCCGTGACGCGGCGACGGGCGGCCCTGGTGGCGGTCCTGCTCGCCGCGCCCCTCGTGGTGCGGGCCGCCCTGGGGCCGCGATACGGCGGGGAGCTGCGCATCGGCGCCCTCGGCTCGACCCCGCCCACCGACGCGCGTCCCGCCTTCGGCCCCACCGCGCGGCTCGTCCTCGGCATGATCCACGAGACGCTGCTGCGTCCCGGACCTGACGGTCCCGTCGCCGCACTGGCCGCCTCCTGGACGCCCGGTGCCGACGGCAAGGAATGGACGCTCACGCTGCACCCGCACCTCGAGTTCCACGACGGAACCTCGTTGACCGCCGCCGACGCCACGCGCTCGATCCGCCGCTTCCTGCGCAGCGAGTCGCCCGCCGCCGCCGTCCTCGCCGACAGCCTGGACGGCGGCACCGCCTTCCGCGCCGGACAGGCGACAGACGTGCCCGGCGTCGAAGCGATCGACACCTCGGAGCTGCGCCTCCGCTTCCGCGCCCCCGTCTCCGCATGGAGCCTGCTGCCCCTGGCGTCTCCGGCGGCCGCCATCGTGTCGGAGAAGGGCTCGGCCTGCGGTCCGTTCGTGCCCCGAGTGGGCACGGGCGACGATCTGCTGTTCACACCCTTCAGTGCTCACGTCGCGGG
>Ga0075429_100003087_pt1 | contig 14128 bp, 10 predicted proteins | sample RhiMetdeltSRZDD3_FD_75295 | JGI IMG/M metagenome (GOLD analysis project Ga0075429, IMG submission 75295) | Populus rhizosphere microbial communities from Tennessee, USA - Rhizosphere MetaG P. deltoides SRZDD3 | ecosystem: Host-associated > Plants > Roots > Rhizosphere > Soil | place: USA... | reverse complement strand
TGCTGGTCCCATCCCGGCCGGGCGTCTGCTCGGCGGCGGCGATGCCCGGCGCCAGCGCCTCCCAGATCGGCGCCAGGTGCTGGACCGTCTCGGCCTCGCCGCCGATCATCAGGCAGTAACCGCGATCGAGCCCCCAGATGCCGCCGCTGACCCCGACGTCCAGGTAGTGGATGCCGGCCGGCGAGAGCTCGCCGGCGCGGCGGATGTCGTCGTGGAAGAACGAGTTGCCGCCGTCGATCAGGATGTCGCCGGGCGCCACCAGTGGCCTGAGCGACTCGATCGTCGGGTCCACGAACGCGGCCGGCAGCATCATCAAGATGGCGCGCGGCGGCGTTAGCTTCGCGATGAAGTCGTCCAGCGAGACACCGCCGGCGGCCCCCTCGCTCGTCATCATCTCGACGGCGCTCTGGTTGAGGTCGAAGACGACGCAGGTGTGGCCCGCGCGCATCAGGCGGCGAGCGATGTTGGCCCCCATCCGGCCGAGCCCGAGCACGCCGAGCTGCATCCCGTTCCTCCGTGCGCGCTACCGCTCCGGCGTGGTCATCACTTCGAGCAGGTGCCCGTCCAGGTCCGCGAAGTAGAAGCCCCGTCCGCCGCGCCGGGTGTTGATCTGCCCATCCTCGTGCGACCGTGGCCCGCTCCCCCACTTCCGGCCGGCCGCCTTGACCCGCGTCAGGATGGCGTCGAACTCCTCGTCCGAGATGTGGAAGGCGTAGTGGTGGCTCTCGAAGCCCTCACGGTTGTCGAAGTCGAACGTCAGCGAGTCGTTGACGTAGACCGGGGCGAAATGGCCGCTGGTGCCCTTGTACTCGAGCCCAAACATCTCCGCGAAGAACCGCGCCGAGGCTTCCTTGTCTCGCGCTGGGACGATGGTGTGGTCGAGGACGATCGTCATGGCACACCTCCATCATGGAGAGCGTTCGCGCACCTCCGGAGATTGTATCCCTCGAGCCGTCCAGACTCAGGAATTCGGCGGCTCACAGTATCTTGAACATGTCTTCACATTTGTGCTGCCGACCGTCCCGCCGGGCTGCTGCCCCGCGTTCACCGACCAGCATCGACGTATGGACGATTCTTGAGCATCACCGTTCTGTGCGAGCTTCGGCCTCACGCAGACCAGGCCGATGCCGTGATTCAGCGGGCAATCGAGCAGCTCTCGCTTCCAGCCAGCGATGGCCGTATCGTTCGACTGTACTAGCACGTCGACGACCCGGCCTGGCTGCTCTACCTCGCCGAGTGGAGCAGCCGCGAGGCGTTCGAGGCGTACCGCCAGACCGTCCCGATGCTCGGCACGCCCGACCAGCTCCAGCAGGTCCCCGTCTACCGGTTCTACCAGCGGCTCGCTCTGTTCGAGCGCGTGCTGGTCCCCGTCTCGATCGTTGGCGTCGCCATCGTGGACGGCCCGGTCGCGACACACGCCGCGCGGCGTGACCTGGCGCTCGCGTACCATCGCTTCGGTGGGCGTGACAGACCAGGACTGGCCCTGCTTCAGGTGCACGAGGCAGTGGACGCCGCACCTGGCCTGTTGCTCATCTCCGGCTGGGAGACCGTCGAGCAGCTCCGGCAGGCGGACCCGGAGGCTGGACGGGCGCTGCTGGATCAGCTCGAGGCGAACGGCGGGACGCATCGACGATTCGTTGGACGGGCGCTGACCGCGGGTAGCTGACCCGGCAATCGGCGATGGACACCTGACCCGGCCATTGGCGATGATCACCTGGCCCACGCGCGTCCCAGGCTGTCTGCCTGCCGCCGCTCCGTCCACCGGATCTGAGGCGCACTCGAAGCGCGAGAACGGCGCACGACACCCCCGACGAACGGTACCCTTTAGACACTCACTCATCCACGTTGTGGCCGGATGCTCTCGTGCCTACAGATCGTGCCCCGACGCCTTCGGGGCCTGAGGTCGCGCTCGACGGTACCGTGGAGCGCATCACGTTCTACAACCCGACGAACGGCTTTAGCGTCGTTCGGCTGCGCGTGCGCGGTCGGCGCGACCCGATCACCGTCGTCGGGACGCTGCCGGCTGCCCAGCCCGGCGAGCTGCTGGTGCTGCGCGGCCGTTGGCAGACCGATCCGCGTCACGGCGCCCAGTTCCGTCCAGCCAGCGCCGAGGTCCGGCGACCGAGCGACGTCGACGGCATCGTGCGGTATCTCGGCTCCGGGCTCGTGCGTCAGATCGGCCCGGTCCTGGCGAAGCGGATCGTCGGTACGTTCGGCGCGCGGACGCTGGACGTCCTGGACGCCACGCCGGAGCGGGTCCGTGAGGTGCCGGGGATCGGGCCCCAGCGTGCGCGCGGGATCGCCGCGGCCTGGGCCGAGCACCGGGCCCTGCGCGACGTGATGGCGTTCCTGGCGGAGCACGGCCTCGATACGCGCTTCGCGCCGCGTCTCATGGCGGCGTACGGCGCGGAGGCGCCGCGCATCCTTGGCGCCAATCCGTACCGGCTGGTTGCGGACGTGCCCGGCCTGGGGTTTCCTTCGGCAGATCGGATCGGCAAGGATCGGGGCATTCGCCACACGGCCCCCGCTCGCGTGCAGGCGGCCGTCCAGGCGACGCTCCTGACGGCGAGTCAGAACGGCCACACCCGCATGGTGCCGCCGGCGCTGGTAGACGCGGCAGCGGCCGTGGCCGAGGTGCCGCCGGAGCTAACCGAGAGCGGCGTGGCGCAGCTGCTGGCCGGTGGCGCGATCGCCGTGCGGTCACCTCATGCTCCCGGCCCTCCTCACTCAGGCGCGGGACAGGCGGAAGCAAGTCGGGGCAGGTTAGGGGCGGGACCTGAACGGCTTGAAACCCGGAAACCTGCCCCTACGGTGGAGCCCGGTGTAGGGGCAGGTTTCCAACAGCCTATCCCGGCAAGTCCCAATTCTAACCTGCCCCGTCCCCCGCAACCGGTCGACGCGACTGACAACCCTGACCTGCCCCCGCCAGCGCCCTCGCGCACAGTTCGGATCTACACCCCGGCCGATCTCGCGGCGACGCCCACACCTTCGCCTTCCGCCGACGATGCCGGGCTCGGGATCGGACTCTCAGGCTACGTGCGCGCCGAGGAGGATCTCGCCAGCCGGCTGCTCGGGCTCTCCCGACGGTCTGGCCTGCCGGCCCGTCGCGTCGATCGCTGGCTCGCCGCCGACGTGGAGGCACGCGGGCTCTCCGAGGAGCAACGCCAGGCCGTCGCCACGGCTGCCACGAGCGGCTGCTTCGTCCTGACGGGCGGCCCGGGTGTCGGCAAGACGACGACCACCCGCGCACTGGTCCGTTGCCTCCAGGCGCTCGGGCGGTCGGTCGCGCTGGCCGCGCCCACGGGCAAGGCGGCCCGGCGGCTCGGCGAGGTAGTCGGACTGGAGGCGCGGACGCTCCATCGCCTGCTTGGAGCCGGGCCGAGCGGTTTCCGCTACAACGCGGACGATCCGCTTCCGTTCGACGTGCTGATCGTGGACGAGGCGAGCATGCTGGACACCCAGCTCGCCAGGGCGGTGGTGCGGGCGGTCGGGCCGGGCTCGCAGCTCATCCTGGTCGGAGATGCCGATCAGCTTCCCAGCGTCGGGCCGGGACAGGTGCTGCGCGACGTCCTGGCGAGCGGCCGGGTACCCTCAGCGCGCCTGGAGACGGTGTTTCGGCAGGCAGCGCTCAGCCAGATCGTGACGAATGCCCATCGGATCCGCCAGGGGCAGCTACCGGTGCTCGCGCCGCCGGCCACGCTCTTGCAGAAAGTCGGCGGCTCGGACTGCGTGTTCGTGACGGCCCCGGCTGTGCGCGTCGCCACCGTCGCCGCTGAGTGGGCCGCCGATCGGCTGCCGCGCCTGCTCGGCGTGCCCGTCGGCGAGGTCCAGGCCGTCGCTCCGCTGGTGCGGGTCTGTCAGACGTTGAACAGCCTGCTGCAAGAGCGACTCAACCCGGCGCGTGGCCAGGGCGAGCGGCCTCACGGTGCGTTGCCGCTGCGGGTGGGCGACCGTGTCATCCAGACCCACAACAACTATCAGCTCGGCGTCTTCAACGGCGACACCGGCACGATCCTGGAGATTGATGCCGGGACTGGCCTGACCGTCGACTTCGGCGACGGCCGGGTGGTGACGTACGGCGCGGCCGACCTGCTGGATCTGGATCACGCGTACGGCCTGACGGTCCACCGCGCCCAGGGCAGTGAGTGGCCGGGCGTGGTGGTGTTGGCCTCTTCGAGCTTCGGGCCGATCCTCAGCCGCAATTTGCTCTACACGGCGATTACCCGCGCCCGCCGCGCGGTGGTCGTCGTCGGCGACCAGGCCGCCATCGCCGCGGCCGTCGCGCGGACCCGGGACCAGGAGCGCGTGACCGGCCTGCCGGTGCTGCTCCGGGCCGGAACGAAGGAAGCCCCACCCCCACCGCTGCGCGGCGCGAACATCGGCTGCGATGTCGTCCGAAGGACGATATTTGCGGGGCCGCGCCCCGACGTCCCTCCCCATTGCGATGGAGAGGGGAGCAACACGCAACTCGCAGGTGATCTCCCCCTCTCCACCGCGGTGGGGAGGGGGCCGGGGGGTGGGGCTTTCTTCCCGGACGCGGAGTCGCCCTGGCAGGACGAATTCGACGATCCTGTCGATGCCCCCCAGGCGCAGTTCGTAGACGGGGGCACCACCGTCTACGACCCGATGCCAGACGACTGGCCGGATTGACGATGCCACCTTCACGCCAGTACGGCGAACTGGTCAGCCAGTACCTCGATCTGCGTGACGACAATCCCGGCGTCATCATCCTGTTCCGGGTCGGCTCCTTCTACGAGGTCTGGTTCGAGGATGCTGAGCTCGTGTCCCGGGAGCTCGGCCTCAAGCTCACCGAGCGCCCCTCTGGCGGCTCGGCGCCGCCGGTCTCGCAGTGCGGGTTCGCGCACCACGCCCTGGACACGTTCCTGCCGCGCCTGCTCTCCCGTGGCTACCGTGTGGCGGTCTGCGAGGAGAGCGATGAGGCGCCAGCCGGCCCGCCCGGTGCGCCCGGCAGCAGCGGCATCCGCCAGCGCGACGTCGTGCGGACGCTCACGCCCGGCACCGTCACCGATCCGCGCCTGCTCCGCGAGGACCGTCCGACCTATCTGGTCGCCATCGCGCCGCTGGAGGATCGGCTGGGGCTCGCCTGGACGGACGTGGCGGCCGGCGAGTTCAAGGCTGCCGAGCTGGACCTGGACGAGGCCGCCGCCGAGCTCCAGCGCCTGGAGCCGGCTGAGGTGATCGTCTCGGTCGATCGGCCGGTGCCGGAAGGGCTGGTCGCGCGGCGGCCGGTCACCCCCGTCGGACCGAGCGAGAACGCCGTCAGTCGGCTCCAGCGTGCTTTCCCGGAGGCGGACCTCTCCAGCCTGCCGGCCGCCGAGATCGCCGCTGGCCTGATCGTCGGCTACCTGGAGGAGACGCAGGGCGCCGAGGTGCCGGTCCTGGACTCGCCGACCCCGGCCACGCCAGACGAGGTGATGCGGCTGGACGCCGTCACCCAGCAGCACCTGGAGCTGGTGGAGACCGAGCGAACGCGCGAGCGGGCCGGCAGTTTGCTTGGCACCCTGGACCGCACCGTCACCCCGATGGGCCGGCGGATGCTCAGGAGCTGGCTGCTCCGACCGCTGGTCAACCCCCGGACGATCGGCGTGCGGCAGCAGATTGTGGCGGAGCTGGTCGCGGACGCACGGCTGCGGGCGTCCCTGACCGACCGGCTCGCCGCCGTCGCCGACCTGGAGCGGCTGGCCGGCCGGGCCAGCGCCCGCCGAGCCAGCCTGGACGACCTGCGAGCGCTCGGCGAGGCCGCTGCCGCCCTGCCCGAGCTGGCCGAGGTCACGGCCGGCTGCACGAGCGCCTTCTTGCGTGCGCTGGGCCGGCCGCGCCCGGCCCTGGCCGAGTTCGCTGAGCGAGCCGGGGCTGCGCTGACGACGCCCGGGCGGGGTGAGCGTGCTGGAGGCTCAGGCGGCTCGTCCTCCGCCGATGACCGTCCGTTCCGGGCCTCGGCCAGCCCGGACCTGGCCGAGGCGCTGACTCGGCTGGACCGTGCGCGGGCCTGGCAAGGAACGTACGTGAATCGGCTGCGCCGCCAGCCCGGCCTCTCGCGGGTGAAGCTGGAGCAGAACAGCACGCAGGGGCTGTTCCTGGAGGTGCCGCTCAACACGCGGGTGCCCGCCGAGTGGATCCGGCGCGGCGGCCTCCAGAAGGTGGAGCGGTACTCGACGCCTGAGCTGGACGAGCACGCCCAGGAGCTTGCCGAGGCCGAGGCCCAGGTCGCCGCCGAGGCGCGCGTGCTCCTGACCGAGCTTCGGGGGGCCGCTGCTGAGGCGGCCGAGGCCGCGCGTGACCTGGCGCGCCATCTGGCCGCAGCCGATGCGCTGCTCTCGCTGGCAGTTGTCGCCGCCGAGCGCGGCTGGGTCCAGCCCGAGGTCGACACCGGCGACGCGATCGAGATCGTCGAAGGACGCCACCCGGTCGTCGAGGCGTTCGGGCCGTTCCAGCCGAACGACGCCCGGTTCGTCGCGCGCGGTGAGCAGGACCAGCTCGTGATCCTGACCGGCCCGAACATGGCTGGCAAGAGCACCTGGATGCGCCAGGTTGCGCTGATCGTGCTGCTGGCGCAGGCTGGCTCGTTCGTGCCGGCAACATCTGCACGGATCGGGCTGGCGGACGGGATCTTCACGCGAATCGGGGCCGTGGACGACCTGGCTGGCGGGCGCTCGACGTTCATGATCGAGATGGAGGAGACGGCCTCGGTGCTGCGCGCGGCAAGTGACAGGAGCCTGATCGTGCTGGACGAGATCGGCCGTGGCACCAGCACCCATGACGGCATGGCGATCGCCTGGTCCGTCGCCGAGTATCTCGCGACCGGTCCGGTCCGGCCGCGCGCGGTGGTAGCAACGCACTACCACGAGCTGGCGGCGCTCGCAGACGTCCATCCGCAGGTGACGCTGCTCCGCGCCACGGTGGAAGAGCGCCCCGAAGGGGTGACGTTCCCGCACCGCGTGGAGCCCGGGGCGGCTGATCGGAGCTTCGGGATCGAGGTGGCGCGGCTGGCGGGACTGCCACCGGCGCTGTTGGAGCGCGCCCGCCAGGTGGCGGACGCCGTCGAGCCGCTCAGCGCGGAGGTGGCGCAGCGCCTCGGCCGCGCCACCCGCCCCTCGTCCTGACGTACAGTTGCTCGATGTCTGACGCGCTCTTCAGCCAGCATCCTGTGGATCGTCTGATTCGCGAGATCATTGCGACGAGAAGGTCAGTTCAGGCAGCCGAAATCGATCAGATAGTCGACCGCATCGCAAGTGCCCCATTTGATCCGCAGCTTGGAGTCGGTGTCCTGACCGAGCATCGCGGGCTCACGTATTTAGGGCAGACGCTTGGATCGCGTGCCTCATCGCTGACGTACCATCTGGTCAAGCGTGTCGTTGTCGAGGAGCAGTGGGCGTACGGCACGTCGCCTGAGGAATATATCGCCGACCTGCGTGAAGCCTCTCGCGCCTCGGATGCTCGGATCGTGGTGTTCGAGCGACGAGGAGGGAGCATGGCTGCAATCATTGCCGAGAATCGTATCCTTCCCGGGCGGCTCGGACCAGAGGCCTTGCCATGGGTCCTCGTCGTGTTTTCGGCGGACCGTGGTACTATCGTCTCTGGATATCAGGTGTCGTCCAACCCTCCTTCGAACATTCCTGAGGACGGGCTGTGGCTCAGGTAGATCGCGCAACACGAGCAAATGTGGACCATCTCCTGAAGTGGGCGTTCGCGGCGTGGGAGTCATTGCCGACGGTTGAGCAGGAGATCGACACCTGGGATCTTTTGGATCAGCTGGTCTTTACTGAGGAGTGGCCAATCCAGGAGGATCGTCTGCTGCGCCTGGCCCAGCTTGCCCAGTCGAACGATTTCACCGAGTCCCAGCGCATTCGCTATCAGGAGCTGCTGAGCCTCGTCGAGCGGAACCGTCCAGTCATCGAACGCATCATGCGAAGTTGACGCGCGTCGCAGTCAGACCTCGACGTACGCCATCCGCGAGGTCGGCTCTGGGATCGGCTCACCGGCGTCTCTGAGCCCTTCGAGGTGAAACTCGATCGCCTCGCGGATGAGCGTCTTCACCTCATCCTCGGTTTCGGCCACGGCGACACACCCTGGCAGATCAGGCACGTATGCGCCGTAGCTCGTCGGCCCTTGCTCAATCACGACCGCATACCGCTTCACGGCTGCTCCTCCTCAAAGTCCGCCTGCCGCCAGATGTTTCTGAGCGTCCCAATCGGCACATCGACTCCTGGCTGGCCGGCCACCGTAACTGTCCCCGGTTTGGTAGGGTGCTTCATCTGGCGGTGGCTGCCACGCATGCGATCAATGTACCAGCCGTCATCCTGAAGTCGCCTCAGAACGTCTCGGACCTTCACGTCGTCCTCACGTAACACTCCCTCCGCCGCGAAGATGGCGGTGAGGTCGGCGCGCCGCTCGTGGATCGGCTTCAAGATATCTTGCGGGGTCATCAGGTGCCCACGATACCTGAACGATCAAGATCGCGGCAGCGTCGTCCAGGATCATGATGCCGAAAAGTGTCGGCTAGCCGACATCGAGCGTGCCCTCACCCGCGTACGCTCGCAGCGCAGGTCGGCGTTCGAGCGCTGGTGTGCTACCGTGGGCGTCGTGGTGGGCGTTCCATCTACCTGCCCGAACGACGCGCTCCACCGCACGCTTCAAGTGTCAACCCGTCGTGGCACCGTGTTGCCACGCGGCAGGTGTCCCGCTCGGCGAGGAGGACGACGCGGCGCGCTGGTCCTGTCCGTCGTGCACGTGCCTGGCGAAGACGCCAGCACGCCGTTGGAGGAGATCGCATGCTGGAGTCGATCGGTCTCACCAGACGAACGTTCTTGCGCGCCGGCCTCGGCGCGATCGGCGTGAGCCTGCTGGCCGCCTGCGCGCCCCAGGCACCGGCCACGAAGCCGGCCGAGCCCGCCAAACCGGCCGACAGCACGCCCGCCAAGCCGGCCGCCCCGGCCGCCACGACTGCACCGGCGCCGGCCGCTGCTGCTCCCACCACGGCGCCGGCCGCTAAACCAGCTGCCGAAGCGAAGCCAGCCGCCACGACTGCACCGGCCAAACCGGTCGCCGCCGCGAAGCCCGACGAGCAGATCGGCAAGCATCTGATCGGGAAGCTCGAAGGTCCAGAGATCGTCGTCGACGCAGCGAAATGGCCGAAGAGCTTCAAGGAAGCCCCGATGCTGGCCGAGCAGGTCAAGGCCGGCAAGCTGCCGCCCGTCGAGCAGCGCGTGCCCCAGGACCTGCTGGTGGTCAAGCCGGTCCATGAGATCGGCAAGTACGGCGGCACCTGGCGCCGGGGTTTCACCGGCCCGGCCGACTGGTCATGTGGTGTGCGGGTCGCGGGGACAGATCGGCTCATTGGCTGGGACTACACGGGCAACGAGCTGGTGCCGAACATCCTCAAGAGCTGGGATGTGAGCGCAGACGGCAAGACGATCACGTTCCACCTGCGCAAGGGGATGAAGTGGTCGGACGGCCAGCCGTTCACGGCCGACGACGTCATGTTCTGGTACGAGGACATGTACCTGAACAAGGACCTGACGCCAAGCCCGGCCCCGCAGATGATCACGAAGAGTGGCCCTGGCACCGTCGAGAAGGTCGACGCGCAGACCGTCGCCTTCAAGTTCAAAGACCCGTACTACGCGTTCCCCGTGGTCATCGCCGGCGTCTCGCCGCTTGGGGGGCAGGCGCACGAAGGGTTGAATGCGCGCGGTGCGTTCGCGCCGGCCCACTACCTGAAGCAGTTCCATCCGAAGTACGCCGGCAAGGACGCCGTCGACAAGCTGGTGGCCGATCTGAAGTTCGACAACTGGGTGACGCTGTTCAAGGCGAAGACCGCCTGGGCGCTCAATCCTGACCTCCCGGTGGTGTCCGCCTGGAAGACGACGACCCCGAACAACACCCCCCTCTGGACGCTCGAGAGGAACCCGTATAGCATCTGGGTCGACACGGACGGCAACCAGTTGCCGTATATCGACAAGATCTCCTTGACACTCGCGGAGAATCTGGAGGTCGTCAACCTGCGCGCGGTGGCCGGCGAGTACGATTCCCAGGAGCGCCACCTCGACATGGGGAAGATCCCGGTTTTCCTGGAGAACCAGCAGAAGGGCAACTACAAGCTGTACCTCGATCCGGGCGGCATCGGCGCGGACACTATCCTGATGCTCAACCAGTCGTACGAGGCTGATGCCGAGGTCGCGAAGTGGCTGACCAACGTCGACTTCCGGCGGGCGCTGTCGCTCGGGATCGACCGTGACCAGCTCAACGAGGCGTTCTGGCTCGGCCTTGGCGTGCCCGGCTCGCACGCGCCGTGGGAGACGTCGAAGTACAGCCCCGGCGCCGAGCTCCGGACGCTCTGGTCGACGCTCGACCTCAAGCAGGCGAACGAGCTGCTTGACCAGGTCGGGCTGAGCAAGAAGGACGCCGAAGGGTACCGGCTCCGCACCGACAACGGTCAGCGGCTGCGCCTCGCCGTCGACACGTACGTCGGCTTCATGCCGTTCACCGGCATCTGCGAGATGATCCGCGAGCAGTGGAAGAAGATCGGCATCCAGGCGGACGTCTCGCAGCTCGAGCGCAGCCTCCACAACAAGCGCCGTGACTCGAACGAGTCCCACATCATCGTGGATGTCCACTGGGGCACCGAGAACATGTTCTCGCACTCGATGACGAGCCTGTTCCCGTTCGACCCGACCAGCGCGCTCGGGCCGCAGTTCGGCCTCTGGTACGTCACGAACGGCGCCCAGGGCAAGGAGCCGACGCCGAAGATCAAGGAGGCGATGGCGCTGTACCGCGAGGCGTTCAGCGCACCCGAGAAGGAGCACTACGAGCTGGGCAAGAAGATCTGGCGGATCGCGCTCGACGAGGTCTGGGCGATCGGCACGGTGGGCCAGTCGCCCGGGATCATGGGCGTCCGGGTCGTGAAGAACACCATGGGCAACCAGCCCGGCCGGATCTTCAACGGATCGTCGACGCTGTCGCCGGCCCAGGCGCGCCCGGAGACGTACTTCTTCAAGTGACCGGCTGACCGGAGCAGACGGTAGAGAAGCCCCCTCGCTCGACCATGAGCGAGGGGGCTTCTCAGAGGATCGGCGAAGATCGCCGTACCGCGAGCGTGTACGTCATCCCGATACGTCGTCGTACGCTATCCCAATACGTCAATCGACGGATGGCGGCTCGTCTGCCCCGATCTACGATGGGATCGTCCTGGAAGTAGACCGAGGGCCGTCATGCGACCCCGCGGGCACCGGGGATCAGTCGGCAGCTGGAGGCGACGATGATCTGGTACGAGCCGGAGGATCCGTTCGAGGCGTGGGGGCAGCAGCTCCAGCCAACGCTGGCGGATGCGAGGTGGGGCATGGCGACCGCGAGCAGCCGCAAGCAGCGGCAGCATCCGTTGGAGCACCGCGCCGATCCGTGGCGTGAGCAGCTGACCTTCGGACAGCTCGTGGACCGGGCTGCCGAACGCTGGGGCGACCGAGAGGCACTCTGCTTCGAGGGGCGCCGCTGGACGTTCGCGCAGCTTCGAGACGAGACCGATCGGGTGGCCCGGGGTCTGATCGCTGCCGGCATCGAGCCGGGCGAGCACGTCTGCCTCTGGCTGAACAACAGCCCGGAGTACCTCTTCACCCTGTTTGCCATTGCGAAAATCGGGGCGGTTCTGGTGCCGATCAACACCCGCTTCCGCACGCGCGACATGGCGTACATCGTGACCCAGTCCGATGCGACGACCCTGATCAGCGCCGACCGATCCGGTCCGGTCGACTACCTCGCGATGATCGAGGATCTACATCTACTACCGGACCTGTCGCGCCAAGAGCCCGGGGCGATCTCCGCGCCCCACCTGCCGGCCTTGCGGCGGGTCATCCTGCTCTCCGACCAGGCCGTGCCCGGTACCCTGGCCTGGGACGCCCTGCTCGAAGCCGGCCAGCAGGTGCCGGCTGCCGAAGTTGGCCGGCGCTGCGCGGCGACGGACCCCGACGGGACCGCGTACATCATGTACACGTCTGGCACGACCGGCTTCCCGAAGGGCGTGATGCAGTCCCACAACGCGCTCCGCAACGTCGCCGACGAGGCGAGCCGGATGGGTATCACGTCGGGCGACGCGATCCTCAACTATCTGCCACTCTACCACGTCTTCGCCCTGTACGTGGCAGCGCTGATGTCGCCGATGACCGGGGCACGGCAGGTGTTGACGGTCACGTTCGACCCGGCCGAGGCGCTGCGGCTGATCGAGGCCGAGCGGATCACCGTGATTCACGGCTTCGACACCCACTTCAAGGATCTCCTGGAGCACCCCAGTCGCGCCTCGCGTGACGTGAGCAGTCTGCGCACGGGCATCCTGGCGGCCGGCATGCACTCCAGCGAGCCGATCGCCCGACGAGCTCAGGAGCTGATGAGGACGGTCACGGGTTTCGGGATGACCGAGGTCGGCGTCGGCGCCACGCTCTCGTTCCTCGACTCGGACCCAGACGTCCGCACGACGATGAGTGGCTGGCCGCTGCCCGGCTATGAGGTCAAGGTCGTAGATCCGGCGACCGGCGTGTCGCAGCCGCCGAGCGAGCTGGGCGAGATCTGCATCCGCGGCTACCAGGTGATGCAGGGGTACTACAAGAAGCCCGAGGAGACGGCCAAGGCGGTCGACGCCGAGGGCTGGCTGCACACCGGAGACGTTGGCTTCCTGCGCGAGGACGGCTGCCTCCGCTTCCTCGGCCGCTACAAGGACATGCTGAAGGTCGGCGGCGAGAACGTCGACCCGATGGAGATCGAGGCATTTCTGCTCGAAGACCCGCGCGTCAACCACGTCGCCGTGGTCGGCCTGCCGGACCTGCGCCTGGCCGAGGTGCCGGTGGCGTTCGTCATCCTCGAGGACGGCACCGGGTTGAGTGAGGACGATGTCGTCAGCCTGTGTCGAGGCCGGCTCGCCAGCTTCAAGATCCCACGCCGGGTCTTCTTCGTGGACCGGTTCCCGATGACCGGCAGCGGCAAGATCCAGAAGTATCTCCTCCGGAAGGAGGCCCAGCGGCGGTGTGTTGGTCCCGACTCCGCGGCCGAGCGACCGCGAGCGGGCCAGGTCGCGTGGCGGTGACACGACGTTCGACCCGGTTTTCGAACCGCGGATCGTCGCCACCGGGTGTATCCTGTGAGCGCGGGAGCACGACGGCTCCCCCCTGGAGCCAGGACTGGCGTGCTCGAGGACGGGCCCGATGGCCGAACAGCGAACCAGGACGGTCACCTTCCTGGCGACCGACGTCGACGCGCACCTCAATAATCTCCCCCGCGAGCTGACCAGCTTTATCGGACGCAAGCGCGAGATCGACGAGGTCAGGCGTCTGCTGGGCACGGCGCGCCTGCTGACGCTGACCGGGAGCGGCGGGGTCGGCAAGACCAGACTCGGGCTGCGGGTGGCCGGCGAGCTCGTCGAGGCGTACCCGGACGGCGTCTGGCTGGTCGAGCTGGCCGCTATCGGCGACCCGACACTGGTGCCACAGGCCACGGCGTCGGCGCTGGGCGCCCGCGAGCAGCCCGGTCGTTCGTTGCAGGACACGCTGATCGACGTGCTCCGCCCGCGAACCTGCCTGCTGCTCCTGGACAACTGCGAGCATCTGGTGGCGGCCTGCGCCGCGCTGGCCGACGGCCTGCTGCGGGCCTGTCCGGGGCTGGTCCTGCTGGCGACCAGCCGTGAGCCGCTCGGCATCGCCGGCGAGACGGTCTGGCGTGTGCCCCCGCTGACCTTACCCGGCGCCATGCGTGACGACGTTCTCACGGACGGCCCAGCGGCCCTGACGCAGTTCGAGGCGATTCGCCTGTTCGAGGAGCGAGGCCGGGCGGCGCTCCCGGCCTTCCGCCTGACCGATCAGAACGCGCCGGCGGTGGTCCGGATCTGCCAGCGTCTGGACGGGATCCCGCTGGCGGTCGAGCTGGCCGCCGCCCGCGTCCGCGGGCTCGCACCGGAGCATCTCGCGGCCCGCCTGGACGACCGTTTCCGCCTGCTGACCGGCGGCAGTCGGACAGCTCTCCCTCGCCAGCAAACGCTGCGTGGCGCCGTCGACTGGAGCTACGAGCTGCTCTCCGAGCCTGAGCGCATGCTCTTCCGCCGCCTCTCGGTGTTCGCCGGCGGCTGGACGCT
>Ga0075429_100003085_pt1 | contig 14136 bp, 15 predicted proteins | sample RhiMetdeltSRZDD3_FD_75295 | JGI IMG/M metagenome (GOLD analysis project Ga0075429, IMG submission 75295) | Populus rhizosphere microbial communities from Tennessee, USA - Rhizosphere MetaG P. deltoides SRZDD3 | ecosystem: Host-associated > Plants > Roots > Rhizosphere > Soil | place: USA... | reverse complement strand
TCGGTCCGGTGGAGCCAATAGGACAAGACCGCCCAGAAGCCCTGGTCGAGGACCTCGACCGGGGCGTCGAGCCAGGCGGGGAGCTGCCGGACGGCCTCCTCGTACGCGGCGAGGAACAGCCCCTCCTTGCTGCCGAAGTGCAGGAATACGGTCCCCTTGGCGACGCCGACCTCCGAGGCGATGTCCTCGATCCGCGCGCCCCGGTACCCCTCGTCCGCGAAGTGGTGCATCGCGACCGCGACGATCTGATCGCGACGGGAGCTCGACCGGGTGCGTTCGGCGGCCATCGGTCCGAAACCTAGCCGAAAAGAAGAACCCGAGGGACCTCCGGCTCGCCGGAAGCCGAAGCCTCCAGCCACCATCGGCCCCTCGGGCTCAGGTGCTCCGAGCAACCTCTCACAGCCGTCTTGGTTTCCGGGCCGTAAACCCTTTCGTTGGGCTTTGGGGCCTCCCGAGCCTCCCCACCCGCACAGCTAGTTAGCTGTCCCAACCGTACGAGCAGGTGCGCCCAGTCGACCTTACGGCTTTCCCAGGGGTCCCGGCCTGCGGTTCCCTGACTCGGCCGCTCCGGCTGCTCGGAGCGAGGCGAAATGTACCGGCGCCCACGGCGCGGGTCAACCCGACGAACGTGCAGGTCACACGGCATATGCGCAGGTAGAAGCGTCGCGACAAAGAGTGACAAGAACACGTCGACGTCGCGAACGCTCGAGGACCGAGCGCTGCGAACCACTGCGGCGCAAGGTGTTCGGAGGACCGACCTTGGTGAACCGTCACCGTCGTGCGTTCGCCGGGGCCGGCGCGAGGACCTCTCGATACACGGAGAGCATGCCTCCGGCGGTCGCCTCCCACGAGAAGCGCAGCGATCTCGCGACGCCCGCCTCGCCCATCCGGCGGCTCGCGGCGGGATCGCGGAGGATCGAGAGGATCCGTTCGGCGTGGTCGCCGGGGTCGTGACCCTCGACGAGGTGACCCGTCACGCCGTCCTGCACGACGTACCGGAGCCCGCCGACCCCGGCCGCCACCACGGCCGTCCCCGAGGCCTGCGCCTCGAGCGCCACGAGGCCGAAGGACTCCGAACGCGACGGCACGTGCACGACGTCGGCCGCGGCATAGAAGTCCGCGAGCCTCGACTGGGGCTGGGGCGGGAAGAGCATCACGCGCTCCCCCACACCAAGATCGGATGCGAGGTCCATCAGCCGCGCCACCTCGGCGCCGTGGTCCGCGCCGCTCGGCCCCCCGACGATCGCGAGGACGACGTCGCGCGTTCGCGCCGGCTCCCGCGCCACGGCCTCCGCGAGGGCGCGGACGGCGACGTCGGGGCCCTTGTGCGCCTGCAGCCGGCCGACGAACAGGAGCATCTGCACGTCCGTGAGGTGCAGGCGCGCCTTGGCGGCGTCCGGCTGCCGGGGGAAGAACAGCTCGTGGTTCACCCCCGGCGGCACGACCCTGATCCGCCCGGGATCGGCCCGGTACAGCCCGACGAGCTGCGCCGCCTCGGCGGGGGTCGCCGCGACCAGGCGATCGGCCTCGGCGATCACCCGCTCCTCACCATCGAGCCGAACCGTCGGCTCGGGTCGTTCACCGCGCGAGAGGGAGTAGTTCTTGACCTTCCCGAGCGTGTGGAACGACGCCACGAGCGGCACGCCCCAGATCTCGCGGGCGCTTCGACCGACCCAGCCCGAGAGCCAATAGTGCGTGTGGACGAGGTCGTACCCTCCGCCCTCGTCCTCGGCCCGGCGGAGCACCCCGCCCAGGAACTCGGGCAGGAACCTGGGGAGCTCGTCCTTCGGTACCGGGGCGGAAGGACCGGCGCGAACGCGGATCAGCCGGGAGCCCCCTCCGAGGTCCTGGACGTCGGGGGTCCGCTCGTCGCGGGAACGGGTGAACACGTCGACGGCCACGCCGCCCGCGTTGATGCGTTCGGCCGCCTCGCGGATGAACACGTTCATCCCGCCCGAGTCGCCGGAACCCGGCTGGTCGAGCGGCGAGGTGTGGACGCTCACGACGGCGACGCGGGGACCGTCCGCGGTCCCGTTCGGAACCGATTCCTGCATCGAGGAATCGTACGCGAGGGCCGCGGAAACCCCCGGGTGTTCAAGGCCGCACGCGGTGCAAGCGGAAGTCGGCCTCCAGCTCGCCCACCGGCCGTCCGCCGCCGATCACCGGGGGACGCACGAAGCCTCCCAGGTGCTGCCGCTGCTCAGACGAGAGCGCGCCGAGCAGCTCCAGGCTCCGCAGCAACGCCGGCGCGGCCGCCCGGTCGGCCCCGTCCGCGATCTTCACCGCGACGCCGAGCCCGGCGCTGGCCACGCCCGCGCAATGGAGCCCTTCGGCCCCGACCTTGCACACGACGTCCGGCACCTCGCTCATGATGACCGTGTCGCTGCGTTCGCGGCCCGCCACGAGGTAGGGCTGCGAGCGCATCGCGGAGACGGCGATCTCCGCCGTCGCGGCCAGCGGTCCGAGGCGTTCGGGCCGGACGAGCCGGGCGAACAGGGTCGCAAGGCCCGACAGGGGCAGGCCGTGGACCGGGGCGCCGCAGCCGTCCACGCCGACGACGGGGCGGTCGACCCCCGTGGCACGTTCCACCGCCCGCGTGATCTCCCGCTGGAGCGGGTGCGCGGGCAGCATGTATGAGGCCAGGTCGAGGTCCGCCCGCTCGCAGGCGACCAGCATCCCGGCGTGCTTGCCCGAGCAGTTGTGGTAGATCGGGCGCCGCCGCTCGACCTGCCGGCGGTCCTCGGTGCGCCCGGGGAGGTCGGCCGGACACCCCAGCCGGTTCTCGGCGACGCCACCCGCCTTCAGCAGCGCCTGGACGGTCCGAACGTGCACGGGTTCCCCGTTGTGGGACGCGCACATCACCGCGACGAGGTCCTGCGCCGGGAGCTCGTCGCCCATGCGGCCGAGGGAGACCGCGGCCTGCAGCGGCTTCATCGAGGAGCGCGCGAAGAGGGGGTGGTGCGGGTCGCCGATGCCGCCGAGCAGGCGGCCCTCCTCGTCACACACCGCCACGTGGCCGGCGTGGACGCTCTCCTCCAGGCCGGAGCGGATGACGCGGACGAGCGGCGCGGCCGCTGACATGCGGCAAGCCTAGGCGAGGCGGAGGGGACGGGCGGGGACGGTCAGTCGGCGTGCCGGAGCGCGTGCGCCAGCTCCTCGTCCTCGGGAGGGTCCTGCTCGACCATCCCGACGAACACGCGCACGATCTCGGGGTCGAACTGGGTCCCCGCCCCGGCGCGGAGCTCCGCGAGCGCCGGATCGAGCCCGATCGCGCCCCGGTACGGCCGGTCGCTCGTCATCGCGTCGAACGAGTCCACCACCGCGAAAATCCGGGCCGCGAGCGGGATCCCCTCGTGGGCCAGCCCGTCCGGGTACCCCGAGCCGTCGAAGCGTTCGTGGTGGTGGCGGATCAGGTCGACGGCGTCGGCCAGGAACGCGATCGGCGCCACGATCTGCGCCCCGATGATCGGATGGTTCCGCATCACGGTCCACTCGTCGACCGAGAGCGGTCCGGCCTTGCACAGGATGTGCTCGGGGATGCCCACCTTCCCGATGTCGTGGAGGAAGAACCCGTACCCGAGGGTGGGGCTCTCCGCGAGCGTCGGCTCGATCTTCCGGGCGAGGGCGAGCCCGTAGTTCACGGTCCGGTCGAGATGGCCCCTCGTCGTCAGGTCCTTGGCCTCGATCACGGTCGCGAGGCTCTTCATCGTCGCGAGGTAGGTCTCCTGCAGGCTCTCGAGAACGGCCTGGAGCTCGGCGCTCCGGGAGCGCTCCATCCGGTAGAGCTCGCCCAGCTCACGGGCGAACACGATCAGCTGTTCCTGCACCGCAGGGATCTCGGGATCCACGGCGAGCTCACGCGCCGGGCCAACCGCGATCTTTTCGTTCATCATCAGGGCCGCATCCGCCTAACGAATCGACACGGGGAAGCCTGCGGTCTGGACCGAGACACGTCCATAGGGCCCGGGGCCCAAATGCAGCTGGTCCACGGTCTCTGGACCCGTCCTACGGCGGGTCGGGAGACCGAGGGCAACCCATCCCCCGACCGACCCGTTGCTCAGGAGATCACCAAGGAGGGGTCGTCGCGGTACCGCCGCTTCAGCTCGTCCTGGATCGTGTCCATCGCCCGGAGCACCTCGGCCCGGGCCTCGGAGACCTCCCGCTCCTCCCGCAGGAGGACCTCGACGGCGTCCGCCAGCCGCTCGTCGTCCAGGGCGCCGGCATCCGACAATCCGGCGTCGGCGACGAGCCGTTCGACACGGCGGCGGGCGAGCAGCATCTCCTCCTCCGGCAGCCCGACCTTGACGGCCTCGCCTCGCGACGGTCCCTGGGCGTCGCCCGCGAGGATCGTCGAAAGGGCGCCGACGAGGCTCCCCTCCTCGCCACGCCCGCGGCGCTCGACCTCGGCCTTGAGGATCTCGGCGCGCCCCTGGACGAGCCGCCGGAGCAGCGACAGATACTCGCGCTCGGCGAAGCAGTCGTCTCGGCGGTGGCGGAGCTCGTCGAGCTCGAGATCGGACAGCCCCTCGACGAAGCCGGGGCGTCGGATGCGGTCGATCCGGCGGTTGCCACCCTGCTCGCTCATCGCGGGAGCATCGTAGCGCGGCGCGCGCGCTGCGCCGTCAGCCGGGCGATCTCAGCAGACGGCGACGAGGTACGGGTAGGGATTCACCGCCGACCCGCCGCCGGGGTGCCACTCGAAGTGCAGATGGTTCGTCGACCCCGCATTGCCCGTGCTGCCCACGTACCCGATCACCGTGCCGGCGCCGACGCTGCCGCTCGCCGAGCTGTAGCCGGAGAGGTGCGCGTAGAACGAGTAGCCGGCCGAGCCGTGAACGTAGGCCTGGACCCCGCCCGAGGAGCTCGACGAGTGGGACACGGTGCCGGCGTGAGCCGCGACGACCGGGGTCCCGTACGGAGCGATGATGTCGGTGCCCTGGTGCGCGTGGCCGTCGCGGGGCCAGCCGAACGAGTCGACGAAGGAGTTCGGACCGGCGACCGGACACACCTGGATCGCGCCGCTGCCGAGGACGACCGGGCTCCCGGTGCTCGGGGTCTGGCCGAGGAGCTCGAGCGCTCGCTGGGCGGCGAGCTCCTTCTCGTACTGGGCCGTGAGCTCGGCGACCCGCGACGTGATCTGCTCGAACTCGGCGTCGATCTGCTCCTGGATGCCTTCGAGCCGGTCGGCCTCCTGCTCCTGCTGCTCCTGGAGATCGAGAAGGCCGTCGCGCTCGCGCCGGAGCTCCTCCTGGGCCACCTCCTGCTCGAGGACGAGATCGACGTCCACCTGGGCGACCTGCCCGAGGAACTCGAGCCGGTCGGAGAACTCGGTGAACGAGCCGGAGGACAGGAGCACGTCGATCGTGCTCGCGGGGCCGTTCGTGAACGCGATCACGGCGCGCCTGGTCAGGCGCGTGTCGATCGTGGCGATCCGGTCCTCGAGCCCGTGGATGCGCAGCTGCGTGTTCGCGATGTCGACATTCGTGGCGTCGAGTCGGGTGAGCGAGGCCTGCCACTCGGCGGTGGCCTCGTCGAGATCCGCCTGGATCGAGGCGAGCTCGGCCTTGGCGGCGTCGAGCCGGTCTTTGGTCCCGGCCGTCGCAGGCAGGGCGAACGAGACCGCCACCAGCAGGAGGGCGAGGCCGATCGTGGGGAGGGTATGGGGCCAGGTCCGGCGAGCGGTCGTAAGGCCTCCTGTCGGTCGCGGCCGCCGCGGGCGCCGTCGACGCTACCAAAGCCCCTCTCGGCCGGGCAAACATCCTCGGTTCGATCGGCCGGTTTGAAGCCGCGGGGGCGGGGGCAACCACCAGGCATGACCAGCGTCCCATCCACGCACGAGCCCGAAGGCGGCACCCGCGTCTGGGCGACCTTCCCGGACGAGGCCGGTACCGCGCGAGCCCTTCGCGCCTTGACCGAGGCGGGCATCCCGGCCGGGCGCACCTCGCTCGCCGAGGACCCCGGCGCGAGCGAGGGGCCGATCGCGCACGAGCGGGAACACCGCGAGGGGACTCGGATCGGCGGGCGGCTGGCCGCCGGTGCCCTGGTCGGCGGCTCGCTCGGGGCGCTCGCCGGCGCCCTGGTCGGCTTCCTCGGAACCTCGGGAACGACCGGCGTCGCGCTCTGGACCGTCGCCGGCGCGTTGTTCCTCGGCGGCGTGGGGGCGTTCGTCGTGGGGCTCTCTGCCCTTCGCTCCGCCGCGCTCGACCATCGGCCAACGCCGACTGAACCCCCGGGCGGCGCCGCGGTGGAGGTTCGGGGCGACGAGGGCGACATCGAGCGCGCGGTGAAGGTCCTGCGCGCCGAGCGGCCGGCGACGCTCGTCGTCACCGACGCGTTCGGGCGGCCGCTCGAGGACCTTCCGACCGACCGTTCTGACCCGTTCTGACCCGGCCGGCGGCCGGTCAGCCGCCCTGTCCGCGCATCGCTTCGATCAGGATGTCCGCGACCTCGGGACGACTGAACTCGATCGGCGGGCGCTCGCCGGCGCGCAGCATCTCGCGCACCCTCGTCCCCGAGAGCGACACGCGCTCGGTCTCGTCGTGGGGACACGTCTTCGGCGTCGCCATGCCCTCGCACCGGTAGCACCAGAACGAGTGCTCGAACGTGAGCGGCGTGATCCCGAGCTCGCCCGGCTCGAACTCGTCGAAGATCTTCTGCGCGTCGTACGTGCCGTAGTAGTCGCCGACGCCGGCGTGATCCCGGCCGACGATGAAGTGCGTGCACCCGTAGTTCTTGCGACAGATCGCGTGCCAGATCGCCTCCTTCGGACCCGCGTAGCGCATCGCCGCGGGGAACACGCTGACCATCGCCCTGTCCTTCGGGTAGTAGCCCTCGAACAGCGCCTCGTAGCACCGCATCCGGACGTCCGCGGGGACGTCGTCTCCCTTCGTCGCGCCGACGAGCGGATGCACGAGCAGACCGTCGACGATCTCGAGCGCGCATTTCTGGATGTACTCGTGCGCCCGGTGGATCGGGTTGCGCGTCTGGAACCCGACGACGGTCTTCCATCCGCGCTCCGCGAACGCGGCTCGCGTCTGCGCCGGGGTGAGCCGGTAGGTGCGGAACGTGTCGTGGTCGGGCAGCCGGAGCGCGCTGATCTCGCCCGCGGCGCAGTAATCGCCGGAGGCGAGCAGCGCCGCCACCCCGGGGTGCGCCGGGTCCTCGGTCGCGAAGACCCCGAGCGCCTCCTTCTGCCGATCGCGCTCGTAGATCTCGGCCACGTCGATGACCGCGATCGCCGACGCGGAACCGGGCGCCATCAACGCGATCGAGGTCGCCCCGCCGACCCGCTTCGCGTCCTCCGCGGTGAGCGACAGCGTGACCGGGATCGACCACGGCAACCCGTTCTCGAGGTGCATCGTCTCGAGCACGAGGCGATAGTCCTTCTCGCCCTGGAAGCCGGTGAGCGGCGACAGCGCGCCGACGGTGAGCATCTCGAGGTCCGAGAGCTCGCGTTCGCTCACCGAGACCTTCGGGAGGTGTTCGGCCTCCTCGGCGAGGCGAGCGGCCTCGTCGCCCGTGGCGAGGAGATCGACGAGCGTGCCTCCGTGGGGCGAGATCGTCTCGTGTTCGGTCATCGAGGACATGGGTGTCGGGGCCTTTCGGGTCGGGGCCGACAGGATAGCGGCGCCGGGGCCGGGTCCGGCCCGCTCCTATACTTGCTCGCGTTCCCCATGATCGAGGCCGGCATGCCCGACACCCTGCTCTCCGACGAGGATCTGACCGCGCTGAACGAGCGGTTCGAGTCCGCCCATCCGCGCGAGATCGTGGCGTGGGCGCTCGACGGGTCCGGCCTCGAACCGATCGCGCTCGCCTCGGCGTTCCAGGCCGAGGGCACCTGCGTGATGCACATGGCCACGGGGATCCGGCCGGACGTCCCGATCCTGTTCCTGGAGACCGGCTTCCACTTCGACGAGACGCTCGAGTTCAAGCGCCGGCTCGCCGAACGTCTCGGCCTGAACGTCGTCGAGCTCACCGGCGAGTACACCGTCGAGTCGCAGGCGGCCGCGTTCGGCCCGCGGCTCTACGAGCGCGACGCGAACCGCTGCTGCCAGATCAACAAGGTCGAGCCGATGCTCGACGCGCTCCGCGGCCTCGACGCGTGGATCACGGCGTTCCGGCGCGACTCCTCGCCCACGCGGGCGAACGCGCCCATCGTCGACCGCTACGAGCTCGAGCCGGGGAACTGGATCGTCAAGGTGAACCCGGTCGCGACGTGGACGCGGCGCGATACGTGGGCGTACCTGAAGGAGCACGACCTCCCGCACAACCCGCTGTACGATCTCGGCTACGCCTCGATCGGGTGCGCACCGTGCACGCGGCTGCAGTTCCCCGGCGAGCCCGAACGCGCCGGCCGGTGGGCCGGGCTGTCGAAGTGGGAGTGCGGGATCCAGGAGCGCGCGGAGCGCTCCTGAGCTTCTAGGCCACGACCCAGAGGGCCTCGGGCGCCAGGTCGATCTCGAGGCGGCGCTGGTCGCCGAGCGAGTCGCCGTCCACCTGGACCGGGAACGGCGTCTCCGAGGTAACGACGACGTGGCTCGCGTCGTGCACGTAGTCGATGTCCCGACCGTGCACGTGCCGCGCCGACCCGAACACCTGCCACGCGATCCTCGGCACTGCGCGGCGGGCGAGCTTGCGCACCGACAGGACGTCCAGCCCCGCGTCGAGGGAGGCCTCGGGGGTCATCCGGATCGGGCGGTCCTTGTAGTACGTGTACGGGTCGGTCCGCCCGACCATGACCGAGAGCGACGGCATCGGGTCGCCGTCGTCGATCCGCACCTCGAGGTCGGCGGAGCGGCCCGCGTACCCCACCATCAGCTCCCACGCCACCGCGCGGAACGCCGCGCGGTCGAACTTGGCCTTCGTCCGCGGGAACTTCTCGTCGAGCCGCCGCATCGCCGCCGCATCCACGCCGGCGCCGCAGTTCACCGCGAAGTAGCGACCGTCGGCGACGCCGAGCGAGAGCTTGAACGCCTCGTCGTCGAGGGCCTTGGAGATCAGGACGCCGGTCGCCTCGACCGGGTCGAGCGGGAGACGGAGGGCGCGCACGAGGATGTTCGTCGCGCCGCCCGGCAGGACGCCGAGGGCGGTCTCGGTCCCGGCGAGGGCGTTCACCGCCTCGTTGATCGTGCCGTCGCCAGAGAACACCACCACGAGGTCCGTCCCGTTGTCCGCCGCCTGTGCCGCGAGCTCCGAGGCGTGCCCGCGCTCCTTCGTCTCGGCCACCTCGAGGTGGAAGTCGGCCGAGAGGGCCTTCTCGATCACCGCGAGCACGGGCTTGGACATCGTGCGGGCGACCGGGTTGACCACGAGGAGAAGTCGCTGGAAGCGCATGGACAGGGAGGAGTATCTCAGGGAGCGCTTGGCTCGCGAAAGTCCCCCGGCCGCCTACCTCAACCGCCGGACACCGGGGGCAGGAGCGCGACCTCCTCCCCGCCGGTGAGCGGCCGCGACGGCTCGGCGCGCTCGGCGTCCACGACCGCCGAGCCGGCCCTCGCGATCGCCTCGAAGCGCTCCCCGTAGCGGGCCGCGAGCGCGTCGATCACCTCGCCGACGGTGTCGCCCTCGGCCTCGGCGTTCTGGGCGCCGGCGATCTCGCGGAGCGCGGCGAACAGACGGACCCGGACGAGCGCCATGAGCTCAGGCTATCGCCGGTCGCGGAGGGCCTGTACCCTCGGCCCGTGGACCGGATCGTGATGCTCACCGATCGCTCGCCGAACGAGGTGCTGCCCGCGGGCGCGCTCGTGCTCGAGGTCAAGGCCGAGCCGCTCTCGGTCGCGTCGCTCGACGACGCGCTCGCGCTCGAACCCCAGCTGCTCGTCGTCGATGCCGCGGAGAACGCCGGACAGGCGCACGCCGTGCTCCGGGCCCTTCGATCTCGGCAGGCGCGCCCGCCGGCGATCGCGGTGGTCGAACGTCAGGAGCTCGACCGCTTCCGCTGGGAAGAGGTCGCCGACGAGGTGCTGTATCCCGGCGCCCCGGAGGCGGAGATCAGGCTGCGCCTCGCGATCGTGCGTCGGCGGCACGGGGCCGCGGGGGACTCGCGGATCACGCTCGGCCCACTGACGCTCGACGTCGACAGGTACCGGGTGAGCGTGCAGGGACGCGCGCTGGATCTCACGTTCAAGGAGTTCGAGCTGCTGCGGTTCCTGGCCGAACGACCCGGACGCGTGTTCACACGGCCCGCGCTGATGCGCGAGGTGTGGGGCTACGACTTCTACGGAGGGACGCGGACCGTCGACGTGCACATTCGACGCCTCCGGGCGAAGCTCGGGCCGGCCTACGAGGGCCTGATCGAGACCGTGCGCGGCGTCGGCTACCGAACCGCGGACGTCTGACCTCCGCGCCCGTCACGATCGGATTCATTCACGCGGGCCGTGGGTATCGTGGTCGACGAGATGCCCACCCGCAGGGAGATCCGCCGCCAGGACGTCCGACGCCTGTGGTACGCGTTCGAGGACGCAGTGAACCGCGGCGCGGACGAGACGATCGAGTTCCTCGCCTCGCCGGCGGGCACTCGCTTCCGGGCGATCCTGGCGGGCGGACTCGTCCTCGCGACGCCGATGATCATGAAACACCCGTTCTTCCGCACGCCGGTGGGCCGCGTGATCCAGATCGGCGGCGCCGCGGCGCTCCTCGCCAAAGCGGCGGACGCGCTCCGCGACTGGGAGCCGGAGCCGCCGTCCGCTCGGCGATCTGCCGACCGGCCGGGCGATGCGGCCGCGCCTACGGCCTGGACGTAACGCGGAGTTAACCGGCCGGCAACGAACCCGAGGGTCGCCCCGCCTACCCTGATGCGAGCACGGAGCGAAAGGGGGAAGCGGCGGATGACGACACCGAAGGAGGTCCTGGCCCTCGCCAGGGAGTCCGGAGCCGAGATCGTGGACCTGCGGTTCTCGGACCTGCCCGGACTCATGCAGCACTTCTCGATCCCGGCCGGCGAGCTCTCCGAGGAGAGCTTCGAGGACGGGCTCGGCTTCGACGGTTCCTCGATCCGCGGGTTCCAGGAGATCCAGGAGTCGGACATGCTCCTCGTGCCCGACCCGGAGACGGCCTACCTGGACCCGTTCACGCGGCATACGACGCTGAACCTGCACTGCTTCGTGAAGGACCCGGTGACGGGCGAGATGTACTCGCGCGACCCGCGCCAGGTCGCCCGCAAGGCCGAGCTCTACCTGCAGCAGACCGGCATCGCCGACACGTCGTTCTGGGGCCCCGAGTGCGAGTTCTACATCTTCGACTCGGTCCGCTTCGACCAGAACCAGCACGAGGGCTACTACCACCTCGACGCGATCGAGGGCGTGTGGAACTCCGGCCGCGAGCGCGAGATCGGCGGCGAGCCGAACCTCGGCTACAAGCCCCGGTACAAGGAGGGCTACTTCCCCCTGCCTCCCATGGACCACTACCAGGACCTGCGTTCGGAGATGCTCCTCAAGCTCGAGCAGGTCGGGCTGTCGATCGAAGTGCACCACCACGAGGTCGGGACCGCCGGCCAGGCCGAGATCGACATGCGGTACTCGACGCTGCTCGCGACCGCCGACAACGTCATGAAGTACAAGTACGTCGTCAAGAACACGGCGCGCCAGGCGGGCAAGACGGTCACGTTCATGCCGAAGCCGCTGTTCCAGGACAACGGCTCGGGCATGCACACGCACCAGAGCCTGTGGAAGGACGACGAGAACCTGTTCTGGGACGAGGTCGGCTACGCGGGGATCTCGGACACCGCGCGTTGGTACATCGGAGGGCTGATCACACATGCGCCTTCGCTGCTGGCCTTCACCAACCCCACGACGAACTCCTATCGTCGACTGGTCCCGGGCTACGAGGCACCGATCAACCTCGTGTACTCGCAGCGGAACCGCAGCGCGTGCGTGCGGATCCCGCAGTACTTCAAGAACCCCGGCGCGAAGCGGCTCGAGTTCCGGACACCCGACCCGTCGTGCAACCCGTACCTGGCGTTCGCGGCGATGCTCATGGCCGGGCTCGACGGCGTGAAGAGCAAGATCGAGCCGCCCGAGCCGATCGACAAGGACCTGTACGACCTGCCCCCGGAGGAGAAGCTCTCGGTCAAGCAGGTCCCCGGCTCGCTCGAGGAGGTGCTCGACGCGCTCGAGGCCGACCACCAGTGGCTCCTCGAGGGCGGGGTGTTCACGCAGGACGTGATCGACACCTGGATCGAGTACAAGCGCCTCCATGAGCTCGACGCGGTCCGGCTCCGGCCGCACCCGTACGAGTTCAGCCTCTACTACGACCTGTAAGCACCCGGGTTGTGTTGCGAAGGGCCCGCCGGACGGCGGGCCCTTCGTGGTGTCCGGCGTAGCCTTCGTTCATGGCCAGGAGGCGCGTCCGGGCACCGCACCCGATCGACGTGCGTGCGACGCTCGTGCCGCTGCAGCGTGGGGCGGGCGACCCGACGATGCGCTCGGAACGCGGGGTCGTCGTCCGCGCCTCCAAGACGCCTGACGGTCCGGTCACGGCCCGGTTCGCCGACGTCCCGGACGGCGTCGAGGTCGAGGTCTGGGGCCCGGGCGCCGAGTGGCTGCTCGAACGCGCGCCCGCGTGGTGCGGCGCGCTCGACGACGACTCGGACTTCGATCCCCCGCCGGGTCCGGTCCGCGAGCTCTGGCGGCGCAAGCGCGGTCTGCGGATTCTGCGGACCGAGCTCGTGACGGAGCGGCTGATCGCCGTGGTGTTCGAGCAGAAGGTGACCGGCTGGGAGGCTCGGCGCGCCTACGTTCGCCTGGTCCACGCGCTCGGCGAGCCGGCGCCCGGACCGTTCGGCCTGACGCTGCCGCCGGACCCCACTCGCGTCGCCGAGCTCCCGTACCACGACTTCCACCCGTTCGGCATCGAACGCCGTCGCGCCGAGGTCGTCCGCTCGATCTGCTCCCGGGCGGAGTGGTTCGAGGCGGCCGCCGCACTGCCGCTCGCCGACGCGTCGGCCCGGCTCGCGTCGTTCCCGGGGCTCGGCACATGGAGCGTCGCCGAGGTGGCGCGCACCGCGTTCGGCGACGCCGACGCGGTCTCGGTCGGCGACTACCACATCAAGCACCAGGTCGCGTGGATCCTCGCGCGCGAGCCGAGGGGGACCGACGAACGGATGCTCGAGCTGCTCGAGCCGTTCCGGCCGCACCGCGGCCGCGTGCAGCGGCTGATCGAGTCGAGCGGGATCCGCGAGCCTGCGTTCGGGCCCCGGGCGGAGCGGCGAGCGATCGACCGGATCTAACCTTCGGCTCACATCACCGGGTCGCCGCAGTCCGCGAACCATCGGAGGCTGCCCTCCACGATCCCGAGGTGGATCACCCGATCGATCTCGCCTTCCTCGCTCACCGCGGTGACGTCGACGTTCACCACGTCCTGGACCAACGTGGCCGTCCCGTCCGCGATCCACGTGAACTCGGCCGGTTCGGCTGCCGAGCGGTACTGCAACTCGGAGTCGGGGACAACGAAGTCGCGGAGGTACACGTGGCAGGCTCGTTCCCCATAGAACTCCACGACGGCCGGGTGCAGCCGCTCGAACAGGAACCGCTCGTCTCCGGTCCGGATCGCCGCGCTGAAGACGGGCAGGAACCCCTCGGGCGTCTCGGCGGCAGCCGGGGTCGCGCCGGGCGCCTCCGCCGCAGGATCGTCGCCGTTCGAGCCGAGCCAGACCGCCGCCGCGAGGACCAGTGCGAGCGCCACGACGCCGATCGCGAGGAACCTCGGCTTCATGCCGCATCCTCCGACCGGCTCATCGGCTACGGCTGGGGCAGGGTGGCGTCGGCCTCCATCTCCACCACCCACCGGGGATCGAGGAACCCGGACACCACCACCATCGTGCTCGCGGGACGAACGGCGGCGAACACCTCGCCGTGCGCCCGCCCGACGTCCTCCCAGTCCTCCGCGCTCCTGAGGAACGTGCGAGTTCGAACGACGTCCTGCGGTCCGGCGCCGGCCTCGGCGAGCGCGTCGACGATGATCTCGAGCACCCGCCTGGCCTGCCCGTACGCGTCGGCCGGCGGCTCGGCCCCGTCGGGCATGACGGGCGCCGTCCCGGACACGGAGACATGCCGACCGTCCACGACTGCTCGGGAGAACCCGATCACCGGCTCGAACGGCGAACCCGACGCGATCAGTCGACGGTCCAATCCCTCTCCC
>Ga0075429_100003081_pt1 | contig 14139 bp, 9 predicted proteins | sample RhiMetdeltSRZDD3_FD_75295 | JGI IMG/M metagenome (GOLD analysis project Ga0075429, IMG submission 75295) | Populus rhizosphere microbial communities from Tennessee, USA - Rhizosphere MetaG P. deltoides SRZDD3 | ecosystem: Host-associated > Plants > Roots > Rhizosphere > Soil | place: USA... | reverse complement strand
ATGGTGCTGCACGACGGCAAGATCGCCGAGATGCGCACCGGCGAAGGCAAGACGCTCGTCGCCACCCTGCCCGTGTACCTGAATGCGCTCGGCGGCAAGGGCGTGCACGTGGTCACGGTCAACGACTACCTGGCCCGCCGCGACGCCGAGTGGATGGGGCGCCTGTACACCTTCCTCGGCCTGACGGTGGGCGTGAACCTGCCGCAGATGCCGCGCGAGGAGAAGCAGGCCGCCTTCGCCGCCGACGTGACGTACGGCACGAACAACGAGTTCGGCTTCGACTACCTGCGCGACAACATGGTCCACGACGTGGGCGACCGCGTCGCGCGCGGCCTGCACTACGCGATCGTCGACGAGGTGGACTCGATCCTCATCGACGAGGCGCGCACGCCGCTCATCATCAGCGGCCAGGCCGAGGACCACACCGACCTGTACGTGCGCATCAACGCGGTGGTGCCGCAGCTCAAGAAGCAGATCGGCGAGGCCGACCCGCGCACCGGCGAGGGCGTCATCGAGCCCGGCGACTTCACGGTCGACGAGAAGACGCACCAGGTCTATCTCACCGAGGCGGGCCACGAGAACGCCGAGCGCATCCTCTCGGCCGCCGGCCTGCTCGCCGAAGGCGCCAGCCTGTACGACGCGGCCAACATCACGCTGATGCACCACGTGTACGCAGCGCTGCGGGCCAACCACCTGTACCACCGCGACCAGCACTACGTGGTGCAGGACGGCGAGGTGATCATCGTCGACGAGTTCACCGGCCGCCTGATGACCGGCCGGCGCTGGTCCGACGGCCTGCACCAGGCGGTGGAGGCGAAGGAGCGCGTCGAGATCCAGAGCGAGAACCAGACGCTCGCCTCGATCACGTTCCAGAACTACTTCCGCATGTACGGCAAGCTGTCCGGCATGACGGGCACGGCCGACACCGAGGCCTACGAGTTCCAGGAGATCTACGGCCTGGAGACGGTGGTCATCCCGCCCAACAAGCCCACCATCCGCAAGGACGAGCTCGACCTCGTCTACAAGACCGCGCGCGAGAAGTTCGACGCCGTCATCGCCGACATCCGCGACTGCCACGAGCGCGGCGAGCCGGTGCTGGTGGGCACCACCTCGATCGAGAACTCGGAGCTGATCTCCGGGCTGCTCGCCAAGGCCAAGCTGCCGCACCAGGTGCTCAACGCCAAGCAGCACGCCAAGGAGGCCGAGATCGTGGCCCAGGCCGGCCGCCCGGGCATGATCACCATCGCCACCAACATGGCCGGCCGCGGCACGGACATCGTGCTCGGCGGCAACGTCGAGAAGCAGATCCAGTTCATCGAGGCCGACCCGAGCCAGTCGCCCGAGGAGAAGGCGAGCAAGGCGACGCAGCTGCGCGACGAATGGCAGGGCCTGCACGAGCAGGTGAAGGCGCAGGGCGGCCTGCGCATCATCGCCACCGAGCGCCACGAGTCGCGCCGCATCGACAACCAGCTGCGCGGCCGCTCGGGCCGGCAGGGCGACCCGGGCTCGTCGCGCTTCTACCTCTCGCTGGACGATCCGCTGATGCGCATCTTCGCGGGCGACCGCGTGCGCGCGATCATGGAGCGGCTGAAGATGCCCGACGGCGAGGCCATCGAGGCCGGCATCGTCACGCGCAGCATCGAGAGCGCGCAGCGCAAGGTGGAGGCCCGCAACTTCGACATCCGCAAGCAGCTGCTCGAGTACGACGACGTCTCGAACGACCAGCGCAAGGTCATCTACCAGCAGCGCAACGACATCCTCGAGGCCGCCACGCTCGAGGCGCAGATCGCGAGCCTCAGGCAGAGCACGATGGAAGACGTCGTGCGCACGTACGTGCCGGCCGACAGCGTCGAGGAGCAGTGGGACCTGAACGGCCTGGAGAAGACGCTGCGCGAGGAATGGCAGCTCGACGTGCCGGTGAAGGACGCGGTCGAGAAGAGCAACACCATCACCGACGACGACATCGTCGAGCTCGTGACCCAGGCCGCCGACGAGATGTTCGCGGGCAAGGTGCAGCGCGTGGGACTGGAGCAGTTCACGCCGTTCATGCGCATGATCCTGCTGCAGTCGATCGACTCGCACTGGCGCGAGCACCTCGCCGCGCTGGACTACCTGCGCCAGGGCATCCACCTGCGCGGCTACGCGCAGAAGAACCCGAAGCAGGAATACAAGCGCGAGGCCTTCGAGCTGTTCAGCCAGCTGCTCGACGTGGTGAAGATGGACGTCACCCGCATCCTGATGACGGTGCGCATCCAGACGCAGGAAGAGGTGGCGCAGGCCGCCGAGGCGATCGAGGAGCGCGCCGAGAGCATCAGCAACGTGCGCTACACCCATCCCAACGACGACGGCAGCGTGTCCGAGGAAGCCGACGTGGCGGTGGCCACCGTGCCCAAGGTGGGCCGCAACGACCCGTGCCCGTGCGGCAGCGGCAAGAAGTACAAGCAGTGCCACGGGCGGCTCGCCTGACGGCCGGCCTCCCGTGCACCGGCGGCGCGCTCCGGCGAGCCGCCGGCCACGGGAACAGGACCGCTCCCGCAGTCCCCTCCGAGAGGGTGGCTCCAGCATGAAGAACGAAGCGGCCTGCGGCCGTTGAGCAGCGCGCGAAGGGACTCACGATGGCCGTCAACCTGAACGCTCCCGATCCGAAGGACCTGCATCCCGTGCCCGGCGTCGCGCTCGGCATCGCCATGGCCGGCGTGCGCAAGGCGAATCGGCGCGACGTGACGGTGGTGACGCTCGACGAGGGCGCGCAGGTGGCCGGCGTGTTCACGCAGAACCGGTTCTGCGCCGCGCCGGTGCAGCTGTGCCGCGAGCACCTCGCGGGGCCGCGCGCGCCGCGCGCCATCCTGATCAATACCGGCAACGCCAACGCGGGCACCGGCGAGGACGGGCTCGCGCGCGCGCGCTCCACCTGCGCCGCGCTGGCGAAGCACCTCGGCATCGCGCCGGAGCAGGTGCTGCCGTTCTCCACCGGCGTCATCATGGAGACGCTGCCCAACGACCGCATCGAGGCCGCGCTGCCGGCCGCGCTCGCGGACCGCCGCCCGGACGGCTGGGCCGACGCGGCCGCGGCCATCATGACCACCGACACGCTGCCGAAGGCGGCATCCACGCAGATCACCCTCGGCGGGCGCAGCGTCAGCGTCACCGGCATCAGCAAGGGCGCCGGCATGATCCGCCCGAACATGGCGACGATGCTGGGCTTCGTCGCCACCGACGCGGTCGTCGCGCCCGGGCTCGTGCAGGCACTGGTGCGCGAAGCGGCCGACCGCTCGTTCAACTGCATCACCATCGACGGCGACACGTCGACCAACGACTCGTTCGTGCTCATCGCCACCGGCCGGGCCGGGCATGCGCCCGTCACGCAGCTCGACTCGCCCGACGGCCGCGCGCTGCGCGACGCGGTGGTGCAGGTGTCGCAGCGCCTCGCGCAGGCGATCGTGCGCGACGGCGAAGGCGCCACCAAGTTCATCACCGTGCGCGTCGACGGCGGCCGCACCGAGGCCGAATGCCGCCAGGTGGCCTATGCCATCGGCCACTCGCCGCTCGTGAAGACCGCGTTCTTCGCGAGCGACCCGAACCTCGGGCGCATCCTCGCGGCGGTGGGCTACGCGGGCATCGACGATCTCGACCAGACCGCCATCGATCTCTTCCTCGACGACGTGCACGTCGCGCGCCAGGGCGGCCGGCATCCCGCCTACCGCGAGGAAGACGGCCAGCGCGTGATGAAGCAAAGCGAGATCACGGTGCGCGTGGACCTGCATCGCGGTGCGGCGTCGGCCACCGTGTGGACCTGCGACTTCAGCCACGAGTACGTCAGCATCAACGCCGACTACCGCAGCTGACCCGCACGCGCTTCGCCTGCGGCGCACGGGCGGCGTGGGCCACGCGCGTCCACGACTTAGGGGATGCCAGCCCTTGCGGTGGCCTGCGCGGCGCTGCTAGCATCCAACCCACTTTCCGCACGAGATCGACCATGAACACCCGCCACACCTCCATCGAACGCACCGCCTGGTGCGCGGTGCGTGGCGCCGGCCTGTCCGTGGTCACGTTCGCCGTCGCCGGCGCACGCGCGGACAGCGGCTTCGGCCTGGTCGTCGTCGACCAGGGCAATCCGCGACGCCGCATCGCGATCTCCGCGCTCGCCCGCGCGCACTAGCCCTCAGCGTTCCGCTTCCATCGAAGTCCGCTGAGTCGCTCGGCGGACCGTTCGACCCGTTCGGCTTTCCGCTGCTTCCGGATCCATCGATCCGTCCGGCGCACCCACCGGTGCCCGCCTTGCAGAAGCCTGAGGAGAAGAAGATGAAACGCATCGGAAGCGGCCTCGCGAAGGCGCTCCGCCTGGCCCCCGACGACCTGTTGCGCGACGCGACCTATCGGCGCCTGTGGACATCGATCCTGATCGCGTCGTTCGGCGCGCAGGTCACCATGCTGGCGCTGCCCCTCACGGCGGCGGTGCTGCTGCACGCCTCGCCGACGCAGATGGGCCTGCTCACGGCGATGGAGATCCTGCCGTTCGTGCTGTTCTCGCTGCCGTCCGGCGTGTGGCTCGACCGCGTGCGCAAGCTGCCGGTGTACGTCGTCGGCGAAGCCTCGGTCTCGCTCGTCGTCGCCAGCGTGCCCTTCGCGTGGTGGATGGGATGGCTCGCGATGCCCTGGCTGTACATCGTGGGTTTCGTCATCGGCGCCGTGAACACGACGGCCGGCACCGCCGCGCAGATCGTGCTCACGCAGGTGGTGGCGCGCGAGCGGCTGGTGGAGGCGCACGCCAAGAACGCGCTCGCCACCTCGGGCGCCGAAGTGGCCGGGCCCGGGCTCGCCGGCATGCTGATCAAGCTCGTCGGCGCGCCGCTCGCGCTGCTCGTCGATGCGATCCTGCTGCTCGCCTCGGCCACGATCCTGCGCGGCATCCGGGTGCATGAGGAGCCGTGGCGCGGTCCGCAGGCGCACTTCTGGCGCGACCTGCGCGCCGGCGTGAACTTCGTGCGCAGCCAGCGGCTGCTGGTGGCGCTCGCGGTGGCGGTCGGCATCTGGCAGATGTGCCACCACGCGGCGATCGTCGTGCAGATCCTCTTCGCGACGCGCACCCTGGGGCTGTCGGAGCAGGCGGTGGGGCTCAGCTACATGGGCATGGGCGTGGGCACGATCGTGGCCAGCGTGTTCGGCAACCGCATCAGCCGGCACCTGGGGCCGGGGCCGTGCCTGGTGATCGGCTTCGCGGTGTGCGCCGCCGGCTGGCTGCTGCTGGCCGTGGTGCCGGCGAACGCGTTCGGCGTGTTCACGTTCGCGCTGACGCTGCTGCTGTTCAGCGCGGGCGCGGTGCTCATCTTCATCAACTTCCTGGCGCTGCGCCAGGCGGTGACGCCGCATCGCCTGCTGGGTCGCATGACGAGCACGATGCGCTGGCTGATCCTCATCCCGGCCGGGCCGGGGGCGCTGCTCGGCGGCTGGCTCGGCGAGCACGTCGGGCTGCGCGCGGCGCTGGCGTTCGCGGGCGGCACGGCGGCGCTGCTGGCGCTCGTCGCGTGGCGGCATCCGGTGATCCGCGGGGTGCGCAGCCTGCCGACGCCGGAAAGCGCGGAGGAGTGGGTCGGCGCGGAGGCGCAGGTGCGCCCGGTGGCGGCGATGGATGCGACGTGAGGCGAGGGCGGCGGGCGCAGGCGCGCCCGCCGCCCCGCGGCCGGCGTGCGCCCCAGCCTGTGGTCGCCTCAGGCGTCGATCACCGTGCCGTCGACGGGCGCGAAGCGATCCACCGCATCCGTGATCAGCCCGTCGATGCCGCAGCCGAGCAGCCAGCGCGCGGTGAACGCATCGTTGACGGTGTAGCCGAGCGCCGTCATGGCGGCCGCATGGATGCGCGCCACCGACGGCGCGTCGAGGATCGAATAGTCCGCCACGATCGCGACGCACTCCAGCGCCTGCGCCTGCTCGATCCACCCCGGGCGCCATCGGTCCAGCAGCAGCGCGCGCGGCAGCGACGGCTCGGCGTCGCGCGCCGCGGCCAGCGCATCCGGGCGGAAGGAGCTCAGCAGCGGCTTGGCGCCGGCGTCCTGCCAGAGGCGCGCCGCATGCTGCGCGACGACGCGTCCCGTCTCGACCTCCGCGCCCGGCGTCGGCTTGACCTCGATGTTCAGCGCGAACCCGTTGCCGAGGCAGAACGCGGCGATCGCTTCCAGGCTCGGCAGCGTCTCGCCCGCGAAGCGCCGGCCGTGCCAGCCGCCCGCGTCGATGCGCGAGAGCTCGGACCATGGGCGGCGCGAAGCCAGGCCGCGCTCGCGCGTCGTGCGCTGCAGCGTGGCGTCGTGCAGCAGGAAGGGCACGCCGTCCGACGACAGCTTCACGTCGCATTCGAACGCGCGGTAGCCGTGTGCGGCGCCGACGCGGAACGCGGCGAGCGTGTTCTCCGGCGCGAGCTTGCCCGCGCCGCGGTGCGCGATCCAGAACGGGTAGGGCCAATGCGCCGTCATGCCGCCGCCTCGACCCGCTGCCGCGTCGCCCGCTCGAGCCCGCGCGGGGGCCCTGCCTGCATCATCGGCGGCGAGCCGACGAGGCCCGCGACGAACGTGGTGGCCGGCTTCTCGTGCACCGCGTGTTTATCCGGTGGCCCCAGGGCCACCGGCAACGGGGATTACCCGCCGCGCGCGGCGCCCGGCATCGGCCTCGCCCACTTAGGGAAAACACCGGCTGCGTTACCATCCTCGCTCAAGTGCCGAACGGGCGCGTCCAGACGCCCGCCTCCCATGAACGCACCCACCACCCCCGAAGAGCTCGCGGCCGCGGCCGACATGTCCGAGGCGCCGCGCCTGCGCGAGATTCCCTACAACTACACCTCGTTCTCCGACCGCGAGATCGTCATCCGCCTGCTCGGCGCGCGCGCATGGGAGGTGCTGAACCGGCTGCGCCAGGAGCGGCAGACCGGCCGCTCGGCGCGCATGCTGTACGAGGTGCTGGGCGACATCTGGGTCGTGCAGCGCAACCCGTACCTGCAGGACGACCTGCTCGACAACCCGAAGCGGCGCCGCCTGCTCATCGACGCGCTGCACCACCGGCTTCACGAGATCGAGAAGCGGCGCACGCCGGCGAAGGACTCGGCGCGCGACCGCATCGTGGGCGAGCTGCTCGAGGCGGCGGCGCGCGCCGTCGACGCCTTCGCCGCGCAGTTCGACGAGGTGGCCGTGCTGCGGCGGCGCGCGACGCGCGAGCTGCGCCGGCACACCGCGAAGGACAACGTCAAGTTCGACGGCCTGTCGCGCGTCTCGCACGTGACCGACGCCACCGACTGGCGCGTCGAGTACCCGTTCGTCGTGCTCACGCCCGACACCGAGGCCGAGATGGCGAGCCTCGTGAAGGCGTGCATCGAGCTCGGGCTCACCATCATCCCGCGCGGCGGCGGCACCGGCTACACCGGCGGCGCGGTGCCGCTGGTGTGGAACAGCGCGGTCATCAACACCGAGAAGCTCGAGGCGCTGTCGGGCGTCGAGATGATGCGGCTGCCGGGGCTCGACCGCGAGGTCGCCACGATCTGGACCGAGGCCGGCGTGGTCACCCAGCGCGTGGCCGACACGGCCGAGCGCGCGGGCTTCGTGTTCGCGGTGGACCCCACGTCGGCCGAGGCGTCGTGCGTGGGCGGCAACGTCGCGATGAACGCGGGCGGCAAGAAGGCCGTGCTGTGGGGCACGGCGCTCGACAACCTCGCCTCGTGGCGCATGGTGACGCCCGAGGCGAAGTGGCTCGAGGTCGTGCGCATCGGCCACAACCTCGGCAAGATCCACGACGTCGACGTCGCGCGCTTCGAGCTGCGCCGGTTCGACGCCTCGGGCAGGACGCTCGAGAAGACGGAGACGCTGGAGATCGCCGGCGGCGTGTTCCGCAAGGAGGGCCTCGGCAAGGACGTCACCGACAAGTTCCTCGCCGGCCTGCCCGGCATCCAGAAGGAAGGCTGCGACGGGCTCGTCACGAGCTGCCGCTGGGTCGTGCATCGCATGCCCGCGCACACGCGCACGGTGTGCCTCGAGTTCTTCGGCAACGCGAAGGACGCGGTGCCGTCGATCGTCGAGATCAAGGACTTCATGTTCGAGGAGGCCCGCCGCGGCGGCGCGATCCTCGCCGGCCTCGAACACCTCGACGACCGCTACCTGCGCGCGGTGGGCTACGCCACCAAGAGCAAGCGCGCGACGCTGCCGAAGATGGTGCTGATCGGCGACATCGCCGGCGACGACGCCGACGCCGTGGCGCGCGCCGCCAGCGAGGTGGTGCGCATCGCCAACAGCCGCGCGGGCGAGGGCTTCGTCGCCGTGAGCGCCGAGGCGCGCAAGAAGTTCTGGCTCGACCGCAAGCGCACCGCGGCGATCAGCCGGCACACCAATGCGTTCAAGGTGAACGAGGACGTGGTGATCCCGCTGCCGCGCATGGGCGAGTACACGGAAGGCATCGAGCGCATCAACGTCGAGCTCAGCCTGCGCAACAAGCTCGAGCTGGTGGACGCGCTGGAGGCGTTCTTCCTCGCCGGCCACCTGCCGCTCGGCAAGACCTCCGACGCCGGCGACGTGCCGGCGGCCGAGCTGCTCGAAGACCGCGTGCAGCAGGCCCTCGCGCTGCTGCGCGAGGTGCGCGCGCTGTGGCGCTGGACGCTCGCGAACCTCGACCGGGCCATCGTGGAGTCCACCCTGCCGCCGGACCTGGGCACGCACGCCCTGTTCGTCCCCGCCCTGCGCGAGCGCGATGCCAGCGCCGCGCGCGGCGACCGCCGCACGGTGTTCTCGCTGGTGCAGGACCACACGCTGCGCGTGTCGTGGAAGACGCAGATCCGCGGCCCCCTGCAGGCGATCTTCGTCGGCGCCGAGCTCGCGCCCGTGGTCGCCGAGTGCCAGAAGATCCACGACCGCGTGCTGCGCGGCCGCGTGTGGGTGGCGCTGCACATGCACGCCGGCGACGGCAACGTGCACACCAACATCCCGGTCAACAGCGACGACTACGCGATGCTGCAGACCGCCCACGAGGCGGTGGCGCGCATCATGGCGCTGGCGCGCTCGCTGGACGGCGTGATCTCCGGCGAGCACGGCATCGGCATCACCAAGCTCGAATTCCTCACCGACGACGAGCTCGCCAACTTCACCGCCTACAAGCGGCGCGTGGACCCCGAGGGCCGCTTCAACAAGGGCAAGCTGCTGCGCGACGCCACGTTCGGCGGCCAGCGCCTGAAGGGCGACCTCACCAACGCCTACACGCCCAGCTTCAACCTGATGGGCCACGAGTCGCTCATCATGCAGCAGAGCGACATCGGCGAGATCTCCAACTCGATCAAGGACTGCCTGCGCTGCGGCAAGTGCAAGCCGGTGTGCGCCACCCACGTGCCGCGCGCCAACCTGCTGTACAGCCCGCGCAACAAGATCCTCGCCACCTCGCTGCTCGTCGAGGCCTTCCTCTACGAGGAGCAGACGCGCCGCGGCGTGTCGATCAAGCACTGGGCCGAGTTCGAGGACGTGGCCGACCACTGCACGGTGTGCCACAAGTGCGAGTCGCCGTGCCCGGTGAAGATCGACTTCGGCGACGTGTCGATGAACATGCGCAACCTGCTGCGCAAGATGGGGCAGAAGAGCTTCCGCCCGGGCAACCAGCTCGCGATGGCGATGCTCAACGCCACCCACCCCGAGACGATCAAGCTGCTGCGCATGGCGATGGTGGACGTGGGCTTTCGCGCCCAGCGCGCCGCCAACAACCTGCTGCGCGGACTGGCCAACGCGCAGACGGCCGCGCCGCCCTCCACGCACGGCAGCGCGCCCGTGAAGGAGCAGGTCATCCACTTCGTCAACAAGAAGCTGCCGGGCAACCTGCCCAAGCGCACCGCGCGCGCGCTGCTGGACATCGAGGACAAGAACTACGTCCCGATCATCCGCGACCCGATGACGACCACGGCGGACACCGAGGCCGTCTTCTACTTCCCGGGCTGCGGCTCGGAGCGCCTGTTCTCGCAGGTGGGCCTCGCGACGCAGGCGATGCTGTGGCACGCCGGCGTGCAGACGGTGCTGCCGCCCGGCTACCTGTGCTGCGGCTATCCGCAGCGCGGCTCGGGCCAGTACGACAAGGCCGACAAGATCATCACCGACAACCGCGTGCTGTTCCACCGCGTGGCCAACACGCTCAACTACCTCGACATCAAGACCGTGGTGGTGAGCTGCGGCACGTGCTACGACCAGCTCCAGGGCTACCAGTTCGACAGGATCTTCCCGGGCTGCCGCATCGTCGACATCCACGAGTTCCTGCTCGAGAAGGGCCTGACGCTCGACGCCGGCGAGCGCGCGGGCGGCTACCTGTACCACGACCCGTGCCACAGCCCGATGAAGCAGCAGGACCCGATGAAGACGGTCAAGGCGCTGGTGGGCGACAACGTGCGCAAGAGCGAGCGCTGCTGCGGCGAGAGCGGCACGCTCGGCGTGACGCGCCCGGACATCTCCACGCAGGTGCGCTTCCGCAAGGAAGAGGAACTGCGCAACGACGAGGCCGCGCTGCGCGCCACCGGCGGCGTGCCGGCCAAGGGGCCGGTGAAGATCCTCACCTCGTGCCCGAGCTGCCTGCAGGGGCTGTCGCGCTACACCGGGGACCTCGCCAACGGGCTGCTCGAGGCCGACTACATCGTGGTCGAGATGGCGCGGCGCATCCTCGGCGCCGACTGGATGCCGGAGTACGTGCGGCGCGCCAACCAGGGCGGGATCGAGCGCGTGCTGGTCTGATGGCCTCTCCCGGCCGGGGAGGGAGGGCGGGGGGCGGCGACGGGGGTCGTGCCCTCCACCGGCCCCACCCCGGCATCCCCGCGACGGGGAGGCCGGCATACGATGGCGCATGGCGATCCAACCCCGGTTCACTCCGCGCGACCCGTCGGCCGGCTGCCCGCTCTGCGCCCAGCCCGGGGGGGTGCTCCTCTGGTCCGACCCCGGCTGGCGCGTGATCCGCGCCGAGGATCCCGCCTTCCCGGCGTTCTACCGCGTCGTCTGCAACCGGCACGTCGTCGAATTTTCCGATCTCGAACGCGCTGACCGCATCCGTTGCATGGATTTGGTCTGTGCCGTCGAGCGGGTGCTGCTCGCCCGGCTGCGCCCGGCCAAGGTGAACCTCGCCGCGCTGGGCAACGTCGTGCCCCATCTCCACTGGCACGTGGTGGCCCGTTTCGAGCGGGACAGCCATTTTCCGCAGCCGATCTGGGGCGCCGCCCAGCGGCGGATGGAAACGCCGCCCATGAGCTGGCTGGGGACTTGCTTAGAAGAGCTCGACGAGAGGGTTGTCGAAGCCGTCGCGTACGCCTGAGTGGCTGTCCCGGGCGTCGAGCGGAGCGTCAGGAACGCGCCGCTAAACTGCTTTGCCCCCAGATTTCCCGAGACAACACCATGGCCGGATCGAGTCCTTCTTCCCCACAGCCCACTGCCATCACGGTCCACCAGCAATCCCGCGTGCTGGAGGTAGGTTTTGCCGACGGTCGGCAATTTCGTATTCCCTTCGAGCTGATGCGGGTTTACTCGCCGTCCGCCGAGGTGCAGGGACACGGCCCGGGCCAGGAGGTGCTGCAGACCGGCAAGCGCGACGTGGACGTGATCGCGCTCGAGCCGGTGGGCAACTACGCCGTGCAGCCCACCTTCTCCGACGGCCACGACACCGGCATCTTCTCCTGGGACTACCTGTACTTCCTCGGCGACCAGCAGGACGAGTTGTGGCGCCGCTACGAGGCGCGCCTGAAGGAGGCGGGCGTCGACCGCGACGCGCCGATGCCCAAGGCCACCGCCGGCGCGTGCGGCCACCACCACTGAGGCCGGCCATGAGCGAGACGCACTTCGGGTTCCAGAAGGTCGACGAGACGCAGAAGGCCGTGCGCGTGCGCGGCGTGTTCGACTCCGTCGCGAGCAGGTACGACGTGATGAACGACATCATGTCGATGGGGCTGCATCGCGCGTGGAAGGCGTACGCGGTGGCCGTCGCCAACGTGCGCGAGGGCGACCGCGTGCTCGACATCGCGGGCGGCACCGGCGACCTCGCGCGCGCCTTCGCGAAGAAGGTCGGCCCGCGCGGCACGGTCGTGCACACCGACATCAACGAGGCCATGCTGCGCCAGGGCCGCAACCGCCTGCTCGACGACGGCCTCGTGCTGCCCACGGCGATGTGCGACGCCGAGAAGCTGCCTTTCGCGAGCGGCAGCTTCGACTTCGCCTGCGTCGCCTTCGGCCTGCGCAACATGACGCACAAGGACCTCGCGCTCGCCGAGATGAACCGCGTGCTGCGCGCGGGCGGGCGGCTCATGGTGCTCGAGTTCTCGAAGGTCGCGGCGCCGCTGTCGAAGGCCTACGACTGGTATTCGTTCCAGGTGCTGCCGCGCCTGGGCAAGTGGGTGGCCGGCGATGCCGACAGCTACCGCTATCTCGCCGAATCGATCCGCATGCATCCCGATCAGGCCGAGCTGAAGGCCATGATGAAGCGCGCGGGGTTCGGCCATGTGGACGTGCACAACCTGAGCGCCGGCGTGGTCGCTTTGCATGTGGGCATCAAGTGCTGACATCGAGCGCGCCTGCGGGTCGCGTTCCCGCGCGGCCCCCCGATCCCGGGGGGCGACGGGGGCGAACTCGCGCGCGTCGCGCCGTTCCAACGGCCCGGCGGCACGCCGCGCGCGGCGACGGCGCAGCGCCTCGCGCCGCCGCGCGGCGCTAGGTCCGCCGGCGCGATGCGCGCCGCGCCACCCTCGGCCGGGTCGACACGTTCGACCTCGCCACGACAACGTCCTGGAGCCTGACGACAAATGATCCGTACGCCCATGCATTCATGCCCCGTTCCCGGTCCCGGACGAACCGCGGTCGTCGTCGCCGCCGTGCTCGCGTCGCTGCTCGCCGGCTGCGGCGAGAAGAAGGACAAGCCGGCCACGCAGACCGTCGCGCGCGTCAACAAGGAAGAGATCACGGTCCACCAGATCAACCACGTGCTCTCGCAGCAGCGCGGCCTCGCGCCCGCGCAGGCGGCCTCGGCGGGCAAGCTGGCGCTCGAGCGGCTCATCGACCAGGAGCTCGCGCTGCAGCAGGCGTCCGAGCAGAAGATCGACCGCGACCCGCGCGTCGTGCAGCAGCTCGACGCGGCGCGGCGCGAGATCATCGCGCGCGCCTACGCGGAGAAGATCGGCGCGGGCGCGCCGAAGCCCTCGCCCGACGAGGTGCAGAAGTACTACGACGAGAACCCCGCGCTGTTCAAGCAGCGGCGCGTCTACACGCTGCAGGAAGTCGCGATCGACGCCAAGCCCGACCAGGTGGAGACGCTGCGCAAGGCGCTCGCCGGCTCGAAGGACGTGAGCGAGTTCGTCAACTGGCTGAAGGCCAACGACTTCAAGTTCGCCGCCAACCAGGGCGTGCGCGCGGCCGAGCAGATCCCGCTCACGATGCTGCCGGCCTTCGCCGAGATGAAGGACGGCCAGACGCTGCTCAACCGCACGCCGGCCGGCGTGCAGGTGATCGTGCTGGCCGCCTCGCGCAGCCAGCCCGTGGAGCTCGAGCGGGCGCGGGGCGCGATCGAGCAGTACCTGCTGAACGAGCGCCGGCGCAAGGTGGTCGAGGACGACCTCAAGGCCCTGCGCACCGCCGCCAAGATCGAGTATGTCGGGGACTACGCGAGGGGCGCCGCCGAGAAGCCGGCGTCCGCGCCGCTCGAGGTCAAGCCCAGCGTCTCGCCGCTCACCGCCGGGCCCGCGTCGGCGCCCGAGCCGCTGATCCCGGTGCAGCCGGCCTCGGCGCCTTCCGGCTCGGCGCTCGACAAGGGCCTGAAGGGCCTGAAGTAAACGATCCACGGAGGCGTCACATGACCCGAACCGCAATGCGTCACGTCCTGCAGCTGCTGCTGCTGGTCTCCATCGCCCTCGGCGGCGCCGCGTCCGCGCAGGGCACGCGCAACAACGCGCCGGCCGCCAAGTCCGCGCGCCCCGCGCCGGTCGAGCAGACCTCGCGCGCCGCCACCGCGGCGGCGCCGGGCAGCACGACGACGCAGGCCGCGGCCGCGCAGTCGGCCGTGCCGCCGAAGGCCGACGCGTACGTGCTCGGCGCCGGCGACGTCATCCGCATCAACGTCTTCCAGAACCCCGACCTGAGCCTGGAGACGCGCCTGGCGGAGAACGGCCAG
>Ga0075429_100003078_pt1 | contig 14143 bp, 8 predicted proteins | sample RhiMetdeltSRZDD3_FD_75295 | JGI IMG/M metagenome (GOLD analysis project Ga0075429, IMG submission 75295) | Populus rhizosphere microbial communities from Tennessee, USA - Rhizosphere MetaG P. deltoides SRZDD3 | ecosystem: Host-associated > Plants > Roots > Rhizosphere > Soil | place: USA... | reverse complement strand
AGCATGATGTTCGACGGCTTGACGTCGCGGTGAACGACCTTCTTGCTGTGGGCGTAGTCCAGCGCCTCCGCGACCTGCGCCACGATGGACGCCGCCGTCCGCGGCACGGCGGCTCCCCAACTGCGGATGAAGGCCTGTAGCGTCTCCCCCGGTACCAGCTCCATCGCAAAATACGGGACACCGTCGACGGTGCCGCGATCGACGATGCGGACGATGTTAGGGTGATTGAGGGAGCGGCCGATCTCCGCCTCGCGGGAGAAGCGCTCGGTCAGCTCCGGATCGGCGAGCAGGTTCGCGAGCGGGCGCTTCAGGGCGAAGATCTCGGCGCGACGCTCGGCCTTGTACACCGACGCCATCCCGCCGCGGCCCAGCGGGCCCAGCAACCGGTACTCGCCGAACCATTCCTGACCGGCCACGTCGCGGTGCACGCCGGGGTTCGCGAGGTCAGGCGGGGTCTGCGTGCCGCTGCTTTCACCGGGATGCGGGGTGTTGACGCGCAGCGGAACGGGCAGGGGGGGACGCCGTAAGACCATCCAAGCCGTGACCGCGATGAGCGCCGCCGCCACCGCGGCGAACGCGACGGCGGCCGCTCGGGACACCGGCGCGTCCGGCGCCGGCGCGACCGCCGGGAGCGTCGCGCGGAACGTGGCGACGCGGCCCGCGGACACATCGACCTCCCCCACCACGTCCTTGTGCCCGGTGCGGGCCAGGCGCACGCGGTGGCGACCGGGCGCGAGATCGTTCTTGAGCAGCCGGCCCGTCTGCGGGTCCGTCGAGCCCAGCGGCTCGTCATCGATGTAGGCGAGAGCGCCGGCCGGCGTGGCGATGATCTCGATGCGCCCCGTCGCCGCTTCGAGGCGCGGGGAAGCGCTGGGCGTGGCCGGCACGCGGGTGGCGCGGCCCGCCGCGGATGTGGTCGCCGCCGGTGGTGCGAGAACAGCGACGGTCGGTGACGCGGTCGGTGACGCGGTCGGGGGCGCGGTCGGGGGCGCGGTCGGGGGCGCGGTCGGCGCGGCCGACGGCTCAGTCGGCGCCGCCGAAATCGTCGGCGAAGGCGAGGCGCGCGCGACGTTCGTCGCCGAAGGTGGTTCCAGCCGCGCGAGGAGCCGCTCGCGCTCCTCGGAGGGCTCCCGTCCCCGCGCCGCGGAGGTCTCGAGCGCTCGCCGCGCGTCCTCCAGTCGACCCAGCGCGAGCAATGCTTCGGCCAGGCGCAGGTACGGGTAGTAGCGCGGCTCGACGTTCGTCCCGTAGGTGACGACGTTGCGGCCGGGCTCGGGGCGCAACGCGATCGCCCGCCGGAAACGTTCGGCCGCCGCCGCGTGGTCGGCGCGCGCGAGGGCGGACAGGCCGGCGCGATACGCCTCGTGCCACTCCTCGGCCGCGGCCAGCGACGCGCAGAGCCACCCGCCCAGGGCCAACGCCGCGGCCTGGCCTCGCGCGTTCAGAAGGACATCCCTCCTCGCACGTACACCGCCGTACGCTCGCGGCTACGCGCGATGGCGAAGCTCATCGTCTGCCGCCGGTTCAGGACGGAGATCCAGAGCCCGCCACCCAGCGAGGTGTGCCAGCGGTCTTCCCTTTCGCCTTCGAAGAAGACGCGCCCGGCGTCGGTCAACCCGAACACGCCGAGCTCGCCCGGAAGGATGCAGAAGAAGTGCGTGACGAACAGGCGCAGCTCCGCGCTTCCCCACACGGCGGCATCGCCGGCGAAGCGCTGGCTCGGGAAGCCGCGGAGGCTGCCCGCGCCGCCGATGAAGGCGGCCTCGTGAAAGGGATACCTGCCGAAGACGCGCTTGCCGCCTCCGCGTGCGGCGAGGGTGATGCGGTGGGCCGCGGTCACGAACGCCGAGGCCTCCGCGTGGAGATCCGTGAACGTCTCCTCCACGTCCCACGCGGCCGGAAAGGAGCGTGCCTCGACCGAGGCCGCGAGGCCCTTCTCGGGCTGCATCGGCAGATCCCGGCTGTCCCACCGCGCGCGCAGCCGAAGGCCCGCTTGACCGAACCGCTCCGAGCCGTAGGGACGGAGGCCGGCGACGAAACTGCCGGGCGCCCGCGTGGTCGTCGCGTACTGCACGACGGGCCCGCCCGAGATCTCCCCGCGCCCACCGAGGCCGAAGGTGACCGACGGCACGAGGGTGTATTGCTGTTGCTCGACCTCGTACGCCTTCTTCGGTCCGGAGATCGTCGTCGCGTTTCCGAAGCCATGGAAGCGCAGGATCTCGATGCCCGAGAGGCGCGCGGCGATGTCGAAACGAGTGCGGCTGTTCTCGCGATGGAACGCGCCTTCGTACTCCAGGCGGGCCCGGCGCGCGGCTGTTGCCCAGCCGCCGCGGGCGCGCTGAACGCTGGCCCACGGGTGCTTGCGAAAGCCGTAGTCCGTCCTCGTGAACCCACCGCCCACGAAGAGACCAAGGTCGGGGCCGCCGGAGAGCCAGGGCATCGGCACTGTCCATCCACCCCAGTCGCGCGGCGGATCGAGCGGGAGTCGGGGCTCCACCGGCGCGGTGTAGAGCCTCGCGTCGTGGTGCGTCCCCGGCCCGGCCTCCACGCGGCCGTCGGAGTCGGAGAACCGCGTCCCTCCGGACCGGTAGTCGTCGAGCACGTCGTCGCCCGGACCGCCGATCACCCGCACGAGCACCTTGCCGCGCCCGCCGTGGGTGACGACGCGGTCGTCGCCGCCGCGCAGATAGAGCCGTACCTCGCGCGTATCTTCGGCCTTCACGGGGCGCCGCAGATACGGGGCGTCGGATCCCGCCGCCCGCACCTCGATCTCGAGCCCCTGGCCGGCGGCGCGCACGTCCACCGCCTCGGCGGCGTCGGTCAGCCACAGGTCCAGGTCACGGTTGAGCCGCCCGTAGAAGCGCCGCGCCACCTTCGGCAGGTGATCGCGGCGGACCTGCAGGGCGGCGGCCAGCCGCTCGCCGTCGAGGGCGGCGTACGCCACGGGCATGCGCGCCACGGCCGACGCGATCACCTCATCCGTGATCCGCGCTTGAACGTCGGAGACGATCGGCTCCCAGTCGGCCCACTCGAGGACAGACAGGATCTGGCGATCGTGCTCCCATCCGTTGAAGGTGAGCCCTTCGAGGGCGGGATACTCCGGACCGAAGGCGACGAGCTTGGGCCAGTTCCTGCGGGCGATGGCCAGGAGCAGTCCCTCGTAACGCGCGAACGCTCCGTCGCGGTCTTCGGGTATCGGCTGCCAGAGCGGCTGATCGGGAAGCCGGACCCATCGCCACTGCCCGCGATGCCGATCCCAGTCGCCGACCAGGAGGTCGACGAGCCGCACGCGCAGGAAGGCACGGGCATCCGGGCGATCCTCGGGGCTCGCCTCGAAACGCACGCGCGCCTCGTGGGCGGAGAGCGCGGCGGTCGAGCCTGCGAACCCGGCGGTGGGGAACTCCTGGATGGTACCGAGAACGTCGGTGAAGATCTCGCGGAACTCTCCGAGGGCGGCATCGTCCGGCATGACGACCAGCGTGGGTCGGGCCATGAGCACACCCGCGGCCTCGAGCAGCCCGGCGGCGACGATCGCGCCCGCCGGATGACCACCCGACGTCTGATCTTGCACGATGCGGCTCGCGATCGTTCCCTGCAGCTCGGCAGGCAGCGCCGGGGAGGGGTCCTTGTCGAGCGATCGGAAGGTATAACTGCGACCGTCCTCGCCGCGCATGGCGAGGCTCCGCGTCTGCATGCCGCCGACCCGGCGCACGGGCGTCAGCCCCGACGCGAACGACGCGAGATCGAGGACCTCCACCTCGATGGGTGCGGCCCAGAGCGCACGGTAGTCGGCGCCGAGGAGGGCCTGGTGAATTCCGCTGGCGCGGTATTGGGCTCCGGCCGCGACCACCCGCGTCTCGGCAAAAGCCGGCGCCGACGCGAGCGCCACCGCCCATACGGTCCGCCCCCACGCCGTGCGCATTTGGCAAGGAGTATATCGCCCTGCGGCGTGACGCCATCGTGGGACGCCTATAATTGGGCACCCACGATGGCAGCGCCGGACGAGCACGCCACTCCCATCGACGATCCGCGGCGCGCCCTCGTCGAGCGCGTGCGCACCGGCAGCGCGTTGCGAAAGTCCGCCCGCCTGCAGCGCCTGCTCACGTACCTTTGCGAGCGGGCCCTGGGTGATCCCAGCGGCCACATCATCGAGCACCAGATCGGCGTCGCCGTCTTCGAGCGCACCCCCGGCTACGACACGAACGTGGACACCATCGTGCGCGTGCAGGTGTCGGCGCTGCGACGGAAGCTCGAGCAGCATTTCCTGGCGGAAGGTATCAACGAGCCGGTCGTGATCGACGTGCCGAAGGGGTCCTATCGGCCGGTCTTTCGTCCGCGAGCGGCGGGGATGCCGGCACCCCTCTCGCCGACAACGACGGCACCTGGACCACGCCCCTCCCCTCGGCTCGCGGCCGCCGCGGGCGTGTTGCTGCTCGCGATCGCGCTCCTTGTCGCCGACAACGTGCGCCTGCGCAGTCGCTCCGCCCCCGCCTCTCCCTTTCTCGACCACTTCTGGGGCCAGATCCTCGAAAACGGCCGGCCGACACAGGTGGTCCTCTCCGACGCGAGCGCGACGCTCCTGGCCGAAGCCCTCGGCCACCCGATCACGCTCAGGGACTATCGCGGGCCGTCGTATCCCACCTCCCTCACGGACAGGCTGACTGTCGATCCCGCCACGAAGACGCTGCTCTGGCAATCCGCGGTCAAGGGGCTGACGACGCCGCAGGACGCGCGCATCGCCCGCGACGTCTCCCTCGCGTGCGGCCGCCATCGCATCGTCCCCGAGGTCGTCACCGCCCGCGACGCCCAGTTGGATCTCGGCCGCCTCGAGAACCTCGTCGTCCTCGGCGCCCGCCGGGCGAACCCGTGGATGGAGCTCTTCGAAGGCGGCCTCAACTTCACCTATCGCTTCGATGATGCCCGGCGGGTGGCCTCGATCGCCAACCGCTCGCCGCTCGCGGGCGAGGAGAAGGAATACACGGTGGCGTGGCTGAAGAGCGGCTACTGTGTGGTGGCCTACATCCCGAAGCCGCGCGGCACGGGCAGCGCGCTCTTGATCTTCGGCGCCGACTCGTATTCCGTGGCGGCGGGGGGCCAGCTCGTGACGAGCGAGCCGTCGCTGGCGGGCCTCCACGCCCGGCTGGGCGTCGGCCGGTCGGCAAGGATCCCTTACTTCGAGATCCTCCTGCGGACGAACGTCGCCGGAACGCACTCCGCGGACTACGACGTGATCGCCCATCGGATCGTGGCCGCGCCGACAAGTTAACTCATAGTTACGCCTGACGTTCAACGACCGAGAAGCCGCCGGCCTCTCGAAGGTTTCTCTAGCGAATTACGTTGCGCCCCGGCGGGTGGGGCCGACACTGTAGTCAGCACCCATAAGGAGAATCATCGCAATGTCGATCCCGCGTCGGCCTGTGGTTCGTCAAGCCCTTTTCTGCGCCGGACTGGCGCTCGCCTCGGTCCTTTCGGCGGACGCCGCCGTGGTCAAGGTCGCCTGCGTGGGTGACAGCATTACCGCCAGCTCCTCGAGGTACCCGACGTGGCTGGCGGCGAATCTCGGCTCCGGGTACGAGGTCAAGAACTACGGGGTCTCCGGTACCACCATGATGAAGGCGTCCAGCACGCCCTACTGGAACACGTCGAACTTCACGAACAGCACGAACTACCTGCCGAACATCGTCATCATCATGCTGGGCACCAACGACGCCAAGACGTTCAACTGGAGCGCGCACGGGCCCGAGTACAAGCCCAACTACCTCGACATGGTGGCTCACTACAGAGGCCTGTCGAGCCACCCGACCGTCTACGTCATGACCTCGCCCCCGGGCTTCAACTTCGGGGGAAGTTATCAGCCGGCCGTGGTCGCGAACCAGGTCGTGCCGACCGTCCGGCAGATCAGCGTCGAGACGGGCGCGCCGCTCATCGAGATCTTCAACCCGATGTCCGGCCATCCGGAGCTCTTCGCCGACGGCACGCACCCGACCACGGAAGGCTCGCAGATGATCGCCGACATCGCGACGCAGGCCATCCTCAACCGCACGCCCACTCCGACACCGCGGCCGACGCCGACACCGGGCAGTGGCGTCGAGATCACGCCGGGCGCCGCCGCCGTGACCGCCAGCACCCACGACGGCAACGTGCCGGGCAACACCGTCGACAACGACGCGGCCACACGTTGGTCGGCCGCGGGCGACGGCCAGTGGATCCGATACGACCTCGGCTCGTCGCGCACCCTGGCCTACGTCACGATCCGGTTCTACAGCGGCAACACCCGCAAAGCGAACTTCGATCTCGCCGTCTCCGGCGACGGCGTGGCGTGGACGAACGTGCGGACGGCGGCGACGAGCAGCGGGACCACCACCCAGGAGGAGACGTTCGACTTCACGGACACCAGCGCGCGGTACGTCCGCTACTTCGGCCACGGCAACGACGTGAACACCTGGAACAGCCTCATGGAGGTCAGCCTCTTCGCGCCGAACGGCGGCAGTCCGACGCCGACGCCCGCCCCCACCGCGACTCCGACGCCCACGCCCACGTCGGCACCGACGGTGACGCCGACACCGACTCCGACCTCGCCGGGTTCACCGGTCGAGATCACGCCCGGCGCGTCGGGAGTCACCGCGAGCACGAGCGACATCAACGTCCCCGCCAATGCCGTCGACAACGACCTCGCGACGCGCTGGTCGGCCAACGGCGACGGCCAGTGGCTGAGGCTGGACCTGGGCACCGTCCGCACCGTCTCCTACGTGAAGGTGGCGGCCTACCAGGGCAACGCGCGCACGAACACGTTCGACATCCAGGTCTCGAGCGACGGCACGACGTGGACGAACGCCCGGGCGGGCGCCGTCACCAGCGGCACGACCACCGCCGAGGAGACGTTCGACTTCACGGACACGTCGGCGCGATACGTGCGGTACCTCGGCCATGGCAACAGCGTGAACGCCTGGAACAGCGTCACCGAGGTCAGCGTCTTCGGGCCGTAGGCTCGCCCGTCTCCATCAACTTCGTTCCACCCGAGAGGGCGGCTGCAGTGGAACAGATCTTTGGAAGCATCAGCGTCAGTTCAGGCGATGGCTGACAAACGGCCGCGGTAACGTCGCACCGAGGAGCACCGCCTAACCTATACTTGCGCGGACTGGATAGGAGGTGCGCGATGAAGGGGCTCGGCCTCATCCTCGGTCTCGGCCTGGCCGGCGTGCCGTCCCTCGCCGCGGAGGCGCCCTCCACCGCCCGCAACCCCGCGGCGTTCCTGGACGCGGGAATACGCCACTACAACGACGGCGACCTCGAGGCGGCCGTCTTCGCCCTGGACACCGCGGTCCGGCGACTGGGCGAAGATGCCTCACGCCGCGCCGCGCTCGTCAAGGGGCGCTTCTATCTCGGCGCCACCCACGTCGCCATGGGACGTGAGGACCTGGCGCGCGCCGAGTTCCGCGCCCTCCTCGCCGTGGATCCGGCCGCGCGGCCTCCGGCCGATACCTTCCCGCAGAAGGTGGTTCGCGTCTTCGACGCGGTGGCTCTCGAGAAGACGGCGGCCACGAAGAAGAAGTCGGGACGTACGATCCTGATCCTCGGCGGCGTCGGCGCCGCGGGCGCGGTGGGCGTCGCGTTGGCGGTGGGCGGCAGTGCGCCGGAGAACCGACCGCCCACGGCTACAGTCTCGGTGAGTCCCGCCGGGCAGGCCATCAGCGGCATCACCACCATGACGCTGACCGCCTCTGCCACCGATCCCGACGGCGATCCGCTCACGTACTCCTGGCTGCTGGGCGACGGCGGCACCGCGAGCGGCTCGACGGTGAGCCATCGATACGACGCCGAGGGTACGTTCCCGGTGTCCGTGACAGTGAGCGACGCCCGCGGCGCCGTGGCGACGGCCAACGCGACAGTGACCGCGCGCAGCCTGAGCGGCAACTGGCGCGAAACGACATTCATCTCCGGCGCGCAGGTCTGGACCCAGAACGGCACGAACATCACGATCCGGCACGCCGATCCCGCCCAGGATCGCTTCACCACCTGGGGCGCGGCCAGCGTCACGCCGCCGCGCCGGGTGTCGGTCCAGGTGTCGTTTACGTTCGCCGCCCAGGTCGACGGGCGCTACGTCGGCGAGGCCAACGAGCAGCTCGATCGGCTGACCCTCGTCCAGGAAGGCGGCAGCCGCACCTTCGTCTTCACGCGCCAATGACGGGATGCGGAGGGAGGCGATCGATGAGACGAGCGGTGGCCGCGTGCGTGATCCTGTCGCTGTGGCCCGCGACGTCGCCGGGCGCGGCCGCCCCGCCGCCGCCTCGCGACCTGGCTCGAGGCATCCAGATGGCGCGGGACGGCGACTTCGAGGGGGCGCTGCTCACTCTCGACGAGGTCGTGCACGTCCTGAACCAGACGCCGGCGGCCCGGTCGAAGGAGCTGGCGCAAGCCTATCTCTACCTCGGCGTGGCCTACGTCGGCCTCGGGCAAGCGAGCCTCGCGCGGACCAAGTTCCGCCAGGCCCTCGCGCTCGATCCGGCTCTGCGGCTGAGTCCCGAGGAGTTCCCGTCGCGGGTGATCCGCGCCTTCGAGGAGGCGAGGGGCGCCGCCTCCACGGAGGCGACGCTGCAAAAGGAGGTCAAGAAGAAGCGCGGCAAGGGCGGCCTCATCCTGCTCGGCGCGGGCGGCCTCGCCGCGGGAGGCCTCGCCTTGACCCTGACCCGGGAGAGGAAGAACGAGCCTCCCACGGCAGCGATCGCGGTGACACCGGCCGGGGTGGCCCTCGTCAACGCGACGCGGGTGACGTTCACAGCCACCGGCTCCGATCCCGACGGCGAGCCCATCCGCTACTCGTGGGCCTTCGGCGACGGAGCGACGGCGGACGGCGACGTCGTCACCCACGTGTTCGATCGCGTGGGGACGTTTCGCGTCGTGTTGTCCGCGCGCGACGGGCTGACCACGACCCCGGTCGAGACCAGCGTCACCGTCGGGACGATGACCGGCGTCTGGCGCCCGCTGAGCGCGATGATCCGCGACGAAAGGGACTTCACGCTGACGCAGTCCGGGATCCCCGTGTCCGCGGTCCCCACGTATGCCGACGGCTCCCGCGGGCTGCCCGGCTCGCCGAACGGTGTCTCCGATCCCCGGCGGGTGACCTTCCGCTACCTGGACCCGAGACAGGCCGTGGGCGGCGTCTATTCCTGCAACTACGGCTTCATCGGACAAGCGGACGACGCGCTGCTCAACGTCACCGGCACCGCCACCTGCGACGGCGCGGTGACCTGCGCCTGCCTGGGCCAGCAGCGCTCGGTGACGCTCACCCGGCAGTGACGGCGCGTCCGCTCACTTCTTCTTCGGGACGGCGTCCTCGGGCATCTCGATCACGAGCTTCAGTGTCTCGCCGGCCAGGATCGTGACCTTCCGTTGCAGCGGCTGATAGTCGGGATGCACCAGGCGCACCGTGTGGGCGCCCGGGCCGAGCGGCAGCTTTTGTGAGCTGACGCGCCCGACCTCGCGGCCGTCGACGCTGACCTCCGCCCAGGGCAGCACCACGAGCTGGAGAAACCCGCCGCCCGGACTCACGGCGAGGGTCGTCGGCGGAGGAGGCGCTGGCGTCGGCACGACTGGCGGGCGCGGCGCGGCCGTCATCGGCACGCGCGTCCTCTCCACCGCCACCGGCGGCGGCAGCGTCCTCACGGGCTCAGGGCTCGCCGTCGGCGACGCGAGCACGATCGCGGTGGGGGACGGCGCGAGCGAAGGGGTCGGCTCGGGTGCGGGAGCGGGACCCGAGCGCAGGAGGAGTGCGCCCCCCACGGCCAGCAAGATGCCTGTGGCGCCGCCCAGCACCGCCCACGCCGCGAGCCCACGCGACCGGCGTGCGGGAGCGCGCTCCACGCGCGTGGCGGGCGCGGCGGCAACTGTCGGCGCGGCCGACTCCCGCGCCGGCAGCGTCGGGGTCGCGCCGGCATCGGCGCCGGGGCCGATGCGCGTCGGCACCGCGCCGGCTCCCGTCGCACGCGCGGCGAGGATCGCCTCCGCCATCGCTCGCGCGGACGGGTAGCGTTCGTCGGGCGACTTCGCCAGGGCGCGGGCCAGCACCGGACGGATCGCCGGCGGCACGGCCGCGGCCGCGGCCTCGAAGATGGGCGGCGGGTCGTTGATGTGCTTGAGAATCGTGGCCATCGGCGTGTCGCCCTTGAAGGGGACACGCCCGGTGAAGATCTCGAAGATCACGATCCCCAGGGCGTAGATGTCGGCACGGAGATCCACCGGCTCGCCGCGGGCCTGCTCGGGGCTCATGTACTCCGGCGTTCCCACGATGAGGCCGGTGGCGGTCGCGGCCGAAGCACCCGCCCCGAGCTCCTTCGCGATGCCGAAGTCCATGAGCCGCACGATGCCGCGGCCGTCCTGGATGATGTTGGGGGTCTTCAGATCGCGATGGATGATCCCGGCCTCGTGGATCGCCTCCAGGCCGTAGGCGACCTGCAGCGCGATCTCGAGGGCCTTCTCCGTCGAGAAGCCGCCGCTGGCACGGAGAATGTGTTTGAGATCGACGCCGTCGACGAACTCCATGCAGATGAAACGGAGGCCCCCGTCCTCGCCGTACTCGTGGATCCGGCACACGTTGCGGTGCGTGACCTTGCGCGCGAGCTTGATCTCGGAGCGGAAGCGCTGGGCGGCGTCCCTCGTGGTGGTGAGATCGGTGCGCAACGTCTTGATCGCCACCGTCTCGTCGAGGACGCGGTCGTGGGCCTTGTATACGACGCCCATGCCGCCGGAGCCGAGGACGCTCTGGATCTCGTAGCGTGACGCGATGACGGTGCCCTGCCGGACGACGGTGGTGGCGACCAGCGACACGCCACACGTGAAGCAGGCCACGCTGCCGTCCTGGTTCTCGGCACGGCAACTCGGACATGCGACCACGTGGGCGCGATTATATGACTCTAGGGTCGGTGTGGAGCCACCGTCGTCTCGGCGGCCGGCGGGACGGCGAACACCTTCGCCACCGCCGCCTTCTTCTCCGGCTCGTCTTCCAGGGCCTGCCAAGACCAGAACACGACACCGGCGGACGGCGGCTTCAGGGATTCATGGAGGGCCGACAGGACCTCCTCGGTGGAGAGGGCGTTTTCGACGTAGGCCTTGCCCACCTGGATGCTGGGCACCACGGGGATCTGGACCTGCTCGGCGAGCTCGCGCGTCACCGCGTGCACCCAATCCGCAGGGCGCTTGACCATGTGGTGATACGTCATCGGCGACAGATAGTCCACGTGCCGCGCCAGCGCAGCGAAGTCCTGGCCGGCGATCCGTCGGATGCCGCCGCCAAAATCCTCCCGCCGCCACGGGACCGCGTGCAGGTTGATCTTGATCCGCGGCTGGATCTCACGCGCGGCGGCGGAGAGCTCGGCCACAGTCTGCGTGATCACGTCGCATCTCCATCGCGTCCAGCGATCGCCGTGCGTGGCAAGGATCCACGCCGCCTTCTCGGCTGTGGTTTTCGCCTCCACCGGGACCTTGATCCCGGAGGCCTTCTCGAACGCGGCGAGGCAGCTCGTGTCGAAGCAGGTCTGTGGGAGCGACTCGGGCGGGCGGTCGGGATACACCTTCTCCCAGAAGACGAAGTGGCGGATGAAGTCCAGGCTGATGCCGTCCGGGTCGGCCTCGCGCATGAGGCGGCGGACGAAGTCGATCTTCTTCTGACGATACGCCGCACGCGTCGGGCAGGCGAACTCCACCCACTCCTCGACCGCCCGTTCCCCACGCGCCGTCGACGCGTAGAGGTCGGGGTCGGCCTCGAGCGCGTCGGGATCGAAGAAGACGGGCAGGATCACGAAGCGCGCGATGCCGGTCCGGCGCGCGTGCTCGCGGAAGGACGGATCCTGGTTGAGCGCGACGCTCGCGAACACTGTGTTGATCCCCAGAGACCGCCACTCGTCGAAGAGCCCGGCTGGATCGCGGCGCGTCTCGTAGACCTTTACGCCGATCATGGGCCCGGCGTGCGCGCTCGCAGTGAACGCCAGGATCCCGGCCACGGCCAGCCTCAGATGCATGAGAACGCCTCCTGGCATGCCCGTAAGGTCGCCTATCGAGGCCGGGCGGCCAGCATGGCCGCGTGCAGATCGTCGGGACAGAGACTCCCGGCCGCGATCGGCTCGATCGTCCAATCCCCCGGCGGTGTCCGTCCGCCGCTCGCGGCCCCTCTCATCCCGATGAACGTGAGCAACGGACCGAAGTCGTTGGGCGGAAGGGCCAGATCGCGCGCCGCGGTGACGTTCCAGTACGTCGTCCATGCCGCGGAATGCGGCATGCGGATGCCGCTGCCGCCGCTGTCGAACGGTCGCGTGCCCTCTCCCAGATCGAGCTTCGTCCAGAGCGTGCCGTAGGGCGCGCGGCCGTGGTGGTCGAGGTTGAGGTCGAGGCCACGCCCGTCGGACCAGACGATGCCGAGCGAGTAGTTCTCGGCCGTCAGGTCGTGGATGAAACGCTTGCGCACGTCGAAACGCGTGAAGAGGTGGTCGCCTCCCCCGCCGACGTTGAGCCCGTGGTGCCCGACGCGGCTGCCGCGGTCGAAGGTCGTGTCGAGCACGACGTCTGTCACCGTGCCGAAGAAGGAGCCCACCACGTTGACGCCGTAGTCGGCATTGCGGATGGCCACGTTGCGCACCCACGAGTCCACCACTGTGTTCATGTAGATGGCGTTGTAGCCTTCTTCCTTGAAGTGCCCGGGATAACGCGTGCCGGCGAACTCGATCGCCAGGTCCTCGATCCCCACCTCGCGCACGGAGGCCGTCAAAGCGCGCAGCTCGGGGGTCCACGCCGTTTGCACCTCGAGGGGCAGGGGCCTCTCGAGCGTGACGGTCCCGTTCCCGACTTCCGCGATCGGCGAGAGGAAGCGGAAGGCCTGGCGCCCGATGTCCTCGGACACGTCGCCCGCGTATCGCCCGCCGTGGAACGCCCTCAGCAGGCTCCCGCCGCTGTCGGTCTGAAGCACGCGCACCCACATGCCGCGCGAGAGGCCGGCCGTGGTCGAGACCTTGAGCGTGCGGTCCCCGCGGGCCGCCGCCTCGGTGACGGAGGCCAGGAGCCCGCCCCCGATGGATCCCTGCACGGTGATGAAGCCGCCGCTGAACGACCAGTTGGACTGGCCGGCGTCGTTGAAGGTGAGGCCGTACACGGCGCCCAGAGAGACCGGGATGTACAACACCGTGCGGTCGCGCCCGGCCCCGCGCAGCACGAGGTTGCTCTTGCGGATCTCGAGCCGCCGCGTCAACACGAACCGCCCCGCGGGAATCGAGATGACGCCCGACGGCGCCGCCGCGATCGCATCGAGAAACGCCTGCGTGTCGTCGCCCTCGTCGTCGGCTTTCGCACCGTAGGCGGTGACGTCGAAGGTGGGGCCGGCCGGCCGCGGAAGGGGGACGGTGCCGGTGCGATAGCCGGCGTAGGCATAGTCGAGGAGCCGCCCGTTCGGCGTCCATCGTTCCCCGGCCGCGCCGTAGTGCGTCGAAGTCTGGGCCGACGACGGGCAGGTGGCCGCGGACGGTGCCGTCGGCGCAGCGGGTGAACCGCCGTCGTCCGAACCACCGCCGCAAGTCGCGGCCAGCAGGACCACGGACAACAAGCTGGGTGCGATCCGGCAGCGCTCGTGCGTTTCCACTGATGAAGATCCTAACGCGGTTTGAACGGGGGGCGCCGGGGACCCGCCTCGGCGTATCGCCGCGCACCGCAAGCGGACGGCTCGCTCCTTTCGGAGACGCTCGGGCTGCGATTCGCCACTGCCGGGGTGGCGCCGCTCCTCCTCCGCCGATCCTCAGCCTTGGTCGACGGGGCGATCCGGGCGCGCGATGCCGAGGGCGACGACCTTGGCGTGGAGGTACGTCCGCTGGAGGCCCAACGCGCGCGCGGCGGCCGCGACGTTCCAGCCGCAGCGCTGCAAGACGGCCTCGATGTACTCGCGCTCGCACTCCGTCTTGAAGTCCTTGAAAGCGGCCACGTGCGCGACGGCGGCGCCGAGCCGGGCCGGACGCAGCCATCCGCCTTCGTCGACGCTCCCCTGCCGGAAGACGTCGGTGGGGAGCTGGTCGGGTGTCAGCGGATCCGTGCCGAGGACGACCAGGCGCTCGCACACGTTGCGCAGCTCGCGAACATTGCCCGGCCACGCATAGGCCGCCAGCGGCGG
>Ga0075429_100003072_pt1 | contig 14154 bp, 17 predicted proteins | sample RhiMetdeltSRZDD3_FD_75295 | JGI IMG/M metagenome (GOLD analysis project Ga0075429, IMG submission 75295) | Populus rhizosphere microbial communities from Tennessee, USA - Rhizosphere MetaG P. deltoides SRZDD3 | ecosystem: Host-associated > Plants > Roots > Rhizosphere > Soil | place: USA... | reverse complement strand
ATCGTGATGTCGAGCTTGCTGGCACCGCGATAGGTGGCGTTGTAGGTCTTGCCGTCCACCGTCACCGGGTCGGTCGGGACCAGCTCCGGGGTCGTGCCGGGCGCCGGCTCGCGCATCGAGCCGCTGGTGTCGACGACCACGGCGACGCTGACGTCCGGCCGAGCGACGGCGGCCTCCGGCGCGGGCAAGAGCTTGAGCATCAAGAACAGCTTCTGTCCGCCTGCCGAGGCGCGCAGGTACGGACGGTGAGCGCGAACGTCGACATTCAGCATCAGCATGACCTTCCGTGGCAGAGAACAGGCGTTGGCGACCCGAGGACCCGATTCGGGCACCGTCAGGGGCCAGGCCGGCAGCGGGTTCGGAGGGAGCCTCCTGCACCTGGGGCTGATGCGCTCAAGGCAAGAGGCTTGCCACGGCCCGCGACGGTCTACAGCTCGGCGCGGCTCCGGATCTTGCTCTCGTCCAGCTCGTAGCCGAAGCCGGGGCCGGCCGGCGGCTGGAAGTAGCCGTCTTTCGGCGCGTACCAGTCGCGGTAGAAGTACTGGACGTTGGCGTTGATCTTCCCGCCCCACTCGCCGAGTGGACAGGTGCGTTCGGTGTTGGCGAACAGGAAGTGAACGGCGTTGCGGCACGACTCGTTGGCGTGCGGCACGACGGGGTAGCCGTACGTCGAGGCCAGCGCGACGATCTTGCGCATCTCGGTGATGCCGCCGGCCGCGTTCGGGTCTGGCTGGAGCACCGTGGCGGCGCCGCTCTCGACGATCTGGCGGATCTGCCACCGTGTGTAGAAGTGCTCGCCGAACGCGAGGGGGATGCGAGTGGCGGCGGCCAGCTTCGCGTGGGCGTCCAGGTCGTCGAAGTTGAGCGGCTCCTCCAGCCAGGTCGGAGAGTATTCCTCCAGCCGCCGGGCCAGGTCGATCACGTAGAGGATCGAGTTCGGCTTTGGGTCGGACAGCAGGCAGTCGACCATGACGTCGACGTCGGGGCCGACCGCCTCGCGGACGGCCTTGACGAGCGCCACGTTGCGCCGTAAACCTTCCTTGCCAGCCCGCTCGTTGAACGGCAGGTACCACTTCAGCGCCGTGAAGCCCCTGGCCACGAACTCCTGAGATCGTTCAGCGGCCCGCTCGGGCTCGGTCGAGAACCCCAGCATGCCGGCGTAGGCGCGAACGCGGTCGCGCATCGGCCCGCCGAGCAGCCGGTAGACCGGTTCACTCTTCGCCTCGCCGACGATATCCCAGAGGCAGAGATCGAGGACGGCCAGGTTGGCGATCCGCAGGCGGTGATAGCTGCTCTGATACAGCTTCTCCCAGAGGTACTCAACCCGGATCGGGTCTTCGCCGATCAGCAGCTCGCCGAGCGCCTTCGTCTCGACGGTGCCGCCGTAGGAGAGGCCGGTGATGCCCTCGTCGGTCTCGATCTGGGTGAAGGTGCCCCGGTACGGCGTCGCCTCGTTCGGGGCGAGGCCGCCTCTCGGGATCTCGTAGATTGCCAGCCCGGAGCGCTGCTCGCCCTCGACCTCGAACACCCTGACCCGCGTGATCTTCATGCCCCTGCCCCCTCTGCTGCTCCCTGGCAGGGTACCCGATGCGCAGGCCGTGTTCCCGGCGGGCGTCGCTTGCAGCGCCCACCGGGGACGACGTTGCCATTCAGTGGGCTGGCTGGAGCTCGTCGGCCGGGGCGTGCTTGTGCTGGGGTGCCAGGTGCCAGCGGCCGTAGGCGACGAATGCCGCGAGCAGCCCGATCACCAGCGGGATCACCGCCGTGGCCGGCGGGACGCCCACCCCGCCCATGCCGATCGCCGTCAACACGGTCGCGCCGGCCATGATGATCGTCAGGCCGGCCGCGGCCAGTGGCGTCAGGCCCGGCTTGATCTTGAGGAGGCCCGGCAGGATCAGGCCGAACGCGCCGAGCACCTCGCAGACGCCGATGAACTGGTAGAAGACGCCCGGGAACGGCGTCCCAGCGGCCATCTCTTCCGGCGACATCACGAGCTTCATGCCCCCGGCGAAGAGGAACACCAGCGCCAGGAGCCCCTGCACGATCCACAGTGTGATGCTCACGCTCAATCTCCTTCGCCGCAGCGCAGCACACCGGAGCGCGTCTCCGGGCTGCGCCGCTCGTCCTGGGATCAGGCATCCGCACGGTTCGCACCAGGAGGCCGGCTCAATCGTTCGTGCGCGCCTTTGCCAGGTACACGGCGAGCTGGTCGAACGCGTTGCCGAAGCCCTGGGTCATCGACTCGATGTTCGACTCGAACGTGGCCTCCTCGACATCGGTCGCGTTGATCGGATGGCTCCGGAGCGTGACGGTCGTCGTGCCGCCCTGCTCGGAGAACGTCGCCGTCATCAACACCTCCAGCGGCCAGTTGCCGTCGAAGAACGGCGCCCGGGAGACGTTTCCCGCCTCATCGGAGAACGCGTTGACGAAGACGATCCGCTCCGGCGCGGCGATCTCGCGATAGGTGAATCGGGCCCACATCGTGTGGCCGTTCGGCCCGTCCAGTCGATAGTGGAACGTGCCGCCCGGGCGAAACTCGAACTCGAAGACCGTCAGCGTGAACCCTTTGGGGCCCCACCACTGCGCCAGCGCCTCGGCCTGGGCAAAGGCCCGCCAGACCAGTTCTCGTGGCGCCTCGTACGAGCGCGTGATGACGAACTCCTTGCGCTGCGTCTCGGGACGTGCGGTCATGTCTCTCATCCTCCTGTTGGGTCATCCGTTTCGGATTGCGCCTGGATCTCGCGCAGGTACTCGTCGAGCCGGTCGAGACTCTCCTCCCAGAGGCGTCGATAGGCATCCAGCCAGCCGGCGGCCGGCTGGAGCGTGCGAGGCTCGAGGCGGCAGGGCCGCCACTGCGCCTCACGGCCTCTGGAGATCAGCCCGGCCCGCTCCAGGACCTTGAGGTGCTTGGAGACGGCCGGCAGGCTCATCGCGAACGGCTCGGCGAGCTCGGTGACGGTCGCTTCGCCCCGCCTGAGCCGTTCGAGGATCGCCCGCCGTGTCGGATCGGCGAGGGCGGAGAAGACCGTGCTGAGCTGGTCGACTGCCATTAGTATTCAACCGATCAGTTAATTATCCTGTTAGGAAAATACACCCGCGACGCCGGCCCTGTCAAGGCTTCGTCGGCCTCTCCACTGCTGGACTGGTCGTTTGTGATGCAGGCGTGCTCCGGATGGCCGCGCTCCCAGGGGGCGTGTATCCTCTCTTCGATCGTGCGAACGTGAAGCAACGATGCGGAGGCGAGAGCATGGCGAAGAAGGGCGGAGCGATCCTCCTGGTCTACACCGACCTCATCGACGAGAAGTACGACGAGGAGTTCAACGCCTGGTACGACACCCAGCATCTCCCGCAGTTGCTGGGGCTGCCGGGCGTGCTGGACGCGGCGCGCTACGTCGCCGTCAAGGGCGGTCCGAAGTACCTGGCGGCATACGAGGTCGAGAGCGTCGACACCGTCCTGGGGCCAACCTGGGAGAACCGGCCGATCCCGCCCTGGGACAAGCGGATGTCGCCTAGAGTGGTCGGCAAGAACTTCACCCGCATCCTGGGCGAGCAGATCTTCCCATCGGGTCCGATCGACACCGGCCGCGGGCTGGCACCGGCGCTCCAGATCGGGCGAATGTCCGTGCCGGAGGGCGTCGATGCCGACTGGAACGCCTGGTACAACGAGGAGTACATCCCCGGCTACCTGAAGGTGCCCGGCGTGATTTCCTCACGCCGCTACCGGGTGGTGGATGGCAACGTCCGCTACACCACGGTCTACGAGTTCGAGAGCACGGAAGTCCCCGACACGGCCGAGTGGAACTACCAGCGCGAGCACTCGTCGCCGAAGTCCGGGCCGATGCGCGACGCAATGACGATGGCGTCCGGCTCGCCAGGCGTCTATCGTCGCATCTGACGAGGTTACAGGTTACAGGGAACAGGAGACGTACCCCTGTAACCTGTCCCCTGTCCCCTATAACCTGCCAGCGCGCCGGAGCAGCACGTCGCGCTCACGGGTGTTGCGGGTCAGCGAGGCCGCCCGGCTGAACTCGGCGCGCGCCTCGTCGAATCGTCCAAGCTTCTCCAGCAGGTCGCCACGCACGGCCGGCAGCAGGTGATACCCCTCCAGCAGCCGCTCCTCGGCGAGGGCGTCTACCAGCGCCAGTCCGGCCGACGGACCGTCCGCCATTGCCACGGCGACCGCGCGATTCAGCTCGACGACCGGCGACGGCGTGACCTGCGCCTGGGTGCCGTAGAGCGCCGCGATGCGTGCCCAGTCCGTCTCCTCGGCGGTGCGGGCCCGGGCGTGGCAGGCCGCGATGGCCGCCTGGAGCGCGTACGGTCCTGCCGCGCCACCTAGCACCTCGGCCCTGGCGAGCGCCGCCAGCCCACGCCGGATCAGGAGCTGGTCCCAGCGCCCGCGATTCTGCTCCAGCAGCAGGATCGGCTCGCCGTTGGGGCCGACGCGCGCCCGCGAGCGCGAGGCCTGGATCTCCATCAGCGCAACCAGGCCGTGGACCTCTGGCTCGGCCGGCGTCAACTCTGCGAGGATCCGCCCGAGGCGCATCGCGTCCTCGCAGAGGGCCGGCCGCATCCAGTCGTCGCCGGCCGTCGCCGCGTACCCCTCGTTGAAGATCAGGTAGATGACCTCCAGCACCGACGAGAGACGCCTGTCGCGTTCGGCCCCGTGAGGGACCTCGAACGGAACCCCTGCTTCCGACAGCGTCCGCTTCGCCCGGACAATCCGCTGGGCCACCGTCGATTCTGGGACCAGGAACGCCCGGGCGATCTCGTCCGTGGTCAGGCCGCCGAGCAGGCGCAAGGTCAGCGCCACCCGCGCCTCGGTGGAGAGGACGGGGTGGCAGGCGATGAAGATCAGCCGCAGCAGGTCGTCGCCGACGTCGTCATCCAGGGCCGTGTCGAGGCCGGCTTCGGCGGACTCCTGCTGGAGCTCCAGATCACGCCCCAGCAGCTCCTGTTTTCGTTCGAGGACCGTGCGCCGGCGGATCTGGTCGATCGCGCGGCGCTTCGCCACGGCCATCAGCCAGGCGCCCGGTTTGTCCGGGACGCCCGACTCTGGCCACTGCTCGAGCGCCGCGACGAGCGCGTCTTGCGCCAGCTCCTCGGCAAGGCCGACATCACGGACGAACCGCGTCAGGCCGGCGATCAGGCGCGCAGACTCGATTCGCCAGACAGCATCGACCGTCCGATGGGCAGCGGTAGCCATCACGACTACCAATCATCGGCGGTTCACCCGGCCGGCGCAAGGCGAGTAGCGAGGGGCGAGGGGCGGGCACGCTCGCCCCTCGCTGATGCGTTTGCCTTACTGCTTCTCTTCGAGCTGGGCCCGGAGGCGGTCCTCCTGCTCGCGCAGCTCCGGCGTCATCACCTCGCCGAAATCTTCCGCCTCGAACACCTGCCGGATCTCGATGGTGGACTCCTCGTTCATCGGGTTGGGGCAGCGCTTGACCCATTCGACGGCCTCGTCCATCGACTTGACCTGCCACAGCCAGAAGCCGGCGATCAGCTCCTTCGTCTCGGCGAACGGGCCATCCGTGACGGTGCGGTTGCGCCCAGAGAACAGGACCCGCTTCCCCTTCGAGCTGGGGTGGAGACCCTCGCCGGCCAGCATGATCCCGGCCTTGACCAGCTCCTCGTTGTAGTTCCCCATCTCGGTCAGCATCTGCTCGCTCGGCATCGCGCCAGCCTCAGACTCCGCGGTCGCCTTGACGATGACCATGACCTTCATCTGTCCGTCTCCCTCTGATGTCGGATCGTGGGGCGGTTGTTCCGACCGGTCCGAGCTGGTCGTCTGCTCGCCCCTCACTTAAGACGTCGAACGACGGTCAGCGAAATCGACACGTCGATCGCGGATTTCTCTGAATCTTGGAGATTCGCCCAAGACATAGAGGATGGGTCTGCGAATTGTCGCCCGCGGTCGTGCCGGTCGACTTCAGCTTAAATGCTAGAAGGGCCGTGCATGCTTCGTCGCTGCTGACGAGGCGTGCACGGCCCGTGCCGATGGCCGGGGCTGTTACTGCTTGCGGCGGTAGTGGGTCGTCATCATCTCCTGCCACACGCCGTCGTCGTCGAGGTACGTGCCGGTCAGCGTGTGGTGGTCGTCGCTCAGCACGGTGATGATGTCCCGGTACTGGCCCCTCTCTCCGGGCTTCGTGAAGCTCGGGCCCTCGCTCTCCAGCGTCAGCACCCGCTGCTCGGCGTCCAGGCTCCCCTCGTAGACCCACTGGAACGGCATTATCGCGCCGATCCAGGTGCCGACGAACTTCCCAGGGCCCGAGTCGTACCCGAGCGTGATCCGCGTGAAGCCGCAGCCGGCGGGCGGCAACGCGCCCTCGCTATCGCCCACGAGCCAGAGATCGCCCAGCATCCGGTAGCTCTGGGTGCCGCGAGTCGTCTCGGGCGGAGATCCGGGGCAGTACGCCGTGGTCTCGTACTCCCACTCGCCGACGAACCGCTGGAGCCACTGGTGCTCCGGCTTCGGCTTCGCGGCCTCCATCATCGCTTCCACTTGCGGATCGAGGACTTCGGTCATCTCATCTCCCTGGCGGTCGTATCGACCCTGGGTGCGGCCATTTACCGCCTCGTAGATATGACGTTCACGGGTCATGAACGGTCGTTCAATCTGGCCCGCGAACGTGTCTCAAGTACGTCACGGGGCGGCGAACGATGCGCCGCGTTCGGCGAGCGCCTCGCGGAGCTGCCTGAGCGCCTTCGGCCCCATGCCGTGCAGCTTCGCGAGGTCAGCCTCGCGCACCGCGGTGAGCTGGTCGAGTCGGGTGTAGCCGGCGTTGGCGAGGGCGCGCTGGGCCGGCTTGCTCAGCTTCGGCGGGAGGTCCGCCGACGGTGTGTCAGGCATCGCGGTCTTCCCGGTGGGGTCAACCCCTCCCCCTCCCCTGCGAGGTGAGGGGGAGGGGTTCGGCAGGTCTTAGCCGCCGGCCATCGATCCGACGACCAGGTACGGCTCTTCTCCCGTTGCGATCCGCTCGGGCAGGGGTGCGTCGAGCGGCTCGTTGGACAGATCCTCGCCGCAGGCGAAGAACCGTACGAGCGCCCGGCGCTTCTTGGTGGTGTGATCCCGGATCGTCCCGCAGAGCATCGGATAGCTGGCCTCGAGCGCGTCGAGGACCGAGCGCTGCGTCACGTCCCCGGGGACCTCCAGCTTCACCTCGCCGTCGACGCGAGCCAGCGTTCGGAGATGGTAGGGAAGCACGACCCGAATCATGGCAGCGTCTGGACCTCGACGGAGAGCACCGACGGCAGGTCTCGCACGATCGGCGCCCAGGTATCGCCGCCGTCCGCCGAGGCGTACACCTGCCCGCCGGTCGTGCCGAAGTAGACGCCGCACGAGTCGAGCGCGTCGACGGCCATCGCGTCGCGCAGCACGTTGACGAAGCAATTCTCTTGCGGCAGGCCGTTGGTGAGCGGCTCCCACTCGTTGCCGCCGGTCTTGCTGCGGTAGACGCGCAGCTTACCATCCGGCGGGAAGTGCTCCGAATCGCTCTTGATCGGCACGACGTAGATCGTCTCCGGCTCGTGGGCGTGGACGTCGATCGGGAAGCCGAAGTCGGTCGGCAGGTTGCCGCTGACCTCGTGCCAGCTCTCGCCGGCGTCGTCGCTGCGCATGACGTCCCAGTGCTTCTGCATGTACAGCGTCTTCGGCTTCGACGGGTGCAGCGCGATCCGGTGGACGCAGTGGCCGACCTCGGCGTTCGGGTCCGGCAGCTCGTACGGCGACTTCAGCCCCTTGTTCATCGGCTTCCAGGTCTCGCCGTAGTCGTCCGACCGGAACACGCCCGCTGCCGAGATGGCGATGAACATCCGCCCCTGATGCTTCGGGTCCTGCACGATTGTGTGGACGCCCATCCCGCCGGCGCCTGGCATCCAGGAGGGGCCTGATGGGTGGCCGCGCAGCCCGGCGAGCTCCTTCCAAGTCCTGCCGCCGTCGGTCGTCTTGAAGATCGCGGCGTCCTCAACCCCGGCGTAGACCGTGTCCGGATCGGTCAGCGACGGCTCGAGATGCCAGACGCGCTTGAACTCCCATGGATGGGGCGTGCCATCGTACCACGTATGCGTGGTGAGGGGCTTGCCGGTCTCATCTGAGGTGTCGTAGACGAACTTGTTGCTTTCGCCCATCGGCATCCCCTCCGGCGTCGTGGCCGGCATGCCGTCGGGCGTTCCAGGCTGGTGCCAGGTCTTGCCGCCATCATCCGAGCGCTGAATGATCTGGCCGAACCAGCCACTGGTCTGCGACGCGTACAGCCGATCCGGATCGGCCGTCGACCCCTTGAGATGGTAGATCTCCCAGCCGGTGAAGAAGGGACCGTCGACCTGCCAGTCGTTGCGCTTGCCGTCCGAGGTCAGGACGAATGCGCCCTTCTTGGTGCCGACCAATACCCGTACCTTGCCCATCGCTATCTCCTGACTCCCGCTCCTCTGGAAGCGGGCTGGCCCATGCTCCCTCTCCCTCTGGGAGAGGGCTGGGGTGAGGGGTCTCTCCTAGCTGACTGCCTGGAGTACGGGCCGCTGCGACCGCGCCCGGTGCGGCACGAGCTGCCAGCGGCCGTAGGCGACAAACGCGCTGAGCGCTGCGATCACCAGCGCGAAGACGGCGTTCCCGGGCTCGCCGGCGGCCAGCTGGTACGCCATGCCGCCGATGGCGATCAACCCAAGCCCGGCCCCGGCCAGCGGGGTCAGACCCGGCCGGATCTTGAAGAGCCCCGGCAGGATCAACCCGAGCCCGCCGGCGATCTCAAGCACGCCGATCGCCATCAGGAACGGCCCTGGAACCGGAATCGGCATCGGTAACTGCTCGATCGGGACGATCAGCTTCGGTACGCCGCTGGCGAGCGCCATGAAAAGCCCCAGAAAGACCTGAAGCACCCATAACCCAACGTTCACGACCGGCCTCCCTCCGTGCATATGCACACTTCGATCGTACGCTAAGAACGCATGTTCTACAAGGGGTTTCGGGTTACGGATAGATCACATGTTCTGGAGGGCTGTGTGACCGTCCGCGGACGCCCGATCACGATGGGTCGGCAGGCGGTCTAGTGGGCGAGCGGGGCGACCACCGGGCGGCTGGATCCGGCCAGCGGCACTAGCCGCCAGCGGCCGTACGCCACGAACGCCGAGAGCAGCGCCGCCGTCAGTGGGAAGAGCGCGGTGACCGGATCGGCGCCGTCGACGCCAGCCGCCGTCAACCCCGTGGCGCCCAGGGTGATGATGGTCAGGCCAGCGGCGGCCAGCGGCGTCAACTCGGTGCGGATCTTGAAGATGCCCGGCAGGATCAAGCCGAGCCCGCCGAGAAGCTCGCAGACACTGATGAACCGGACGAACAGCACGGGCAGGCTGCAGATCGCCGCCAGCTCCTCAGCCGACATCGCCAGCTTGACGAATCCGCCGAACAGGAAGAGCGCGGCCAACAGCCCCTGAACGATCCACAGCGCAAGGTTCATCGTCGTCTGCTCCTCACTCGGTTTCAGGCGTCCCCGGCGCCGTCCAGGAGCGCCCTGTGCTCCGTGACGGTCAAACGAGTGCCGGCCCCATCGGGTTTGAGCTCGATCGTCGCGAGAGAGACCGAGATCCGGTCTTCGTCCAGGAGGAGATCGTAGGCTTAGACGACCCGCCGATTCGTGACGATGTCGTAATACCGCGCATCGAAGATGTGGGTCTGGCCGCCCGGAATGTTCCTGAAAGAACAGCCCGAACGTGCTCTCGCGGTGATCCGCCGATGGCTGGTCGGCGTACACTGAGGGTGGGCCTCTGCCGCGGAGGGCTGATGCGTCCTGATGCCGAACGTACACGCGTGAGACCGGGCAGGCTGACGACGACGGTCGTCGGCGTGCTGCTCGGGCTCGCCCTGGCGCTGGTCGCGCCGGCGGCCGGCCCGGCCCGTGATCGAGCCCACGATCTCGTCTCGGTCCACCTGATCTTCCCGCACCACCACCACGACGCCCACGCCGGCCACGGCCCCACCGACGGTGCCGACCTGGCCCGGGCCGACACGCTCAGCTCGTTCGGGCAGCCGGCGTTCGCCTCGGCCGGGCCGCTGGTGGACGGCGCCTCGCTCGCCGGCAACGGCCTGATGCTGGCCGGCCTGGCGTTCGCGCTCTCGCTTCGCGCCCTCCGGTTGGGGAACGGCCTGCGCGTACCAGCTCCACGCCAGCGCCGGGACGCCGTTCCCCTCCGCCCGCCTCGGTAACCGCGCTCTCTCGCCTGCCGGGCTGATCTTCACGGCCGACGCCGCCCTGCCTCGACGTCCCGAGACCTGGGTGACGCTTGCCCTGTGCCGCGGCTCCTCGACCGCGCGATCTGAGGAGCGTCGCCGCCAGCCCGGCTGCATCGTCGTCAGATGGCGCCGCGATCGTGCGCTGCCATCTCCTGCCGCGATCAGAGGGAGAACCGTTCGATGGCTATCGCCTCGCGCCCGTTGCCGGTCATCCCGGCGACGCGGCCACAGAGATCCGTACCGCTCGTCGGGATGCCGACCCGGCGCCCGGACGCCAACAAGATCGGCGGCCTGAGCCTGACCGCGATCCCGCTCCTGCGCTTCCTGCTCTCCAACCGGCGCGTCCAGCCGGCCGTCCAGATCCTGAGCGTGTCGTTCTTCGCCTACTTGATCTTCGACGGGTTCTTCGGCGTCCAGGACAACAAGGTCAGCTACGCCTACGCGGCCTTCTGGCAGGTCTGGTGGAACCCGGTCATGACCATCAGTCTGCTCCTGGTGGGGCGGGCCTGGTGCTACGTCTGCCCGATCGGCGCGGTCACCAACACGATCCAGCGCTTGAGTCTGGGCTACAGGTTTCCGACCTATCTGAAGCCGAAGGTCCAGGTGCTCGGCATCGGGCTCTCGGTGCTCTCGATCTCGGCGCTGACGTTCCTGGTGATGCGGGCAGCCCTGTTCGGCGGCGGATTGCGGGCGTTCCCGTGGATGACCTCGGTCTTCTTCCTGGGGATGCTGCTGGTGGCGGTGTCGCTCACGCTGGTCTACCGGCAGCGACCGTTCTGCCGCTACGTCTGCCCGGCCACGGGCGTCATGACCGTCACCGCGAAGCTGGCGCCGTTCCAGCTTGCCCAGGTCAGCGACCGCGGCGTGACGAACTGCATGACCGCCGAGTTCCAGAGCAACTACCTGAGCACGGAGCGGCGCTGCGTCGCCTGCATGAACTGCACGACCTCGCGCCCGGACACGACGGTCAAGCTCCAGGCGGTCTGGCCGGGCGCCCACGCCGTCCGCGAGCGGATCCCGCTGCCGGACGAGGCGCTGATCGCGCTGGTGATCTTCGCGGTGTTCCCGATCAACCACGTGATCGTGCCGTGGCTGTTCCGCGACGTGCCCATCTTGAAGGCGATCACGGACGGGATGGCGCCGGTCATGGCGGGGTACCTGCGCTACACCCTGGCTATCGTCGGCGCCATCGTGGCGTTCGGGCTGGTCAACGCCGTTGCCGCCCGGCTGGCGGGCCTGCGCTGGGAGGCGTCGTTCACGCGGTTCGCCAACGCCTACATCCCGTTGGGGATGCTGTTCACCTTCGGCATGCACACGATCCCGGCGCTGATGTCGAACGGCGGCGGAATGCTGAACGTGCTCGGCGCGGCAGTCGGGTTGCAGCTCGGAATGCCGGCGGCGCTGGCCAGCCCGGAGACGATCGCCGCCTGGGGCGCCTTCAGCATGCACGGGCTGCACTGGGTGAGCGCGCTCTGGGGCGGGATCATCGCCTGGCTGATCGCGCGCGACCTGACCCGCGAGGACGCAGCGCCGCTGAAGGCCGCCGTCGTGGCGGTCCTGCCGCACCTGCTCTTGATGGCGACGGTCACCTGGCTGATCGTGACGGTGATGCCGCCGATGCAGCACTGAGACTACCCTGGGAGTGCGGGGAGGGGTTGCGCCGCGGGAGGGCCCCTCCCCCCGATACTTAGCGGTGCGGCTTCGAGGCCCGGAACGCTACCCCCTGCGTTCCGAACGCCGCTGCACTCGACGCGCTCGCGGCTCCGGAGAACGTGTCCCAGCGCTGCTGACTGAATTCAACGTCGGCCAGTCCGGCCGCCTCGACGATCGCCCTCAACTCTGCTTCCAGCAGAGCACCGGCAATTCAACCGGTCCAGAGATCGATGTTCTCCTTCGCCGCGTCCGGTACCGCCTTCGCCACGACGATGTCGGCGACCTGGACCCGGCCGCCCGGCTTGAGCACACGGGCGATCTCGCGGAAGACCGCCTCCTTGTCAGGGCTCAGATTGATGACGCCGTTCGAGATCACCACGTCGGCGGTGGCATCGTCGAGCGGCAACTCCTCCATGTATCCCCGGCGGAATTCGGCGTTCGTCAACCTCAGGCGCTCGACGTTGGCCCGCGCCTTCTCCAGCATCGCCGGGGTCGTGTCGACGCCGATCACGCGCCCGGTCGAGCCTACCTGGCGCGCGGCCAGCACGGCATCGAAACCGGCCCCGGATCCGACCTCGACGACCGTCTCGCCAGGGCGCAGCCGGCCAAAGACGAACGGGTTGCCAACTCCAGCAAACGACTCGATCGCCGAGTCGGGGAGTGGGTCCGTCTCGGACGGGTCGTAGCCGAGCATGGCGGCGAGCGGACGGCCGGTGTGGAAGTGGAACCCCTTCTCCGGGGTCGTCGCGACCTCGGCGTACTCATCCTGGATGGCGGCACGGAGCTGCTGCACGTCGAGTCTCGGCGTCACGGCCATACTGTCCTCCCTCGCCTCCTGGGCGAACCCGTTCGATCGCACTCGGTGCGGCGGCCTTGGCAGCGCCGAGCCCGGATCAGCGAAACCTGGGACGCCTCGGCCCCCGTCCGGGCGTTTCGGCCGCGCTCGATCACCTCCGGCTCGAGCCCTGCTGCTCTGATGACCTCCAGAAGCGACCCTTCTGGTAAGGCGCCGCCTATTCAGGTGAACCAGCTCTCCAGATCGCGAACGGCCTCAGCGGGCAACGGGTGGCGCAGCGTCGTCTCGGCCAGAACGAAACGGCCGCCCGGTCTGAGTACACACGCGACTTCGGCGAGCACAACGGCCTTGTCGGGCGAGAGGTTGAGAATCCCGTTGGCGACCACGCAGTCGACGCTGGCGTCGGCCAACGGCAGCGCCTCCGCATATCCCACACGGGCCTCTGCCCAGGTCAGCCCGAGCTGACGCAGTGCGTCGCGTGCGCGCTCGACCATCGGCTCCGCCATGTCGATCCCGATTGCCCGTCCGGTTGGCCCGACAGCCTGGGCCGCCAGCGCAAGGTCGAGGCCTCCGCCGCATCCGAGATCGAGTACGGTTTCCTCTGGCTGTAACTCGGCGCGAAGGACCGGCGTCGCGACACCCGTGAACGCCTCGCTGGCGCTGGCGGGCATCATGTCAAGGAGCTCGGCAGGGTAGCCCAGCGCTTCGGCGAACTCCCTGCCGACCCGGAACGCGAACCCCCGCTCTGGCTCGTTGGCGACGTCCGTGTAACGTTCGCGCACGGCGGCGCGTAGCTCGGTCGGGTCGATACCTTCGGGCAGCGGCGAGGCTTCCATCGTTGGGTCTCCAGATGGCCGCGTGAACGTTCGGGACTACGACGCGGTCGTACCGATGGGGTAGCCGGCCGCCCGCCACTCGGGAAGGCCTTCGGTGAGGCGCCGCGCGCGGAACCCGTGCTTCAGCAGGAGCGTCAGCGCTTCGTCCGAGAGCAGGCAGTAAGGGCCTCGGCAGTAGGCGACGACCTCACGGTCGCTCGGCAGCTCTGTCAATCGGCGCTCGAGCTCAGCCAGCGGGATCGAGCGTGCGTGGAGGATGTGGCCTTGCTGGTACTCCTCGTACGGGCGCACGTCGACCACCGTCACCGCGCCCTGATGGACCTGGCGAAGGAGGTCCGCCTTGTCGACGACGTTGAGCTCATCACGATTCGTGAAGTATGTCTCGACCAGGTGATCCATCTCCGCGAGTTGCGAGCTGCCCAGGTCGCGGAGCGCCCGGTAGAGCTCGAAGACGCTCGGGCTGGCCAGCCGGTACTGAACGTACAGGCCCCGCTTCTCGGTCTCGACGAGGCGGGCGCGCCGAAGCACCTGGAAGTGCGCCGACGTGTTGGCCATGCTCATCCGCGCCTCACGCGCGAGATCCTCGACGTTGCGTGCACCCTGGGCCAGCAGGTCGAGCAATTCGAGCCGATGGGGGCTGG
>Ga0075429_100003069_pt1 | contig 14156 bp, 11 predicted proteins | sample RhiMetdeltSRZDD3_FD_75295 | JGI IMG/M metagenome (GOLD analysis project Ga0075429, IMG submission 75295) | Populus rhizosphere microbial communities from Tennessee, USA - Rhizosphere MetaG P. deltoides SRZDD3 | ecosystem: Host-associated > Plants > Roots > Rhizosphere > Soil | place: USA... | reverse complement strand
TGGACCTGCCGGTCGAGTTGCCCGGTACCGGTCCGACGCTACGACTGCTCACCAGGGGGGCCGAGCAGCCGGGCGACGCGGAGGTCGCGGCGAACCCGCGAGCCGCGTCCGCCCGGCTGCGGGCCGCCGAACGGATCGACCCGCGACGGGCCACCCGCGAACGGCCCAAGCGACGGGTGAAGGCATTGCACCAGCCACATTTCAAGGGGACTCAGCTCAGGGGGAGGGGTGACGAAGACGATGACGACAGTGCATGAACAGCAGCGGCGCGCGCCGCGGTCGGGGGGCCGGACCGCGGAGCGTTTCCCAACTCAGGGCAGCGCCGCGCTGCAGCCGGTCGAGGTGGTACCCGAACAGGAACCACCACGGTTGCAGGTCGCACCACCGGCGCCGGTGGTGACACCGCGTGCGCCATTCGTGTTGCTCGTACTGACCCTCGTGGTCGCCGGGGTGCTCGGCATCCTGGTGCTCAACACGAAGATCAACGAGAACGCGTTCCGCCTGCACGACCTGCAGGAGCAACAGACCGCGCTGGATCAGCAGGAGCAGCAGCTGGAGCGGGAGTTGGCCGACCGCGAGTCGCCGGGCAGCCTCGCCGCGGCGGCACGTCGGCTCGGGCTGGTACCGGCGGGGAATCCGGCGTTCATCCGGATGCCCGACGGTCGGGTGATCGGGGTACCGCAGCCCGCCTCCGGACAGCCGAGCATCACCAGCCAGCAGCAAAACTCCGGCGGGGGGTGAACCGGTGGCGGCCGGGCGGACGCCGTCCGCCCGTAACAGTGGCCGCGAGCGAAGCGGGCTGTCCGAGGCGAAGAAGTACACGCCACGGGGGCGGACGGTCCGCGAAGCCGCACGAGGGCGGGACCCGTTCGAGCCCGCCCTCGAGGTAGTCAAGGCGGGCCGGCGAAACCAGCCGCAGCCGCCACCGCGCCAGCGCGGCCGGGTACCGCCGGCACGACCGCGGGCGCCCAGGAAGGTAGCGCCGGCTCTCCCGGTACTCCCGCCTCGCCTGGCGGAACCCAAGCGGCGGTTGCGGGTCGCGACGGTGCTGGTGGCGGTGCTCTTCACGACGGTCTCGCTGCGCCTGGTGCAGTTGCAGGTGACGGACGCGAACGAGTTCGCCGCGGCCGGCCTCGCCGACCGGTTGCACACAGTGCCGATCGCCGCGCCCCGCGGGGCGATCTACGACCGCACGGGCGCGGTGCTCGCGCACAGCGTCGAGGCGCGGTACGTCTACGTGGACCCGACGATGATCGAGAACGCGGCGGACGCGGCGGCCAAGCTGTCCCCGTTGTTGGGCATCCCGCCGAGTCAGCTGATGCCCAAGCTGCTGCCGCACGATCGGCCCGACGGCCGGCCATCGCAGTTCGAGTGGCTGGCCCGCAGCGTGGACATTCCGACCGGGGAAGCGGTCAAGGCGCTGAACCTCAAGGGCATCGGCGTCCGGCGGGACGAGCGCCGGGAGGTACCCGGACACGACCTCGCCGCGAACCTGATCGGCTTCACCGGCGACGACCTGCACGGACTCGCCGGCCTGGAGGCGCGCTACGACGACGTGCTGGCCGGGGTCAACGGCGAGCGCACGTTCGAGATCGGCGTGGGTGACCTGGCCAAGGAGATTCCGGGTGGGTACAACCGCGAGACGCCGGCGCAGCAAGGGGCCTCGCTGCGGCTGACCCTCGACCGGGATCTCCAGTTCGAGGTGCAGCACCTGCTGTCCACGCACATGCGGAAGGTCAACGCGACGTTCGGCGCGGCCGTGGTGCTCGAGGTCGGTACCGGTGCCGTGCTCGCCCAGGCCAGCTACCCGCCGTACGACGCGGCGGACCCGTTCGAGGCACCCCCGGCGCAGCGTGGCGACGCGGCCACGGGGATCGTGGTGGACCCCGGCTCGGTACACAAGGCGATCGTGGTCGGCGCCTGCCTGCAGGAGGGTGTCATCACGCCGTCGACCGCGGTGGCCGTGGAACCGCGGATCCGCAAAGGGGACACCACGTTCGAGGACTCGCACTGGCACCCACCGGGGACGCGGCTGACCGTACCGGGCATCCTGGCCTATTCGTCCAACGTGGGCACCATCAAGCTGGCCGACCAGCTGGGGCCTCAGCGGCTGTACGAGTACCAGCAGCGGTTCGGGCTCGGTACCGCGACCGGCGTGGGCCTGCCCGGCGAGGCCTCGGGGCTGGTGCAGCCGCCGGCGAACTGGAGCGGTTCTTCGTACGGCTCGGTCCCCATCGGGCACGGGATAGCGGTCACGCCGTTGCAGATGGCGGCCGCGTACAACGCGATCGCCAACAACGGCGTGTGGATCCAGCCGCATCTGGTGGACGCCACGATCTCGCCGGGTGGTGTGGTGGTACCGGCCCCGATGCCGGTGACCCGGCAGGTGCTCAGCCCGGAGAACGCGGCCACGCTGCGGCAGATGCTCGAGGCGGTGGTGGTCGTCCCGGACGCGACCGGTACGACGGCTGCCGTGCCCGGCTACCGGGTGGCCGGCAAGACCGGAACCGGTCAACGGGTGGACAACGGGCACTACGTCAAGGGCGAGGTCGCCTCGTTCATCGGCATGGCGCCGGCCGACGCGCCCCGGTACGTCATCGCGGTCTTCGCGCACACCGCCGGCGGCAGCGGTGGCATGGTCGCCGGGCCCGCGTTCAGCGAGATGATGCAGTTCACCCTGCAGCACTACCGGGTACCGCCGACGGGTTCGCGTCCGCCGACGTTCACCATCTACCCGTGAGGCGCCTCTTCGAATGGCACCCCGTAACCGGGTAGGGTCAAGCGCCGTGCCCGGCTATCCGCGTCCCCGGACCGTGACCCCGCGCCCGTTGCGCGAACTCGCGGGGCTGCTGGGCGCTGTCTTCACCGGGCCGGGCGAAGTCGGGATCACCGGGATCACCCACGCGAGCGACGAGGTGCGTCCCGGTGACTTGTTCGCGGCGCTGCCCGGTGCGCGCCAGCACGGAGCGCGGTTCGCGCCGGCGGCCGCGACGGCGGGGGCGCGGGCGGTGCTGACCGATGCCGCTGGAGCCTCGATGGTGACCGGCCTGCCGGCGCTCGTGGTGGCGGATCCGCGCGGAGTGCTGGGTACCGCCGCGTCGTTCGTGTACGGCGACCCGACCGCGACGCTCACCGTGATCGGCATCACCGGTACGGCCGGCAAGACGTCCACGGTGTACCTCGTCGAGTCGGGGCTGCGCGCCGCCGGCCATACCGCAGGGCTGATCGGCACGGTGGAGACCCGGCTGGCCGACCTCGTCGTGGACAGCCTGCGTACCACGCCGGAGGCGACCGACCTGCAGGGGCTGTTCGCCGCGGCGGTCGAGGCCGGCGTGACGTCGGTGGCGATGGAGGTGTCCAGCCACGCGCTGGCGATGGGCCGCGTCTCCGGTACCCGGTTCGCCGTCGGCGGGTTCACCAACCTCGGCGTCGACCACCTCGACTTCCACGCGGACGCGGACGAGTACTTCGCCGCCAAGGCACAGCTCTTCGACGGCCGGTGCGCCGTGGAGATCGTCAACCTGGACGACGCTTCATTGACCGCCCTGCTGAAGCCGGCCACCGTCACCTACTCCGCCTCCGGTGACCCGCGCGCGACCTGGCGGGCCGTTGACGTGACCGGGCAGGGGTACGCGCAGCGGTTCACCGCGCTCGGCCCGGCTGGCGGGGTCGACATGTCGGTGGCGTCGCCCGGCCGGCACAACGTCGCCAACGCGTTGCTGGCGCTCGCCGCGTTGACGGCGGTCGGCGTACCGGCCGATGTCGCGGCCAAGGGGATCGCCGCGTGTCCGGGCGTGCCGGGGCGGCTCGAGCGGGTGACCGCGCCGGGGCCGGTGACGGGTGTCGTCGACTACGCGCACAAGCCCGACGCGATCGTCGCCGCGCTGCGCGCCCTGCGCGAGGTGACCACCGGCCGGCTCATCTGCGTGATCGGCGCGGGCGGGGACCGGGACCGCGGCAAGCGCCCGCTCATGGGTGCCGCCGCCGGCCACGGCGCCGACCTGGTGGTGGTGACCGACGACAACCCGCGTACCGAGGACCCCGCCACGGTCCGCACCGAGCTACGCGCCGGCGCCCTCGAGACGCCCGCAGAAGTGGTCGAGGTAGCCGGCCGCCGAGCCGCGATCGGCTACGCCGTCTCCCGCGCCACCCCCGGCGACGTGGTAGCCCTGCTAGGCAAAGGCCACGAACGCGGCCAAGAGGTCTCCGGCGAGATCCTCCCCTTCGACGACCGGGTCGAGCTAGCGGCTGCCCTCACCGCCCGGTTCGGAGGCCCGCGTTGATCATGAACTTTGTTGCGAGTTGGACGGCGTGTCGCGATATCAACTTCATGATCGACGGGGTCGGGGTGGGGTCGGCATGATCGAGATGACGCTCGAGGAGATCGCGGCGGCTGTTGCGGGGGAGCTGCGCGGCGGCGATTCGGCGGCGCGGGTTACTGGGGGGGTCGAGTACGACTCGCGGCGGGTCGCGCCGGGCGGGCTGTTTGTCGCGTTTGCGGGATCTACTGTGGACGGCCACGACTTCGCGGCGGGGGCGGTCGAGGCCGGGGCGGTGGCGGTACTCGGAACCCGGGCGGTACCCGGAGTGCCGATGGTGCTCGTCGACGACGCGCGGACCGCGATGGGCAAGCTCGCCCGCGCGGTGGTCGACCGGCTGCCCGACCTGACGATCGTCGGGCTGACCGGCTCCTCCGGAAAGACCACGACCAAGGACTTCATCGCGCAGCTCCTCGGCCGGCTCGGGGCGACCGTCGCACCGGCCGGGTCGCTCAACAACGAGCTGGGCTACCCGTACACGGTGCTGCGGGCGGACGCGGACACCCGGTACCTCGTGCTGGAGATGGGCTCCCGCGGTCCGGGGCACCTCCGCTATCTGGCCGGGATCGCGCCGCCCCGGGTGGGCGTGGTGCTCAACGTGGGCGTGGCGCACATCGGCGAGTTCGGCTCGGTCGACGGCATCGCCGCGGCAAAGGGCGAGTTGCCCGAAGCCCTGCCCGAGGACGGGGTGGCCGTGCTCAACGCGGATGATCCACGGGTCGCCGCGATGGCCGGGCGCACCGCGGCCCGGGTCGTCCTCGTCGGCGAGTCCGCGGACGCGACGGTGCGGGCGGAGGACGTGACGCTGGACGAGCGCGGCCGGCCGGCGTACACATTGATCGTCCCCGAGGGAAAGACGAGCGTGCGGCTCGGCGTGGCCGGGCGGCACCAGGTCGGCAACACCCTGGCCGCGGCGGCCGTCGCGGTGGAGTGTGGCCTGCCGCTCGATGCGCTCGGCGAGGCCATCGGCGATCTGCGGGTGGTGTCGAGCCGAAGGATGGATGTCTTCGAGCGCGCCGACGGTGTGACCGTCATCGACGACTCGTACAACGCCAACCCGGCCTCGGTGGCGGCGGCGCTGCGGGCGCTGGCCGCGCTGGGGGAGGGCCGGCGCACGTTCGCGGTGCTGGGCTACCTTGCCGAACTGGGGGAGTACGAGCGGACCGGCCACGAAGAGGTCGGTCGGCTCGCCGCCGAGCTCGGGGTCGACCGCATCGTCGTGGTCGGCGAGCCGGCGGCGCCGATCCACCACGGCGCGGTGGCCGTGGCGAAGTGGGGAGGAGAGTCGGTGGTGGTGACCGATCAGCAGGCGGCCGTAGCGATCTTGCGGGACGAGCTGCGCCACGGTGACGTGGTCCTGGTGAAAGGCTCGCGGTACCGGACCTGGGACATCGCCGACTTCCTGCGGGAGGCCGACTCGTGAGGGCGGTCATCGTCGCCGCCGCGGTGGCGTTCCTGCTGTCCCTGTTCCTCACCCCGCTGGCGATCCGGGCGTTCACCCGGCTGCGCGCCGGCCAGCCGATCCGCTCCGATGGGCCGGCCGGGCACTACGTCAAGCGCGGCACCCCCACGATGGGCGGGGTCGTCTTCATCACCGGCACGGTCCTGGCGTACTTCGTCAGCCACATCGCCCTGATGACCCTGCCGGAGCGGCAGATCGCCCAGCTGCGCCCGACCATCACGGCCGCCGTCCTGCTCGGGCTCATGGTCTGCTGCGGCGCCGTCGGATTCATCGACGACTTTCTGAAGGTACGCAAGCGGAACAGCCTCGGCCTCAACAAGCGGGGCAAGCTCATCGGGCAGCTGATCGTCGGCGCCGCCTTCGGAATCGCCGCACTGTCCTTCCCCAGTACGAACCAGCAGACGGTCGGCAGCACGACGATCTCGTTCGTCCGCGACCTGCCGTGGCTGAACATCGGCAAGGCCGCCTCGATCGTGCTGTTCATCGCGGTGGTGATCTGTACTACCAACGCGGTCAACCTCACCGACGGCCTCGACGGGCTGGCGACCGGTGCGTCCGTCATGGCGCTCGGCGGCTACCTGTTGATCGCGTTCTGGCAGTACCGGCACTGGTGCGGCGACCCGAACCGCCCGGTGCAGAACTTCTGCTACGCGGTACGTGACCCGTTGGAGATCGCGTTGATCGCGGGCGCGGCGGCCGGGGCGTGTGTCGGCTTCCTGTGGTGGAACGCCGCACCGGCGCGCATCTTCATGGGCGACACCGGATCCATGGCCCTCGGCGGGCTGATCGCCGGCCTGGCGATGGCGACGCGCACCCTCTTGTTGCTGCCGATCGTCGGGCTGCTGTTCGTCATCATCGCGTTCTCGGTGATCATCCAGGTGGTGTCGTTCCGGACGACCGGTAAACGTGTGTTCCGGATGTCCCCTCTGCAGCATCACTTCGAACTCGCCGGGTGGAGCGAGGTGAACATCGTCATCCGGTTCTGGATCATCGCCGGTATCGGTGTCGCGATCGCCCTCGGTCTGTTCTACGGCGACTTCCTCGCCTCGACGAGCGCGACCAGCTTGCCGTGAACCTGTATGACGGTCGCCGGGTGCTCGTGGCCGGCGCGGCGGTAGCGGGGGCGGCGGCCGCCGAGGCGGTGCTGCGGCTCGGAGCCACGGTGACCGTGGTGGACCGCAAGGAGTCCCCGCGGACGGCCGCCTTGGAGGCGGCCGGCGCCCGAGTCGTGATCACCGACGAGACCCCCCGACTCGACGACGTCGACGATGTCGTGGTCTCGCCCGGGTTCGCGCCGCACCACCCACTCCCGGCCGCGGCGGTGGCGGCCGGGCTCGACGTGTACAGCGAACCGGAGCTGGCCTGGCGGCTCCGCGGACCGGGGGCGCCGCCGTGGCTGGCAGTCACCGGTACCAACGGCAAGACGACCACGGTCACGATGCTGGCCGCGATCCTGCGGGCGGCCGGACTGCGTACCGACGCACTCGGCAACATCGGCGAACCGCTGGTTAGCGCCGTCGCTGGAGACGGCCCGGCTGGCATTGCGGCCGTTTCGGGGGCTTTCGAGGTGCTCGCCGTTGAGTTGTCCAGCTTCCAGCTGTACTGGTCGTCGACGCTCGCCCCGGAGGTCGGAGCGCTGCTCAACCTCGCCGACGACCACCTGGAGTGGCACGGCGACTTCGAGGCGTACGCCACCGCGAAGGAGGCGATCTGGCGCTCCGCTCGGTCGGGCGGCACGGCGATCGGCAACCTGGACGACCCGCTCGTGGCCGCCGCCCTGGCCCGGGTCACCGGTACCCGCATCGGGTTCTCGCTCGCCGACCTGCGGGACGGGTGGCTCGTCACCGCGAGCGGTGAGCCGATCGTCGAGGCGGACCGGATCCGGCCGCCGGGCGAGCACAACGTCTCCAACGCCCTGGCGGCCTGCGCGCTCGCCGCCGCGCACGGGGTTTCGGTCGAGGCGATGCGCAACGGGCTGACCGGCTACACCCCCGAACCGCACCGCAACCAACTGGTGGCCACTGTGGACGGTGTCGGGTACGTCGACGACTCCAAGGCCACCAACCCGCACGCGGCCCTGGCGTCGCTGACGGCGTACCCCCGGATCGTCTGGGTGGCCGGCGGCCAGCTCAAGGGCGTCGATGTCGAAGACCTGGTCCGGACCGTGGCCGATCGGCTCGTCGGTGCCGTTCTGCTCGGGGTCGACCGCGCGGAGATCTCGTGGGCGTTGGCACGACACGCCCCGGGCCTGCCGGTCGTGGACGTGACCAGCACCGATGATGGTGCGATGGGGGAGGTCGTACGCGCTGCGGCGGCGCTCGCGCGCCGGGGGGACACCGTCCTGCTGGCTCCCGCGGCCGCGTCCAAGGACATGTTCGCCAGCTACGCCCAACGGGGTGAGGCGTTCGCGGCCGCGGTACACGCACTGGAGCCACGCTCACCGTGAGCAAACCGTGAGCAAGCGAGCCGGCGCGGCGGCGTCTGGACTGAGGGGACGCGCCGACGAAGTCGCCGCGCGGATCCGAGGGAAGACGCCGTCCCAAGCGCCGGCGGAGCGAGCGAACCTGAATAACGGCCTGCTCGCCCGGCCGCTCGCGTCGTACTACCTGCTGCTGTCCAGCGCCGGCCTGTTGCTGCTGATCGGGCTGGCGATGGTGTTCTCCGCGACCAGCGTGCGCGCCTACGCCGAGGACGGCAACGCGTTCGCGGTCATCGCCAAACAGGCGACGTACGCGGTCGTCGGACTGGTCGCCTTCTGGGCGTGCCAACGGCTGCCGGCGCGGACGTACCGCTTCCTCGGTAAGCCGTTGCTCGTCGTGGCGATCATGCTGCTGGTGATCCTGGACGTGCTGTCGCTGTGGCAGGGGTCCAGCGAGACCGGCCAGGCGCGGCTCGGCCCGATCGTGGCGGACGACCTCTGGCTGCACCTGGGCGGGCTGCAGGTGCAGCCGTCCGAGCTGGCGAAGTTCGCGCTGGCGCTGTGGGGTGCCGAGGTCATCGTCCGCAAGGGCGAGGCGATCGGCTGGTGGCGCGAGCTGGCCACCCCGCTGTTCGTCGTGGTCGCCCTGCTGTTCGCACTCGTCGGGTACAACGACCTGGGCACGATGCTCTGCCTGCTGATCCTGTTCCTGGGCCTGCTGTGGGCGGCCGGGGTCCGGCTGCGGGTCTTCCTCGGCATGATGGGCATCGCGCTGGCCGGCGTGGCTCTGTTGATCAAGGCGCCGGGCAAGGGCGGCTACCGGCTGGGCCGGCTGGACGCGTTCCTGAACCCGTCGTCCGAGGCGTGCCAGCAGATGTACTGCTACCAGGCCGTCCAGGGCCGGTACGCGATGGCCGACGGCGGCTGGTTCGGCGTCGGTCTCGGCAAGGGCAGCCTCAAGTGGGGCTGGCTACCCAACGGGCACAACGACTTCATCTTCGCCCTGATCGGCGAGGAGCTGGGGGTGGTCGGCTGCCTCGTGGTGCTCGCGCTGTTCGGCGTGCTGACGTACACCGGGCTGCGGATCGCCCGGCGCGTGGACGAACCGTTCCGCCGGCTCGCCGCCGCGGCGGTCACCGCGTGGCTGATCGGGCAAGCGATGATCAACATTGGCGGCGTGGTCGGCCTGCTGCCGATCACGGGCCTGCCCCTGCCGTTCATCTCCGACGGCGGTAGCGCGCTCGTCGTGACGATGGCCGCCGTCGGCATGCTCGCCTCGTTCGCGCGGGCCGAGCCGGACGCGGCCCGGGCCCTGCACGCCCGGCCGCCCGCCAGATGGGTACGACTACTCTGGGCTCCGCTGCCACCACTTCCCGCCGGCCGGAAGGAGGAGCCGTGAGGTCCGTGGTACTGGCCGGTGGAGGGACCGGCGGGCACATCTACCCCCTGCTGGCCTTCGCCGACTGTCTGCGCCGGCACGATCCCGAGCTGCGGATCACCTGTGTGGGTACGCCACGCGGGCTCGAGTCGGAGCTCATCCCGCCGCACGGGTACGAGCTGCGCCACGTTCCTGCGTACCAGCTGCCGCGGTCGGTCAATCTGAACCTCGTGCGTACCCCCGATCGGATGTGGCGGGCGGCGCGCGCGGCGCGGGCGGTGCTGGACTCGGTCGAAGCCGACGCCGTGGTGGGGTTCGGTGGATATGTGGCGGTGCCGGCGTACCTGGCCGCGTGGCGGCGGCACACGCCGACCGTGATCCACGAGGTGAACGTGCCGCCGGGCGTGGCCAACCGGCTCGGCATGCGGTTCACCAAGCACGTGGCGGTGGGCTTCCCGTACCAGGTCGACCAGGTTCCTGCGCTGCGACACGCGCGCGTCGTGGGTGTGCCGCTGCGCACGGAGATCGCCCGGCTGGACCGGGCGGCGCGGCGGGCCGAGGCCCGGGCGCACTTCGGCCTCGACCCGGACCGGCCGACGCTGTTCGTCTTCGGGGCCTCGCAGGGCGCCCGGTCGATCAACCTCGCGATGGCGGGCGTGGCCAAGGCGGTCACCGCGGCCGGGGTCCAGGTGCTGCACATCATGGGCGCCCGCAACGAGCCGGTATCGATCCCGCCGGACCTGCCGGTGCCATACGTGACCGTCAAGTTCCTCGAGCAGATGGAACTCGGCTATGCCGCGGCGGATCTCGTGCTCTGCCGGGGCGGCGCGATGAGCTGCGCGGAGATCGCCGCGGTGGGACTGCCCGCGGTCTACGTGCCGCTGCCGTACGGCAACGGCGAACAGCGGCGCAACGCCCTGCCGGTCGTCGAGGCCGGCGGCGGTCTGCTCGTGGACGACGCGGACCTGACGCCGGACTGGATCGAGCGCACCGTGGTTCCGCTCGCACGGGACGCGCCGCGCCTCGCGACGATGAGCGCCGCCGCGGCCGGGTACGGCCGCCGCGACGGCGACGAGGCCCTGCGCACGTTCCTCTACGAGGTGGTTGACTCATGACGGCACTGACCGCCGAACGGCTCGGCACCGTGCACCTGATCGGCATCGGCGGCGTGGGGATGAGCGGCCTGGCGCGGCTGCTGCTCTCCCGCGGCATCCCGGTGACCGGTAGCGAGCTGCGCGAGTGGCCGGCCCTGGCCGGGTTGCGGGCGCTCGGCGGCACTGTCCACATGCGACATGATCCGTCCAACTTGGACGGTGTGGACACGGTGATCTACTCGACAGCGATTCCCGCGGACCACCTCGAACTGGTGGAGGCGCGCGCCCGCGGGCTGCGGGTGCTGCACCGGTCCGAGGCGCTGGCGGCGGCCATGGTGGGGCGGCGCACGATCGCGGTAGCCGGTACGCACGGCAAGACCACGACGACCTCGATGGTCACGCTGATGCTGCAGCACGCCGGCCTGGACCCGTCGTACGTGATCGGCGGCGAGATCTCCGAGGCGGGCTCCAACGCGCATCACGGCACCGGGCAGTACTTCGTTGCGGAGGCCGACGAGAGCGACCGGTCGTTCCTGCTCTACGACCCGTACGTCGCGATCGTCACGAACATCGATGCCGACCACCTCAACACGTACGGCGATCTGGCCGGGCTGCAGAGGGCGTTCGCGGAGTTCGCCCGGCGTACCGAGTCGGACGGGTTCGTGGTGACGTGCGCGGACGATCCGGGCACGCGCGCGCTGACCGAGGAGCTGCGGGGCGAAGGGCGCGCGGTGCACACGTACGGCGAGTCGGCCGACGCCGACCTGCGCCTGTCCGAGATCGTCTCGTCCGCCGGGGGGGTGCGGTACCTGGCGCACCTCGACTCCACGGCGCTCGGCGAGATCTCGATGCCGGTACCAGGCCGCCACCTCGCGCTCAACAGCGCCGCCGCGGTGCTGACCGCGGCCCGGCTGGGGCTGTCCGTCGAGGCGGCGATCGAGGAGCTGGCCGCGTTCCCCGGGGTGCGCCGGCGGTTCGAGCTCAAGGGCACGGCCGACGGGGTACGGGTCTACGACGAGTACGCGTACCACCCGACGTCCATCACCGCCGCCATGTCGACCCTGCGGGACGTCGCGGGACACGGGCGGTTGATCGTGGTGTTCCAGCCGTACCGGGTCTACCGCACCCGCGACTTCCAGGCGGAGATCGCGACGGCGCTGGCCATCGCGGACGAGGCGATCGTGCTGGAGGTGTTCGGGCCCGGCGAGGTACGCGAGCCCGGCGAGGGCGGGGTCGCGCTCGTGAGCGCCATCGACCTGCCGACCGAACGGAAGGTGTTCACGCCCTCCTGGGAGGACGTGCCGACCGAGGTGGCCCGGCGCGCCCGCGAGGGCGACGTGGTGGTGACGATGGGCGCCCCGCCGATCTCGTTGATGGGCGACGAGCTGCTGGCCGCTCTGAACGACCGCGCCGCCGCCTACGCCCCCCGACACGCTCAGTCGTGAACTCCGGGCAGCGCACCTGGCGGCTCGTCCGGGCCGGGCGGGACGCGATCCCCAACTCGGTACGCCGCTTCAACCAGCGGGTCCGCCGCCGGCGGTGGCGCGCCGCCGCGCCCTGGGTGGTGGCCGGGCTGGTCCTTCTCGTGATTGGGCTGTCCGCCTTCATCGTCTACGGCACCTCGCTGCTGGGCGTGCGGCAGATCCAGGTGACCGGTACCGACGTCGTCACGCCGTGGGAGGTCCGGGACGCCGCGGGAGTGCCCCTCGGTACTCCGCTGGCCCGGGTGGACCTGGCCGTCGTACGGGACCGGATCGCCGCGCTGCCGCCGGTCGCCCGGGTCGAGGTACACCGGGACTGGCCGGCCGCACTCGTCATCCAGGTCGTCGAGCGGACCCCCGCGGCGGTGGTACCGCTGGACAAGCGCTACATCCTCACGGACGCCTCGGGAGTGGGCTACCTGACCGTCGACCGGCCGCCGGCCGGCCTGGTCGTGGTACGGCTGCCCGGCCGGCCCGACCCGGCGGACCCGACCACCCGGGCGGCGCTGGCGGTACTCGGCGCGCTCACGCCGAAGCTGCGTGCGCAACTGGTGACCCTCGTCGCCGACGCACCCACGCGGGTGCGCCTCGAGCTGCGCAACCACCGCGTGGTCGTGTGGGGTGACGCAACGGACAACGAGACCAAGGCGATCGTGGCATCGTCGTTGCTCGACAAGCCCGGCAAGGAGATCGACGTCAGCGCGCCGGAGGTCGTGACCGTTCGCTGAGCGGATCGTACGGGGAGGATGAATGTCGACTGTGGAGCGTGTGCGGCCGGACACGGTGGCCGACGAGCGGACCCTGCTCGACGAGTTCCTGGACTACCACCGGGCCACGGTGCACCTCAAGTGCGCCGGGCTGACCGACGAGGGCGGTTGGCTCACGCCGTTGCCGGCCTCGCCGCTCATCAGTGCCGCCGGATTGGTCAACCACCTGTACTGGGTCGAGCGGAACTGGTTCGAGCGCATCATGTGCGGGCAGGACTTCGACGACCCGGGGAAGGATGACCCGGACGTCGACTTCCGGCGCACCGGAACGCTGGCCGAGGCGCTCGACCGGTACGCCGCCCAGTGCGCGACCTCGCGGGATCTCGTCCGCGACATGGACCTGGACCACCAGGTACCGCTGCCGGGGAGACCCGACAAGCCCGTATCACTGCGCTGGGTCATGCTGCACATGATCAGGGAAACGGCGCGCCACAACGGCCATCTGGACGCGGTACGGGAGTTCGTCGACGGCGTCGTCGGCGAGTAACCGTTGCTGGCAACGGTTTCCGCGGGCGACACGCCGAGTTGGATTCCGTGGCTGGAGCCGGTACGCCGCTAACGTTGCTGGTGAGGCATCAGTTGACATAACTATCAGCCTCTAGTAAAGGGTGAGGGTTTGGCTCAACGGTGGTGAGGGGTCCGGTGCCCTCGCCGGGTAGTTCCGAGCGGATGCCATCGGTGGGGTCGCAACGAGGGAAAGGCGGACCGATGACACCTCCGCACAATTATCTGGCCGTCATCAAGGTCGTCGGCATCGGCGGCGGCGGGGTCAACGCGGTCAACCGCATGATCGAGGTTGGCCTCAAGGGCGTCGAGTTCATCGCGATCAACACCGACGCGCAGGCCCTGCTGATGAGCGACGCCGACGTCAAGCTCGACGTCGGCCGCGAGCTGACCCGCGGGCTCGGCGCAGGCGCCAACCCCGACGTGGGCAAGAACGCCGCCGAGGACCATCGCGACGAGATCGAGGAAGTCCTCAAGGGCGCCGACATGGTGTTCGTGACGTGCGGCGAGGGCGGCGGCACGGGTACCGGTGGAGCACCGGTCGTGGCCCAGATCGCCCGCAAGCTCGGCGCGCTGACGATCGGTGTGGTGACTCGGCCGTTCTCGTTCGAGGGCAAGCGCCGCCAGGTGCAGGCCGAGACCGGCATCGAGGAGCTACGCAACCAGTGCGACACGCTGATCGTGATTCCGAACGACCGGCTGCTCGCGCTCGGCGACCGCAGCATCAGCATG
>Ga0075429_100003065_pt1 | contig 14160 bp, 13 predicted proteins | sample RhiMetdeltSRZDD3_FD_75295 | JGI IMG/M metagenome (GOLD analysis project Ga0075429, IMG submission 75295) | Populus rhizosphere microbial communities from Tennessee, USA - Rhizosphere MetaG P. deltoides SRZDD3 | ecosystem: Host-associated > Plants > Roots > Rhizosphere > Soil | place: USA... | reverse complement strand
CGCGACCACCGCGGTGGGTGAATTGCACGCGATGCCCGCCGATCTTCAGCAGCACCTGTTCGCCACGCAGCAGATGCAGGCGATCCGCGGACGTTTCTACCCGTACTATCTCGACGAGTCCACGTTTCGCGTGCCCGGCTACATCGGCGCCGCCGTGGCGCTCGTGCTCGTCGTCCTTCTGGTCAAGTACGGGCTACCGGCGTGGCGATATGCTCGGAACGCCGCGTCCCATCCCGTCGTGCAGCGCGTGGCGTCGTGGGGCGATCCGCTCGCGACCGCCGTGGAAGCTCGCCGGGAGGCCGAATCGCCGCGCTACCGCGGGGGCAGCTGGCGCCTCGGGGACAAGCACCTGATTCAGTCGGCGCCCTTCGCGTTCGATCTCCTGCGACTGTCCGATTTGCTGTGGGCCTACAAGAAAGTCACCAAGCACAGCGTCAACTTCATCCCGACCGGCAAGACCTACGCGTGCATCCTGGCGTGCTACGGCGGTACGGCGGAGGTAACGGGGAAAGAGAAGGACGTCGACACGCTCCTGAGTTTCGCCGCGGAGCGCGCGCCGTGGGCAGTGTTCGGGTACACGGACGACCTGAACAAAGCGTTCCGGCAAAAGAACGCGGAGTTCTGTGCGGCCGTCGAGCAGCGAAAGCAGGAGCCGGCGCGTCAGGTGGCTCGATGATGAACGCGCGGATCAATCGAATCGTGACGCGCGTCGTACTACCGATGCTGCTCATCGCCGCGACGGCGAGCGGCCAGGGCACCAGGGCCATCGAGCGTCGGTTCACCCTTCCGGATCACGGGCCGTTCGTGATTCACGTTCCGGCCGACTGGAGACAGGAGCTGCGCCAGCCGCCCAACCGTCTGCCGCCGACGATCACGTTCGCGCCTGGATCCGGGCAGCCGTTTCAAGTTCTGCTGACCACGATCTGGCCGGCGTCGAAGGAGCGCGCACCTCTTTCGCGCGACCGGCTCCGCGCGGTGGTGGAGCGAAGCGCCCAGAGCGCCCGGGCCCAGTCGATCGAGCGCGATTTGCCGCTCGTCGAGTTCCAGGGCCGCTCGGGACCGGGCTTCTATTTCTCGGCCCCCGATCGCGCGCCGAAACCCGGCGAATTCGATTCGCTGACGCACGGGATCGTCCGGGTGGGCGAGCTGTCGGTCACGTTCACGATCCTGACCAACAAGGTCCAGGAGCCGATCGTCAAGCAGGCGCTCGATGCGTTGAAGGGGGCGCTTCAGGAGGGCGCCTGAGCCCTCGCATCTCAGCTCCGACCGTTCTAGCCGCGCGCCGCGGCCGGTTCGCCCAGCGGCGTCGCTCGGCTCTCCTGGCCCTTCATCAGCCGCCGGATGAGCGGTGTGGCGATGAACGTGCTGGTCAGCGCCATGATCACGAGCATCGAGAAGAAGTCGGTGGGCAAGAGTCCCAGATCTTTGCCGATGTTGATCGCGATCAGCTCCATCATCCCGCGGGTGTTCATGCACACGCCGATCGTAAGCGCGCTCCGCCGTCCCTCGCCGACCAGTCGGGCGGCCGCGTATCCGCCTCCGAGCTTGCTGACGAACGCCACGGCGAGGATCAGCAGGAGCGTCACGAGGCCTGTCCAACCCTGATGGCGCCGATATCCGTCCGGAGCCCTGTATAGGCGAAGAAGATCGGCAGGAAGAACACCCAGACGATCGGCCAGACGCGGCCCTTCCACTCCTGCACGAATCGGCGGTCGTCGTGGACCGCGACACCGATCACGAAGCCCCCGATGATCGCGAAGACCCCGAGGTTGCTGGTGACCGCGGCGGAGACGAACAGCAGGATCACGATGTACGGCACGAACGTCGGCCGAAGCCCACCGTGACGCGTGAGTTCATCGGCGATCGCGCGCCGCAGGGGCTTGCGAATCACGAGAAATACGAGCACCAGGTAGACAGCCAGGCCGGCCAGTCGCGGGACGACCCACCCCCAGCTGAACGCGCCATTCACGAGCAATGAGATCGCCCCGAGGACGATCCAGCCCGACACGTCGCCGATCGTGAGCGCCGCCGTCCGCGTATGTGAGAGCCCGAGCTCCATGAGGATCCGGCCCAGCACCGGGATCGCCGTGATCGACATCGCCACGGCGAAGAAGAGCTGGAAGCCGAAGAGCGACACCGGCTCCGACAGCCTCGCGTGGAACCACGGCGCCGTCAGATACCCCATGACGAAAGGCACCGCGAGGCCCACCGCGCTGATGGCGACGATCGGTCGGAGGCTCGCGCCGAGGTGGCGCCGGAACTCGAACTCGAGGCCGATCTGGAACAGCAGGAGGATCAGTCCGACCTGGGCCAGACCCGTGAAGATCGGGCCGGTCGATACCGGAAACAACGTGTGTATGAGGCCCGGGAACAGGGCGCCGAGAAGGCTCGGCCCAAGCAGGACACCGGCGAGGATCTCGCCCGACACGTCGGTCTGACCGAGCCGCCGCACGAGCGCGGTGACGAGCCGGGTCGCGAGGAGGATCACGATCAGCTGATACAAAAGCTGGAGCGTGATCTCTTCGGCGCCAGCGCCCACCGCTGATTCAGCCGCGGGGCCGCCCGGAAGCTGGGCGGCGACCGTCGAGCCGAGCACTACTGCGCGAGCATCACGCGCCGGTCACGTTGTAGAGCCGCGCGCAGTTGTCCCAGAGGATCTTTCGCTTGCTGGTCTCCGAGAGCGGAAGCTTCAGGAAAATGTTCGTCGCCTCTGGGAAGTGCGAGTCGGAGTGCGGGTAGTCGGTCGAGAACACCAGCGTGTCGTCGCCGAGCTTTTGTACGACCCACTCGACTTGATCCTCGTCGGGATCGACGCTGATGAAGCACTGGCGGCGGAAGTACTCGCTCGGCGGTGCCTGCAGCTTCGCGGTCTCGCCGCTCTTCGCCATCTCCCAGTACTCGTCCAGGCGCCAGAGCAGCCACGGCAGCCAGCTGCAGTTGCCCTCGAGGAATGCCACGCGCAGCCGCGGGAAGCGCTCGAGGATGCCGCCCACCGTCATCGACGCGACGGCGGCCATCAGCTCGACTGGGTTGTTCAAGCCGCCCGCCATCGTCGTGCTCGGCGCGGTGAGGAACCGATTCACGAAATGCGTGTCGGAGTAGTTGTTCGGCGCCGGATGGAAACAGATCGGGATGTTCAGGCGCTCGGCCTCCGCCCAGAGCGGATCCATCTTCGGGTCGTGCAGGTTCACGCCGTTGACTGGATTGGGCATCATCTGCGCGGCGCAGAAGCCGAGCTCCTTGACCGCCCGCCGGATCTCGCCGGCCGCCAGGGTCGCGTCGTGCAGTGTGACGAGCGCGGCCGCCTGCATCCGCGTGGGGTCCGCCTTGCGAAAGTCCTGCGCCCAGTCGTTCCACGCCCGGCAGAGCGCCAGCGCGAACGCGGGCTCGAAGGCGTCCACGCAGACGACCGGAAGCGTGCGGAACAGCACGGCGATGTCGAGACCCTCGACGTCCATCGCCCGCAGCTGAGAGGCCGAGTCGAAGCGTGCGGCGGCGTACTCCTTCAGCACGCTGGCAGCGCGCTGCTCGGCGTCCACGCGTCCGCGGCCGAGCGGCCGCGGGAACGTGAAGTCGCCGACCGTCCACTGGCTCGTGTACGCCCCGCGTGTAGCGGTGGGCCGCGGCGTCTGGTCGCGGAACTTCGGGTCGAGGTAGCGATCGTACAGGTCCGAGGGCTCGATCACGTGCAGGTCGCTGTCGAGGACGCGGAAGCCCGCTTTCATTTCGCCCTCCCGGTATGGTCGGCGATGACCTGCGCGACGCACGACGTGACTCTCGCGCCGGTCGGCAAATGGAGGAACTCGTTGGGTCCGTGCGCGTTCGAGCCCGGCCCCATGGCGCCGGTGATCAGGAACTGCGCCTCGGGGAAGCGCTCGCCCAGCATGCTCATGAACGGGATCGAGCCGCCGAGCCCGGAGAACACCGCCGGCTTACCGAAGTAGGTCATCGACGCGCGGTTGATCGAGTCGAGCAGCGCCGGATTGGTGGCCGGCGCGTTCCAGCCGTTGCCCGCGTCGCCGTAGGTGTCCATCGTGACCTTCGCGCCGTACGGCGGATCGGCCTCGAGGATCTCCTTGAGTCGGCGCACGGCGCGGCCGGCTTCGCACGTCGGCGGCAGTCGCAGCGAGAGCTTGAGCGAGGTCTTCGGTCGCAGCACGTTGCCGCCGTCCGCGGGCAGGGGCAGGCCGGCCGCTCCCGTGATCGCGAGCGCCGGACGCCAGGTGTTGTTCAGGATCAGCTCGTACGGGTCGGTGCTGATCGGCGTGCCGCCCGGCGGGAACGGGAAGCGATCGTACACTTCCGTGCCAAGGACCTTCGCAACCTCGCGCGCCTCGGCCTGCCGCTCGCGTGGGATGTCGACGTGGAAATCGCGCGGGAGGATCTGGCCCGTCTTCGAATCCTCGATGCGCTCGAGCAGCTGGCGCAGGATCCGAAAGCTCGACGCGACGATGCCGCTGGCCGCGCCGGAGTGCACGCCTTCGGTCAGCACCTCGACGGTGAGGACGCCGCCGACCACGCCGCGGAGCGACGTCGTGCCCCAGAGCTGCTCGTAGTTGCCGCAGCCCGAGTCGAGACACACGACCAGGCTCGGCGTGCCGAGCTTCGCCTTCAGCGCGTCGACGTAATAGGGGAGATCCGCGCTGCCGCTCTCCTCGCACGCCTCGATCAGCACCACGCAGCGCGCGTGACGCGTGCGCTGCTCCTGGAGCGCCTGGATCGCGGTGAGCGCCGCGAAGGTGGCGTAGCCATCGTCACCGACGCCGCGGCCGTAGAGCTTGTCGCCGCGCTGCACGGGCGTCCACGGCCCGTAGCCCTCGGCCCAGCCGACCATCTCCGGCTGCTTGTCGAGATGTCCGTAGAGCAGCACCGTGTCGGTGCCTGTCCCCGGCGCCTCCATGAGGATCACCGGCGTGCGGCCTTCGAGTCGCACGACCTCGATGCGCAGGCCTTCGATCGGCCGCTCGGCGGCCCAGCCGCGCAAGAGCTCGACCGCGCGATCGATGTGGCCGTGCTCGCGCCACTGGGCGTCGAACATCGGCGACTTCGCCGGGATCTTCACGTATTCGTGGAGGGTCGGAACGATGCTCTGGTCCCACGTCTTCTGGACGAAGTCGCGGATCTTACCGTTGTCGAGCGCCATGGGGGCTCCTCAGGAAGCGATGCGCAGGCCCGAACGGATCTCCCAGAGCTCCTGCAGCTCGAGCGGCGCATCGGCAATGCGCGCGAGCTTGCCGCACAGGCGACAGTGGATGAACGCCGGCTCGCGGCCGACGTAGGTGCTGTCGCACTTGGGACACCGCGCTTGCGGTGTGGCGAGGAAACGCTTCGCGGTCCTCTGCAGCGTGTGCTCGGGAGTGAGACGGATCACCGTCGCCGTGGGCGGCGCGGCCTTCCGTTTCGCGCGTTTCGCCTTCGCCAGCTTCATGGGCGAACGTCATTGTAGCGTATCTTGGGCCGAATGAGAGTCGGTGTAGTCCTCGATGGGCGGCGTACGGCCGCCGAGATCGCCGAGCTCGCCAAACTGGCCGAGACGCACGGGTTTTCCAACGTCTGGCTGTCCGGCGGCGCCCGCACGAAGGACCATTTCGTGCGGCTCGCGCTGGCGGCCGCCGCGACGCGGCGGATCAAGCTCGGCCCGATCGCGGTGAGCCCGTTCGAGATGCACCCCGTGCATATCGGCCTGGCGCTGCTCACGCTCGACGAGATCGCGCCCGGCCGCGCCTGCGTGGTGCTCGGCGCCGGCGGCGATCTGGCGGCGACTCTGGGGCCGCCGGCGCGCGGGCGCGTCGAGGCCGTCGAGGAATGCCTCGACATCCTGCGCGCTCAGGCGGCGGGCGGCGAGATCGACTACGTGGGCGCGCACTATCGAGTGACCGGGCTCTTCTCGCCGTGGAGCCGTGTCGTGATGGACCGGCTCTACCTGGGCGCGAACCGACCGCGGATGTTGCGGCTCGCGGCGCGCAAGGCCGACGGCGTGATGGTGACCGACATGCCGCTCGCGTATCTCGACTCGCTCGTCGCGCGCATCCGCGGCGACCTTCTCGACGCCAACCGGGATCCGCGCTCGTTCGTCGTGAGCAACTGGTTCGTGTGGAACGTGCAGGATACGCGCGCGGAGGCCGAACGGCTGGCGCGGCGGCAGCTCGGTTTTCGCCTCTACTACATCCGGGACGTCGCCGCGTCGATCGGCCTGCCCGAGCCCGAGGCGCGCGAGCTGGCGGCCCGGCAGCCCGAGATGCTGCGCGCGATCTTCCAGGGCCGCGAGCCCTGGTCCCCGCCGGCGCCGGTCGCGGAACGGCTAATCGAGCACCTGACCTTGACCGCCGATCGCCGCGGGCTCGACGGGTGCGTCGAGCGCCTCCATGCGTTCGCGCGCCTGGGGCTCAGCGAGATCGCGCTGGCCCCGCACGGCGATCCCCTCAGGGCGATCGAGCTCATCGGTGAAGCCGTGATCCCCGCGGTCGACCGTGACGGCGCTTCCGGCGTTCCGTGACTGGCGGGCGGCCTATAGCGTATCCTGTGCCGGGAGGACGCATGATCAAGCTCGACCACTTGACGATCGCGGTGACCAACTGCGAGAAGTCACGCGACTGGTACATCGAGACGCTCGGGCTCAAGCTCGAGTTCGAGATACCAGAGCGCCGCACCTCGGCCGTGCAGGACGAGTTCGGCTTCACGCTCTTCCTCGCCGAGACGCCCGGCGGACCGGGACGGCCGAGCTGCGTCCTGACGTTCCAGGTGAGCGACGTGGAGGCCAAGCACAAGCAGCTGGTGGCCGCCGGCGTGCAGTTCGTCCATCCTCCGCAGAAGACGTTCTGGGGTTACGGCGCGGATCTCAAGGATCCCGACGGCTATCACATCTGGCTGTGGGACGAAAAGACGATGCGGGAGAAGGGCGAGGCCTGAGCCAGAAAACTGGGGCCACGCCGCCAGCCGGCGTGGCCCCGGTACCGCGATCGACGGTGCTGCGAATTAGTCCGGGGACTGGATCGACTTCAGCGGGTCGGTGCTACCGTCCAGGCCGACGTACGGATGCAGCTCTTTGACGATCTTCTTGTCGCCTCTCGACTCATAGGCCGCGTCGATGTAGTTACCGGGCGACAGGTTGGCTTCCTGACCCTCGGTGACCCACAGGCGCGTACCGTCTTCCAGGACGATCGTGTGGTTGTGGATGTCCATCGATCGGATCGTTCCCCGCGCTTCCTCGGCCGCCGCGGTCACTGCCAGGCCGAGCGTCAGAGCCAGTGCCAATCCCAACGTCTTCCCCATCTGTGATCTCCTTCAAAAAGGTTTGGTCATGTATGGGCGATGCAATTGGAGTGCCGGAAGGAGGGGGAGCCCGATCGCTCGATTTCGTATGGACTTGGGGGGCGTGGCCGTGTCGCCGGCGACGATTTGGAGCGTGGCAGAACGCCACACCGTGGCGAAGCGCCACACCGCCTAGCGGCGCACGTAGTTGCTGAGCCCCGAATCCACCAGGAAACGCCGGATCAGCGGCGCCGGAATCACCGTGGTCTCGCCCGCCACCGGGACTTCGAGCACACGCTCTTTCATTTCCGGAATCGCGACCTTCGCCGTGCGGTAGCTCTCGACGATGGCGACCAGCTCCCCCGTCTCCGCATCGAATACGCCCCCGCCGCTCGAGCCGTAGCTGACGGTCGCGCTCACCATCCGCGGCGGCCCCTCCACCGGCAGCTCGCCCAGCGGCGCTTCGATCTGGCTGACGACGCCGCGCACGACCGTGAAGCGCTGGCCCCACGGAAACGAGACGAGCAAGATCTCGTCGCCGAGCGTCGTCGTCATCTTCAAGCGCGCGGGGGTGACATCGGCGTACTCGGTCTCGACGATGGCGAGGTCGCGGTCGCCACTCACGAACGCGATCGTCGCCGGCATCATGGTGGTCTGTCCGGCCAGCCGCACGTAGAGCTGCTGCGGGCGGGACGGCTCGAGAAAATGCCGGGCCGTCGCGATCCACATACGCCGCGACGCGAAGTGCGTCGCGACGATCACGCCGGAGGCCGCCCGGCTGATGCCGGCCTCGTGCTCGGACCTGAGCTGCACGGTCGAGGCAAGGATGCCGCGGATCAGCTGGCTCCGGTCAATGGTGGCCGGGGCCGGGCCCGGCGAGGCGCAAGCGGCGCCGGCCAGCACGAGCCCGGCCAGCACGAGCGCGCATCTCATGCTTCGTCCTCGGTCGCCTGGCGCTCGAGGATTCGATAGAGCGTGCGCCGATCGATCCCGAGCAACTCCGCCGCGCGGAGCTTGTTGCCGCCGGATTCCTCCAGCACCTTGTTCACGTACCAGCGTTTGACGTCTTCCAGGGTCATCCCCTCAGCTGGAAGACGCGGCGCACGGTCGTGCTCTTCACGCAGATGCGGCGGGAAGTCATCGGGCAAGAGCGCCTCGGACGACGACAGCGCCGTGGCGCGTTCGATGACGTGTTCGAGCTCGCGCACGTTGCCCGGCCAGCGGTAGCCGGCGAGCAGCGCGACCGATTCGGGCGCGAGGCGCTTGACCGGGCGGCCGCTGCGGCGCGCGAACATCTCGAGGAAGTGCTGGGCCAGGAGCGGAATGTCCGACGCCCGCTCGCGCAACGGCGGCACCGTGATCGTGACGACGTTGAGCCGGTAGTAGAGGTCGTCACGAAATCCGCCGTCGGCCACGAGCTTGCGGAGATCGCGGTTGGTCGCGACCAGCACCCGCACGTCGATCGGGATCGCGTCGTTGCCGCCGACGCGGCGGATCGACCGCTCCTGCAAGGTGCGCAGGAGCTTGGCTTGGAGCGGCGCCGTGAGCTCGCCGATCTCGTCGAGGAAGCAGGTGCCGCCGGCCGAGGTCTCGAGCAGGCCGCGCCGCGCCGCGAACGCGCCGGTGAACGCACCGCGCTCGTGGCCGAACAGCTCCGACTCGAACAGCGCCTCGGGCAGCGCGGCGCAGTCGACGACCACGAAGGGCCGCGCGGCTCGCGCGCTGGCGCCGTGAATCGCGCGCGCGACCAGCTCCTTGCCGGTCCCGGTCTCGCCCTCGATCAGGACGGTCGTGTCGAGCGCCGCCATGCGCGCGATGAGCTTGTAGATCTCGACCATCTGGTGCGACTGGCCGACCAGGCCCTCGAAGCCGTAGCGCGCGCGGAGCTCCTGGCGATACTGGAGATTCTCGCGGGCCAGCCGCCGAGCATCGAGCGTGCGCCGCACGACGATCTTGATCTCCTCCATCCGGAAGGGCTTGGAGAGATAGTCGAACGCGCCGGCGTTCACCGCCTCGATCGCGGTCTGGATCGTGGCGAAGGCGGTGAGGATCACAACCGGCAAATCGGGCTGGATCGTCGCGAGCTGTTTGAGAACGGCGAGCCCGTCGAGATCGGGCATGCGCAGATCGACCAGCGCCATGTCGAAGGGCTCGGCGCCGGCCAGGCGCAGCGCCTCCTCGCCGCCGCCGGCGACGCGCACGCGATAGCCCTCGCGCCCGAGCGTCTCGGCCAGGAGCTCGCGCGCGACCTGGTCGTCGTCGACCACCAGGAGCACCGGCGTCGCGGCGGTCACACGTGGCCCCTGAGCGCGGGCAGGCACACCCGGAAGGTGCTGCCGCTGGCGGCGGCGCTGTCGAGCTCGATCCGTCCCTTGTGCTCGCGTACGATCTCGGCGGTGATGAACAATCCCAGACCGGTACCGTGGCCGGCTTCCTTCGTCGAGAAGAACGGCTCGAAGATGTGCTTGCGATCGTCCGGTGAGATGCCGGGGCCCGTGTCGGCGATGGCGATCTCGACCTCGTCCTGGCCCGGCCGCGCGCGCGTGGTCATCGCGACGCGCCCGTCGGGCGGCGTGGCGTCGATCGCGTTGGTGAGGAGGTTCAGGATCACCTGCTGGAGCTGATCGCGCTGGCCCAGGACGGTGGGCAGCCTGGGCTCGGTGCGCACGTCGAGCGTGAGCCGGGCGCCGGCGAGCCCGGGCCGAACCAGCTCGGCCGTGTCGCGAACCAGCGCGTTGAGCTCGACCGCCGTCGGCTCGCTGGGCGCGCGTCGCGTGGCGTCGAGGAGCCGGCCGATGATCTCGATGACGCGCGCCACCTGGGTCTCGATGACGCCGAGGCGCCGGGTGACGTCGTCGGACAGGAGCGCGGGCGGCAGGTCCTTACGGAGGAGCTCCAGATGTCCGGCGACGGAGTGCAGCGGCGTGCCGACCTCGTGGGCCACCTCGGCCATGACCCGGCCGGAGAGCGCCAGCCGCTCGGCGTGACTCAGCCGGCGCTGCATCTCGTAGAGCAGCACGTTGAGCTGCTCGACCTGGCGGACCCGGTGATCGAGCTCGCCGGTGGCTTCGGCGATGCGCGTCCTGAGCTCCTCGCTGAACCGCGCGATGCGCGCCACCATCTCGTTGAAGTGGTCGGCGAGCACGCCGAACTCGTCCGTGGTCGTCACGGTGACCGGCGTCGGTGCGCCGTCGTCGGTCGCCGCGGAGATCGCGTCCATGAAGCGGCGGATCGGGCGGTCCACGACGATCTGGATCGCGAGCGTCATCAGGACGCCCATCAGCACGAGCGAGATGCCGGCGAGCGTGAGGGCCCAGAACTGGATCCGCCCGATCAGCTGGTCCGAGCGCTGCGCGGAGAACTTCACGGCGACCGCGCCGGCCACCGCGCCGCCGAGCGTGATCGGCGCCATCACCTCCCAGTGGTGCTCCCGGCCGCGGCTGATGGCGCGCGAGATGACCCGCCCGCGCTGGACGTCCTCCGCGTCGGTCCAGTTGAACGAGAGCTGGCTGCGTGGCTCGTTCGAGGCCACCAGCGTCATCCCGTCGGCGTCGAAGGTGAGGACGTCGAGCTGGAGCACGCTGGTCCGGATCTCGAGCAGGCGCCCGATGAGCTGCTGCAGCGCGGGGCCGCTCTCGAGCTGGCGCCCGCCCCCGAGCGCGGCGGCGACCTCACGAGCGTAGACGATCGCGCGGTTCTGGAGATCCTCTTCGATGGCGCGGCGCGCGAGGCCGAGGCTGACCCAGGTGAACCCCGACGAGACGACGAGGATGACCAGCGTGCTGAACAGCGTGAGCTTGTGGCGGACGCTGAGGCGCAAGCGGCCGCCGCCCGTCACCCGGTGGTGACGCTCGGGCACTCTCCACGGCGGCCGTGGCGGCGACGCCGTGAGCCTGTCACGATCCCCGGGATCACAGCCCGGGACGGTAACATGCCCACCGGCCCTCGGCAACGCAGCCGCCGGAAGCTGGTAAGATCGAAGCACGAGGAGGACGAGACCATGTGGGGATCGCGGTCGAAGCTGGCCATGCCGTCGAAGGACAAGGTCCTTCCGGGTCGGAGCGAGCGCATGCGCGTGCCGGCCGCTCATTTCGTGAATCGCCATCCGCTGGCGGCGCCGTTTCCGGCGGGGCTCGAGATGGCGATGTTCGGTCTCGGCTGTTTCTGGGGCGCCGAGCGCAAGTTCTGGGAAGCGCCCGGCGTGTTCACGACGGCGGTCGGCTATGCCGCCGGCTTCACGCCCAACCCGACTTACGAGGAGGTGTGCACCGGTCTCACTGGTCACAACGAGGTCGTGCTGGTGGTCTTCGATCCCAAGGTCATCAGCTATGACGGAATCTTGAAAGTCTTCTGGGAGAGCCACGATCCGACCCAGGGGATGCGGCAGGGCAACGATGTCGGCACGCAGTATCGCTCGGGCATCTACGTCTACACGCCCGAGCAGCGCCGGCAGGCCGAGGCCTCGCGCGACGCGTACCAGCGGCTGCTAGGGAAGGCGGGCTACGGCCCGATCACGACCGAGATCCTCGACGCGCCCGAGTTCTACTACGCCGAGGACTATCACCAGCAGTATCTCGCCAAGAATCCGGGTGGCTATTGCGGTCTCGGCGGCACGGGCGTTGCGTGCCCGACGGGCCTCGTCGAAGCCGCGGGCCGCGCGACGTCCTAGCGCTTGCTGACGCTGGGGGCGCGCGTCCGCGCCCCCAGGCGGTCGGCTATCGACTCTTCAGCGTCTGCCACACACGCTCGGGCCGCAGCGGCATGTCGAGGTGTCGCACGCCGAACGACTTGAGCGCGTCGACCACCGCGTTGACGATCGCCGGTGTGGAACCGATCGTCGCGGCCTCGCCGATGCCCTTGGCGCCCATCGGGTTGCGCGGCGACGGTGTGACCGTCTGATCGGTCTTGAACGACGGCAGATCGTCGGCGTGAGGCAGCGCATAGTCCATGAGCGTTCCCGTCACCAGCTGTCCGTCCGGACCGTAGACGAGCTCCTCGAGCATCGCCTGCGCGATGCCCTGCGCGATGCCGCCGTGCACCTGGCCGTCGACGAGCGTGGGGCTGATCCGTACCCCGCAATCGTCGACCGAGACGAAGTCGCGCACGGTGCTTCGGCCGGTCTCGCGATCGACTTCGATCACGGCGACGTGAGCGCCGAACGGATAGACCAGGTTCGGCGGGCGGAAGAACTCGGTCGACTCGAGCCCTGACTCGATGCCGTCCGGCAGGCCCTCGCCGTACGCCTTCGGGGCGATCGCGTCGAGGGTGAGCGCCTTGCCGGGCACGCCTTTCACCTGATAGCGGCCGTCGGCGTATATGACGTCGTCGGGGGCGGCCTCGAGCATGTGTGCCGCGAGGCGTCGGGCCTTGGCTTGCACCTTCAGCGCCGCTCCGAGGATCGCCGAGCCGCCAACCACGAGGCTGCGGCTGCCGCCGGTGCCGTTGCCCATCGGAGTGTTCAGGGTATCGCCGTGTCGGACCACGATCTTGTCGAACGGCACGCCGAGATGGTCGGACAGAATCTGCGAGAACGCGGTCTCGTGGCCCTGGCCGTGCGCCGAGGTACCGGTGTAGGCGGTCACCGTGCCGCCCGGCTCCACGCGCACCACCGCGCTCTCGAAGGGACCGAAGCCGCACATCTCGACGTAGCAGGACATGCCGATGCCGAGGAGCTTCCGGTCCTGACGCTGTAGCCGCTCCTTCTGCTCGGCCCGAAGCTTGGCGTAGCCCGCGAGCTCGAGCGCCTTCGTGAGCGCGCGGTCGTACTCGCCGCTGTCATAGTGCTGGCCGGTCGGCGCCTGGTACGGAAACGCGCTCGGCGGGATGAAGTTCTTACGCCGCACCTCTTCGGGGGCGCGGCCGATCTCGCCGGCGATCACGTCCATCAGCCGCTCGAGGTAGTACGCCGCCTCGGGCCGCCCGGCGCCGCGATACGCGGCAACGGACGTGGAGTTCGTGAACACGCACGTCGACTGGAGATCGACATTCGTGAACTTGTAGACGCCGACGCCCATGCTGAGCGTGAGGTCGGGGATGAACGTGAAGACCGGATAGGCGCCGATGTCGGCGGTCACCCGCATGCGCAGCGCCGCGATGGTGCCGTCGTCCTCGACCGCCGCCTCGAGATCGGTGACCTGCGCGCGCCCGTGGGTGGTTGCCATCATGTGCTCGACCCGGGTTTCCGTCCAGCGCAGCGGTATCCGGTAGAGCTTCGCGAGCGCGGCGAGGGTCGCGTCCTCGGGATAGCAGCCGAACTTCACGCCGAAGCCGCCGCCGACTTCCGGCGCGATGACGCGGATGAGGTTCTGCGGCATGCTGAGCGCGGTGGCCAGATCGTTGCGCAGCCCGTGCGGAGCCTGATTCGTCGCCCACACGACGATACCGCCCGAGGTGGGATCGGGCGCCGCCAGGGTGGCGCGGCCCTCCATCGGCACGCCGCTGAGCCGCTGGCTGTTCATGCGCTGCTTCACGACGCGCTTGGCCTTGGCGAAGACGGCGTCGGGGTCGCCGGACTTGATCGTGGTCTGATGTTCGATGTTGCCCGGCGCATCGTCGTGGAGCTGCGGGGCGCCGTTGGCCATCGCCCCGAAGAGATCGGTGACGGCCGGCAGCGGCTCCCAGTCGACGACGACATCCGCCGCGGCGTCGACCGCCACGTCTTCCGAGGTGGCGATGACCGCGGCGACCGCCTCGCCGACGTGGCGCACGCGATCGATCGAGAGCGGATAGTGCTTGCGCCCGACGCTCGCGGAGGCGTCGCTGCTGCCGCCTTCGCCGGCGCCGGCGATCGGCAGCGGGGCGCAGAGCTTCTTGATGTCGTTGCCGGTGACCACCTTGAAGACACCCTGGTGTCGGAGCGCCGGCGCGACATCGATCCGGCGAATGCGCGCGTGCGCGTGCGGGCTCCGC
>Ga0075429_100003063_pt1 | contig 14166 bp, 13 predicted proteins | sample RhiMetdeltSRZDD3_FD_75295 | JGI IMG/M metagenome (GOLD analysis project Ga0075429, IMG submission 75295) | Populus rhizosphere microbial communities from Tennessee, USA - Rhizosphere MetaG P. deltoides SRZDD3 | ecosystem: Host-associated > Plants > Roots > Rhizosphere > Soil | place: USA... | reverse complement strand
CGCCTCATGACCGAGGCGGAATCGAAGGAGCGTCTCACCCGTTGGCTCGCTCCGGGGACGCGAGCGTACCTCAAGCGCGCAAGCGGTGCCACCGGTTCCCGAGCTAGCATCCGGCCGATGTTGCGTCCCCTCGGCGTTCTGGCGCTGCCGCTCGGGTTCGTCTGCGCGCTTGCACTGGGGGCGTGCGGCTCTGACAGCAGCCAGGAGAGCGGTGCGGCGTTGACAGCGCCCCCGATCTCCAGCGGGTCGCCCGCTCCAGCGACAACGGCCGCCACCGCGACGAGCGCCGGCACCACGACGACAGCGTCGACGCCTACCACGACCGCGCCGAACACGACGCCGACAACCTCGACACAGGCGTCCGGCGGTGCGACGACCACAACGCCGACCACCGGCTTCGCCGGCGGTGCCCGTGGTGCGCCGGCTGGCTGCCCGAACGCCGTCGGCGGCTTCATCCGCGACGTGCGCGCGAGCGACTGCGCGGTCGCACGCGAGGTCGCGAGCGCCTGGTTCGGCGCCGTCCATGACGGCGCCGCGCCCGACAGCGCGATCACCGCCGCGGGCTACAGCTGCAGCGGCAGACTGTCTGGGGAGCGCGCGAGCGTCACCTGCACGGGTTCGCGCGGCGACGTTGCGTTCACGGCGAGCCCGTAGCGGCCTCGTCCTGCGCGAACGTCGTCGACGTGCGCGGCAGCGCGGTCGGATCGAAGCGCGCGAGCAACAGCGACAGGTCGATGCGCTCTCGGGGTGCCGCCAAGTCGAGACTGCGCGCCATCCAGGCGAGCACGTCGGCGGCTGTCTCGCCGCGCGCGCCACGATCTGCCAACGTGACGGCGCCGTGGCGCTTCGCGAGCCGTGCGCCATCCGCCCCGAGCACAAGTGGGACGTGCGCATAGGACGGCTGCTGCAGCCCCAGCAGGCGCTGCAGGAGCAGCTGGCGCGGCGTCGTGTCGAGCAGGTCGTCCCCGCGTACGACCTCGCCGATGCCCTGGTCGGCATCGTCGACGACGACCGCGAGGTTGTACGCGGGCGTGTCGTCGCCGCGCCACAGCACGAGGTCGTCGACGACCGCCTCGACCGGACCGTGCAGGCGGTCGACGAACGCGACGCGTTCGTCGCCGGCGTCGAGCCGCAGCGCCGGACGCCGACCGCTGCGCTCGCGCGCGGCGCGCTGCGCCCCCGTCAGCCGCTTGCACGTGCCGGGATAGGCGCCAGAGCCGCTCCCACCCGCCCCGTGCGGGGCCGAAGCCGCTTCGCGGATCTCCGCGCGTGTGCACCAGCACGGATACACGCGCTCCGCCGCCTGCAGCTGCTCCAGCGCCGCGCGGTGACGCGCGCGCTGCTCCGACTGGCGCACGACCGGGCCGTCCCAGTCGAGTCCCAGCGCCGCGAGGTCGCCGAGCTGGCCGGCCTCGTGCTCGCGCCGCGAGCGCCCGGGGTCGAGATCCTCGATCCGCACGAGGAAGCGCGCGCCCGCGTGCCGTGCGAACAGCCACGCAAGCAGGGCAGTGCGCAGGTTGCCGAGGTGCAGCGGTCCACTCGGGCTCGGCGCGAAGCGACCGTCAAAACGCCCCATGCCGCCCCTCGCCCGCCGCGAAGCGGGCGGCGCCGGGCAGCGCCTCGTGCTCGAGCGCGATCATGCCGTGGCGCAGCTCGTTCGCGAGCGCCTCGTCGAGCGGCAGCTCATGCTGCTCGTACGCCGAGGAGCGGTCATGGCGCATGCACAGCTGCGGAAAGCGCGCGAGCTCGGCGGCCAGCTGCTCGGCCGCCTCGCGCGAGGTGCCGGTCGGCACGACGCGGTTTGCGAGCCCAATGCTGAGCGCCTCTTCAGCGCCAACGGGACGTCCGGTCAGGATCAGGTCGAGCGCGCGGCTCAGGCCGATCAAGCGCGGCAGCCGCACCGTGCCGCCGTCGATCAGCGGGACGCCCCAGCGGCGACAGAAGACCCCGAGCACGGCGTCCTCCTCCACGACCCGCAGATCGCACCACAGCGCGAGCTCCAGGCCACCGGCGACCGCGTGGCCCGCGACCGCCGCGATCACCGGCTTGGCCAGCAGCATGCGCGACGGCCCCATGGGGCCGTCGCCGTCGGCTGCGACGCGGTTGCCGCGCTCACTGCCGATCGCTCTCAGATCCGCGCCTGCACAGAAGGCGCCGCTCGCGCCCCACAGCACGCCGACACGCGCCTCGTCGTCGGCGTCGAACGCGCGGAACGCGTCGGCGAGCGCCTGCGCCGTCGGGCCGTCGACGGCGTTGCGCACGTTCGGTCGATCGAGGATGACCGTCGTCACCGAGCCGTTGCGTTCGACGCAGACTGCCATGCCCGGCGAGGCTAGTCGATCGCCTGGGTCGCGCGCAGGTGGCTGGCGTCGTTCCACAGCCGCAGCGCGGGGGCGCTGTGCTCGGCACCGACGATCGAGAGCGTGGCGGGGTCGAGCGCGAGGTGGCGGCCGTGGTTGGGGGCGAGTGTGAGCGCGCGTGAGACGAGCGTGCGCGTGAGGTGGCCGTGGCCGATCAGCAGCACCGGGCGGGCGGGGCCGAGTTCGTGCGCGCGGGCGAGCACGCGCTCGGCGCGCGCCGCCGCCTGCGCGAGCGTCTCGCCGCCGGGGCAGCCGTCGCGCCACAGATCCCAGCCAGGGTGCGCGCGGCGAATTTCGGCCGTCGTGCGCCCCTCGTAGTCGCCGTAGTCGAGCTCGACGAGGTCCTCGTCGAGCACGAGCCGATCTCCGAACCCGGCCAGCTCTGCCGTGCGGCGCGCGCGCTGCAGCGGGCTTGCAAGCACCAGCGCGAACGTGACGCTGCGCAGCCGCTTGCCGAGCGCGATCGCCTGGCGCTCGCCATACGGCGTGAGCGGAATGTCAGTGCGGCCGGTATGGCGGCCGGCCAGGCTCCACTCAGTCTCGCCGTGACGGGCGAGCCACAGCTCGTTCAGCCGCATTGCTCAAGCCACGCTACCGCCCGGCGCCTGCCGCGATCGTCAGGAGTGCCGACCGAAGTCGGTGGTGTACGTCGCGCCGGCGCCGCCGACCGGCGCCCTGGCGGCGATCCCGATCCCGATGTCACGGAAGCGGCGGCTGAGGATGTTCGCGCGGTGCGGCGCACTGTGCATCCATGCGCGCACGATCGCGGCCGGCGCGCCGCGCGAGCGGCTGCCCCAGGCGATGTTCTCGCCCAGCCACCAGCTCGCTCTGCGCGGCACGTAGTGCGTCGCGCGCATGCGATCGAAGGGGGAGCGGCCGTCGCGCGAGTTGTGCGCGAAATACCGGTGGCGGACCATGTCGCGCGAATGCCGGCGGGCGGCGCGCGAGAGCTTCGCGTTCAAGCGCAGCGGCGGCAGCCCGTGGTGGGCGCGCACGCGGTTGAGCAGGCACAGCGTCGCATCGCGCGAGCGGCGGATCGCCGCGGCGCGCACGGTCGCGTGCGAGGCGCTGCACGCGCCCAACGCGTGGCGGTGGACAAGCCGGGGGGGATGCTTCGCGCCCGCCGAGGCGGTGGGGAGAAGCACGGCGGCGAGGGCGAGGATGAGGAGCGCGAGGCGCGGGCGAGGCATTCCTCCACTGCAATCGACCGGCCCTCGTCCGCGTTCGGCAAATGTCCAGCGGTCTGGACGAATGTCTGGCTCGCGAACGACGCGTGTCGCCCGCGGGACCGGCGCGCTGGCGCGACCCGATCCGGTCTAGGATGCCGCCGAGATGGACGCCGTGACCTTGCGCAACCGCCTGCTCGTCGCCACCGGCATGTGGCGCGAGGTGACCGGCGAGCCGCTGCCGAGATTGCCGCCGGGCTCCCCGGACGAACAGGTCCAGCAGTTCGAGCTGCTGCTGGTGGAGCGCCTGTGGGAGTCAGCGACGGCCGAGAACGCCCGCGAGATCGCCGACCGCACGTGGGATCTCGTGCACGACCGACCCGAGGCGGATCCGGTCCGCCAACGCGTCGTCGAGTGCCACGAGGCGCTTGCGCGTATCTCGCGCCTCGGCGACTGACGCGTCGCACCCGGGCGCGGTCCGGTCCCGACTGGCAGGCGGCTGTGGCGCCTGATACGTTCTCCCGCGTAAGGCCGGGGATATCCCGGCGCAAAGTAGTGCGACGTACGCGGGACCGTTGCTCACAGCACCCTCCGCGCATGCAGCACACCAGCAGTGGAGGATCAGCAACGTGCCAACCGGAACCGTGAAGTGGTTCAGCGACGAGAAGGGCTTCGGCTTCATCACGCCTGATGAGGGCAGCCGCGACCTGTTCGTTCATCACACCGGCATCAGCGCCGATGGCTACCGCTCCCTCGCCGAGGGCGCGAAGGTGAGCTACGAGGAGGAGCAGGGCGACAAGGGCCCGAAGGCGGTCAACGTCTCCGCCATCTGAGCTGCACCCCGCGACAGTCGCGCCGAAGGCCTCCGAACAGGGGGCCTTCTGTGTTTAAAGAACGAGTGGCAGCTTCCGGGACGGGTGTAGGATCGAGGCAGGCACCACGAGGGGGAAAGGTCGGACGTGGGCAAGACGGTCGAGCAGCGTGAGCGCGTCGTCGTGCGCTTCGCGGGTGACTCGGGGGACGGCATGCAACTGGTCGGTGGGCGCTTCACCGACGCGACGGCGCTGCTCGGCAACGACCTCGCGACGCTGCCCGACTTCCCGGCGGAGATCCGCGCGCCAGCCGGCACGATCCCCGGCGTCTCGGCCTTCCAGATCCACTTCGCCTCGCGTGACATCCTCACGCCCGGCGACACCCCGAACGTGCTCGTCGCGATGAATCCGGCCGCGCTCAAGGCGAACCTCGCGACGCTCGAGCGCGGCGCGACGATCATCGCCAACGAGGACGCCTTCACGAGACGCAACCTCGAGAAGGCCGGCTATGCCGGCAACCCGCTCGACTCCGGTGACGACGCGCTCGCCGACTTCCGCGTCATCCGCGTGCCGATGACGACGCTCACGACGCGCGCGGCGGAGGGGCTCGAGGGCGTCGGCACGCGCGACGCCGCGAGAGCGAAGAACCTGTTCGCGCTCGGGCTGCTGTCGTGGCTCTACGGCCGCCCGGCGGATGGCACCCAGCGCTGGATCGAAGCGAAGTTCGCGACCAGGCCGGCCGCGCGCGCGGCGAACCTGGCCGCATTCCGCGCTGGCTGGAGCTTCGGTGAGACGACGGAGCTGCTGGACGTGCAGTACCGCGTCGCGCCTGCGACCGACGTCGCGCCGGGCACCTACCGCCAGGTCAACGGCACGACCGCGACCGCGCTTGGACTGCTCGCCGCCTCGGTGCGCAGCGGATTGCCGCTGCTGCTCGCGAGCTACCCGATCACACCGGCATCCGAGCTGCTGCACGAGCTCTCGCGCCACGAGGGCGCGGGCGTGCGCACGATTCAGGCGGAGGACGAGATCGCCGCCGCCGGGATGGCGCTCGGCGCCTCCTACGGCGGTCACCTCGGCGTCACTGCCACGAGCGGGCCCGGCATGGACCTGAAGGCGGAGACGATCGGGCTTGCCGCGATGCTGGAGCTGCCGCTGGTTGTGATCGACGTGCAGCGCGCCGGGCCCTCGACCGGGATGCCGACGAAGACGGAGCAGTCGGACCTGCTGCTCGCGCTGCACGGCCGCCATGGCGAGTCGCCGCTGCCGGTGCTGGCGGCCGCGACGCCAGCCGATTGCTTCGAGACGGCGTTCGAGGCGGCGCGCCTCGCGGTCGAGTACCGCACGCCGGTGATCCTGCTGAGCGACGGCTTCCTGTCGAACAGCTCGGAGCCGTGGCGGATTCCGGATGCCGCTGCCCTGCCGGAGATCGACCCGCGCTTCGCGCATGGGCGGGTGGGAACCGAGTCCGGCGAGCCGTTCCTCCCGTACGCGCGCGACGCGCGCGGCGTGCGCCCGTGGGCGCCGCCTGGCACGCAGGGCCTCCAGCACCGCATCGGCGGTCTCGAGAAGCAGGATCGCACCGGCAACATCTCCTACGACTCGGCGAACCACGCGACGATGACGCGCCTGCGCGCTGCGCGCATCGCTGGCATCCAGCGGGAGCTGCGAGCGGTAGAGGTCGACGCTACCGACGCCGACAACGAGGACGCCGAGCTGCTCGTGCTCGGTTGGGGTTCCAGCTACGGGGCGATCCGCGCGGCGGCGCGGCGCGTGCGCGATCGCGGGCTGAAGGTCGCGACCGCGCACCTGCGCCACCTCGATCCGCTGCCGCCGAACGTCGGCTCGCTGCTGCGCGCCTACCCGCGCGTGCTCGTGCCCGAGCTGAACAGCGGCCAGCTCGCGCAGCTGCTGCGCGCGCATTTCCTCGTCGACGTGCAGTCGCACACGAAGATCACCGGGCAGCCGCTGTTCGCCGCCGAGCTGGAGGACGCGATCGTCGATGCACTCCAAAGCTGACTTCCAGTCCGACCAGGAGACGCGCTGGTGCCCGGGCTGCGGCGACTACGCGATTCTCGCGGCCGTTCAGGGCTTCATGCCGGAGCTGGGGATCCCACCCGAGCGGATCGTCTTCATGACCGGCATCGGTTGCGCCGGTCGCTTCGCCTACTACATGGACACGTACGGGATGCACGGCATCCACGGCCGCGCGCCGGCGCTCGCGACCGGCCTCGCGACGACTCGCCCGGACCTGTCGATCTGGATCGTCACCGGCGATGGTGACGCGCTCTCGATCGGGGGCAACCATCTGATCCATGCGCTGCGGCGCAATGTGCCGGTGAAGATCCTGCTGTTCAACAACCAGATCTACGGGTTGACGAAGGGCCAGGCGTCGCCGACAAGCGAGCGCGGCAAGATCACGAAATCGACGCCGTTCGGCTCGCACGACCGGCCGTTCAATCCGCTCGCGCTGGCGCTCGGCGCGGAGGCGACGTTCGTCGCGCGCACGCTCGACACCGACAAGCAGCACCTGCCGGCGGTGCTGCGCGCGGCCGCGGCGCATGAGGGCACCGCGTTCGTCGAGATCTACCAGAACTGCCCCGTCTTCAACGAAGGTGCATTCGACGCGCTGCGGGACCGCGCGCAGGGCGCGCTCAACCGCATCCCGTTGAAGCATGGGCAGCCGATCCGCTTCGGACCGGACGGCGAACGCGGCGTCATGCGCGGTGCCAATGGCGACCTGTGCGTCGTCGACGTCGCGGACGTGGGGGAGGACGCGCTGCTCGTCCACGATGCCCACCGCGAGGACCCAAGCCTCGCGTTCGCGCTCGCGCGCCTCGCCGAGCGGCCGACCGGTCCAACGCCGATCGGCATCTTCCGCGCCGTCGAGCGCCCGTTGCACGGCGCGACCGCGGTCCGCAACGCCGACCGCGCGGTCACCAACGTGGCGCAGCTCGACGCGCTGCTCCACGCCGGCGACACGTGGAGAGTTGCCTGACGGCCGTACGATTGGCCCCATGCGCATTCTGGTGGTGGAGGACGAGACCGCGATCGCGGACTTCATCCAGCGCGGGCTGCAGGCCGAAGGGCATGCGGTCTCGTGCGCTGGCGACGGGCTCGAAGGGGAACGGCGCGCGCTCGCTGAGGACGTTGATCTCGTGATCCTCGACGTGATGCTGCCGGGCAAGGACGGCCTCGGCGTGCTGTCCGCAATCCGTCGCGAGAAGCCCGAGCTGCCGGTCGTGATGCTGAGTGCGCGAGCGACCGTCGACGACCGCGTCGCTGGCCTTGACGGCGGCGCAACCGACTACGTCACGAAGCCGTTCAGCTTCGACGAGCTGGCCGCGCGCGTGCGCGCGCACCTGCGCACGCCGCGCCAGCGCGACGCGACGACGCTGTCGGCCGCCGGAATCGAGCTCGACCTGCTCGGCCGCAAGGTCACGCGCGACGGCGTCGAGCTGCGCCTGTCTGCGCGCGAGTTCGACCTGCTCGCCTACTTCCTGCGCCACCCCGATCAGGCGCTCAGCCGCCAACAGATCCTGTCTGCGGTGTGGGGATACGACTTCGACCCCGGCACGAACGTCGTCGAGGTCTACGTGCGTTACCTGCGCCGCAAGCTCGAGCTGCCCGGCCGCCCTGCGCCGATCGACACGTTGCGCTCCGTCGGCTACCGCCTTACGACCCGCTCTTGAACTGAACGATGGCGCGCGCGATCGACCCGGACATCGGCATCGGCTCGCGCCTCCCTTGGTTCCGCGGCCTGCGCGCACGACTCGCGCTTGCGATCGCGGTGATCCTCGTCGCGGCGCTCGGGACGACGTTCGTCGCGACCTACCGCGGCACCGGCACGCAGGTGCAGGCGCAGATCGATCGCGACCTGCAGCAGGAGGCGAGCGCATTTGAGCAGAAGATCCCCGTCTTCAAGGTCACGCGCAGACGCGTGACGCGCGTCGCGCAGCGTTACGTCGACGACCAAGTGACGTACAACATTGCGCCGCGCCTGTACGTCGTGCGCGTCGCCGGCGGCGGCATGGTCACCAACCAGCCGGAGCTGAACCCCGAGGCGAGGACGCTCCCCCGCGACGTTGCCGGCCCGCACCGCGAGAGCCCTGAGGTGAGAGCGGTGCAGACCGCTCCGCTCGGCTTCTCCGACGTGACCATCAACGGCGACCCGGTGCGCCTGTACGTGATCCCGGTCCTGCGGGACGGGCGCCGCGTGGCGACGATCGGCGTCGGCGAGCTGACCGAGGCCGTGACGCGCGCGCAGAGCGGCGTCGCGCGCACGTTTCTGGTTGCCGGCACGGCGACGCTGCTCGCGGCAATCGTGCTCGGCTTCGCGTTCGCCACCCGCCTGTCGCGGCCACTGCGACGGATGGCGACGACGGCAGCCGAGGTGCGCGCAGGCGACCTCTCGAAGCGCATCGGCTCCTCGCGCGGGCGCCACGACGAGGTGCGCGTGCTGGCGGACGCGTTTGACCGCATGCTCGACCGCCTCGAGGACGCGTTCGCGCGTCAGCGCGGCTTCGTCGCCGACGCCTCGCACGAGCTGCGCACGCCGCTCACGGTGATCCGCGGCCAGCTCGAGGTGCTCGCGCGCCAGCGCGAGGTGAGTCCGGAGGACGTGCGTCACGTCGACGAGGTCGTGCGCACGGAGGTCGTGCGGATGGAGCGGCTCGTTGAGGATCTGCTGCTGCTCGCGCGCGCCGACGAGGGCGAGCTGCTGCGGCCGACGACGCTCGATCTGCGCTCGTTCGTGACCGAGCTGTTCGACTCGGTGACGCTCACCGCCGACCGCACATTCGAGCTCGGCGAGGTGCCAGAGGGGACGTTGCGCGCCGACGAGGACCGCCTCGCACAGGTCGTGCGCAACCTCGCGCGCAACGCCGTTGAGCACACCGGGCCGGATGGACTCGTGCGCGTCTGCGTGACCGCGCTGCCGCGTGGCTGGGTCGAGATCGCGCTCGAGGACGACGGGCCCGGGATCCCGCCGGAGCAGCGCGACCGCGTGTTCGACCGCTTCCACCGGCTCGACAGTGCGCGTGCCCGCGGCAAGGGCGGCGCCGGCCTCGGGCTCGCGATCGCGCGCGCGATCGTCGAGGCGCACGGCGGCCGGATCGCCGCCGGCGCCTCGCCGGAGGGCGGCGCGCGCGTCGCCTTCCGCCTGCCGGGCTTCAGGCCGGCAGGTCGCGCGTCGGCGCGGCGGGGCGCGGCGGCCGGATCCGGCGCAGGTGTCCCGCCGGCCGGCCGCCGCGCGTAGGCCCGCGGCGTCACGACGGATAGTGATAGGACGCTTGACTAGAAAACAGGCGGCGCCGCAGTTGCGCCGCCGCCTTGTCTAGCTCGGTTGACGCGGGTCTATATTAGTGTGACGGAGATGCGTACGTTCGAGGTGCCTAGTAGTGACATGACGCCTGAGACGGACGAGAGTGTTCCTTCGACTCCGCATTCGGTCGTCCTTATCCTCCCGGCGATGCCCACTTCTGTGATCTCGTGGCTTATCACGTTTCGGTGGAATGTGCCGATGCCGGGTTGGGCTGCAGTCGTCCTTATGTGGCAGCTGACTCCGAACGGTTCCCTTATTGCAAATGACGCGCCGATGACGTGGACTGTGCTTGAGGTTATGTTCGGTAGGGCGCCTGTGAAGCCTGAGTAGCGGACGTGCCAGGGGAGGGCTTCCCTTAGGATGGTTGCCGTACCACTCGAGCATGGGCCGAGTGTGGCGCTTGTGATGTATCCGACTAGGCTTCCGATCACCTTGGCCGAGGTCCTTGAGTGCATGGAGCCTTCGAGGGTGAGATGGCAGCTGCTTTGGGCACCCCCAAAGTTCAAGGTGACTTCTGACCACATCGCGCTTATGGACTGGTTGCTGATGGAGAAGCTCCTCGCGGATGCACCCGAGACGAGCGCGCCGAGGAGCATACTGGCACCTGCGGTGGCGAACAGCAGCTTGACATACTTCATTAGGCCTCCTTGTAGGTGGGCTTACAGGACGTTGTTGAGGTGGACTCGCGCTGTGCGCTGGCCTCGTGGTATGAAAGGGGCGGCGCCGCAGCTGCGGCGCCGCCCCTGACTGACTAGATCGTTTGACGTGGGTCTATATTAGTGAGACGGAGATGCGTACGTTAGAGGTGCCTAGTAGTGAGAGGGCGCCGCTGTTGGCGGGCGTTGAGAGTGTTCCTTCGGCTCCGCATTCGGTCGTCCTTATCCTGCCGGAGATTGACACTTCTGTGATCTCGTGGCTTGTGATGTTTCGGTGGAATGTGCCGACGCCGGGTCTTTCCGGAGTGAGTCTAACGTGGCATCTGATTCCGAAGGGTTCCCTTATGTGGAATGACGCGCCTATGACGTGGGTTATGAGTGACGTTATGTTCGGTAGGGTGCCTTGGAAGCCTGAGTACGTGACGTGCCAGGGCAGGCTTTCCCTTGAGATGGTCGCCGTACCTTCTTCGCACCTGCCGAGTATGGCGCGTGTGATGTAGCCGATTAGGCTGCCAATCATCTTCGGCATGGTCCTTGAGTGCAAGGAGCCTTCGAGCGTGAGATGGCAATTAGTCCTGCCTATCCCAGTGAAGTGGACATCTGACCACATCGCGCTTATGGACTGGTTGCTAACTTCGAGGTTCCTCGCGGATGCGCTCGAGACGAGCGCGCCGAGGAGGACGCTGGCGCCCACGGTCGCGAGGAGCAGCTTGCTGAGCTTCATTCCTAAATCCTTCCTAGAGATGGATTAGTTATGCCGCGCTGTGCGCGCGGAGACGGGTTGTGTCGCGGCGGTCCCCCTTTCCCCGACAGAGACATCACGCCCGTACGACAATTCGAGCCGTACGACGTAGCGCAGAAGTCTAGGACGGTGACACGCCGGTGTCAAGCCGAATAGAGGACCGGTTTGCGGTCCATGCGCAAAGGGGTTATGGTAGCCGCGCCCGTTTTCAGAGGAGAGGACCAAGGTGGGATTGCGAGGAGAGAGTGGCTGGCGGCGTCGCGCCCGGGCGATCGGCGTGGCTGCGGCGTTTTGTGTGGCGTTTGGGCTGCTTCCGGCAGGCGCGAGCGCGGCGCGGCATTTCGAGAAGGTCTCGCCGGCCGACAAGGGGCTTGGCGATATCGTCGGCGACGGTGCGACGACGGTCGCGTCGTGGTTCGGAGATGCGGTCGGGTTCAGCTCGCGGACGCCGTTCGGGGATACCGTGGGATCGGGGGCCGTCGGGCAGACGCAGTATGTCGCGCGACGTAGCGATGAGGCATGGGTGGTGGATGCCATCACCCCCACCCCTCGGCCCGATGCACGGCAGACCCTCCTTGCGCCGACCGTCCTGCAGATCTATTCGGAGGATCTGCGCGCGGTGATCGTCCGGGCCTATGACTTGCCCGGGGTCAGCGACGACACGCCGCTGCGTAACAACCTCTACGTGGAGGACACCGCGACCGGGGCGCTCGAGCCCGTCACAGTCTCGCAAGTGGAGCAACCACAGTGGTTCGACTTCATCGACTATCCAACTCAACGGTTTTGGGGCGTCTCTGCGGATGCGCGGCACGTCGCGTTTGTGACGGCGACGCAGTTTTTGCCTGATGCGGCGCCTGGTGTGCCGAACGTCTACAAGTGGGATGACGGCGTGCTGAGCGTGGCAAGCGTCCTTCCGAGCGGAACGGTCGCGGCGAACGGCGCGGACACGCCGGAGAATTACCGGGGTGCGATGTCGGCGGACGGGTCGCGGCTGCTCTTCACCGCGTCTACTGGCGGCAACTCGCAGCTCTACTTGCAGATCGATGGGGGCAGAACGGCGTGGGTCTCGGAGACGGAGCTTGATCCGCTGGATCCGAACTATCAGCCGGACCCGATCAACGTGCGAGCCATGGGGATGACGCCCGATGGCGGGAACGTCTTCTTCACGACCGATACGCCGCTGGTGACGCAGGACACAAACGGTGGCACCGACCTGTACCGCTACACCGACAGCGCTGACCCTTCGAGTGACAGCAATCTCACGCTGATCTCGCAGGACGGCGATCTCGACAACGCTGAGCTGATCGGTATGAGCGACGACGGCAAGCGGGTGTATTTCGTGACCTTCAGCAACCGCCTGGTGGTGTGGGATGACGGCACCAGCTCAACGCTTAGCAACGGGCTGCCGAACGGGGTGCTCGCCTTGAACGACGCCGTGCCCGGGTACGGTCGGGTGTCGCCCGACGGCATATTCCTCGCCTTCTTGACAAACGCGAGCGGAGACGGCGTTCATGGCATCACTGGGGAGGTCACGAATGGTCACCTCGAGATGTATCTCTACAGTTTGAGAGACAGAACACTTACGTGTTGCTCGTGTCCGCCTGGCTCCGCGACCGCCGACGTTACGGTGTTGCCCGCGGTGACTCACGCTCCGATCTCGCTGGATAACGCCGGGTTCCGGCCGCGGTTTCTTAGCGACAGCGGTCAGGTGTTCTTCTCGACTGCTGATGCGTTGGTTGCGGAGGACACGAATGGGGTGCTTGACGCATATGAGTTCGATCCCGCTACCGGCGAGGCCAGCCTGCTCTCGACTGGGAGGGGTAAGGATCCAGCGACCTTCGTGGACGCCAGCGCGAGTGGGGCTGATGTGTTCATCGTGACGCGTCAGCGGTTGGTCGCTTCTGATCGCGATGACCTGGTGGACGTGTACGACGTGCGCGACGGCAGTTCGCTGCCGGACGTGGTCGAGCAGCCGCAGCCGCCCGGGTGCGTGAGCGATGGGTGCCAGCCGCCGTCTCCGGCGAGCCCATCGAAAGGTCTGCTTGGCAGCTTGTTCTTCGAAGACCTCGGCGCCGGCGCGGAGGGCTCCAAGCTCTTGGCGGTCCGTCAGCGGATCGTGGTTCGCGGCGCGCATGGGTCGCTTCCGGTGAGGTTGTTCGCTGCCGGACGGCTCACGTGGAGTGGTAGGGGGCTGCAAGCAGGGGAGGTCAGGCGCAGCAGAGCGGGCACCTACAGGGTGCGGTTGCGTCTTACGAGACGTGCCCGTGCGCAGTTGAGGGCTTCCGGAGCTCTGACGACATTGGTCCATTTGACGTTCGTCTCCGCTGGTGGGGATGAGGTTGAGCGCACGACGCGTGTGACGTTCAGAGTCGCGGCGAGGAAGGGACGCTGAGATGAAGCGCATCCGACCGTTGAGAGGGCTCGGTGTGAGCCTCACGATCGCCGTGATGTTGATCGCGGTGGCTGCTAGCGCGGCTGCCGCAACGCCTGCGCTGCGCGTTAGCGTGACGATACCGGATTATGTGACGCCGGATAGACTCTTGGACACGTATGTGTCGGTGCTGAATACGGGCACGGATCCGCTGAGCGGCAACCTGACGGTGAGATACACGTTCCCGGCTGGGGCTGGGATCGTGCCCATCTCTCAAGAAGACGACTCCGGCCGTGTGAGCCAGGTCTGTAACACAGTGGCGGAAGTCACCGAGTGCATCGCCGATGTGACTGGGATCGAATCAGGCATGCAGCTGCGCTTCAGAACCATCGCATCCGTTGCGTCTGATGCGATTGGTGGGCTGGGCGAGATCGAGGTGTCGGGGGGCGGGGCGTCGGAGGTATTCACGTATCCGTTCGCGATCGCGGTCGGCCCCCCAGGTCCGTTTGCGATCAAGGCGTTCGAGATCGGGTTGGTCGATGGTCCGGTCGTGCCGGCGGTGCGTGCAGGGAGCGACCCGTCCGAGCTCACCACAGTGGTCAAGCTGCTCTCGCAGGCACAGACCAACTTCGACTTCCCAATCCCGAACTTTGTCGTCAACTCGCCGACGGAGAGCTTCCGTGACACGGTCGTGCACGTACCGGCGGGCCTTGTCGGAAACCCGACGGCGACGCCG
>Ga0075429_100003059_pt1 | contig 14185 bp, 9 predicted proteins | sample RhiMetdeltSRZDD3_FD_75295 | JGI IMG/M metagenome (GOLD analysis project Ga0075429, IMG submission 75295) | Populus rhizosphere microbial communities from Tennessee, USA - Rhizosphere MetaG P. deltoides SRZDD3 | ecosystem: Host-associated > Plants > Roots > Rhizosphere > Soil | place: USA... | reverse complement strand
CATACCATCGAGCGCTGCGAGGAGGTCAGCGGCGCGGTCGTGCACGCTGTGTTCCATGAGTTGGTGGCGCAGCGGGTGACGCTGGAATCAATGCTGCTCAAGCCCAGCATGGTCATCGCGGGCAAGAACTGTCCCCGTCAGGCCCCTGTGCAGGAGGTCGCCGCCGCCACGCTCCGCTGCCTGCGCCGGCATGTTCCCGCCGCGGTGCCCGGCATCGTGTTCCTGTCGGGCGGCCAGAGGGACCAGCTCGCCACGGCCCACCTGAACGCGATCAACCGCCTCCCGGGGGCGAAGCCCTGGACGATCAGCTTCTCGTACGGGCGGGCCCTCCAGGATCCAGCGCTCGAGGCGTGGCACGGGCGAGACGAGAACGTGAAGACAGGGCAGCGGGCCCTGTACCACCGAGCCCGGTGCAACAGCGCCGCGAGTCTCGGAACGTTCACCGAGGAGATGGAGACGATGGCGACCGGTCCGGAGACGCTCGCGCATCGTTGAGTTTGTAGACGGTCGACGCCCCGAAGGAAGTCCAGGGAAGTCCAGGAAGGAAGGCGCCATGAGCACCGACAAGCGGCCAGCTGCCGGGAGGACGGCGAACGCGCCGGCCACGGAGGAGCTCCTCGAGCAATACGGTTGTGGTCCGATCCGGTTCGCGGGGTCGGATAACGGGCTCTACGAGCGGCATCTGCTCTTCGACAATGTCGTGCCGCTCACCGCGGCTGGCGCCCGCGAGCGCTTCGAGGCGGTCGCTCGCTCCGTGCGCGACGTCCTCTCGCAGCGGTGGATCCGGACCGAAGAGGCCTACGCGCAGGTGAACGCCAAGCGCATCTACTACCTGTCGATGGAGTTCCTCATCGGTCGCTCGCTGACCAACACCCTCACCAATCTGCTGCTCGATCCCATCGCCCGGGACCTCGCGGCCCGCAAGCATCTCGACTGGCTAGGGCTGCTGGATCAGGAACCCGACGCCGGCCTTGGCAACGGCGGGCTCGGGCGTCTCGCCGCGTGCTTTCTGGACTCGATGGCGACGCTTCAACTTCCGGCCATGGGCTATGGCCTGCGGTACGAGTACGGCATCTTCAAGCAGGCCATTCGCCACGGCTGGCAGCACGAGGAGCCGGACAACTGGCTACGCCGGCCGGATCCCTGGGAGGTCGCGCGGCTGAACGAGATGGTGGAAGTGCCGCTGGGCTGCGCCTTCGAGTTGCGAGGCGGCAGTCTACGGCTGGTCGTGGACCGGCCCTCGACCCTGATCGGCGTGCCATACGACAGACCGGTCGTCGGGTACGGCGGCAAGACAGTCAACACCCTCCGGCTCTGGGCCGCCGCCACGCCCGACTACTTCGACTTCCAGGCGTTCAGCCATGGTGAGTTCGTCGGAGCGCTCGCCGAGCGGCTGGCCGCCGAGTCACTCACCCGCGTGCTCTACCCCGATGACTCGACCAGCATGGGGCAGGGCTTGCGCTTCGTGCAGGAGTACTTCCTGGTAGCCTGCTCGCTGGCTGACCTCGTGCGACGCTTCCGCCGCTCCAACGCCGAATGGAGCGCGCTGCCCCAGAAGGTCGCGATTCAGCTCAACGACACACACCCCACGATGGCCGTTCCCGAGCTGATGCGCATCCTGCTCGACGAGGCGCGCCTCGAGTGGGACGAGGCATGGGATCTCACGCGCCGGACGCTGGCGTACACGAACCACACGCTTTTGCCCGAGGCGCTCGAAAAGTGGCCGCTGGGCTGGTTCCAGGCGCTGCTGCCGCGTCACTTGGAGATCGTTCTCGAGATCAACCGCCGCCTGCTCGACGACGTTCGTGCCCGCTTCCCCGGTGACGAGGGACGCGTCGCGCGCGTGAGCCTGATCGAGGAGGGCGCCGAGCGCAAGGTCCGCATGGCCAACCTGGCCATCGCCGGCTCGCACAGCACCAACGGCGTGGCCGCTATTCACTCGGGACTGCTGCGAACGGCGACCGTCAAGGATCTCGCCGAGCTGTTCCCCGAGCGCTTCAACAACAAGACCAACGGTGTCACGCCCCGGCGCTGGCTGCTGCTCGCCAATCCGGCCCTGGCCAGTGTGATCACGGGCGCCATCGGCGACGGCTGGATCACCGAGCTGGGCCAGCTTCGCCGGCTGGCGCCGCTGGTGGACGATCGGGGCTTTCGCGAGGCGGTGCGGGCGGCCAAGCGCGAGGCGAAGATCCAGTTCGCGGCCTGGCTGCGCTCGGCCACGGGCCAGGCCGTGGATCCCGACACGATCTTCGATTGTCAGGTGAAGCGGATCCACGAGTACAAGCGGCAGCTGCTGAATGCGCTGCGCGTGATCGTCCTCTACCAGCGACTTCGCGCGAATCCGGCTCTGGCCGTGCCGCCACGGACCTTCTTTTTCGCCGGGAAGGCGGCGCCGGCCTATCGACTCGCCAAGGTCATCATCAAGCTCATCAACACTCTCGCCGTCACCCTCGAGCGTGACCCGGCCGTGCGTGGTCGGCTCAAGGTCGTGTTCCTGCCCGACTACTGCGTGTCCCTGGCGGAGCATCTGATCCCGGCGACCGACGTTTCCAACCAGATCTCGACGGCGGGTTACGAGGCCAGCGGCACCAGCAACATGAAGTTCATGATGAACGGGGCCCTGACCCTCGGCACCCACGACGGCGCCACGATCGAGATGGCGGAGGAAGCGGGCGAGGAGAACTTCTTCCTGTTCGGGTTGACCGCCGAGCAGGTAGCGAACAGCCGGAGCTGGTACAGCCCGTACTGGCACTACAACAACGAGCCGGAGACCCGCGCGGCGCTCGACCTGATCCTTTCCGACCATTTCACGCCGGGTGACGAACCTGGGGTGTTCGTTCCGCTGCACGAGATGCTGCTGATGGGCGGCGACCACTACATGCACCTGGCGGACCTGGGGTCGTACCTCGACGCGGACCGTCGTCTGGTCGAGCTGTATGCCGACCCCGAAGGATGGACGCGTAAGGCCATTCTCAACATCGCCGCATCCGGCAAGTTCTCGAGCGATCGCACCATCGCCGAGTACGCGGCCGAGATCTGGGACGCCAAGCCGTGTCCCGTGACATGACGTCGCCGCTCGCGGGCAAGCCGGCGCCCCCCGACATCCTCGTGGATCTGGGCACGCTGGAGCACGCGTACTACGAGCGCCGCCCGGATATGGACGATCCGGGGCAGCGCGTGGCCTTCGGCACCAGCGGACATCGCGGCTCGTCGCTGCGGGGCGCGTTCAACGAGTCGCACATCCTGGCGATCACCCAGGCCATCTGTGACTACCGGCGAGGGCAGGGGATCGACGGTCCACTCTGCATGGGCAAGGATACCCACGCGCTCTCGGCGCCAGCCCAGCGCACGGTGCTCGAGGTGCTCGCGGCCAACGGCGTCGAGACCATTGTCCAGCGCGACGACGGCGTGACGCCGACGCCGGTCATCTCGCGCGCGATCCTCGTGTACAACCGGGGCCGCGCCAGGGGTCTGGCCGACGGTATCGTCGTCACGCCCTCGCACAACCCGCCCGACGACGGGGGCATCAAGTACAACCCGCCGCACGGCGGCCCCGCCGGCACCGAGGTGACGGGATGGATCGAAGTGCGGGCCAACGAGCTGCTGGAAAGCCGAGGGGCGGGAATCCGGCGGGTCCCGTTGGCCAGGGCGATGGCGGCGGCGACGACCCACGAGGACGACTACGTGCTGCCCTACGTCCGTGACCTCGGCGCCGTCGTCGACATGGATGCCATCCGCGGAGCCCGCCTCACGCTCGGCGTGGATCCGCTCGGTGGCGCGGCCCAGCCCTACTGGGAGCCAATCAATGCGGTATACGCACTGGACATCGCGACCGTGAACCCGGCGATCGACCCGACCTTCTCGTTCATGACCGTCGATCACGACGGCAAGATCCGCATGGATCCCTCGAGCCCGTATGCCATGGCGCGGCTCGTCGCCCTGAAAGATCGGTACCGCGTGGCCTTCGCCAACGACCCGGACGCGGACCGGCATGGCATCGTGACCCACCCGGCGGGGCTCATGAGCCCCAACCACTACCTGGCCGTCGCCATCCGCTATCTGCTCGGACACCGCCCCCGGTGGCCAGCGCACGCCGCGGTCGGCAAGACACTGGTCAGCAGCAGCCTGATCGACCGGGTCGTGGAGAAGCTGGGTCGGCGCCTGTACGAGGTGCCGGTCGGCTTCAAGTGGTTCGTGCCCGGCCTCCTTGACGGTTCGTGCTGCTTTGGCGGCGAGGAAAGCGCCGGGGCGAGCTTCCTGCGGCGCGACGGCACCGTGTGGACGACGGACAAGGATGGGCTGATCATGGACCTTCTGGCCGCCGAGATCACGGCGCGCACCGGCAAGGATCCTGGCGAACACTATCGCGAGATCGCCGCGGAGTTCGGCACGGCACACTACACTCGCATCGATGCGCCGGCGTCGGCGGAGCAGAGGGCTCGGCTCGCCGGGCTGGCGCCGGCGGCCGTCACGGCGTCGAGCCTGGCCGGCGAGCCGATCATCGCCAAGTTGACTCGTGCGACGGGCAACGACGCGCCGATCGGCGGCCTGAAAGTCGTGGCCGCCCGCGGCTGGTTCGCGGCGCGGCCTTCCGGCACCGAGGACATCTACAAGATCTACGCTGAGAGTCTCAAGGACGCGGCTCACCTCGACGCCCTCGTGGCCGAGGCTCGGGCCATCGTGCAGAGCGCATTGGAGCCGGCGAGACGGGCATGACGTTCTGGCGGAGAAAGGCGGAGGCGAAGCCCGGGGAGTTGGCATGACGCCACGGGCGTTTGTTTTCATCAGCAGCGGTCTCTTCGCCTTGATCGCCGTGGTTCATGCCCTACGGCTCGTCTCCGGGTGGCGAGTCACGCTCTGAGAGCGGCCCGTGCCGGTCTGAATCAGTTGGGTGGGACTGCGCGCTGATCCTCGGGTTCGTCGCGGCCCGGTTCCAGGTCCACCACCAGCACGGCCTGACGACGGTGGAATACAAGAAGTTGCCCAGCTGCGTCGCGAGGGTACTCAAACGCCTCGCCATCCGGCCGAGGCGATCTGGCGTTACGTTGCGGCAAGCAATCGCGCATCTGACTGTTTGAAGAGCGGACGCGGCGAGGATCGCGCGTGAGCGCGAGGTGGAGGCCACGGATGAAGGCGACAATGGACGAACTGTGCGTGAACACCATCCGGACGCTGGCGATGGATGCCGTGCAACGGGCAAACTCAGGCCACCCGGGCACACCGATGGGACTGGCCCCGGTCGTCTACTGTCTGTGGCAGCGCTTCCTGCGTTTCGATCCCAGCCATCCGATCTGGCCCAACCGTGACAGATTCGTGTTGTCGGCTGGCCATGCGTCCATGCTGCTCTACGCGATGCTCCACTTGACCGGAGTGAAGGCGGTCAACCCCAAATACGAAACGCTCGGACATCTCTCAGTGACGCTCGAGGACATCAAGCGGTTTCGGCAGCTGAACAGCAAGTGTCCCGGCCACCCGGAGTATCGTTGGACTTCGGGCGTCGAGACCACCACGGGGCCCTTGGGACAGGGAGTGGCCACGAGCGTGGGGATGGCCATTGCCCAGCGCTGGTTGGCGAGCTACTTCAATCGCCCGGAGTTCGAGCTGTTCGAGTATGACGTTTACGCTCTGTGCGGCGACGGCTGCATGATGGAAGGGATCTCCGGCGAGGCTGCCTCCCTGGCCGGGCACCTCAAGCTCGCCAACTTGTGCTGGATCTACGACAACAACCACATCACCATCGAGGGCAACACGGCGTTGGCTTATAGCGATGACGTGGCCACCCGCTTCATCGGTTACGGCTGGAACGTCACACGTGTGGGCGACGCCAACGATCTGGAGATGCTCGAGCGGGCCTTTAGAACGTTCAAGAGTACGGCCGATCGACCGACCCTCGTCATCGTCGATAGCCATATCGCGTACGGCGCGCCGAACAAACAAGATACCAGCGCGGCCCATGGGGAGCCTTTGGGCAGGGAAGAAATCAAGGCGGCTAAGCGCCATTACGGCTGGCCCGAGGATGCGGAGTTCCTCATCCCCGAGGGGGTGCGCGAGCATTTCCAGGCAGGCATCGCCGCGCGCGGGCAAGCGCTCCGCGACGCCTGGTGGACCAAGTTCGAAGCGTACAAACGCCAATATCCCGACCTGGCCGACCAAGGCTATCGCCTCCTTCGGCGCGAGCTGCCGGATGGCTGGGACAAGGGATTGCCCGTGTTTGCCGTGAACGGCAAAGGGCTCGCAACCCGAGACGCGTCGGGCCAGGCGTTGAACGTGCTGGCCCAGAATCTGTCCTGGCTGCTTGGCGGCTCGGCGGATCTCGGTCCATCATGCAAGACGCGCCTCACCTTTGAAGGCGCCGGAGACTTCACCGCCGAGCATCCCGCCGGGAGGAATCTCCACTTCGGAATCCGCGAGCACGCCATGGGCGCTGTTCTCAACGGGTTGTCACTGTCGAAGATTCGACCATTTGGATCTGGGTTCTTGATCTTCAGCGACTACGGCCGCACGCCGATCCGCCTGAGTGCCCTGATGGAGATTCCGGTGATCTACATCTTCACCCACGATTCGATCGGCGTCGGCGAAGATGGGCCGACGCACCAACCGGTGGAACATCTGGCATCCCTCCGCGCCATCCCCGGATTGATCACGCTGCGACCGGCGGATGCCAACGAAGTGGTCGAAGCCTGGCGCGTGATCATGCAGTTCCGCCACGAGCCGGTCGCGCTGATCTTGACACGGCAACCGCTGCCAATCTTGAACCGGGCTACTTATTCTTCCGCCGAAGGCCTACAGCGCGGCGCGTATGTTCTCGCGGATGCTGACGACGGCAAACCCGAGGTGCTGTTACTCGCCACCGGAAGTGAAGTGTCGCTCTGCATCGAGGCGTATGAAAAGCTCAAGGCGGAGGGGATCCAGGCCAGGGTGGTCAGCATGCCGTCATGGGAAATGTTCGAGCACTACTGTCGCGATCATCCCGACTATCGCGAGCGCGTTCTGCCAGAATCCGTGACCGCGCGCGTCTCGGTGGAACAGGGGTCCACCCTCGGCTGGGCTCGGTACGTCGGACGCCACGGCCATAGCATCGGCATGGAGACCTTCGGGGCGTCAGCACCGCTCAAGGAATTACGGAAGCGGTTTGGCTTCGTCCCGGAGAACATCATCGCGGGGGCCAAGGCGCAGATTGCCAGAATGAGGAGGTGATCGCATCGGCTCGAGGGCGGCGGTGGAAAAGTCGTCAATCAGGACGGTATCGTGTACCAGAAGGATCTGGAGTCGATGACGGCGCAACTGGCGAATGCGATGAAGACGTACAATCCCGACTAGACGTGGGTACAGGCGGACGCCGTCTCGGGCAAGCGGTGACGGCGCCTTCAGGGCGCGCCGCTCCGTTTCCAAAGCGCGTTTGGACCGATTGCCGCCAACCAGGCCGGCCTTCAAGAGGCCCGGCGCGCCCGCCCTCAGGCCCCCAGAGGTTGGGCACCACGGTCCAGTTGTCCTGCTTTCTCCTCATCGTGAAAGCTCCAGAGGGGACGGGAAAGCCAGCCACTCCTTGACAACGACTGACATATAATCCCGGCGGCTGATGAAAATCCATTTCCACGGGGCGGCGGGCGACGTGACGGGAGCCGCGTTTCAGCTGACGACCGAGCGCGCCAGCGTGCTCGTGGACTGCGGACTTTACCAGGGCGGCCGCCAGACGGTCGCCAAGAACCGTGTGGTCCCGAAGCTGGCGCGTCGCTATGCGGACGCGGTCGTGATCACCCACGCCCACCTCGACCACATCGGCCGGCTTCCGTTTCTCACGAAGCGAGGGTACAGGGGGCCGATCTTCGGCACCGGGCCGACTTTCGACCTGGGCCGGGTAATCATGCGTGACGCTCTCCGTCTCCAGCAAGGGGACCTGGAGCGGGAGAACCGGCGCCGAAAGCGCGCGGGCCAGCCGCCGCTGGAGTCCCTGTACGGCGAGGAGGACGTCAAGCGCCTGGGGCCGTTGCTCCGCCCGGTGCGGTACGACGAGCGCGTCGAGATCGCGCCTGGCATCTCGGCGCGCTTCGTGGACGCCGGCCACATCCTGGGCTCGGCCAGCGTCGAGTTGACCGTCGCCGACGACGGCGACACCAAGACGCTGGTTGTCTCCGGTGACCTCGGCCCGCGCGGCGCCCCGCTCCTGGCGGATCCCACGCCCTTCGAGCGCGCCGACGTGGTGATCATGGAGTCCACCTATGGCGACCGCAACCACCGGTCACTGCACGACACGGCGATCGAGGCGCGCGAGATCATCAGCCGGGCCGTCCTGGCCAAGGCCAAGATGCTCGTGCCCGTCTTCGCCATCGGCCGGACGCAGCTGCTCCTCTACCTGCTCGCCGGGGCCTTCCGGCGCAAGACGCTGCCACGGTTCCCCATCTACGTGGACAGCCCGATGGCCATCGAGGCGACCCGGATCTACGGACAGAACACGGAGATGTTCGACGCGGAGGCCAGGGCCATGCTGGAGTCGGGCGAGCTCCGCCGCGGACTCGAGACCGTGCGGACCTGCGCCAGCGCGGAGGAATCCCGCGCTCTCGCCAAGGCGGCTGGACCCTGCCTGATCATGGCGGGCGGCGGGATGTGCTCGGGGGGCCGCATCCTGCACCATCTGCGCAACGACCTCGGCCGCCCGGAGACGGCGGTGCTCATCGTCGGCTACCAGTCCCCGGGCTCGCTCGGCCGCCGCCTCGTGGACGGGGAAGAGACGGTCACGATCTTCGGCGAGAAGGTCGGCGTGCAGGCCTCGGTTCACACACTCGGCGGGTTCAGCGCTCACGCCGGCCAGGACGATCTGGTGCGCTGGTTCGCCAGCATGGCGTCCTCCCGGCCGCAACTGATCCTGGCGCACGGCGAGGACCGCGCCCGGCGGGCGCTCGCGCATCGCATCGAGGCCGAGTACGGGATCCGGGCCCGGTGTCCCGGCCTCGGGGAGACGGTCGAAGTCTGAGCGTGGCGACCCTTCGCTAATCCGAAATCAAGAAAATGAGGGCGCTTGTCGTCCTCGGGCGTCAACTCCCAGTAGCGCCGAAAGATCGTGTAGACCGTCAGCCCGACGGCCCCGAACACCTCCGCCACATAGTCGTCGCTCTCCTTCCGAAGGCTGACCTCGAGCGGCGCCGAAGACTCACTGCGGTTGTCGATCAGGTTCACGTGAAGAACAGGGTAGGTTATGGGGCAGCGCTCACCCAGCGCAGCATGGAAATGGGGCAGCGGAGCTGATCGGTCTTCCGCCGGGGATGACTGGGTTGAGCATGATGCGGAACCTCACGGGTTGCTCTCGCGGCTAGGACCTTCACACCGCTCGTCGATGTCGTTATAGCGACGTTCTGCGATCGCCGGCTTCCTGGCATTCGATTTGCGGTGTCCCCGGTCGCATGAGTCCCTGGGGGCGTGGGCGGCGCAAGGGAAGGCTACCGGCGTTGCTGCTGAGTGTGGCCAGTCTCGTTCTCACGGCTGCCTGTGCCGCGACGTCGATGTCACTCAACGAGCTCATGAAGGATCCGGGGCAGTACCGCGGGCGGTACGTGAGCGTCAGCGGCGTGGTCACCCATTCGGGCTCTATCGCAGGCCACGGGCTTTATCGCATCCAAGACGGAGAAGCAGGGTTGTGGGTGGCGAGCAAATCGGGAGTGCCCACCAACGGGACGGCGGTGGTTGTCGATGGGCGAATTTACGACATTTACGATGTGCGCGGGTTGCCGCTGCCTCTGCCGGCCACTGTTGCCAGCGGAGTCGTGCTACTTGAGACGCGCCGAACGATAGAAAACCGATTGACGCCTTCCTCACCGAGCGAGCTTCAGCAAGCCGCTCGCTGACGCTCGGAGCATGACGATTGGCTCACGGCGATGAGCCTGCTGAACGACCTCGACGCCGCCTCGCCCGAGGACCACTGCTGCGGCGACCTGGACGCCGGCGTCGAGGGAGGTCGTCTGGATCGCCTGCGACTGCGGGGCTACACCCGCCGCGTGGACGATGATGACCGCCAGGCCGACGATAAGGCCTGCATGAGGGCAAGCTGATGGGCCCGCGACGAGAAGCCGGATCCTCCTGGCGAGGGCTGGTTCCGCGGGATCGAGAACTGGGACTGAAACTTGTGACAGGCGACGTCCCAGCTTTCGCGAACGCACAGGGCTGGGACGTCGAGCTCACGGCCTACGCCGCTCGCGACGGGCGGGCCAGCGGCACTCCGTCGTGCCACGGAGGACTGCCCTTCTCGGGTCACTACGATTCTGGGACCCAGCCGACTGCTTGCGGCGGCCGGCGTTGACCAGTGACAGCGCCGGGCAGGCGGCTGGAGTCACATGAGCTACTGCGACGGGCGTGGGGTCGCTGACGGCTGGCGTTCTGGTGCGGCGTCCCGCCTGTTCCGCGCGGCCCTTTGCTGGGAGGTCTCCGTCAGCTTGACGTTGAGACCGCTTGGGGCAAGCGAAAAGCTCAAACCTTGGTTGGTGGCGGTCCACACCATGTCGACCCCGTTCTGATTCTTCATGGCGGCCACACCGACGCCTCCACCGATCGTCGCGCCGGCGGTTGCGGCGACAAACATACCGGCGAAGTCTTCCACCCTATCCAGGTTGTACACTTCGCCTTTCGCCACCACCTTCGTCGCTCCGACCTCTCCGATGCTGACCCCGGTGATTGTGAACGGGTACTGTTGCCCCTGATACTCGAGGACACCGTTCCCCTGCGAGACTCCCACGCCGACCGCAACCGACCTGGTCTCGATCGAGACCTTTCCGACCATGTCCTCCGCCGCCCACGTTGGCCCTGCCACGAACGTCAATACCGCCAACCCGATGAGCGTGCGGCGAAGCCCACTGCACTTCGGCATCACGTAACCTCCTCTGCTCTTTAGCCACCGATCCGGCAGTATGCACAGTTGTGCGTGGTGTGCACCGTCCGTGCCACTTGGGTTCCGGGAGTGGATGCCTGGCGAGTATCGAAGAGCGCCGGAGTTGGACAGCAGCACGCGACGCAGGAGCGGTAGGTTGTGCTCCCTGCCTGCACGGCCGCGTCTTGCCGAGGTCGATGGGCGAATTTACATTACCTACACACGGCACGCCTGCCCCAGGGATCCGGATCCTCGTCGTGGAGGACGACGACGATAACCGGGAGGTCCTCGCTCAGACCCTGACCGTTGAGGGCGCCTCGGTCGTGGCCGCCTCGACGGCCGCCGAGGCCCTGCCGCTCTTGCCAAGCGCGGACATTCATCATGACGGACTACGCTGCCGTTGACGAGGGTTCCTACAGCGACGGACTCACCGCCGGCCGAACTCGGATTGGATGCCGAAACGACTCGCACTCCCGCTGGAGATGGACAGCCTGGAGAGCCCTGGTAGGCCTGGCGTATCGCTGGATCGCCACCTCCGAGAGGCCGAGGGTCGCCACGCCGCAAGAAGAACCGGCCGAAATACTTGCCGTCGCGGTCCGCGATCGTGTCGCAGGGCCGGACGGCGAGGCTGGCACAGTCCGCGACCGTCGGGAGCACGGCAAGCGAACGTGCCACCTGACTGACAGCCACCCGGAGCAAGCCGACGGAGTCGTTCGGCCGCACGGCTTCATCGCTCTTCTATCGCGTCAAGATTGCATACTTCAGCTCCACTATCGGATGACGTCAAACCGAGGGAGAACGAGTGCCCCGCGGCTTCATGAGACGCGGATCGGACTCGAAGAACGCGGTGACCGGACGTGCGAGACCGCCGTCGGACTCGTTGGCGTCTGCACTTCTACCATCGACCGGACGAGGCGTGACTTATCGGATGAGAGTGTCGTCATCGCTGCTCGATCAGGTCCGTATCGCGTGCATCGCCAGCTCGATTCCAGCCTCCTGGAACTTGACCCAATAGCGTCGTGTATTTGATAATCCGCAATTGTCTGGAGCCCATGAAACCGGTCATTCACGCCGTAACGTGGCCTTCTGGTCCGCTCTTCGTGAGGCCGGAGGAATCATTGAGGCTGCGCAGCACCTGAGCGAACGGGCATAGATGACACGATCGTGAGACACGGGATCCGGAATGTCCTGACCCGATGCGTGCCGATCGGCCTCGCGGTCTTGCTCGCGGCACCCCCGCTTCCGCGAGCCCAGCAGCCCGGCGCCGACGCTCGTCCTTTCAAACCCGAGGAGCTGGAGCAGATCGTCGCACCCATTGTGCAGTATCCGGACCCGCTCCTGGCGCAGATCTTCATGGCATCCACGTATCCGCTCGAGGTCATCCAGGCCGCACGGTTCGCCAAGGCGAATCCGAATCTGAAGGATGCGGCCCTCAACGAGGAGCTCAAAAAACACAAATGGGACGACAGCGTCAAGGCCCTGGTGAGGTTCCCTCAGGTCCTCGAGCTGATGGACAGCCAGCTCGAGTGGATGCAGAAGCTCGGCGATGCTGTCCTCGCGCAACAGAAGGAAACGATGGACGCCATCCAGCGTGTGCGGGCGAAAGCGCAGCAACCGCCCGAGTCATACTGGTACTACTGTCCCAGTGCTAGGGCATACTATCCGACGGCACCCGCGTGCCCACAGCCGTGGATCAAGGTCCCACCGCGGTCGCAGTAGATGCGCGAGCGTTTGATGAGACATCGACGCCCCTGGGACTCATCTGGTTCTCCCCGATCAACGACATCCTCGACCAGTCGATCGAGGCGGGGCTTTCTCGACCCAGGACCGCCGCTGCGGCGATCTGGACGCCGGCGTCGACCTTCGACGAATACCAGACGAATACCTGCGTGATCTGCGCCCGGCGGCGTAGTGCGAGAGGACCGATGAGACGCCAACAGCTCGTCATCGTCGTGGTGCTCGCCCTGTGCGTGCCCGGAGCGACGAGACCGGCCCGTGCGGAGCCGAATGCCGACCAGATGCTGGCAGACATCGGGTTGTCAGTCGACGAAAGGCAGCAGGTGATGAACGGCGAGTTCGTTACGACTCGTCTCGCGGGCGTCTCCGAGCGTGACCTGCCCGTGGCACTCATCGTCTTCGTGGTCACGACCTCGCCGGATACACTCGCCAGACAGATCATGGCCGGTGACTTCATCACCACCGATCCTCAGGTGCAAACGTACGGAAGGTTCGGCGCCCCGGGCAGCCTGGCCGATCTCGCAGGATTAAAGATCAGCAGCGACGTCGCCCAGCGCCTCTACAGTGCCCAGGCCGGGCAGGCCGTGAACCTCGCCACCAGTGAGATCGCCGCGTTCAACGCCCTGCAGAGTGACGCGCCGCCAATGGTACGTGCACAGCTGCAGAGGATGCTGCTGGCGCGGTACCAGGCCTATCGCGCATCGGGCTTGGGCGGCATCCCGCCGTACGATCGCGGCTCGGGCGGTACGACAGACCTGGCTTCGGACCTCCGCAAGGCCAGCCAGTCCACTCGCCTGTTCGAGAAATACATGCCGGCGTTCCACGCCGTGATCATTGGCTACCCGCAGGCGACCGTTGCCGGTATGCAGCAGGACTTCCGCTGGGTGAGTTACAACATCGAAGGCAAGTCGACCTATGTCCTGGTGCACATGCTCTCCGCAGCCGACGGGGCGGCCCGCGCGATCGTCCAGCGCCATTACTACGTCAGCACGGGGTATAACGGGCAGCAGGCGGTGGCGGGTTTTCTGCCGGTCCAAGGGGGGACTCTCGTCGTGTATGCGGGTCACGTCTTCACTGACCAGGTCGCGGGGTTCGGCGGCGCCGTGAAGCGGGGCATCGGGCGGCGCATCCTCGCGGACAAGATGAGACAGATCTTCGAGGCCGGGCGTACCAAGCTCGCAAAGTAGCGGACGTCCGCACGTCGGCGACCCGACAGGCCCGGAGCTGCCTGACGACCAACCCGCAGGGCCGGGGCTCGGATCGCAATGATCGCCGAAACAGGAGGCGTCGATACAACAGGAGCGTTGGTCGAAAGTGGGGATAACGACAGCACGGTTCGCCATGATCGTCCGTGGCCCAATTCTACTGGCGGACGCTGGTAACACCTCAGAGCGACGTGCGATTGACCAGCTGGATCCTGTACCGGTCCGGTACCTTGTTGATGTCGTTCGTGAGGACGGTCACGCCGTTGTCATCGGTGAAGCGATGGATCGTCTTGCTCGGCGCGAGCGCCGCTGGCCGGGAGGACGGATCGACCGGCGGAGCGTCGGGCGCGGCCGGTACCGGCGGTGCGCCGGGCGGCGCGGACGGTGG
>Ga0075429_100003055_pt1 | contig 14198 bp, 12 predicted proteins | sample RhiMetdeltSRZDD3_FD_75295 | JGI IMG/M metagenome (GOLD analysis project Ga0075429, IMG submission 75295) | Populus rhizosphere microbial communities from Tennessee, USA - Rhizosphere MetaG P. deltoides SRZDD3 | ecosystem: Host-associated > Plants > Roots > Rhizosphere > Soil | place: USA... | reverse complement strand
AAGGGCTTCACAACAATTGCTTCAATTAATTCCGTCTTTGTTTGGAATTGCATCTCCGTATTTGTTGATCGTTCCGGCCGTTGATAAGAAGTTTGATGAAGCAGGAAATCTGACCGATGCTAATTTTGAAAAAAGTGTACACAATTTTATTTCGGAGTTCTTATGGCTTGCAGAAAATCTTGTGACAGGAAATGTGGCGGCATAAGCCCCCTGTCCTCCGCCTCAGGCGGATGACTTAGTGGGCGACAACATATATGCAATAGAAGAGTTCTTTAAAATGAGTGGAGATGTGATGAAGCCAGCCTTTGTAATCCTATTCAAATGCCGTTGCGTCGCACATTTCAACTACAGAATTACTAATCAACATTATTAACTTTCTTAAAAGCCCTTGAGGGGTTTGAGGTTTATGAAAACAGTTCTTCATAAAGCAAATTCAAGAGGTCATGCGAATCATGGCTGGCTCGACAGTTATCACAGCTTTAGTTTCGCAGGTTATTATGATCCTGAGCGGGTTCATTTTGGTGCGTTGCGGGTTTTAAATGATGATACCGTTGCCGGTGGAATGGGATTTGGCGGTCATCCGCATGATAATATGGAGATCATTTCAATTCCAACAAGCGGTGACCTTGAACATAAGGATAGCATGGGAAATGTAAGTGTGATCAGGCAAGGTGATGTGCAGGTAATGAGTGCCGGCACCGGGATTCAGCATTCGGAAAAAAATAAAAATCAGGATAAGCCCGTAAAGTTTTTCCAGATATGGATTTTTCCAAATACAAAAAATGTTGAGCCTCGTTATGATCAGAAAAATTTTACTGACGCTGACAAGCATAACAAATTATTGACTGTTGTTTCACCTATCGGAACCAATGATGGTGGTGTGCAAATTCACCAGGATGCGTGGTTTAGCCTGGGTAAGCTGGATAAAGATTTTACCACAACGTATAAATTAAAAAATAGTAATAACGGAGTCTATGCGTTTGTTATCGACGGCTCGGTTTCTATCAATGGGGAAAAATTAGAAAAAAGAGATGGTCTGGCTATCTCGGAAACAGGTGAATTAAAAATTAATGCAGACAGCGATGCGGAATTATTATTAATGGAAATTCCGTTGTTAAATTCCAAATAACAAATTTCAAATTCCAATTTTGGAGAGTAAATTATGAATACACAAAGATCAGTTGAAGCCATTATAGCCCCACCACCTCCACATATGGTTGGTGATGGATTTAGAGTACATAATTTTTTTCCGGGTACGAAACAGATCGGGAAAACAAGGATGAGTCCATTCTTTATGCTTGACTATGGTTCAAAGATCGAGTTTAGTCCAAAGAATGAACCCCGTGGTGTCGGTGTTCATCCTCACGCGGGTTTTGAAACAGTGACGATTGCCTACCATGGCAAAGTTGCCCATCATGATAGTGCGGGGAACAGTGGCATCATTGGCGAAGGTGATGTTCAATGGATGACTGCCGGTTCAGGGTTATTGCATAAAGAATATCATGAAAAAGAATTCAGCCGGAAAGGTGGCATCTTTCAAATGGTTCAATTGTGGGTTAATCTTCCTGCAAAAGATAAAAAGACAAAACCCAAATACCAGGAGATAACAAATGCAATGATGAGCAAATTCGATTTACCCGGTGAAAAAGGACAGGTAGAGATCATAGCTGGTGAATATAATGGTGTGAAGGGTCGTGCATCAACTTTTACTCCCATACATCTTTTTAATGCGAGAATAAAAAAAGATGCGCAGCTTACCTTAAGTTTTCCAAAAGAATACAATACTGGCTTGCTGATAATAGAAGGGAATATAAAAGTGAATGGGATAAATGCACACGCGGATCATTTTGTGTTACTGAAAAATGATGGCGAAGAATTTATGATCGAGGCAACTGAAGACTCAATAATACTGGTTTTATCAGGCGAGCCGATCAATGAACCAATCGTTGCCTACGGTCCTTTTGTAATGAATACCTGGGAAGAAATTGAACAAGCGGTGAATGATGTGAATGCCGGGAAGTTTGGAGTGCTGGAAGAATAAGGATCAATAGACAATGGGCAATGGGCAAAATTAGAAGGCTCAATTGCCTATTGTCGATTGCCAATTGCCTGTTCTTTTGATTCAATAAATCTTATCAAGCTCTTTCTCGCATTCTTTTGTACAGCTCTTTTCATAAAGCCTGTCCAGCCAAACCACACTCCTTTCCATCCAAGTGCCTGGCCAATCCATGTGCTAAATCTGAATGCGTCACTATGCTCAATGATCTTTCCATCTTTTATACGCATAAATGCTTTTATGTTATTGGTCACCTTATTACCTGTTTTTGAAAATGTGTATTGAGCCACCCATTTACAAGTTGCATATTCTTCATCTACTAATTCAATATCAGAAAAACTCAAAGAAAAATCTTTAGCATTTTTACAAAGCATTTCCCACATGCATTTTACTTCAACTCCCTGAAGTGTAAGAAAAACAGGGTCACTAAAAATGATATCATCACTATAACAGTCCTGCATGGTTTTATAGTCAAGCTTTTGAAAAGCAGAATAAAATCTTTCAATAACCGCTTTATTGTCGATCATAAAATATTTTGGTTGGTGAAAAGAGATTATAAGTACATTAGTTCTCCAAATCTAAATCATCATGCTACGCAAACTGTTTCTTATTTCGTTTTTATTTTCTTTCTTATTTATAACGGCACAAACCGACCAGGACAGCGCCTGGATTCGCGAAAACTATACTAAAAGAGAGATCTATATCCAGATGAGAGATGGCATAAAACTTTTTACGGCCGTCTATGAACCAAAAGATAAAAGTGAAAAGCATCCGATGTTAATGGTTCGAACTCCCTACTCATGTGCCCCTTATGGCGCTGATTTCTCAGGCCGCCTGACAGGCAGCCACTGGAAATATTATTGTCGTGAAAATTATATCATCGTTTTACAGGATGTCAGAGGCAGGTTTATGAGCGAAGGTGAGTTTGTAGATGTACGCCCATTTATAAAAGACAAAAAAAACAATAATGATATTGATGAAGCAAGCGATACATATGATGCGATTGACTGGCTGGTAAAAAATTTACCAAACAACAATGGCAACGTTGGTGCATTTGGGATTTCATATCCTGGTTTTTATGCTACCATGGTGGCTGCTGCGGGTCATCCGGCAATAAAAGCAGTGAGTCCCCAGGCGCCAGTCACTGAATGGTTTTTAGGAGATGATTTTCATCATAATGGCGCATTTTTTCAAATGGATGGTTTTAGTTTTTATTCCGGGTTCGGTAAACCAAGGCCTAAGCCTGTATCAGTTGGCCCATCAGGATTTGATTTTAAGATAAGAGATAACTATCAATTTTATTTGCAGGCAGGCACATTAAAAAATCTTGCCAATATGATCGGCGATAGCATAAAGTTCTGGCATGAGATGTATAAGCACCCAAATTATGATGATTGGTGGAAAGCAAGGGATGCAAGAAGGGCCATGTATAATATAAAACCTGCGATGCTTACAGTTGGCGGTTTGTTTGATGCGGAAGATTGCTATGGTGCATGGAATTTATACAAAGCAATAGAAAAACAAAATCCGGGCATCAGTAATAAAATTGTCATGGGCCCATGGAGTCATGGTCAATGGGGATCAAGAGATGGTTCTTTTCTTGGCAATATCCGTTTTGGTGCTGCAACCGCTTTATGGTATCAAAACAATATTGAGATACCATTCTTTAATTATTACCTGAAAGGAAAAGGCGCCGATCCAAAATTGGCTGAAGCAACCATTTTTATCACCGGTGAAAATCAATGGAAGAATTTTGAGCAATGGCCTCCTGCCAATACCTCTACTCAGCCAATTTATTTTCAATCAAACGGAAGCTTATCATGGAATAAACCAACTGATAAAAAAAGTGCAAGTGAATATATAAGCGATCCTGCACGCCCGGTTCCTTATACTGAAGATGTTCATTTCAATCGTACTGCCGCATACATGAACGATGATCAGCGTTTTGCTTCAAGAAGAACTGATGTATTAACATTTCAAACTAATGTATTGAATGAAGAATTGACTCTTACAGGCCCTGTTGTGGCAGATCTTTTGGTTAGTATTACTGGAACTGATGCTGATTTTGTTGTAAAACTTATTGATGTATTTCCGGATAATTTTACTTATTCCGGGTCGACAGCGCAGCAAGGACGTGCCGGTGGTGACAGTTACCCTATGGGTGGCTATCAAATGCTGGTACGTGGTGAAATTATGAGAGGTAAATTCAGGAACAGTTTTGAAAATCCAGCTCCCTTTACGCCAAATAAAATTGAACGAGTAAAATTCGATCTGCCTGATGTTGCACATACATTTAAGAAAGGCCATAGGCTGATGATTCAAATACAAAGCAGTTGGTTCCCATTGGCAGATCGTAATCCGCAAAGATTTGTAAATATTTATGAAGCTGATATAACAGATTTTCAAAAAGCGACGATAAGACTTCATCATGATGCTACAAATAGCAGTAATATCATTTTACCGGTGATGAAATAAAACCTTTGATTAAATTGCAGTCCCGCCTGAAGCGGGACTTTTTTGTACACTTATAAAAATCATTCTCAATGAAAGCGATTGCCCTGATCATTAGTTTTGGAATAACATCCATTGTTCATTCACAGTTAAATATTATTCCAGAGCCTGCATCTGTGGAGATAGGAAATGGGTCAATAAAAATTCCAGTCAACATTGGGTTCAATATGATTACCGATCCTGGTGGCGCCGATTTCAAAAGATCGGTAGATTTCCTCAGTTTATATCTTGAAGATTATTATGCCTCCTGGCCGAAAACCAGGGACGAACTTCCAGCTTCCCGCACTTCAATCAGTTTTGCTTTAGATAAACAACAAAATCAATTTCCGGGTGCCTATACACTTGTTGTTAAAAAAGAAGGAATAATAATTACAGGCTATGATGAAGAAGGCATTTTTTATGCGGTACAAACGTTGATCCAATTGTTACCTCCTCACCTTTCCAATAATACGATTCAAATTCCTTATGTAACGATTAAAGATCATCCCCGTTTTGGTTATCGCGGACTTCATCTTGATGTAGGCCGACACTTTATGCCAGTAGATTTCATAAAAAAATATATTGATTATATAGCTTACCACAAAATGAATTATTTCCATTGGCATTTGACTGAAGACCAGGGCTGGCGTATTGAAATAAAAAAACATCCGAAGCTTACATCAATGGGTGCCTGGAGAAACGGAACTATTATTGGCCGTTATCCGGGGCGAGGTAATGATAATAAAAAACACGGCGGTTATTATACACAGGGACAGATAAACGATATTGTAAAATATGCAGGTGATCGTTATATTACTATTGTGCCTGAAATTGAAATGCCCGGTCACGGTAGCGCTGCTATTGCAGCTTATCCATCATTAAGTTGCTTCCCGCAAGAACCCACAAAAAACTACTTCCCCAAAAACTGCACATGGAGTGGTGATTCCACCGGTAAACAGGTACAACAAACCTGGGGAGTTTTCAATGATGTTTTTTGTGCAGGCAAAGAAGAAACCTTTAAACTTTTACAGGATGTCATTGATGAAGTCGCAGCTTTATTCCCCGGAAAATATATTCATGTTGGCGGGGACGAATGTCCGAAAACAAACTGGAAGCGTTGCCCGAACTGTCAGAAAAGAATAAAAGATAATAATCTCAAAGACGAACATGAGTTACAAAGCTATTTCATTCAACGTATGGAAAAATATATAAATGGCAAAGGCAAGATATTAATAGGATGGGATGAAATATTGGAAGGCGGTCTTGCACCCAATGCTATTGTGATGAGTTGGCAAGGCGAAGCCGGCGGTATTGAAGCGGCCAGGCAAAACCATAAAGTTATTATGACGCCGCTGGATAATGTTTATCTGAATCTTTCCCAGGCAGAAAATGAAGACAGTCTTGTCTTTGGCGGATACCTCCCGGTCGAAAAGGTCTATAATTATGAACCAGTTCCCAAAGCCCTTGACAGTGAAAAAGCAGCTTATGTCCTCGGTGCACAGGGTAATGTATGGACAGAATACATGAATAACACCGCCATCGTGGAATATATGTTATTCCCACGCTTGAGTGCCTTAAGTGAAGTTTTATGGAGTCCGAAAGAAAAAAGAAACTGGAGCGAATTTGAAAAAAAATTAGAGCTGCAATTCAAACGCTACAATCTTTGGAAAGCAAACTATAGCAGGGCTTATTATGATCTGAAAGCAACGGTAATTCCTTCTCCTGATTATAACGGGGTTTTATGGAAACTGGAAACAAAAAATCCTTTGGCAGAAATTAAGACCGTGTCTCATTTTGGCGGCCGGTCTTATGAGCTGAAGTTTAATGAAGGAACAACTTATAGTGCACCGATCCTCGTAAAATCAACTCAATTAGTAGCCGCTATTTCAAGAGTCAATGGAAAACCTGTAAGTAATCCTGTTTCACAAAATCTATTATTTAATAAGGCAACAGGAAAAAAGATAACACTGGCGACCCAACCTTCATCAATCTATAAAGGAGATGGAGCATTTACTTTAGTAAATGGCATACAAAATGAAAAAGGTCTTGCGAAGGGCAAAGAATTTCTTGGATTCTCCGGCGCAGATTGTGAAGCGATCATTGATCTTGGTAAAGAAGAAAAAATTTCAAATGTCATCGTTCATTGTTTACGAGAACCAGGAAGCTGGATATGGCAACCGCAAACTGTTGAAGTGTTTATTTCAAACAATGGAACTGATTTTACTTCAGTTGGACTTACCGATGATTTCATCGTCAGGACAAAAGGTCTTGAAACAGGGACAATGAAGGTTGCATTCGATCAAAAGAATACCAGGTATGTAAAAGTAGTCGTAAAGAATTGGGGCAAAATTCCGTCCGGTAATCCGGGTGAAGGCACTAATGCATGGCTGTTTGTCGATGAAATTGAAATAAACTAATTCTTGATCTTTCTTAAACCACAGCGGCGGAGCGACACAAAGAGTCACAGCGTTACTCCGTGTTTCTTTTGTGCCGTGTCTCCGTGGTTAAAAATTCCGAATCAACCGATTGCACAACAGCAATTCTCCCTATTCTTTTATCATAACGATTCATTTCGGTATTTTCGAATCACTAAACCCCTTCTCCAACATGACAATGGTTGACTCATTTGAAAGGATCCCTGTAAAAATTTATCCTGATCTTAAAGCCGGTTCTAAAGCAGTTGCAAAACAGATAGCCGATCTCATTCGTGAAAAACAAACGAAAAAAGAAAAGGTTGTTCTTGGCCTGGCAACTGGCTCTACGCCAAAAACGTTATATGCTGAGTTAGTCAGGATGCATAAAGAAGAAAAACTCAGCTTTAAAAACGTCATCGCATTTAATCTTGACCAATACTATCCTATCAGTAACGATGCCTTGCAAAGTTATCATCGGTTTATGCGCGTAAATCTTTTCAATCATATTGATATCGATCCAAAGAATACGCATATTCCCAATGGTGAAATAAAAAAAGAAGATATAAAAGAGCATTGCAGGCAATATGAAAAAATGATACAGGATGCCGGCGGAATTGATCTGCAGATATTGGGCATTGGTAACAATGGGCATATAGGATTTAATGAACCCGGGTCAAGCATTTATTCCAAAACAAGATTGATCACTCTTGATAATTCTACACGTCTTGCAAATTCTTATGAGTTTCCAAATATCTCAGAAGTGCCGAGGCTTGCAATCACAATGGGTATTGGTGAAATAATAAAAGCAAAAAAGATCATCCTGCTGGCATGGGGACCCGGCAAAGCACCAGTTATAAAAAAAGCCGTTGAAGAAGATGATACTGAACATGTGCCGGCCTCATTACTGCAGAACCATGATGATGTAACTTTCGTTACCGATGAAGCAGCGGCAGCTGAACTCACCAGATTCAAATCACCATGGCTCACAGGTGATTGTGATTGGACGCCAAAGATGATCAAGAAAGCTGTAGTGAACATGGCCTTGAAATTAAAAAAACCGGTTTTAAGTTTAACGAATAGTGATTACAATGAATATGGATTAAGTGATCTGCTGGTTGAAGAAGGCGATGCTTATGAAATAAATCTGAAAGTTTATTACATGCTCCGTGATTCCATTACGGGCTGGCCCGGTGGTAAGCCGAACGCGAATTTGCCGGAACATCCTGAACGCAGTGAACCCTATCCCAAACGGGTTCTTATTTTCTCTCCACATCCTGATGACGATATAATCAGTATGGGTGGCACGTTTCAGCGGTTGCATGAGCAGGGACATGATGTACATGTTTCTTATCAAACTTCGGGCAACATTGCAGTAACGGATGAGTTCGTTACAAGATTTCTCGATTTTGCTGTCGGCTTTGAAGAGATCGCTGGTATTGATACAAAGAAGTCTGGAAAAATTTTAGAAGATGCAAGAAGGTTTATTGCCCGTAAAAAAGCAAATCAAACGGATACGCCCGCTATTCGGGCAATTAAAGGTTTAATAAGAAGATGCGAAGCAAGAGCAACCTGCCGTTATGTTGGTATCAAAGATGAGAACATACATTTTCAAAATCTTCCTTTTTATGAAACAGGTTCCATTGAGAAAAAACCGATGAGTGAAAAAGATATCAAGCTTACAACCGAATTATTGAGGGAGGTAAAACCTCAACAGGTTTTTTGTGCAGGCGATTTTGCAGATCCTCACGGTACGCATATCGTTTGCTTCAATGTTGTTCTTGAATCTTTAAAACGTATCAGAGCGGCCGGCGAAACATGGATCAATGACTGCTGGCTCTGGCTTTATAAAGGCGCCTGGCAGGAGTGGAATATTGAAGAAATTGAAATGGCAATACCGATGAGCCCCGACCAGGTTTTGAAAAAACGTTTCGGCATCTTTATTCATCAATCACAAAAAGATATGGTGCCATTCCAGGGCAGTGATTCAAGAGAATTCTGGCAACGTGCCGAAGAACGGAATGCAGCCACTGCTAATCTGTATGCTGATCTTGGTCTCACTCACTACGCGGCAATGGAAGCGTTTGTTAGATGGCATTATTGAGATTGCAAATTTATAATTTATGATTTTAGATTCTGCCCTTTTTAATATATTCAAGCTATCTAATTATAGAAATGGCTAAAGGCGATAATAAAGGGCATATTGACTGTAATGAATCTTTCTATAATATAAGGGGAACATCTATAACATTTGATAATCGCTCTGCTGTGAATTTTTCTATAGTTGACCTGAATCCGCAACTTTTGAATCACCTTTTACCACTACTACAGTTTTAATAATCACAACAAAAATATGGCCACAGTAAAAACAGGTGTAACCAATATTTTACCCCGTTGTTGGGGTTCTGGTTTGAAGATATTCCAGGTATAAGATTCGCACCAACACAGAATTTGATAAAACACCAATAAGCTGTATTGTTGCTAGTGAGAACTGCTGCTGTTATATTCTTAATTTTGAACATAACCAACTGCATTAATAAATGATTACAAATTTGCCAAACAATATAAAGAACAATAAATTATTTTGGATCGTTGCAGTACTGTGTTTTTTCCTCAATAACAGTTGCAGTATTAAACCGCCACAGGAAGCAGGAGATTTTAAAGCAACCGACCTGGTAGAGTTGATAACCCTTGACACATCATTCCATCTGGATATCAGGTATGCTACTTCCAACAATCTGGCAGGCAGACCGGTTTATAAAGAAGCAAGAGCCTTTTTGCAACGACCAGCTGCAGAAGCGTTGGTCAAAGTAAATAAAGATTTAAAATCGCTTGGATACGGCTTACTTATATTTGATGGATACCGCCCCTGGAGTGTAACTAAATTATTTTGGGATATAACAGCTAAAGAAAATAAAAAGTTTGTAGCTGACCCCAAAAAAGGCTCTAGACATAACAGGGGTTGTGCGGTAGATTTAAGCCTGTATGAAATTGCTACAGGCAAAGAAGTACAAATGACGGGACAATACGACGAAATGAGTGAACGATCTTATCCAAACTATACAGGTGGAACAACTGAACAACGAAGGATGCGGGATCTGCTTAGAAATAAAATGGAAGCTAATGGTTTTACCGTTTATGATTATGAATGGTGGCATTTTGATTTCAATGATTGGAAATCGTATCGCATTGGAAATATTCAATTTTCTCAAATTAAATAAGCTGATCCTGCAATCGTGAGTTTCGAACCGCCAAACTTTAATTATAACGTCATTTATAAATCGCCACCTCTCTCTTTCTATCACTCGAACAAAAACCCCGATACATTCCTTCCGAATTAAAAATAAGTACAGCATTTCCGCTCGCATCAACCCCAATCATTCCACCATCGCCATCTATTTTCATCAGTTTATCATTTACCACTATATTCATTGCTTCTTCAAGAGATAAACCTTTATACTCCATCAAACAACTTACATCGTAAGCAGTCACAGCTTTAATAAAAGGTTCGCCGTGCCCGGTACAACTGATAGCACAGGTTTTATTATTTGCATAAGTGCCAATACCAATGATGGGGCTATCGCCAACGCGTCCAAACTGTTTATTCGTCATTCCACCGGTGCTTGTTGCCGCAGCAAGGTTACCTTTTGCATCACAGGCAACAGCGCCAACCGTACCGAATTTCCTTTCTTCGTCCTCCTGAGCTTTAGCCGAGGAGGATCCTTCAATGTTTATATCATGATCCAGTGCTGTTTCATTCGACCTTTTTGCTTTTTGTAGTTGTTTATATCGAAACTCAGAATAAAAATATTCATCAGGTTCAAATGCAATTCCGTTTTGCTTTGCAAATTCTTCAGCGCCACTTCCGATCAAAAAAACATGCTCACTTTTTTTCATAACAGCATAAGCCAGTTCAATTGGATTACGAATATTTTTTACCGCAGCAACTGCCCCAGCACTCAGGTCTTTCCCATCCATTATCGATGCATCCATTTCATGTGTACCGGCATTCGTAAAAACAGATCCCTTACCTGCGTTGAACAGGATAGTATTTTCTAATTCGATCACCGCAGCTTTAACAGCATCCAGCGCATCTCCATTTTTCTCCAACATCTTGTAACCTGCGTCCAGGGCCTCATTCAAGGCGTTGAGGTATGCAGCTTCCTTTTCCGGGGTCATGCTTTTTTTAGAAATAGTTCCTGCACCCCCATGCAGTGCTATTGTGAATTTTGACATAGCATCGAAATTAATTATTTTAACTCTCATTGACCCTTTTAATGGGCTAAAGCCCATAGAATGAAATAACATTCATAGCCCCGGCCTTAAGGCCGGGGCAAAAGAAGTATAAAAAACAAAGGGGCTTTAGCCTCTTATAAATTGTAATCCGAATAAAGTAATTTTAATCATGCCCACCACCTGGAAAGATATAACTAAACGGCACCTCACCCAAGGCGACTGGTCCCTAATCGTTGCAAATCTCATTCCTGTTATCGGCGTTTGGTTTTTTAGTTGGAGTGCCAAAGAAGTTTTTCTTGTTTATTGCCTTGAAACGATCATCATCGGACTTTTCACTTTATTAAAATTACTGATCACAGGACTTTTAGTAAGACCAAAAGATGTATGGCAAAACCAGGGGGCAGTTTCAAAACAACCCTTTTGGTTTTTCATGCTTTTTTTTATCCTCCATTACGGTTTATTTGTTGCCGTACAAATGGGAATATTCTTTTCCGTATCCGGCATCGGCGATGAGCATGGAATAACATTTTCTAACTTCTTTTCCAAGTGGCCATCATTGCTCACTAATGAAGCCTACATCATGCTGGGAATTTTTATTATCAGCTATGGCTTCCGGTTTACAACGGATTTTATTTTAAGCGGCGACTATAAAACCTCCTCTTTGGGCTATCTTATGTTCCAGCCTTATGGAAGAATCTTTATTCAACAGGTAACAGTTATACTCGGCAGCATGTTCCTGACATTCGGTGCCGGTAAAATATTCATTCTTGTATTTGCCTTGATAAAAATATTTTTTGAGGTCTTCATAGACTTTGAGCTGATAATTAAAAAGGCAGCAAAAGGTGAGCTTAAATCTTCCGACGAAGAGCTGAGTAATTAAATAAGTTGATTTGTGCGATGGCAAGCACCATTTAGGGGTTTTGAGGGTTTAAGAAAGGAGTAACTCACATTCCCGTAAAAGCTTTTCCCTGTCTACTGCGGCTGTTCCAACTTCCTCACAAACGAGCCCGCCGGCAATATTTGCTATCTCGGCCATCAGGTGTGCATTTTTTGTAACAGCATATACCATGGCGGCAACAGCAATCACTGTGTCCCCCGCACCAGAAACATCAGCTACATTTCGTAAATGACTTGGTATGATGGCAGCATTCTGAAGATGCTGATAAAAAATTCCTTTCTCAGACAAGGTTATCAATGAAACACGATGTTGTAATAACTTTTGCAGTTGTTCGTGTACATTTCTTAATACATAAAGATCATTGCTTTCAAATAAAAGATGCAATCCCTCCTGCACTTCTTTCATATTAGGCTTGAAAATGTCTGCATTCTTATAACTGAAAAAGTTTTTTCTCTTTGGATCTACTGCCGTAATAACACCAGAGGCCCTGCACAATTCTATTGCTTCTTCAATCACATTCTCTGTCAGCACTCCTTTATTGTAATCTTCAAAAATTAAAATATTCGGGTCCTCGAGTTCAATAAAATTAGAAACTTGTTTCAGCAATACTGCTTCATCATCTTTATTAAGATCATCTGTTATTTCAGCATCAAACCTCAGCATTTGTTGGTTGCGACTGATGATCCTTGTTTTATTCGTTGTCGTTCTTTTTGCACTTCTCGCTAAACCGGTTGTATCGATCATATTCTCCTTCAACAATTGCTCCAGCTGATCTGCCTCATCATCATTACCAATGATACCCAATAGAAAAACTTTTGCGCCAAGACTGGCGCAGTTAATGGCTACATTGCCGGCCCCGCCTATTCGCTGTTCTTTATGATCTAAAGAAACAACAGGCACTGGGGCTTCCGGCGAAATTCTGTCCACCTTACCCCAGATATATGTATCGAGCATTACATCGCCAATTACTCCAACCTTCAGGGATTTGAGATCATTAAACAATTCTTCGCATTCTGTCATTGCTTATAGTTATTTATAAATATCCTGTTTATTTTTTATTTACATAAAATTAGTGGTTAATCCATCATTAAGTTGCTGCAAATAATTATTTATACATTTGTCGATAAAGTATAATGATATTATGACAGCTGATCACATTTCTGATAAAATTTATACGCCGCCGGGTATTACTCAAAAAGTAAGCCAATGGAAAAAGGAAGGAAAGAAAATTGTTTTTACAAATGGCGTATTTGACCTGTTGCACAAAGGCCATATTTTTTCATTATCCCAAGCTGCAAAACAAGGAGATAGTCTCATCATTGGACTGAATTCAGATAGTTCAGTAAAAAAATTAAAAGGAAATAGCCGGCCGATTAATGACCAGGAAGCAAGAGCATTGCTACTTGCCTCACTGATCATGGTTGATGCAGTTGTAATTTTTGAAGAAGACACTCCATTAAATTTAATTACGTCTATCCTGCCGGATGTTTTGGTAAAGGGCGGCGACTATACAGTTGATGAGATTGCCGGTGCAAAAGAAGTAATTGCCAATGGAGGAAAAATAGTGATCAACCCCATACTTGATGGATTTTCAACTACTGCCATTATCAACGCAATTTCCAAATAAGCTTAATTCGATACTGCTTTTTTTCTGGTTGCCACAGCAATGTAATAAATAGGAATTCCTGCCAGGGCAATGATAAGACCCGGCCAGGTAAATTGAGGTTTGTATATTATAAGTAATACACAAAAAGCAATTCCCGTAATAATATAAAGAGCTGGCAATACAGGGTAACCAAAAGCTTTGTACGGTCTCTCGGTATTTGGTTGTCTTTTCCTAAGAATAAAAATACCCAGGATAGTCATTACATAAAATATTACGACAACAAAAGAGATCATATCCAACAAATCGCCGTATTTACCACTTACACTCCATCCACAAGCGATCAAACACTGACACCATAATGCCCATTGTGGCACGGCAAACTTGTTCAGGGTACTTGCCGGCTTAAAGAACAATCCGTCTTTTGCCATTGTATAATACACCCTGGCTCCCGCCAATATCAACCCATTATTACAGCCGAATGTTGAGATCATAATCATTAAT
>Ga0075429_100003053_pt1 | contig 14199 bp, 12 predicted proteins | sample RhiMetdeltSRZDD3_FD_75295 | JGI IMG/M metagenome (GOLD analysis project Ga0075429, IMG submission 75295) | Populus rhizosphere microbial communities from Tennessee, USA - Rhizosphere MetaG P. deltoides SRZDD3 | ecosystem: Host-associated > Plants > Roots > Rhizosphere > Soil | place: USA... | reverse complement strand
GCAGGCGCCCGGCCAGCTCGCGCAGCACGTCGAGCCCGGTCTTGCGCGGCATGCGCACGTCGAGGAGGACGGCATCGGGATTCTCCGCGGGGATCACGCGCAGCGCCTCTTCGCCGTCGCTCGCCTCGGCCACCACGCGCACGTCGGGGGTGAGGGCCAGCAGATTGCGGATGCCGTGGCGGACGAGGGTCTGATCGTCGACGAGGACCACGCGGATCATGCCGGCGTCTCCGCGATGGGCAGGAAGGCGGTCAGGGTGAACCCGCGGCCGGGCGCGCTCTCGATCTCGAGACGGCCGCCCGCCTGCTCCAGCCGTTCGCGCATCCCGCCCAGCCCGTGGCCGGGCCGCACCTCGTCCGCGCCGCGCCCGTCGTCGCGCGCATGGATCTGCAGGCCGGCGGGCTTTCGCGCGATCTCGATCCAGAGGTTCGCCGCCTGCGCGTGGCGCAGCGCGTTGGTCACGACCTCCTGCACGCATCGCAGCACGGCGTTGGCCCGCTCGGGATCCCCCACCGCCGCGCCCAGGCCGTCGGCCAGATCGAGATGGATGCGCGGCTCCGATACGCCGCGGGCGAGGCTGCGCAGCGCGGCCTCGAGGTCGGGGGGCGTCTCGTCGCGCATCGCGCTCACGACGTCGCGGACCTCGGCCAGGAGCAGCTTCGTCAGGTCGCGGGCGGCGTTCACGTGGGGAGCCGCGCGCTCGTCCGCGACGTGGCGCGCCACCTCCAGGCTCAAGCCGAGGGCGGTCAGGTGGTGGCCGAGGCTGTCGTGGAGATCGCGGGCGATGCGGAGCCGCTCCGCCAGCCGCGCGTTTTCGCCGGCCAGGGCGTGGGCCGCCCGCAGCTCGGTGTTGACAGCCGCCAGTTCCTCGCGGGCCCGGGCCTCGCGGACGGCGAGCTGCATCACGCCGACGGCGAAGACCTGGAAGCCGAGCTGGACGCCGGCCACGACGAGCACCCACGGCAGCGGCATGCGCGCCGCTGCCGGCCAGGTGATGGCCGCCGTCTGCAGGGCGATCCAGACGAGAGAGCCGCGCCAGGGCATCACCGCCGGGGTCTGCGACGCCGTCATCACGAGCAGGGCCAGCTCGACGCCGCGTCCGGTGCCGAGCCAAGAGACGGCGATACCGCACACCGTCTGCACTGCGAGCAGGGCCAGGCTGTGTCGCCGCGGGGTGCGGCCTTCGCACATCTGGAAAGTGACGAACGCGGCGCCGAAGACGAGCCAGGCGGGAATCGCGAGCAGCGCGGACGCGCGGTCGGCAGGGGAGAGAACACGCAGCACGAGCGGGCCGCCCACGGCCAGCCAGGTCCCGATCGCGGCGAGCCAGAGGATCGTCGACGGCTTCGGTCCGCCAAGAGGGGAGGCCACGATCCCGATTCTAGTCACCGCCGGTCTTGCGCCGCATGTGCCGGAAGTCATGATCGCGGCCGATGACCTCCGGCACATGTGCGGCGCCGATCGCTCCGCGTACCGTGGCGTGCAGGAGGCGCACATGACTTTCATCGACGTGCTTCGTGGCGTTCACATCGCGGCCGGCGGCGCGGCCCTCGGCTCGTTCTGGATCCCGATGGTGGCGTCCAAAGGCGGCCGCCTGCACCGCCGCGCGGGATGGGTCTTCGTCGTCGGGATGGCGGTGGTGAGCGTGACCGCCATCGCGATCAGCGGCTATCGCTTCGTCGAAAACGGCCGTCCCGGCGCGCGGGTGGCCGCGGTCATGCTCGGCTACATCGGCGTCCTCACCGGGGCGGGCGCGTACAAGGGCGTGCGCGTGCTGCGGACGAAGAACCGGACGGCACGGACGCAGAACGTGTGGGACTTCGTGGCCGCCGGGGCGTCGACGCTCTTCGGCCCTCCGACCGCGGCCTACGGCATCGCTCACGGGGCGATCATCGTCGCCTCCTTCGGCGTGCTCGGGACGGTGGCCGGGCTCCGCGGCCTCCGTTACTGGTGGCGCCCGCCGCAGGAGAAGATGCACTGGTGGTTCGAGCACATGGCGGACATGACGACGACGAGCATCGCCGCCATCACGGCCTTCCTCGTCCTGAACGCGGGCCGTCTCGGCGGCGGCCTGGGCGGCCGCTACGCGCTGGCGGTGTGGCTCGGACCCACCGTGATCGGCGTGCCGCTGCTCGCGATCTGGGAGGCCTACTATCGCCGGCGTTTCGCGCCGAAGCCGGCGCCCGCGCCCGCGATCGTGCTCGGCGAGGCCGTCACGGTTCCTCGATCTTGAGCGTCCGCTCGGTGTAGAAGCGCTCGAGGACTTCGCGCACGCGCGGGTACGTGCTCGTGACGCCGTCCAGGGCCTGGCGGGTGAGCTCGAGCAGCTCGCACCGTTCGCCGGCCACGACGGTGGCGGTGCGCACGCAGCCGGACAGCGCCGCGATCTCGCCGAAGAAGGAGCCCTCGGGCAACACGCACTGGCGTTCGTTACGGCCGGCCTTGTTGCGCACGAAGATCTTCACGGAGCCCCCGGCGAGGATGAAGATGCTGTCGCCGGGCTCGCCTTCGGTGACGAGGATGTCGCCGGCCTCGGCGCCGCGCAGGCGCAGGCCGGAGACGAAGGCGAAGCGCTCGGCGTCGGACAGTCCTTCGAACAGCGGGCTCGCGCGCAGGCCGTCGCGATATCCCACCGGGGTGGCGGCGCTGGCGTGGCCGGGGCCCGGACGACGTGCGGCCTCGCGCATGACGTCGCGCAGCCACGGCGCCAGGGCGTCGCGGCTGTCGTCGGCCTCCGGCCGCAGGCTCCACTCGCCCCACGGTGCCGGCGTCGGCTGAACGGGATCGAGCTCGCGCAGCGGGGCGATGCGCAGGCCCTCGGCCTTCTTCAGCATCGCGATGGCCTTGGCCGGGAAGCCGGCGCGCGCCGTCTCTTCGGCCAAGGCGAGGAGGATCGAGACGGCGTCTTCGTTCTTGCCGGAGCGGGCGAGCACGTGGGCAAGCCGGAGCTGCATGCGCGGATCCCAGTCGGCGGCGCCGAAGTACGACTCCAGGATCTCGGCGGCGCGCGCCTGCGCCGGATGTTCGTCGGTGGGCAGGACACGCACTGCGGACAGCGGGTTCTGCGCCCGCCGTACGTAGAACTCCTCGAGTACCTCGCGCACGTGCGGCCGCGCGCGGACGAGGGCCTCCATGCGCGGGCGATCGAGGACCAGCAGGTCGCAGTCGGAGGTGGCCACGACGGTGGCGGAGCGCGGCCGGCCGGAGAGGGCGCCGACCTCGCCGAAGAAGTCGCCCTCGCGCAGCTCGCCGATGGCGTAGCTGCGCCCCAGGGGGCTGCTCGCAAAGACCTTCAGCCGGCCCTGGCCGATCACGAAGAGGCTGTCGCCGGGTTCGCCCTCGGTGACGACGATGTCGCCGGGCTCGCAGCGAACGAGGCCCAGCTCGGTGACGAGGGCCAGCACTTCGTCGGGGGACAACGCGGCGAACAACGCGGCGCTCTCGATGGTGCCGCTCGGGCGCGGCTCCACCGCGGGTGGAGGCGAGACCGGCGGAAGCGTGGCCGTGCCGTCGAAGGCCTGGATCTCGACTGTCGGCGGGACGTCGATGGCGGTAAACGCCATCGGGGCCGGCTCCGGCCTCGGCTCGGGAACCGGGGCCGGCTGCGCGGCCTCCTGCACGATATCGAGCACGAGCTCCCGGAATTCCGTCGTGCTGAGCTCGATCTCGATCGGCGCCGGTGGCTCTTCGGGAGTCAGCATCGGAGGCTCGGCCGCCGCCTCCGCAGGGACCTCGGCCTCGGGCCGTCCCGCCTGGGCGACGACGCGCTCCAACATCTCGCGCAGCACGGGCGGCTCCGTGCGCGGCCCGACCTCCTCCAGCACCGGCATCTCGCCGTCGCCGCGCTTGAGCGCACGCAGGCGGGTCAGGGTGGTGATGCCGATCTCCTCCATGCCGATCTCGGGCATGGTCGTGCGCGGCCGGGGCGGCGGCACGGTGGTGACGATGGTGGGCGCGCCGCGCTGTTTCTCGAGGCAGCGCTCCAGCCGCTCGCGGGTGTCGGCGCGGCCGGGCTCGATCTTCTCGACGCGCTTCAGGACGGCCAGCGCCTTGGCGAAGTAGCCGTCGGCGGCGAACGTGTCCGACAGCGCGAGAAAGACGGGCAAGGCCTCCACGCCGCGGCCGGCGAGGACGAGCGCGTCCGCGAGCTGGAGCTGCGTGCGCGAGTCGAGGGGCGCCTGCTGGATCTGGGCGCGGAGGCGCTCGATGGCCCGGCCGTAATCGCGCCGGGCGATGAGGTCCGTCAAGGTGACCGTCTCTGGCTGCGAGCGCCCGGACCGATCCATCGCCATGCGCCTCCATTTTGGCTTGACATGGGGTGTGTTAGGTGTACTATTTGTCCTAGTACACATATGGCGCTGCCCTTTCCCCTCGAAATCCGGCCCGGTTCCCCGGTGTACGAGCAGATCGTCTATGCCGTGAAGCGGGCGCTGGCCCAGGGCAGCCTGCGCCCGGGCGACCGCTTCCCGTCGGTGCGGAACCTGAGCCAGGAGATCGGCGTCAACCCCAACACCGTGCAGAAGGCGGTGGGGGAGCTGACGGCGCAGGGCGTGCTCGAGGTGCACGCCGGCCAGGGATGCTTCGTCAAGGCCTTCGAGCACCCCGGCAAGACGGACGGCGTCCGAGAGCTGCACGGGCTGCTCGAGACGCTGGCGGTGGAAGCGACGCGGCTGGGCCTCAGCGAGGCCGACGTGCGCAAGGCGCTGGGCGCGGCCTGGCAGCGTTTGAAGCGGGAGTAGGCAAGATGGAGAACGTCATCGAGACGCACGGGCTCACGCGGCGCTTCCGATCCCTGGAGGCGGTGCACGACCTCGACCTCACGCTGGGGGCGGGCAAGGTCTTCGCCTTCCTCGGCCGCAACGGGGCGGGCAAGACCACGACCATCAAGCTGCTGGCGGGTCTGCTCGCCCCGAGCGACGGCGAGTCGCGCCTGCTCGGCACGCCGTCGTCCGAGCTCGGGCCGTCGGACTGGCAGCGTATCGGCTACGTCTCCGAGAACCAGCGACTGTACGAATGGATGACGGGCCGCGAGCTGCTGGCGTTCGCCCGTCCGCTCTACCCGACCTGGGATCGGGCCTTCGAGGACGACCTCGTCCGCAAGCTCGTCATTCCCGTCGACCGCAGGCTGGCGCAGTGCTCCCGCGGCGAAAAGATGAAGCTCGCGCTGCTGCTGGCCCTCGCCTTCCGGCCGAAGCTGCTCATCCTCGACGAGCCGTTCAGCGGCCTCGACCCGCTGTCGCGCGAAGAGCTGCTGGCCGGCGTCCTCGAGGTCACGTCGCAGGAGGCCTGGTCGGTCTTTTTCTCGACGCACGACGTCGACGAGGTCGAGCGCCTGGCCGACGACGTCGGCGTCATCGAGAGCGGCCGTCTCGAGCTGCACGAGCCGCTCGAAGCGCTCCAGGCGCGATTCCGGCGCGTGCACGTGGTGCTGCCGGCGCCGCTCCCCGCCGGCGTCAGCGAGCCGGGCGCCATCGAGGTGGCGGCGGAGGGCAACGTCCTGCGCTTCGTCCACACGCGGTTCTCCGTCGAGGTCGAGGCGGAGCTGCGGCGGCGGTTCGCGGCCGGGCAGATCGAGATCGGAACCCTGTCGCTGCGCGAGATCTTCCTGGCGCTCGCGCGCGCGTTCCAGCAAAGGAGCCTGGCCCATGCGTGAACGGTGGGGGATGCTGCGGCACTTGATGGCGAAGGACTGGCGTTACGTGCGCGCGTGGGCGATGACGAGCTGGGCGCTCGTGGCCGCCGCCTGGGCGGTCATAGACCTCGATCCCGACCTCTGGTTTCTCACCGCCCTCGTGCACGTCCTGGCGCTGCTCGCGCCGTTCCTCGTCTTCGGCCGGCTGCTGCAACTGGATCCCGTGTTGGGCGACACGTCGTTCTGGCTGACGCGTCCCATCGATCGAAGGCTGCAGCTGGCGTCGAAGATGGCGGTGGGCTTCGGAGCCGTCCTCGGCCCGTGCCTGCTCCTGTCCGTGCTCCCCCTGGCGTTCCGCGGGCTCGATCTGGCTCCCCGCGACTACGCGCTGGCCGTGGGATCGATGATGGTGCGCTACCTGTTCATCGCCTGGGTGATGCTCGTGGTCGGCGGCGTCGCCCGAAGTCTGGCCGAAACGTTCCTGTTGGCGACGGCGTTCGTCGGGATGATCGTCCTCGGCACCAAGGTCTACGAGCGCGTCTGGATCCCGGCGGACTTCGTTCACGAGCCGAGCCTCAGGGTGGGCCTGGCCGTCTTGCTGCCGCTGCAGGCGCTCGTCTCTCTCTACGTCCTGTATCGATGGCGCCGGCTGGCCCCCGCCGCCGCGGCATTCGTGCTCGCGGGGATGGCCATCATTGCCGTGGGCCGCGAGTGGCGATGGAACCTGATGGCGCCGCTCATGGCGAAGACCCTGGGGAAGTCGGCCGGCACCCGCATCGACTGGCCCATCCGCGCCCAGATCCTGGCCGAGCACGGACTGCGGTCGTCGGAGGAGGTCGGCGGGAGTGGCCGCGCACTGCTCGTTCGCTTCGAGGGGATTCCCGACGGCGTCTCTCTGGTCCACACCGCCTACGAAACGACGGCCACGCTGTGGAACGGCAGGCAGGTGCCATCGGTCCAGCAGACCGATTGGAGGATGGAAGACGATCCCGAGCGGCACTGGATACCGTCGCCGATCGAGGCGGGGTTGGGATGTCCGCGGAGATCCTCGACGTCGGCGATCGAGCACGATGTGCAGGTTTCGGGGAACGGTCTCGGTCCCGAGTCTCTCGCACGGCTCGAGGGGCGACTCCGCTTCCTCGTGGTGCGGACGTCCGTATCCCAGCGGGCCAGGGTCTTCGGTGGGAGCCTGCGTTTTCCCGGCGGCCGCATCGTCGCCCGCCATGGCCGCGACGGCGAGGCCGTCGTGCTGCGCGAGGAGAGGCTGGCTCCCAGCCCGTTTCCGTGGCCACACCAGCCGCCGTCGCCGCAGCTCTTCGATCCCGTCAGCGGCGATTGCCTGGTGCTGGAAATGCCCGCAGTGCACCGCGGTGGAGGCACGGACTTGCCGCTCGCCGCCACCGAGAGCCGCTATCCCGACTGGTCGCGGCGGCGCGTCTTCCGCGAGATGGCGCGAGGTCCCATTCCGGAATCCACCGAGATGGTCTTCCTCGAGCGCGAGGTGCTCGGCGCTTTCGAGCTGCCGTTCACGTACGTCGAGCCCACGCGGCCGCCGGAGGCCGCGGTCAGCCCCGCGAAGCAGCGAGCACGCGACGCGTTATGGGAGAAGTGGCTCGACGCCCAGGCCGCTCCCGAGACCTCTGCGGCAAAGTGATCTGAATGCGCGGGCAAGCACCTTGATGCAAAGGGCTGTGCTCAATGGCCGTTTCAACATGAAACACTGCTGCCGCAATTTGAGACGCCGCGTCGCCATCTGCGACACTGCCGTTAGTAGTTAAAAATTAATCAAATAGTCTTGCTGAGATATCTATCAATCCATTAATCTACGCAACTCATCACAGGGGTGTGGTGTCACCCCGCGCCTTTCGCGCGGGGAAGCAGGAGGTCAGTTCTTCATGAGAGCAAACGTGTACGTGTCGTCCGCCGTGTTCGCGGCGGCGATGGCCTGCGCGGGGCGTGCGCAGGCGGCGACGTTCTGGCTGGAGGCGGAGAGCGTGCGCGAGAAGATCTCGGGTCCGATCGCGACGCCCATGCTCATCAAAGACGACGCCGCCGCTTCCTACGGCAGCTACATCGAAGTGGCGGCGGGCTACAACACCCAGGCCTCGATGAACGCCGTCGAGGGCCACGCGTCCTACCGGTTCACGGTGGAGGCGGCAGGCACGTTTCGCATCTGGGCCCGCGTGATCGCGCCGACCGACGGCGACGATTCGTTCTGGGTGAAGATGAACAACGGGACGCCGATCAAGTGGAACGGCATCCCCCTCGGCAGCTCGTGGCACTGGACGCAGGTGAAGGCGGAAGGCGCCCCCGCTCCCGCGCAGTTCGCCCTCGCCGAGGGTGAACACACACTGCAGATCGGTTATCGCGAGGACGGCACGCGGCTCGACGTGCTGGTGGTGACCGACGACCCCACCTACGACCCCACCGCTCCGCTCACCACGCTGCCCGACGCCCCGCGCATCGACGACACCGGCGAGTGGGCGACGATGAACGGGATCTCGCTCACCTGGAGCGAGGTGCCCGGCGCCACGAGCTACACGGTACAGCGCGAGGACGGGACGCTCCTGGCCACCCTCACCGGCCATCGCTTCCGCCAGGCCCAGGCCGTCGGCGCCTACGAGTGCTACTACATCGCGGCCGTCGCCAGCACCGGCACGGGCCCGGCGGCGTACACCTGCAACGGCAGCTACGGCATCGAGCGGCGGATCTATACGAGCGACCTGAGCTGGACGCCGCCGATGGTCAATGGAGATCCCGGCCTCGGCGCCGCGCCGGGCACGCCGGAGAGCCTCTCCGCTCCCGCCGCCCACGGCCGTGCCTATCTCGACTTCGCCACCGGCAGCGCGACGAAGATGAAGGTGTGGCTGAGCGGCAGCGCCCCCAACCCCGACACCGACTCCTTCTGGATCCGACTCGACAACGGGCCATGGATCAAGTGGAACAACATCCCGTCGGACTTCAGCTGCAACGTCGTTTCCAACTCCGACGCGGGCGGGGCGCCGGTCGTGTTCAACCTCACCGCCGGCAGCCATCGGTTCGAGGTGGCGAACCGCGAGACAGGGACGACGTTCTGGAAAATGTTCTTTACGGAGTTCCTGGCCGCCGGGCCCAACTGTCACGACTAGTCGAGTCGCAACCACGTTCGAGCGGGCGCAGATACCATATGCGCCCGCTCGAGGCCGCGATTTTCTTGACACCTCCGCCGCTCGCTCCTACTCTCTAGCCAACAGGCTCGCGGGAGCGAGCGAGGAGGTCCCATGGGACGTCGGCGCTTCGATCTCGACGCGCGGGTCGTCATCATCTTCCTCGTCGTTTCGATTCCCCTGGTGGCGGCCGGGGCGTTCCTCGTGGTCGGCCTGATCCGCAGCTCGCTGCGTGACGCCATCGAGGTGAGCCTCGAGCAGCGGGCCCTCGAGACGAAGCTCCTCCTCGAGCGCTACATGGCCGATCAGATCGTCCACCTGCGCCTGCTCGCGGTGGACCCGCAGGTGCGCGGCTCCGTCACCGCCCGGGCCCGCAAGCCCGAGGAGCTGCAGAAGCAGAAGCAGGCCTGGGCGCAGGCGAGCGGCGGCCCCGCCACGACCGCGATCACCGGATCGCCGCTGGCCGGGCGCCTGCGCGAGATGGCGTCCGTGCGGCCGGCCGTGCACTTGCTCCAGGTGATCGACTCCAGCGGCCACGTCATCGCGTCCTCGAGCCGTGCCGGGCGCTTCGATCACTCGGAGGCGGACTGGTTCCGGGCGCTGGCCCACGGCGATGCGACCGGGCCCCACATCGGCGACGTCCACCGGCCGCCGGGGAGCGCGCTCTCTCTCCTCGAGATCGACTACCCGATCCTCGAGCCCGACACCGGCCAGTGGCTCGGCGCGGTGCATGCCCTGCTCGACAGCGGCGACCTCTACGGCGTGCTGGGCCCCGTCCGCATCGGCCGCACCGGGCGCGCGGCGCTGGTGCGCGCCGAGGACGGTCTCATCGTCGCCGCTGACGAGAGCAAGAGGGTCCTGACCGACAAGTTCGGCGGCTTCGAGCTGATCCAGGCGGCCATCGCCGCCGGTCAGCAGCACTGGACGATCCCGGAGATCCGCACCAAGGCCAAGAGCGGCGAGACTGTCACGCGCGAGGCGCGGCTCGTCGCCTACAGCCCGGTCGAGCAGGTGCCGCAGCTGAGCTGGATCGTAGTGGTGGAGCAGGACCTCGCGGAGGCGCTCTCCCCGATCGCGAGCGTGAGCCGCTACCTCTGGCTTCACTTCTTCGCCGCCTTCGGCAGCCTGGCCGCGCTGGCCGCCTACATCTCGCTGGGGCTCAACCGGCCGGTCATCGAGCGCGCGCTTCACCTGCACGAAGAGCACGTGCCCGCCAGCATGCGCCGCCGGCGGACGGACCAGGACGACGAGACCGAGTCCGAGCGCGCGGGCTAGCGGGGCCGATCCGGCGCCATCAGCGCGACGATCAGGAACACGGCGATCAGGACCAGGGCCACCACCGAGATCACGATGCCGGCGATGGCGAGGGCCTGCCCGCCGTATCGTTCCGGCTCGTTGCGCGCACGGACGAGCGCGATGACGCCGGTGACGATGCCGCCGATCGGTGCGATCCCGAACGTGATCCCCCCGCACACCACGCTGAAGATGCCCAGCCCCAGCGAGACGATCGCCAGATCGCGGCTCGGTGGAGCCGCGCTCGGCATGCCGGGCTTCGGCGGTCGAAAAGGCGGCGGCTCGGCGGCGGGCGCGCCCGTGACCGGCACCCGCGGACGAACCGGTGCCGGCGAATAGGCGCCCGCGTTCACCGGCGTCTCACGGAACCCGGAGAGGGCGGACACGTACGCCACCACGTTCGTGATGAGGATGAAGGGCGTGAAGAAGAACGAGACGATGCCCCACCATCCGCCGACGAGGGTGATGCCCGTCATCTCCCAGAAATACTTCCGGACGCACTCGGCGCAGAGCTGCCCCTCGATCGTCTTGTAGAAACGCATGATGATCGCGCCGATGTTCTGGCGGAACGTGACCGGCTGCGTGGGGCCCACGCGGCCGCAAGTCTGACAGTAGCCGCCCGCGGCGGAAACTCCCGGCGCCGATCCACTCATGGGCCGGCAGCCTAATGGCGCCGTGCGGCGCCGTCAATGCCAATCTGACGAAACGTCAGGCGGCGCGATCGGATCCTGATCCCTGGGCGCGCGCCTTCTGCTCCTGCCGCTCTTTCCACAGCGTCCAGAAGATCGGCAGCAGCGACAGGAACACGATGCCGATCGCGATCTTGTCGATGTTCTTGGCGAGGTCGAAGCCCGGCCACACCTGCTGGATGAGCGGCGGCAGGAAGAAGCCGGCCAGCACCATGCTCCAGACCCAGGTGAACGCGCCGACGATGTTGTACGCGATGAACACCGGGAACGGCATGCGGATGACGCCCGCCACGATCGGGGCGAACGTGCGGACGAACGGCACCCAGCGCCCCATCACGATCGTGAAGTTCCCCCAGCGCGCGTAGAAGTCCTCGGTCCGCTTGAGGTACGCCTGCTTGAAGATGGGGATGGGGCCCAGGGACCGGTCCTTCCACGTGTAGACGCGGCGGCCCATCCAGGTGCCGAGCCAGTAGCCGACCTGGTCGCCGAGGATGCCGAACACGGGCACGATCAGCAGCAGCGCCCAGACGCTGAGGAGCGGATGACCGTCGGCGCCTTTGGTGGCCGCGAAGATCCCGCACATCACGAGCAGTGAGTCGCCCGGCAACAGCGCGAAGAAGCCGGTCTCGGCGAACACGACCAGGCAGATCGCGGGCAGGCCGCCCGTCTGGATCATCCACTGAATGCCTTCCGGCTTCAGCAGCCACAGCAGGTTATGAATCCACTCCATGACGTATCACTCTCGCGGTAAAGGAAGCCGCTATTGTAGCGGGCAGGCGTCGGCCTTCGGTAATCGGACGAGTCGGGGCGCGGCCACGAGACGGCGACGGCGGCGCGAGGTCAGCTCTTCTGGATCGACCCGCGCGCCAGGAAGAGCATCCCGCCGCCGAACACCAGGAGGACCAGCCCCCACCACAGGTTCAGGTTGATGACTTCGCCGCCGGCCATCGCGCGGTCGCCGGAGGCGAGGCCGTACCCGGCGAGGATCAGTCCCATGATGCCGAACATCAGGCCGAGCGGTAAACGGATGTCGAGGTTCATGGACTTCTCCTTAGAAGAAGAGCGCGTTCAGCGCGACAGCCAGGGCCACGACGAACAGGCCGAACTTCATCGGCTGCAGGTACCACGCCACCGCCTCTTCCGCCGGCTTCGGCGTGAGCGAGTAGACGAGGCCGGTCAGCTCGGAGTCGGTCTTGTTGGCCTTCGTCATCAAAGAGATCGCGATCGTGATGACGAAGCAGAAGGTCCAGGCGAAGATCGCCGTCCAGAAGCTGAGGGCCATGTCGCTGTAGTAAGTATGGACCGGCGGCATGCCGAACATCTGGGCCAGCCAGCCACCCTTGATGCCGACGATGCCGTGCGCTTCGCGGGAAATCGTCAATCCCTGGCAGATGGCCGCGCCCATGGTGCCGCCGAGGAGGCCGAAGAACGCGCCGTTGCCGGTCGTGCGCCGCCAGAACATGCCGAGCAGGAACGTGGCGAACAGCGGGGCGTTCACGAAGGCGAACACGAGCTGCAGGAAGTCCATGATGTTGTTGAACTGCTGGGCCAGATAGGCCGTCACCAGGCTCAGCAGGATGCCCACGACCGTGGTCGCGCGGCCCATCCAGAGAAGATGCGAGTCGGAGGCCTTGCGGTTGATGTGGCCCTGGTACAGGTCGTAGGTCCAGACGGTGTTGAAGGCGGTGACGTTCCCGGCCATCCCCGACATGAACGACGCCATGAGCGCGGTCAGGCCGAGCCCCAGCATCCCGTGGGGGAAGTAGTGGCTGAGCATCGCCGGCATGGCCATGTCGTAGTCGAAGCTGTCGCCCTTCACCGGAAGCGCGAAGCCGCCGCCCTTCATGGTGAGCGCCATCGCGATCATGCCCGGCACGATGATGAGGAACGGGAACAGCATCTTCGGCACGGCGGCGATCAGCGGCGTGCGGCGCGCCGCCGACATCGAGTTCGCGGCCATGGCGCGCTGCACGACGAGGAAGTCCGTGCACCAGTAGCCGAACGAGAGCACGAAGCCGAGGCCCATCGCCATGCCGAACCAGTCGATGCCGAGCGGGTTGCCGGTGGCGGTGGCGAGCGGTGTCCACGAGTGGGTCCAGGTGCCGGGAGGGAAGTTCTGTGAGGCCGCGACCTTGTCGAGCTGCGCGGTCATCCCGGCCCAGCCGCCGATGTCCTTGAGGCCGAGGAACACGATGGGGGCGAAACCCAGGACGATGAGGAAGAACTGGATGACCTCGTTGTAGATGGCCGAGGTCAGGCCGCCCAGGTAGATATAGATGAGGACGATGGCGGCGGAGATCCAGAGGCTCACGTGGTAGTCCCAGCCGAGCAGCAGGTTGAGCAGCTTGGCCAGGGCGTGCATCGAGATCCCGGACGAGAACAGCGTCATGATCGCGAAGGATGCCGCGTTGAACGTGCGTGTCTTCTCGTCGAAGCGGAGCTTCAGGTACTCCGGCACCGAGCGCGCCTTGCTGCCGTAGTAGAACGGCATCATGAACACGCCGACGAAGAACATCGCCGGAATCGCGCCCACCCAGTAGAAGTGGCTGGTCATGATCCCGTACTTGGCGCCGGAGGCGGCCATGCCGATCATCTCCTGCGCGCCGAGGTTGGCGCCCAGGAAGGCGAGGCCGGCCACCCACGCCGGGATCGCGTGCCCGGACATGAAGAAGTCCGAGCTCGTCTTCATGTAGCGCTTCAGCGCCCAGCCGATGCCGAGCACGAAGATGAAGTACACGATGAGGATGACGTAGTCGATCCCCCCGAGTTGGATACCGGTCATGAGCCCGCTCCTTCTGGAAATGCGTCTGGGACGAAGGGCGGAAGCCTAGGCCAGTCCGCTGTCTCCCGTCAACACTCGGCTGGGGGGCGGCCTCCTCGGCCGGGAGCCGAGCAACGAGGCGCCGTCGCAGGTTAGAATACCCCCCGTTTTCCGGCAGTGACCCGAGGAGTGGAATGACTGGGACCCCGTTTGGCAAGATGCCCGACGGCCAAGGTGTCGAATGTTTCACCCTGGCCAACGCGAGCGGCGTCGAGGTGAGGACGATCAATTACGGTTGCACGCTCGTGTCCATCCGCGTTCCCGACCGGAACGGCGAGATGGCGGACGTCATCCTGGGATGTGACACCCTCGAGCACTACATGGCGAACCGCTCGTACCTGGGGGCGGTCTGCGGACGCTACGCGAACCGCATCGCCGAGGGCCGCTTCGTCCTCGACGGCAAGTCGTACGAGCTCGCCACCAACAACGGCGTGAACCATCTTCACGGCGGGCGGAAGGGGTTCGACAAGTACGTCTGGTCGGCGGCGCCCTACGACGGCGCGGGGGGAGCAGGCGTCGTCTATTCGCACACGAGCCCGGACGGGGACGAGGCGTACCCGGGCACCCTGCGCGTGCGCGTCACCTACACGCTCAGCGACCGCAACGAGCTGGCCATCG
>Ga0075429_100003050_pt1 | contig 14203 bp, 16 predicted proteins | sample RhiMetdeltSRZDD3_FD_75295 | JGI IMG/M metagenome (GOLD analysis project Ga0075429, IMG submission 75295) | Populus rhizosphere microbial communities from Tennessee, USA - Rhizosphere MetaG P. deltoides SRZDD3 | ecosystem: Host-associated > Plants > Roots > Rhizosphere > Soil | place: USA... | reverse complement strand
GCATGCATCTTGATGAGAACCTGATCAGGTCCAGGCTTGGGAATCGGTACATCTTTTAATTGCCACGTGCCATGCACTTCTGGAACTACTGCTGCTTTCATTTTGATTCAAACTCTTTGTAAGGTAGGCCTAAATTATATCTTTTGAGTACGTGAAATAAAATCAAAATGGTACTATTGGAGATCCATAAATAAAATAAAGCCCTTTAGATCTCAGTGCAAATTAAAATTATTAAATTATCGTTTATAGTATTGGTATTTGTCTTTTCAGCAATAACAATTGGTATTACGGGCGTCGAGGCAGTTTGGCCATTTGATCAGATGTTTTCACCACAATCGCCGCCACAAAATAATCAAACTAACAGCTCAAGCCAATTATCTGGTTCACCTGCAGGCCAGCCTCCATACTGAAAATATCAATTGTATATACTGTTATAAATTTTTGTGAGTATACATATAACATGCACTACATTTTGACGGTGATAACTATTGCAATAATATTCTCGTTACCAAATATAGGTTTTGCCCAGAATTCTGAAAATGCGTCACAATCAGTGGGAGCAGAAGTAAAATTGATTACCCCTATATTACAAAAGATATCTGATAACGGAACTTATTTAATTGCCATAAAGTCTGGACAATCACCCATTTCAACAGGATTAAATTTGGAAATTTTATTTTTAAATAAAACGTCCCCATACCTGAATGCTCCCCCTCCTAACGCCGAGTCCAATCTCTCGAGTACTGAATACAATAAAAGTAGCGGTTTGGTAATACCATCCGTGATAGAAAGAACACTTCCTGTAAAAAGTTATGATATAATGATAAATTCAAGTGACGGCAAAGAAATATGGAAGAAGATAAATCAGGTACCTCAAGGAGGAAGAGGACCTCAGACGATAATGCTAGAGAATTATGGCATTGGAAATATAACTATAATTCTAAAGAACATAGTACCTAGCCCCGAACTTGCTGATACAATGAATGTGCAAAATAAAAGCAACTTTACCCTTTCACTTCCAGAGACCAATCCTCCAACTGACTCTGTAGAGTTTAAGACAAAGATCATTGTAGTCTGAAATGTTAACGAGTTCTGCAGTACAGTGACGATATTACAAAATTACTACTGATGTTTCACAAGCTTGCTTTGGAAACAGGACATCTAACTACTTTTTTGCTTCCTATATCTTAGGCTAATCTTAACAAATCCACAATTAATGATTCGAATCTCTAATCGGTTTTGAAGCAGAAATTTGGTCTTTTCAACTATAATCCTTTAATACTTTATAGGATTGACAAGTATGTGGACCCAAGAATAATCATGATTGGAATTGCCATTGCGATAGTCCTTTCAGGTGGAACAGGCGTTATGGCGGCCAGTAACAATACTGGAAACAACACGGATATCGGAACAGCTAAGCAACTTGAGCAACTAACCAGCAATAATTCGTTAGCAAACGCTAGCACTATGACCAGCTTTAATGACACAACTAATCAAACATCCAATCAAACCTCAAATCAGACTGGAAATATGTCTGGATAAAGCCCTAATTTTTTTGCCTGTGTATTTATTCTCGTTAACCCAATCAGACTTACATGTTGTTCTAATTAATACAAATTAGATAGTTAATATTGATAAACTTTAATGCCCATTATATTTGTGGAATGATGTTAAACAATAAGGAAATTCTTAAGATGATAGCAATTTGCCGGGAAGTTAGGGACGTAGCAAGTAAATCTCAGATCTTGAATCGTATCAATCATGCACTCCCTGTGGAATCCCGTATAACGATTCCTTCCCTTATTACTGGCGACGGAATCGACAATCTTTTGAGTTGGATCGAAGTAAAGATCTCACCACCAATCTATGGACTAACGTCAGCCTAGGCGATGCCCTAAGGTAGAGCACAATAGACGACGTAAAATGCGATAATTTTTTAGCGTCCGGAACGTACGGGTGCAGGTTACTTATCCCAGAGGTCAAGTTCTAAAATTAGTAAACGTGCTCAGCGTTTTTCATCGTCTTTTGGTTGTCCTGGTTCTGGTGCCGGCTCAGGTTCGACATCACCTGGCTCTTCTGGTTCGGGTTCCACCTGCCCCATTGTATAACAAATATCTGTTATTTTTGACATGCTATAACTGAGGCTTAAAACTATTTATGCTTTATAGTAACAGAGACATGCACCTGGGTGCAAAAATAAAAAAAATTCTTGGATTGTTTAAAAAATGAAGGGATCAAGCAGGTTCGCTTGAACCTTCTTCTTCATCTACCATTTCGGCTGCTTCTTCGCGTAGGTTTTCTGCCGGACCACTGGTTTCTGGGTCATTCTCTGCAGCTCCTATTTTTTTCTGGTTTTTTTGTGCAGTTTCTATGTCTTCACTTTCGTTTTTTCTGTCACTCATTGTTTACTTAACCGCAACATTGGTTAAGAATGTATCAACTTCAATCTGTTTCTCAGTACTACGAATTTATCATTACCTAAACAACGAACAAAGAACTGTTGGGCACTTATCTAAAAATAAACATCTAAATTTTCTCTTCTCAACTCAATGACTTTTGCGAAGGTTTCGATTTTCATGTAAATTTAGACAATATTTCAAATGAGGCTAGTCTAAAAGCAGAAATACCCGTCCTGAAAGGATAAGCACCACCACCTTTGAGACTTCTTGGATCTAACCATTCGTAGAAAATTCTGTCGTGATTAGCATTGTTGTTAGGATGAGAGTACAGTAAATTTGAAAGTAAAATAGTACATTCACTAATTTGTCCAAAACGAAATCGGGTTAGCAACTCGATTGCTGTTATCCACGGCCAGTACGTGTAGTTATGATATTCGTTTGATTGTAGAATCCAAGGGCCAGTTTTTTGAAGCGGCTTTTCTGTTACCAATGGGATGTCCTTAACCCAAATTCTTTTTCGTAGTGATTCTAGTGCCAGCATCATTCTTTTCTGAATTTTTTCATAATAATATCTTTGATTTAACGATTCTTTTTTTTCTGCTTCAGGATTTATATTTTGCAAATTGTTATTGTTATTGGTAACCAACGACGTATCAATAAGCTGCTCGGTCATGGCGAATACATAAAAAATAATATCTTGATAAAGAATCTCTGACGAGCCATTCCTAGTAGTTTTACCGGAGTCAATATTGACATAGCATTTACTTTTTTCAGACCACATTTTGGATTCGATGGAATTTATGAGACGTGCCGCGATTGATTGTATTCTTCGTGCATCTTCTTTTTTGCCAACTAGATTTAATAAATTAGCAAAGCCGGACAAGCCCAATAACCAGCAGCCTTGACTATAGACTACTTTACCATCACGCAGAACAGTATCCATCCAATCCTCATTGTACTCCTGTTCAAGCAACCCGTCACTATCTTCATCCCTTGAAAGAAGATAATCTACACTTCGAAAAAGGTACGGTAGTATGAATGAAATCATTTCGGAAGTTTGCCCAGATTTATTTTTACTTTTACCATCATTTTGATTTATCATTTGCACGAGAATCCAGGAGGATACATAGATCATTAATGCGGTAGAATCAATATCAGGATTAAGAGCATAAATCTCTGAAAAGTTATCATAGATTGTAGTGGGAAGCGCACCGCAAAAATTCTTGATGGTTTCCTTGCTGGCTCTTAACGGAGTAAATTCAGTCTTTGGAGAACCTCTTCCGTAAATTAGATTGTTAGAATCACTTCCTATTTGATTCTTCCATATGTGCTTTAATTGACTAAATACTTCAATGTGATTACCCGTAACAAATTGGTCTCTTAGTATATACGCTGCATCCCTGCACCAGACTGCCTTATAGTAATCTCCAGGTTCTGTGCTTTGTGTGATATATTTGTCAGTACTAGCCAAAAAGTTCGCTAGGGAACTCACTGTCTTGCCCTGTACATTAATCCCATCCATCTCTGCAACTTTCAAGTCTTTGCTGTGCTGACATTATTGTAGCTTATTAATTATACTATTGTCGTGGCAACGCCTACAAGCCTTGCAGACTAAATTAGATTTGATTTATGATGTCACGCGGCTGGCAAGTAAATTCTTAAGACCGTCCTTGAAACGCTTTTTGCCGAATTTCTTAACAGAATTGCTCAAGTGTAGTCGTTGGTGAAGACTTGCGTTCATGGATCGCATAATAATTTTGGCCGCTTCTTTGGAATTATTATACCTTAGACTTTCAGGCACAAATTCTGTGTTACCCCCAAAGCTGGGTACTACAGGTACTAACCCTGCGGACATTGCCTCAGCCACACACATTCCAAATGGCTCTCCTACTGTTGGATGGAATAACACTTTTGACTTTGCAAAGACATGTAACAAATCATTTATGTCGACATTTGTTTTCAGTTCGACCATGTCGGCAAGTTCGTATTTCTTGACAAGTTTTTGAAGATAACTATAGTAAGGATAATATGATTTTGAAAGATTCCCAACAATAGACATCTCAAACTTAATGTTCATGTTTTTAAGAACTTTGGCTACTTCTAGGGCCAGCTCAATGTTTTTATCGGGATTATATCGTCCGAGAACCACTATCCTATTCTCTCTGGAATTAGAATTGACTACGCTACTAAAAAATTCAATATCAACTGGAGGGTAAATTATGAGAGGATGTGCATATGGGTAATACAATTGAACTGCTTTTGAACTAAATACAGAATTGGTTATTACCGTGGAATTATTGATCATTTGGTTGTATACCGCAAGAGCTTTTGAACGAAGTTTATCCAGAGATGTATCTTTGTAATCGGACATATGTAAATAGTTTCGTAAAACAGTATCGTACTTTAAATTGTGAATCAACTCTGGAACAAGTGGATAATGACAATATGTGATAAGCATTTGTCTATTGGCAGCAAGCATATGGGATGGAAGGATATCTCCATGTGCATTCATGATTATATCATACTCATTATTATCATATTGCACATTAGAGTCCCCTAACAAAGAATTGATATCCGTTTTAATGACAGTATTGACAAATTTCCGTAGTTTGGAAATTCCAAAAATTCTTTCAAGTTCAGTCCAGTTCGGTTTAGTAAAAGTAACTAGATCTACTGAAAAATCCAGTTCCTTTAGTGTCTCAAGTGACGCTGCGGCCAAACGCTCGGCACCGCCCCCGGCGTTAAGGTCTTCGTGAATTAACTTGACCCTTTTCATCTCATTAGTTTAACTTCTTCATATCTTATTAGCAGGTTCACTAATTTAATTCTTAAGTAGTATATCCCACTGAATAGTACAGGGAAGTTCTCAAACAATCTAAATCCCTTATTGAAAATTATCAATGTTCCCTGTGTCGACTTTACTTTAAAAGCCTTGGAGAGATGCAAAAGCATATGTTAAAGAGCCATATGCTTAAACTAAATAACTTGCAAGTTTCGCCATCCTGATTCAACCAATTATGATTGCGTACCTTTAACATTTGAAATTTTGATCTGCTAACTAGCACTTAACCCATTTCGAATAATATAGTTGATATAATAATTGATACTCATTCAAAAAATATCAATTCCTATTTTTTCAATATTTTCTCAATGGTTTGAGCAAGATATTGCATATGAACTGGTTTTTCCATAAAGTTATCGTATCTAATATTTCTTAAATCCTCGCCGTTTAACTCAAAAGCGCTGATAATAATCACCTTAATATCGTGGTTAATCTTGCGAATTCTGCGTATCAGTTCAATACCCGAGATTCCGGGCATCCTTACGTCTGTTATGATTATCGAGTATCTTTGTGGTCTTCGATGTATTTCTTCAAGAGCTTTCAAAGGATCAAGAAACGAGGTTACACCGTATCCTTCCTTTTTGAGAAAATCACTAAACAAATTCAGTATGTCCGCATCATCGTCAATAACAAGTATTCGCGCAGGTGATTCACTAGAGCGAGACGATGTCATTTTTGTTGTCAAACTATTATCAGGCACAATCTCTTAACTGCACACTAATTTCAAGCTATTTGCATCACGCTCTTTTGGGGTTCTGTTGGTTAGTTTGTACTAAAGAATAATCCGATCCTGAAAAAAATTTTGATTCTAAAATAGAGTCCTGATACTCTATCATATTATGATGATTAATAATTAATAAATATAAACATAATTGTGATTCAGCCACTCAAAATTGATCGAAATATAATTTACGATGGGCATCTCATCCTATGGGCTAATACCGAATATGATTAGTTGTCAATCTATGTTCAGCATGTTTCAGCTTGCTTTCATTCATTTTTATGAAACATATCTCCTCAAACCAAAATTGTTGGAATCTTAATAAAAGATGTCAAAGATATATAATTAATCCCAAGAGGAGTAAAGAAGGGTCTAGACACAAAAAAGTTTGACAGGTGTGTTACTAAAGTCAAGCGCAAATCAGGGAAGAAAGTCAATCCGTACGCAGTCTGTAACGCAAGCATGTCAGGCAAAACGAGGCGCAGAAGAAAATAGGTACAATTTAAATATTTGTTCCTATTTAAAGAACATACATTCTATATTTTTCCTCCAACTTTTATATTATCTGAACGTATGACACAATATTCGAGATAATATTCTGACAGTCATAAAACAATTGCATATATAAACGAATTTCAAAGCAGACGAAGTAATCTCTAGGTTTACTTTGAATCCAAATTTTCTATGAAGAAATTTTATTTGTCTAAAAAAAATGTTATTGTGGATAACAAATATTAGTCTTTTCTATAGTTTTGAGCGTCCTCTTTGGTGATAGAAAACCAAACTTTGTGTCCGTCAAATCGCTCGATAAGGCTTTTTGGTAAGTAAAATTTGTCTTTATCTACAACTCCTTTTTTCGTAACCACAATTTCAGGTTCGACTTCGTGCACTTCGCCCAAATCATAGTCGTTCGTACCTCGTGCTTCTTTTTTTAAGATATCATCCCAGTTAGTTATGTTGTTCATGATACATAACGCTCAACATTCGATATAAGCATTCAAGCGACGTATCAACGCGAGCCAATTAATTCAATCGGATCTTACTATCTTCACATTTTAAGATATTTAGATATGATAAAATTAGATGAAGAGAAATAATCCCAAAATAAGAAACTTCAGAATTTCACATCGATATATAAAGTTTGTAGTACTAAATTATTTGATGAAATCATATAGGAATTCAACTATCCGATTGACACTAATGATGTGTATGATCACGATAACTGGAATCTTTTCTAGCGCAGAATTTGTATCCGGTCAGCAAACATTAGACTTGAAGACTCCAGGTGGCAATGAGGCATTTGGTGGAGATAACAAAGGAAGTGTATCGATTGTTCCCAAAGAACATACTGTTAATATAGTTGCAGGGCAATAACATTTTCTTTTTTTTGTTTTATTCTGTATTGATTGAAAGTTAAAATGATCATCTGATTTGACTGTTCCTAGTTACTGCTTTTATATTTTGTTGATTATAATTCATCCGGAGTTGGGACTTGAGCTCTATCCTCTCTTATAACAAGAACGAAGTTAGAGAAAACGGTTCTCTTGAAGATTTGGATGAAGGTTATAATGTTTGGGTCGATGTCATAAATCCGGATCAATCAGAACTTGATAAATTGGCAAAAAAATTTCACTTAAATGAGGAAGCCATTCAAACTTGCATAAATAAATCAAAAAAGCCAGAAATTCGTCAACTAGAGAATCATACGTTTACTGTAATAGTAGACATGAAAAATAAAGATCCAGAGACTCTGCTTATAGAGGCGGTATACTTTTTTCTGGGTACAAATTGGTTAATAACAATTCATACGGCTGAGGTTGACATTAAGCTAATCGTTCAGAGACTCCTTAACATACAAAATGAAACAATAAAGCAAACACGTATAGACGCTTTATATTATAATATACTAGCAGGTCTTGTTACCAAATACGAACAACTGCTTACGGCCCTCGAACTATCTGTAAATGAGTATCAGAGAAGGTCATTCGTACGCCCACTCCCAGAAATATTTGAAAGCATAGATATTTTATCAAGGCAAGCCATAATGCTACGCAGACAATTTTGGCATGTAAGAAATATAATTAATTTTCTGCTGCATACAGAAAAGGACAAAGAAGATGTGAAATATGTAGAAATGGTGTATGACGATATGACGCAGTTGATTGATTTTGTGGAATCCTATGAGGGGACGATCAATTCAATTAGAGAGCTATACGTAGCCAAGGTATCACTCCAAATAAATGAAACTATGAGAATCCTCACTATATTTACAGCCATATTACTCCCACTTGCACTAATTGCAGGTATATACGGAATGAATGGAATAGATTTGGAAAATATTACACAAGTACCCTTGGGTTTCATAGTCGTATTGGTAACTATGGCAATAATAGTAATTGGATTTGTTTTGTTCTTTGTCAAGAAAGGATGGATAGTTCTTAAAGGAGACAAGTCCAAGCAAAAACCAGAGTCCTAATAAATTATTTAGCAACGCTTACGTATATGCAGTAGGTTATAATGTACTGCATATCGGATTTGGTTATTTAATGGCAAATTATTGGAAAACCCTAGGTTATGCAGAATTAAATTCAAAATGTGAATCATTGTTTCGATTCGAAACAATACCAAACACGATCGGTTTAAATCGTATATTGAACTAGATGTATCGACCGATGCCCTCTCAGTATCGAGAAAACACCCAAGCTCATACCTACAATGAACAAACGGACAAGACACTGAACGATATCGTATGCAACGCAAACCAGGAGCTGTGTATTTGCGGCGATTTTACTTTACCGGATTTCATATTGACTGAACGAATCAGGCAGGCACTTCAAGATGCTAAAGCCAATGGAACAAGAATTAGATTGATAACGGAGATTACAAGAGATAATTTGAGTTCGTGTAAACAGATAATGAAATTTGCAGAAGTTAGACACCTCGAAAGGCTAGTTGGAAATTTTGCAATAAACGATCTTGAATATTTTGGTCAAGCTCAAGGCAATGCTTTTGCATCAAATCTAATTTATCGCAACGATGGTGCAATGGTGGAGCAACAGAAATATATTTTTGAAAATCTATGGAACAATGCTGACACTCAACATGACAAAATGTCCAGTTTAGAGGTAGGTGTGGATCCGGAGGAGATCAAAGTGTTATCAGACCCGTACGAAATTCGCAAAACTTACTTGGATTTGATAAAATCTGCAGTTTCCGAAATATCACTAATAATAGCAACTCCAAATGCACTCCAAAGAAATTACAGGGGAGGGATAATATCCATGTTAATAGAAGCTTCAGAAAAAAGGAACGTTAATGTCAACTTAGTTATTCCTACTTATGAAATCGACACACAGAATGATTTCTTCCCCTTCGAGTCGCTCTCAAATATTTCAAATTTTAAAATAAAATCTATTGCTCCGCCGACTAGAAAAACTCACTTGATAAAAACTACTTTTTTGATCGTGGATAAAAAATCCATATTGATAATAGACGTAAAGGATGATACTCAAGAAAATTTTATAAAGGCTGTGGGATATGCTACTTATCATACGAGCAAGTCTCGCACAGAATCATACAATTTCATATTTGATACCATTTGGAGACAGGCTGATTTGCATGAATCATTAAGAGAAGCAAACAGGAATCTTTTGTACTCATATCAAAAGCTAGAAGAACATGATGCGATGGAGAAGGAATTTATCAATATTGCGGCTCACGAGTTAAGGACGCCGTCCCAATCCATTATTGGTTATTCAGAGATGCTTAAAAATCTCCCAGAAAGGAACAAACAATATGAGGCAGCTATTCTCCGAAATGCTGAAAGACTATTTTCTTTGGTAACAAACATGTTGAATATTGCTAGAATAGAATCTCAAACTATGAAACTAAATAAGACAGTTTTTGATTTAAATGTAAAAATTCAAAATGTTATTAAAGACATCAGTCAACAAACACAATTAAGTAACATTGACAAAGTTAAAATTGAATTTATTCCGATTAAAACAGTTGATATCATAGCTGATAAAGAAAAAATATTTGAAGTGTTCGCAAACTTGGTAAATAATGCAATAAAATTTACAAAACAGGGCACAATTACTATAAATCTAAGGAGGGAAGACAAAACAAATCAAGCTATTGTTACTGTTAAAGATAGTGGTCCTGGCATAGATCCAGAAATAATTCCCCACTTATTTTCAAAATTTAAGACTAAATCGGAGAAAGGTCTTGGACTTGGATTGTATATTTCAAAAAATATTGTTGAAGCTCATGGGGGAATGATCGAAGCGTATAATAACCCGAATTCAAAAGGCGCCACTTTTATAGTTACGTTACCCCTAAAAGCATAATTTATTGAAATACTTCAATTTTTATAATCAAATAACTTTTTAAAAGCTTACTATTTCATTCTTTTGTGTATCCTCATCAGAAGAATAAAAATAATAACGATAATCTAATTTTCAATTTCCATTGCAAGCGTTAAATAAAATGTCGTAGAAAGAATTACATGGAAAGTTTAAAACAAGAAACCTCGAAGGTAACAAACGAAGATAAAAATGAAGAACACAATGTTTCAAATTGGTCCGATGTTGTCAGAGACATTGTAGACAAACTAACTGGAAAGGATATGGAGGTTACATATGATTTTGATAATTTAGAAATCGATATACCGAAAGCAACTGGACCTGAGGGAAAGGAATTAGGCAGCGCAAAATGGAAAATTAATGGCAAGTTCGTAATTTCTACTCAGCTTCATGACAAACCTGAAACAAATGAATAATTTCCTTGACAACATCTCGTAGTAACATGAGGAGGACGATTTATCAAGGTATGACAAATCTTTACTTCTGATGGATTCAGATCTTGGCAATACCCTATGCGGGGGGTATAAAGCAAAAGTGGTGCAGGTATCAAGAACCTATTAAGGTTTAGATGTTTAATTTTTTAAAATTGGCTGGTGCCTAATGTCACAATAATATGGTCCCAGCCAATCGGAAGTGTTCATCTACTATCAGATGAATAGATGACAACAAATACACAAATAATTTCTATTTAAGCCTTGATTTATTGTGTCAATTTTGGAAGAGATATTATACCCTTTTCTTGAAATTGCCTGTATATTATGGCACATTACATCAGCATACTGGAAATTTTTATCCATTTAGAATCAAATAAACTTTATAGGAAACCTTTTTTTTAATTAATAATCTTCATGTATTACTTGTCAGAGGGCTATTAAAATGTCTGACAGATTTGTTAGTATCGTGGATGATGAGATTGATATTACAGAAACGTTTCAGGCTGCTATTTGTGGCTCAATTGAGGGCATTTCCGTATTTACTTTTAATGATCCGGTCCTTGCTTTGGAACACTTTACAACAAATATGAAAAACTATGCGCTTATTATTTCAGATTTAAGGATGCCTGGTCTTAACGGTTTAGAGCTTTTAAAAAGGATAAAAGGAGCGAATCCTAACGTAAGAACGATACTTATGAGTGCATATAATTTTGAATTAGATAATTTATATCAGACTTATTTGAATGAAGGAATTATAGACTCAGCTATTGAAAAACCTGTGACTATACCTGCTCTATGTCAGAGAGTAAGAGACGAATTTCAGGTTTATCAATTAAAATCACATCTAAAATGAAATATTTGTATATGATGCATTTCTATAAAATAGAACCGATATCTGAAATGATTCTTTAAAAGCACTACTTCAATATTTTATCACCATAGCAATCACTATTCATCACTCACATAATTCTTGTTCATTCTTTGGGATTTATTTACAAGATGAAAAATTGTACTTTCAATTATATCCAGTTTGACAGGTTTCACTAGAACTTCAATATTCTTGTTGTAAAAAACTGGGTTTTTCGAAATCTCTTTGTGTAAATGTTCATAAGCGGTTATGAATAGTATGGGCGCTGATGGAAACCTGGTTAATATTTCAATAGCTATATCGATTCCATTTTTGTTCCCTGGCAATCTAAAATCTATCATGTATATATCAGATCTTAGACTATCTATTTCCTTTATCACTTCATCACCGGTTTTGTATGTAGTTGTTATCTCATGTCCCTTTCCCACTAGGAAGTCTTTGTAAAGTATTAAAATGTCTTCTTCATCTTCAAGAATCATTATCTTTAGTTTTTTGTTATTTGGTTGAGACATAGATTATCAAATTGCAGAACTAGCATTATAGATAAGATATAACTACCATCTTAACAAATAATCGATAGATTCCGACAACTGCTAACCTTAGAACTACATAACTTAAAAGGTTATCAATGTTTGAACTCATAATTATTGTTCGATAAAAAGTCATCAATAAGAAAGGTAAACTTTATCGACTCCCTCTAAATCACCTTGATTGTTTCTTTTGACCGTCTAATAGAATTGTAATTTTTACAGTTAGTAACGAATCTATCTCGTAGCTTATTTGCAGCTGTATAGATAATATAGGTCGAAGTCCTAGTATTATTTATATGAGTATTGGAGACTGAGATAGACCAATGATAAAAGACCTGGTAAATCCAACTAATTTTAATCTCTTGGTTGGAAAACTCGGAGACGTTCTTATAAGAGCGCTGGATCTTCCTTTAGGATATGCAATAAACTGGGGAAGAATCTGGTCACTTTGGCCAGTACATTTGGAGACTGCTTGCTGCAGTGTAGAATTTGGAGCAGCTTCTGGTCCCAGATATGATGTTGAAAGATTTGGAATAATTGAGGCTTTTGGTTCATTAAGACAATGTGATCTGATTGTTGTTCAGGGTACGGTTACAAGAAAAATGGCTCCCAGATTAAGAATGGTTTATGATCAGATGCCGGATCCAAAATATGTCATTGCCATGGGCGCCTGTGCAATTACAGGAGGACTGTACATTGACTCTTATAACGTGCTTCCAGGTGTTGACGGCATTGTTCCTGTAGATGTATATGTACCTGGCTGTCCACCGAGACCTGAAACCCTAATTCAAGGATGTATGTTGCTACAAGAAAAAATAAAAAGGTCGAAGATTAGATAATACTATCATAAATTTAAGATCACTTTAATGCTTGTTATGATGATTTGTTTTCCGTCGAATTAATTGGACAATTCTATGTGCTCGGTACTGGATCTACATAATAATTAAAGAAGTAATTGAATTCTGTACTAAATTAAAAAATGAAATTGAAAAAAAGCTTCTAAAATTTACGCTATCAAGGATAGGGTTTTATTCTAATTCAGTTTAGTTGGTTTTTTCTGAATGGTTTTTTTCCTTCATTTGTAAGCTAAAAATAGAGTGATATCCAAGAACTTTCATGGACAAGAAATTCCACCAACTAGCTTCAGATATGACAATTTGTAGAATTATAAATGGTATGTGGCAGGTTGCGGGTGGACATGGAGACATCAATCGCCAAATGGCAATACAAGATATGTTAAGATACCATGAGCAAGGTTTCACGACATGGGACCTAGCCGATATTTATGGTCCAGCCGAGAATTTTATTGGCGAGTTCAGACGACATTTGCTGAAGTTAAAAGGAAAAGATGAACTTGATAAAGTCAAGGCCCTCACAAAATGGGTACCGCGACCCAGTACTATAACACGTTCAATGACTAAAACCAGCATAGAATCATCAATTCGCAGAATGGACGTAAACTACCTAGATTTACTTCAATTACATTGGTGGGATTATAACAATCCTTATTATATGGATGCTCTAAAGTATTTATCTGAACTGAAGGACTCAGGGCGCATCAAACATTTGGGTCTAACAAATTTTGATACTGAACACCTCCAAATAATTTTAGACTCTGGTGTGCAGATTGCATCAAACCAAATTCAATATTCAATAATAGATAGAAGACCCGAAGTTCAGATGATACCATTGTGTAGTAAACATAATATTAATTTACTCACTTATGGAACCATTTGTGGAGGTCTCTTGTCTGAAAGATACCTGGGAAAGGCAGAGCCATCTGGTATCGAATTGGACACATTAAGCTTACAAAAATACAAGAAGATGATAGATGTCTGGGGCGGTTGGGATTTGTTCCAGCAACTTTTATTGGTATTGGATATGATAGCAAAAAAACATAGTGTAAGCATACCAAATGTAGCCACAAACTATATTCTTAGCAAACCAACAGTAGCAGGAGTGATTATTGGTGTTAGGCTCGGAATAGTTAATCACATAAATGATAATGTTAACGTTTTCAATTTTGACTTGGATGATACTGATCG
>Ga0075429_100003047_pt1 | contig 14208 bp, 13 predicted proteins | sample RhiMetdeltSRZDD3_FD_75295 | JGI IMG/M metagenome (GOLD analysis project Ga0075429, IMG submission 75295) | Populus rhizosphere microbial communities from Tennessee, USA - Rhizosphere MetaG P. deltoides SRZDD3 | ecosystem: Host-associated > Plants > Roots > Rhizosphere > Soil | place: USA... | reverse complement strand
CCGTCGGACAGCTCGTAGTACTTGGCGCTCTCCGTCCGCTTGCCGGTCAGCTCCTTGACCCGCTTGGCTTCCGGCCACGCCTTGCCCTTCGCGTTCGGGTCGTCGCGCGGGATGCCGTCCACCCCGAGGTTGACCGACTTGGGTGGCTCCTCGGCCAGGTCTGCCGTGCTGCCGGTGAACCAGCCGCGGATGGTGTCCCAGATGCCGGGGTCTTCGCTGATCCCGGAAGAGTGTGAAGACGCGGCCGGTGCGGCGAACGCCGGCACCCCCGTGCCCATGATCATGACAGCTGTCATCAGGCCGGCGAACAGCCAGCCACCCCGTCGTCGCAAGGCCGAATCCTCCCCCTAGGACCAGGTGCTCAACACCCGAATCGGCCCACCGCCCACGGAACGCACAACATAGTGAACGGCCCCCGTGCCGGTGGAGTCTTCTGTTGTCGCGCGGATGCCCCAGCGATCCATGTTGATCACTGTGCAACTTGCGCAGCCGAAGACTTCCTCACCCCGCGAAGCCGTGTCAAGACCGCCCGAACCGGCCGCCGGCGCCGCTCGGTGATCACCGCCGACGGCATCGAGCTGCCCAAACATGCACGGGCGTCGCTGTGTCCACAGTCGACCCGACACCCGGGGCCCGTTATCAAGCTGTGACCGATGTCACGGCTACCGCGACACTGTGACAGCGACTATCTGTCACGGCCCCTGTCACGGGCCCGTACCTGATGTCCGGTCTGGACATCAGCCATACCTTCGTGCAGCTCGCCAACGACCGGGCCCGCGAACTCGGGCTGGCGGTGGACTTCCGGCAGGAAGACGTCGCCGATATGCCGTTCGACGCGGGGTCCTTCGACCTGATCGTGTGCCAGGCCGCGTTCAAGAACTTCGCCCGGCCGGTCCGCGCTCGACAAGATGTACCGCGTCCTGCGCTACGGCGGTACCGCGGTGATCCAGGACATGAGCCGCGAGGCCACCCGCGACGACATCGACCGGGAGGTTCACCGTATGCGCCTCGGCGTGCTCGTACTCGTGGAGGACGCCGCCGAGCCGATCACGGCGGTGCACCCGAAGACGTGTGATCTTGGCCGGATCGGTGATCGGCTCGGGCAGTGGGCGCAGCGGCCGGGCGTTGGTCAGCCCTCGATGGGGTCGATGGCCATTGTGGAACTGTTCGTACTCGCGCAGCGCTCGTAGGAGATGCGCCTGGTTGTAGATGAGCATGCGGTCGAGCAGCTCGTGGCGACAGGCCTGGATCCAACGCTCGATCAGGGAGTTCATTCTCGGCATGCGGACGCCACTGAGCACGACCGTGATACCAACGTCGGCGAGGATCGCGTCGAACGGGCCCGGGTACCTGCCTTCCGATCCCGGATCAGATACTTCACCCGGCAGCCCGCGTCCTCGACGTCCATCACTAGGTTCCGTACCGTTTGGGTGACCCAGGCGGCGGTCGGGTGCGTGGTGGCGCCGAGGATGCGCACCCGACGGGTGGCGTGCTCGATGACGGCCAGCACGTACAACCGGGCCCCGATCAAGGTCACCGTTTCGAAGAAATCGGCCGCGAGGATGGCCTCGGCCCGACCACGCAGGAACGTCGTCCAACCGTCGGTTGTGCGATCGGGCGTCGGGTCAATCCCAGCCTCCTTGAGCATCTCCCACACCGTGGATGCGGCGACCCTGACGCCGAGAGTGAGCAGCTCACCGTGGATGCGCGATACCCCCACGAGCTGTTCTCGCGGGCCAGCCGCAGCACCAGGGCCCGAATCGAGCGGACGGTGGACGGCCGCCCGGGGTGCTTGCGCCGGGAGATCGCCGCGTGTCGGCGGGCGATCAGGTCGCGGTGCCAGCGCAACACGGTTTCGGGGCGCACGAGCAGCCGGATGCGGCGCAGTACCTCGCGGGGAAGACGGTGCAGCAGCGCGGCGAGCAATGCCCGGTCGGCCGGCGTGAACCGCGGCCGCTGGCCGTGCAGCTGCCGTTCGAGTACGGCGAGTTGATGCCTGAGGGCCAAGATTTCGGCGTCTTTGGCCCGGTCGCTCAGCGGCAGCAGCCGCAGCATCGCCAGGCGTTGGTGACGCCGAGATACGCCAGTCGAAGCAGCACGGCGCGATCCTCGCCTAGTGACCACAGACGATCTGTCGCGGCCAGACGAGGTCAACCGCGACGGGATCCTGTCACGTGGCCGAAAGCGGGCGTGACCAGGGCGGATGAGGTTTCCGGCACTCGCAGCGCCACCAGCGGCCTTGTCCAGTGTCGGGCGATCAGCTGCCGGTGCCAGCGGAGCAGAGTCGCCGGGGTGACGAACCGCCCAGCGAGGGCGGGGCAGCAGCCGCGACAAGGCGGCCAACACCACCCGGTCGGCCGGCTCGAGATCGGGGCGGGGTACTTGCCGGCGTAGCACCGCCACCTGATGGCGGGGGACGAGGAGTTCGACATCTTTGGCTCCGTCGTCGCGAGCGAGCTGAGTCAACATCTGCAGCACCTGGCGCAGCAGCAGGTATACCAACGAACTGGTCATGGCCATGAGCCTGGTGGCCACGCCGGTGTCTAGGCTCGCACAGAACCGCACTTCAGACCGCCGAACGGAGTATTCGAGCCCCACAGGCGAGTCCAGCCGCTTGGCACACCTCCAAGCCAAGAGCCTGAGCCACGTCGAGCATGTCTGGGCCGGCGTCGACAAACCCCGGCGGCGTCCGAACAAATGCCCATCCAGTCCCGGCACCCCATTGCTGGTTCAGACAGGCTACACTACGGCGCCATGGTCAGACCGGGCGATTTCGCGCAGTTCCCCTTGATAAGGCTAGTGGAACATCCCGGCGAGTGGAGCATCATTTTCGACCTCAGCGGGGCCCGTCGGCTGGGCATCGACACGTTTGCGCTGAGGAGTCTGGAGGGCAACGGTTACGATTGGTCTGCGGCCGCGCAAGCTCGTATGACAGACGACCTACCCCAAGCGCTAATGGAGTTAGACTTTGACGCGGAGGCCGGTATGGTGAGTATAGTTTCCTCCGATCTCCACGCTCTGTTCGCGGCGGCAACCGCCCTTCACTTGCTTCAGCACGACACCGTTGCCTTGTCTGAGGCGCTCGACAGGGCCGCGGAGCTCGACTTGCTGGAGTAAGTCGTCCTCATCGACAGTGTCGAGTAGTGCATGTTCAGCAAAGTGGCTCACAGAGGCGAGGCCAGCGGGTCTAAGCGATGCATCGAGTGCAGGAATCGTCGCGTACGAAGATGCTGCGGGTAAGTGTATCGACAGAACGCAGCGCGGTCGGTGTCGCTGCCCGTCTAAGGAGTGGCACGCGATGGTCCTCGGCCCATGGCGAGCTAAGTGCGTGTGTGCGCTCTTCGAACGCGTAGCGCGGGCTAGGCTTCATAGAGCAAAGAAGGCAATTGGTCGTGTGACACTGCGCCGCTACCGTTGACGGCCAGATTCCCGAGGACGATGCCTCCTTTCCGCGGCGCTGTCGAAGGTCGCAGATCCCAAACGGAATAATCATGGTCGGGCATATGCTAGTCGGCGCGCGGGATTCCTAGCGCATCGCTTATTTCCGTGTCGATGAGGTTGAGACTGGCCAAGGCAAATACTCCACATGGATCTACTCGTCCTGGCAACGGCTGTCCGTGTTCGTCGACATACTTTGAGCGCATTACATCCCAGAAGCAATGCTGCTCGATTAGGTCTGTTTCTTTCAACGCGTGGTTGGCGACGGTCTCGAAGTATCCTTTGTTCCATAGAGCACGATGCGTGAAGACCGGTGGGATGAGCAGGCGCGCCGGCGAGAGTGCCGTCGGATCCGCCGCCACTTCTTCAGCGCGGTCTTCGTATATGTAGACGAGAATGGATCCTGGCGTCGGTCCGTCCGAGTCGGCGAGAATCACACGCCCGAACAAATATGACTTGTCGGGGAGTTGCATTTTGAAGACATCGCCGACCTTCGGGGTATGCCGGGACCGTCGGCCCGACTGGAGGTTCGTATTAGACATTACGCTTTCCCTCAGTATCCGTTTCTCTTAAGCCATGCCTCGCCCCATCGTACCGCGTCCCTGTGATAGGCGCCTCTCCTCGGCGATATACCGTTCATCACGTTTTCGTAAACGCCGCGGTTGCGTTCGATGAGCGCCTGTTCGACTGCTCGTGCTTCACCGCGGGTCATCCCCTTCCCGATGACTCGCAGACCGTCGAAGCCTCGGTCGTTGAGCGCATGCTCGTATTCGCGTCGCCCTACGTTGTTGGTAATTCCTACGTAGACTGGCTGTCCTCCGCGTATAGCGAGATAAACGTAGTAGTCGGTCTTTGCGTTTGCTCCGACGCGTAGGCCCGCTGGAAGCAGCAGTTTTTCGACAAGCTTGCCGCCACCTCCTTCTTGCAAGATCGCTCTGGTGCCCGTGTCACTGCACCAGTCTGGGTGGGCGCCGCAGATGTAGTTGTGCGCGTGCGCTTCCCAGTCGGGTTCGGCGCGGCCTTGGCACAGAAATGTGTACCATGGACAAAGGTCGTCTTCTGCCTCTTGCAGCGCGGCTTCTAGTTCTTCGGCGGATGGAGCAATGACCAGGTCGTTGGATAGCGCTACTCCGCGTGCCAGAATTTCTTTGGGATCTGGGCCTTGGGGTTGAGGGCATTCGCCCATCACCTTGCATTCTACCTTGCCTTGCTGCTCTGCCGTCTTTTTCTGTTCGCGTCGATCTTTCTGGAACTGTTGGTCGTCGGTGCTTCCGCATTCTTCGAGGCACACATTGGGCGTGAGGCCAGTGGGGTCACTGGTGGTTGTCGGGTTATTTGTCGCGTAGGTGTACCCGTTCATCTGTTGTGGATCGTTATTGTCGATGACCGGGTCGAGGCTGATGAATCGGCCGGTGGTGGGATCGTATTCACGGGCGCCGAGGTGGGTCATGCCGGTTGGATCGGTGGGGCCGCCCACGAAGCCTCTATCGCCGGGCCAGTCGCTGGGTGCGGTGCCGCGGGGTGCGCCGAAGGGAAGCGTGCGGCGTTGTTGGACGGTGAGGGTGCCGGGGTTGATGGCGTGCGTGCCGGTGCCGTGCTGATCCGCGGTGAGCCAGGTCAGTCCCCCAGCCGTGGTGCGTACGGCAATGATCTGCCCGGCGTGCGTGTAGTAGCGGGTGGAGGTGGTCTGGCCGGTGGCGTGGCGCAGCTCGGTGCCGCCGGGCAGGTAGAGCGTTTCCCGCACGATGCGCACCGCACCATCACGGAACTCTCGGTCGAACCTACGTCGCGCCCTGATCGCCGTGACCGGCAAGGGCCGCAAGACCCGCCACGTCCCCCTCACCGCCAACACGACGGCGCTCCTGGACGCCTACCTCGCCGAACACCGCCTCGACAGGCCCGGCCACGACGACCACCCGGTGTTCTTCAACCAGCACGGCAGCAAACTCAGCCGCGGTGGGATCGCCTGGATCACTCGCAAGTATCAGACCACGACAGCCGAGCCGACACTCGCCAACGCCGATATCACGCCGCACACCCTGCGCCACAGCAAGGCCATGCACCTCTACGAGGCCGGCATCCCGCTGGCCTACATCCGCGACATCCTCGGGCACGTCGACCTGTCCACCACCGAAATCTACGCACGCGCCTCGATCGAAGCCAAACGCCGAGCCCTCGAAGCCGCCTACACCGACATCGTCACCGACGACCTACCCGAGTGGAACCAAGACCCCGGACTGCTCAACTGGCTCGCCAAACTGTGAGCCACCACGACCGAGAAGGTTATGCGCAGCGCTCGGCCCTCAGCTACGCCCTCACCAGCCCCGACAGGCCGACGCTGCGCATAACCCAGCACTGTTCATTAGGGTCGTTATGTTCAGCTGAACATAAACCGCCCTGCGGGCTGCCGCGATCCCGGGCGACCAGCGCGCCGTCCTGCTTCTGCAACGGCGCTTGCAGCCACCGCCGCACGTAGCGCAGAACCCAGCGCTGGTCGGGGTCGAGGTGGTGCGCCACCGGCTTGACCACCAGATCGTGGTCAAGGTTGTCGAAGAACCCCTTGATGTCAAGATCGATCACCCAGTCGGTTCCCCAGCAGCGCTCCCGGCACGCCGCCACCGCGTCCAACGCCGACCGGCCCGGCCGGTACCCGTATGAGTCAGGGTGGGCGGGATACCGAGCTGCCGGCCGGGCAGGATCCGCGATACGGCCACAGCGGCTGGGGCGGGCCGACGGAAGGCGAGCGGAAGCGAACCGCTGTTGACGTGTTTCCGCAGGTCGTGTGTCACGAACACCGAAGGGAGCCCGACAGTGGTGGCTGCCGGACTAGCACTAGCGGCGCGTGTCAGCGGCCGCACCCGTCCTCGCCGATGCCCTGCTCGGCGAGGTAGCGCAGCATCTTGGCCAGCGGTACGGGACCGACCCAGCCGAGGACACTGGTTCGTCCAGAATCTGCGCCGCGGCCACTACCAGCTCACCGCCAGCCTGCCCGCGAAGCTTCGCCTGGCCGACGCCTTCGACGAACTCAGCCAAGCCATCTGAAAGCCGGCCGAACGTCGGTGCCGCGGCACGTCTCCCATCCAAGAACGCAACACCGCCTCGAGCGTAATGACCGTGTGCCAGGCGCTGATGCCGTCCCGGGAGAACCGGATCTCGACGGGAATCAGAGCTGGCGAGTAGTGCTCGGTGAACCCAGGTAGCCGCGGAGCACCACCTGGCCGGGTCGAAGATCACGGGTTGATGGCTGCGGCCGGTCGGTCGTCCACATGAGACGAAGCTCCCTGTGGATGGCTAGTCGACCAAGACACGCCATCCACTTCGGGAGCTTCGAGACCTATCCGGGCACGATTTCGCTGTCGACCGCGCACCTGGCTACCTGGCCACCTACTGCGCGCTCACCGCGTCGCGATCGACTCCCGCTGGCGCAAACTGCCGCCCCCATCGAACACAGACGCGCCCGAGGCCAACCCTGCCGACTCGGCCGCGGTGCTTAGCAAGTAGCCAGTGGGCTGCTCGCGCCGGTGTTCCAGTGCAACGGACCGCTCCTGTTCGGCGAACCCATTCACCCCAAGGACGTTCCGGTCAGCGGCGACCGGCCTTAGCGTGGTACTCGTCGACGATGACTTGTGGGATGCGGCCGCGGTCGGCGATGTCCTTCTTCGCCTTCCTCGCCCATTCCCGGATCGCCTTGTTCTGCTCCCGGTCGCTGGCCGATCCCCGCCCCTGGGCGATCCGACCACCGGGCACCACTCCGCCGCGGCCCACCCGGCGGCCGGCGGCGACAAACCCGGCCAGCGAATCCCGCAGCTTCTTGGCGTTCTTGCTGTTCAGGTCGATCTCATAGGAACGGCCGTCCAGCGCGAACCGCACCGTCTCCGCCGCGTCGCCTCCATCCAAGTCGTCTTCCAGGACTACCAATTCTCGGCGTGCCATGACATTTCCCTCCGGCAACTGATCAACGACGACTACGATAGCCCGAACGAGGCACAAATTGTCAAAACAAGTGCCAATCCGACCCGGGATCAGCGCCTATACCGCGACAGAGCGCGCCAGGTCGCCGTACGGCCCGCGAAGACTTCGCGCCGCTGGCGGCGTCGCCTGGCAGTCACGAGGATCCCGCCGGCCCGGGCGCGCACGCAGTCCAAGTCGGGCCAGTCCGCCGCAGTGCTGGCCCGAGTTTGTGCCGGTGCAAAGATCCGGCGCACCGATGTCGCCGACACCCGGACCCCGAGCTTGCGGCACGCCCCACGATCGTCAGGTAAACCCCCATCGCGGGTTCTCCCGCGCCATCCGCCACCATCAGGTCACGCCGGGCCACCAACTCGCGATGCCAGCGCAACAGCGCCGCGGGCGTAACCATAAAGATCGACCACCGCTCCCGCGGCAACCACCTCGCCAACACCGCCAACACCATCCGGTCGCTGCGCGCGTAACGCGACCGCACGACCTGCCACCGCAGCACCGTCAGCTGGCGGCGCAGCACGGCAATCTCCACGTCCTTTCCAGCTCACAGCGCTGACGCTGAAAGTGGCACCCCTCAGGGCCACCACGACACCAGCCTGCCGACACGCATCCCCGCAGGCCAGAACCATCACCCTGAAGTGGCACCCCTCAGGCCCTCGAAGGCGACGTCGAAGGCGCTCACCGGGGGCCGGACAACATCTACTGCAGGGCGGTCGGTGTTGGCCTACGGGTTCGGTGACCACCAGGTATCCAACGTGGACAGTGAGCGAGTGATGGCGTACAGGGTGGCGCCGTTGTCGATGCGGGCCAGCAGGTCGGCGTCGGAGGCGATGCGGTGGGCGAGGGCGTCGAGGTTCATGTCGCGGTCGAGGTGTAGCGCGCGACGCCAGTCGTCGACGGAGCCGGATCGGGTCGCCGCCACAGCCAGGATCTCCGATCTGACGTCCGCGGCTCGCGACGCGAGGTCAGTGCTGATTGTGGCCGCTTCCGCCACCTTGCGTACCGCGCGGCGGCGCCAGCCCCCGTCGCGGATCGTCGCGGCGTGGTCGAGGAGCCGGTCCACCGTCGGGCTGTCGATATTGTGTTCGGCGGCTTCGGCCAGTGCGGACAGGATGCCCGGCAACGCGTTGGCGTCGTGGAAGCCGTCCCCGGCGAGGATCGCCAGGACGTCGGCTATCAGCGCGGTGGATCGCGACCGGTCGCCCAGCCGGGCGAGTGCCAGCGCCGCTTGGGCCAGCAGCCGCGCCCGGCGAACGGGCCGCTTGTCCGGGACGGCGGCGACAAGATCGTTGACCAGTCGGGTCGCCCGATCCCGTTCACCGTGGTCTAGAGCGCGTCGAGCCATGGACTCGAGCGCCTCGGACCGCACGCCGTCGTCCGTGATCCCGGCCAGCACCGCGTCGGCGTCCTCGGTCAGGCCGGCGGCGTCGAGCGCGACAGCGGCCCGGCCGAATGTCTCGCCGTCGGTGTCCTGCTCGGTTTGTTGGAGCCAGTCGGCCAAGGCGACGACGTTCCGTGCGTTCAGCACGGCCATCTCGATCTCACCCGCTTGGACCAACGTCGGCACGAGGTCCGCGATCATCGCGCCGGCGCTGCGTGGACTCCTTTGCATGAGCGCGTCGATGAAGCGGCCCGCCTCATCGACGCGGCCGGCGATGGTCAGCGCCGCGGCGGCGGGTCCGGCCAGGACGGCGAACGCTTCGGCCGGCGGCCAACCGATGGCGGCGATGTCCACGAGCCGCGTGATCGCGGCGTCGAGCAGTTCGACGTGTCCGGTGCGGGCTAGGTGCGGCAGGATCGGGCCGTTGGCGTCGACCACCAACGCCCACTCCATGCCCTCTGCCACCGCGTCCGTCAGGTCTTGGCCCGACAGCTCGACGAAGTAACGCTGACGGTTGTGGGCGTCGTTCTTATCGCCGGACGTCGCGAGGGTCTCACCCTTCGCGATTGCCTCCTGACAGAGCAGCGCCGCCTCGGCACGATGAGCGCCGGCGCTCAAGGCCTCGGCGCCGCTAACCTCGGAGTTCATAGCCTCGAGGCTCAGAGAGTCGGCGTTCAGAGCCTCGGAGTTCAGGGCGTCGGCAACGCCGACCCGCCAGGCGATCGCGGGGTACACGTCGGACGGGCGCTGCACCTCGGCGATCAGCGCGGCCAGCAGATCGCGCGCGGCGACCACGCGGCCGGCCTCGGCCAGGCTGAAGGCCACCTCGACATCGATCGCCCATGGCTCGACGAAATGGCGGTGCAGGCGACGGCCGGCCGCCCGCACCTCGGCGACGCGGTGGTCGGTGTCCACGCACGCCCGGGCGACCCCGACAAGGGCGTATTGAGCGCCTGTGTTGTCGGCGACGGTCAGCGCCGCGTCGAGGGTCGCGTCGACACCCGCTGTGTCGCCGATGCTCGCGAAGGCCTCGGCGAACCGGGCGATGACCTCGGTCGTTGCTCCGTAACCATCGTCAGGCAGCCCGTTCGCGGCCTGGAACGCCCGCCACAGCAGCGCGCGGGCGCCGATCGCGGCGAGCAGCGGAGCGGACCTAACGAGCAGACCCTGGGGCGAAACCTCATCGAGGACGGCGTCCAAGGCCGCCTGCCCGTAGTGAGCCGCGGTCGCGTTGTCGGCGGTCGAGGCCAGCAGAGCGAACCAGCCGTCGATCCGGGCTCGCCGGGTCGGTAGGCCCGACACCACGTCGGTCAGCGCCGCCGCGCCACTCCGGTTCAACGCCTCGATCGCGTCGCGCGCCGCCGCGGTACCGCTGATCTCCAAGGCCCGTGAGGCCAGCGCGGCGCCCTCCGTGCGCCGGCCCTGCCGGACCATCTCCTCGGCCGCCGCGGCCAGGCATTCGGCCCGGGCGTCGGGAGCCGGCGCGCGCTCCGCGAGCTCGACGGCCGCCGCGTCGCGGCCGACCAGGACGAGCGCCCGGCAGGTCGACGCGATCGCCCCGGAGTCGACCAGCGGCAGTCTCCCGGCCCATTCGACGCAGGCCTCCGCGCTCCCGGTAGTGGCGTAGGCGTGGACCAGGACCGCTGTCACGGTGGCGACATCGGCCGGCTCGCTCAGCCGCTCGACTAGGGCGGCGGTGCGCCCGATTCCGACAGCGTCCCGAGCCCGGCCGAACCCGACGGCGATCCGGGCCAGCTGCGGCACCTCCACCGTCGGCAATTGCTCCAGTAGGGTCAGGGCCGAGTTGAGCGCCAGCCGTCCCGAGTCGTTGTCGCCGGCCCTGATTAGCTCCGCGCCGGCCGCCAGATAGGCGTTCGCCCGACCGGTACCGTCCGGGACCAGCTCGGCCAGCCCGAGCGCCTGGACCGCGGCGCCGGTACGCGCGACGGCGGCCACGAAGTCGAGCGGGACGGCTTGAGCGGCGGCGGCCAGGGTCGCGCCGAGCCATCGGGCGCGCAGCTCGCCGACGAGCGCGGTCGGGTCGGTGTTTCGCGCGGCGACGTCGTCTGCGAGCCGCACGTCGGCGGCGAACGACGCGTGTGAGCCGTACCGGCGCAGCTTCTCGTCCATCAACGGGCGGCACAACAGGCCGTCGAGCTCGGCCGGATGCCGCTCGAGGTGCTGCGCCAGGTACGTCAGGCCGTATTCGTCGACGCCGGGCCAGTCGACGTCGCTCCAGAGCCGGCGGCCGGCGCGGTAGAACCGAGCGATGCGCCGGTGCGCACCGGCGACGTCGACGCGCGTGGCCAGGTACTCCCGGAAGGTCTCGTGGTAGAGATCGACGAGGCCGTCTCGCTGTCGGAGAAACTGTCGCAGCCGGGTCAGCGGCGACCCAAGCGACCCTCGGCCCAGAAACCGCTCGAGCTGGGCCACCGTAAGCGGAGCGTACGCGGCGGTCAGGAGCCCCAGAACGGGTTCGTAGAGGCCCTCCCAGGCCGGTAGCAGCGCCGGGACAGCGACGAGGTCGGTCGACGGAAGCTCGACGGACTCGCCCCGCACGCTGGCGATGACCAGCTCGAGGAAGAACCGGTACAGGTCGGTGAGGTCCGTAGGAAGCCGGTCCAGGTCGACGTCGTCGGTATCGCCGATCGCCCGGTACAGGGCGCTCAGGTATTGGAAGTTGCCGGCCGCCTTCACCAGCGACCGGCTCACGAGCTCCTCGACGCTCATCCCGCGGTTCGCCAGCGCCCGCTGGACGCCTGGTTCCCGCGCGTAGCGCCGGGCGAAGTCCCCGGCGTCGGCCTCGACCGCTGTGGCGTCGGACTCGATGGCGCTCTCCCGCAGCCACTCGCGCTGCCGCTCGCGGAACAGGGCGAGCAGACCGTCGTCTGGCCGCGACGAGAGGACGAGGCGGACGTTCGGCGGCAGCTCCGGCAGATTGGTGAGCCAGTCGAGCACGGTCTCGCCGCCGGTCCGGTAGCGCAGCTCGTCGAGACCGTCGATGAGGACGACGATCCGGGCCTGGGGTTGCCGCGTCAGCAAGACTGCCGCGGGATCAAGCAGCGCGAGGTACTGCAGGTTCTCCGGCGCCAGAAGACGCTCCTCGAGCACGGCGTGGCGGATCCGGACTCCGACGGTCTCACCCGCCGACGCGGTGAGCTCTTGGTCGACGCGCAGCGAAGTCTGATAGAACGGCGACACGAGGAGGTCCCCGAGCTCGATCCCGACCAGCTGGCCGGATTTCTCGAGCCGTTCGACGCGCTGCCGGACGACGATCTCCAGACGGTCCGGCCGAAACAGCTCCGGTCGGGATGAGGCCAACTGATGGCCGAGCGCGAGCAGCAGTGATCGCGCGTCACCGGTGGCGAAGGGAACGCGACTGTCCCGGCGCACGAAGTAGCGCAGCGAGAGCGGTTGCCGGTTGGCCAGCCACGCCATCCCGGCGGTCTTTCCGGCGCCCGGCGCCCCAGTCAGCAGCAGAAACCGGCAGCCCGCATCGGCGAGCGCCTCGTCGAGCCGGTCGGCGAACCAGCGGCGTTCAACGAAATGCCGGTCATCATGGACATATCGCGCGACGAGAGCCGCCGAGAAGAGGTCCGTCACCTCAGCCGGTCGGCCTTGAAACCGGTCACGGTGCTCTCAGCCGCGACTTGACCAACCCGCTGATCGACGGTGACGTCGGCGCCGCCGTCGACCTCACCCACGTCGACACCCGTGACGGCACCCTCGACCAGCTCGACGACCTGCGTGACGTCGATCCGGCTGCCGGTGGGCGCGCGGTCCTCGCCCCGGAACGTCAGCCGCTGACCGTAGGCCGCCTCCAGGAGTTGCCGGAGCCGTTGAACGTCGCGACCGAGCTCGGCATCGGTCACGTCGATGCCGGCGATGCCATGCGCGTAGGGCGATAGAGCGCCCACCAGCCGGACGAGTTCCCGCTGCTCGCGCTCGACGACGCCAGGGTCCACGGCGGTCGTGGTCGGTGCCGCATCCAGGACGTCGTTGGCCACGATCGGCACGTCGACCGGCTCCGCGTTCTTATGTCGGCGCTCGCGCCATCCTTTGAGCACCTCGGCCGCCTGGCCATACAGGAACTTGATGCCTTCAGTGGCCGCCACGCCACCGAGAACCACGAGCGTCAGCGGATCAGCCACCGTCGACCTCCTTGTGCGGATTCCCACAGAGTAAGCGCTCGGCGCTTTCGTGGGCGGCACCACCGTCCATCTCCCGCGCGGCATGTCCTGTGCCCAACCACTTGCTTACCGCGGCCAACCGCCGGGCTAGTGCAGGCAGAGCCGCATCACCTCGCGCACCAGCCGCGCTGCCACGATCCAGCTTCCGAGATCGGCCCCTGGAAGGAGCCACATCGGAAGCGAGCCGGTGGTTATGGGTACCAGCGTTGCGCGCAGCGCTGGTCCGATTGCGGCGCGAGTCCGGCGCCCCTGACTGTTGATCACGCGGCCGAATGCCGGCGCTGATAGTTTGGTCGGCAGTTTTCGGGGGTGAACGAGAGATTCGACCTTCACTCGCCGGCGGACGTAAGAGCCGCGCTGCGCGGCACGGGGCCAAACCGCGACAGGCGTGCTCGAGAGGATTTAGATCTCGTACTCCAGCCGCCCGGTAAGCGGGTGCTGGCCGTAGCGCACACACAACTCGGCGAGCACGTCCTCGTGGCTGATCGCGAGGTTCATCACGGTGTCGTTGCCGCCGTAGTAGATCAGCAGGCTGCCGTCGTCGCGGCGCACCATCGCACAGGTGAAGACCACGTTCGGCACGTGGACGTAGTCAGTCTGCGCGACCCGGCAGTCCGCGCACGACGGAAACAGCACGGGAATGCTCGACACCCGTACCCGCCGGGGGTCGTCCAGGTCGTGCAGCGCGATCCCAAGGACGTACGGGTTGCCATCCATCGTGGTGCGGACGCCGTGGAAGAGGTTGAGCCAGCCGCGGTCGGTGCGGACCGGCGGCGCCCCAGGGCCGATCTTGTCCGAGTACGCGCTGGGACCACCCGAGCTCTGGATCACCGGTACGTCGTCGATGTGCCACGGCCCGGTACGGAAGTCGTCGGCGAACCCCAGGCGGATCTGCCGGTAGCAGCCGCCGGTGTCGCCGGGCAACGCGTCGTTGGGCCGGAACAGCCCCGCATAACGCCCGCGGATCCGTTCGCCGAACAGCACGACGTTGCGCATGTCGTGCTCCAGCACCGGTCCCCAGCGGGTGAACGTGGCGAAGTCTTCAGTGGTCGCAAGCGACACCCGCACCCGGTTGTGCACCTGCGCGTCATAGGCGCTATAGGTGACGGCAAACGTGGAGGGCCATTCAAAACTCATGTTGCGGTCCGGTAGATCTCTAGCATGGCTACGGTGCGTAACACGTCGGGGAAGTCGGTCATGATCCGGTGGTAGCCGGATTTGAGGATCTTCCAGTTC
>Ga0075429_100003045_pt1 | contig 14211 bp, 12 predicted proteins | sample RhiMetdeltSRZDD3_FD_75295 | JGI IMG/M metagenome (GOLD analysis project Ga0075429, IMG submission 75295) | Populus rhizosphere microbial communities from Tennessee, USA - Rhizosphere MetaG P. deltoides SRZDD3 | ecosystem: Host-associated > Plants > Roots > Rhizosphere > Soil | place: USA... | reverse complement strand
GGTCATGAAGGCCACCGACCGTCACTTCGTGGATGACGTCGTGTGCGTCCTCCAAGGCGCAAACGAGCTCATGCGCGTGGCCAACCTCAGCGTGGGCGGCCTGTTCGCGGCCACCAAGCACCCACCGGCGCTGGACACGCTCGTCACCGTCCAGCTGCGGCTCCCCCGGCGTGACTGCTGGCTGATGGGCAAGGTGACCTGGATCAACGAGCCGACCCGGCCCATCAACGCTTCGCTGCCCGAGGGCTTCGGCCTCATGTTCACGCGCGTCCCGGCCGACGACCAGGCCGCCATCCGCGACGTCCTGCGGCGGTCGGAGATTATGATGGGACCGTCGCGCTAGATCAGCGCGGCGAAGATCTCAGCGCGGCGAAGCGATTCCTAGCCGTCCCGGCAGCTTCGCCGCGCAAGAAACCCCCAACCGGTCCAATATCACCGCCTGCCGGTCAAACCGGCTCATGGCCTTCCAAGCCTGTCCATATCCCCGCCAGTCCAGCAATCCCAGGCACGGATACGCCCATACCGGCAACGGATAATCCGTCCCGAAGATCAACCGGTCGAAGATCTCCGGATGCCGTCTCAACCGGAACAGCGCCCCTACCCGGTTCGGGATCGTCAGCGCCGACGTGTCCACGTAGAAGCTCGGGTAACGCCGCGCCAGGTCCAGCATGGTGGGGAAGTGCGGCTCCCGGAAGAACAGCCCCGAGCTGCAGCCGTGGGCCGAGATGACCGTGGCGCCTTCGTCCAGCGCGGTCCGCAGGCGGGCGGGATCGCCCACCGACTGGTCCTGGCCGATCAGGCTGAACTCGTAGCCCACGTGGCTCAGCAGGGGCAGCCGGAGGCGGGCGAGGGCGCGGTAGAACGGGACGAGGCGGCGGTCGGCGGGGTCGAAGACCTGCGCGTTGGGGAGGACCTTGACCAGGACGGCCCCTTTCTCGGCGCAGCGCTCCAGCTCGTCGAGCGCATCGCGGCGGGTGGGGTTGATCGAGACACCCGGCAGGAAGCGCTCGTTGCCGCCCGCGACCTCGAGGACGTGGTCGTTCGCGATCAGGAAATCCGTGCGCGACTCGTCGAGGACGCCCGCGGAGTCGTAGACGCCGTCCATGGCGAGGAGCACGACGCGCCCCACCCGCGCGGATGCTTGCAGCTCGCGCTCGAGGTGCTCGAGGTAGCGGCGATTGGCCGTCTCCGGGTCGTCCAGCGGCAGGCCCTGCGTCCAGGCCAGGAACCGGGTCAGGGGGCTCCTCCGCATGCGCCGGGACAGGCGGCAGCCGTTCGTCGCCGTGGGCAGGGCGGCGAGGTGGACGTGCACGTCCGTGAGCGGCGGGAGGCCCGGCATCGGGCAGAGACATACCACGGGCGTCCCGCCCGGCGCGCCTAACGGAAGATCGGCCCCACCTGCACGACCTCGAAGCTCGAAGCCGGCACCGACTTGAGCTGGTCGAGGTTGTCGTCGTCCCAGGTCGTGTTCGTCTCGCCGGTGATGAACCAGTCGCCGCCGTTGTCGGCCACGAACATCCCATGCTTCTTCAGGGCCTCGAGGATGACCCGCGCGGCCCCATGGAAGCGGCCGAGGTCGTAGCCGGCCTTCAGGCGGACGCGCAGGCCCATGGGCGGGAGGTCGGGATCGGTGCGGCTGCTCGCGAAATGCGTGGCGGGATGGACGTACCCGCGCTGCGTCCGCTGGACCGTGAAGCGCAGCGCATGACGGATCTGGCCCGACAGCACCTCGTCCCTCCGCACGAGGCCGGGAAGGATGGGCAGGCCCGCGGCGTCGGCGCTCGTCCACCCGTCGGGCCGCAGCGTGTTCGAGCCGAGGTCGAAGACGGCTCCCGACCCGCAGCTCCATCCGGGATCGACGAAGTGAGAGTCGAAGGTCTCGTACAGTCGGCAACGGTCGCGGTCCAGGACCAGGACGTGGCGGTCGCCGCCCGCCTCGACCGGCGCGTCGGGCGGGAACGGATACGGCCCAGGATCGCTTTCGTCGTCGTAGAAGAACGCCATCGGCACGAGGGGCTGGCTGGCGGGGACCGTGGTCCAGGGGATGCCATAGGTGGGGTCGCTGCCGAAGTCCGGATGGAGGAAGGCGGAACCGCCACTCATGGCCGCGATGTACGCGTCCGAGCGGGGGTCCACCGGATCGCCGCTGACGTCCCGGTTCCAGGGATTGTCCGCGGGGAACACGGCGCAGCCGGCGATGACCGGGACGCCGGTGGCACCGCCGCCGCTGGCGGGCGGCGCGGAGCTTCTGGGTCCTCCGCACGCCACCGAGAGGAGCGCCGGGACCAGGAGCGGGAGCCGCCTCATGTCGCTTACGTACGCTGGCTGGCGGTCCGAGCGTCGTGACGGCGCGCACGCGGCGGCCGCGGTCCTCCCGCGCCGCGGAAACCGGCTAGAATCGAGTTTCCTGAGGATGACGCGCAGATGAGCGGCGCAACGCCGAGGCAGCGAGGTGTCGTGGAGGACGACCACTTCCACGACCAGTGCGGCCTCTTCGGCATCTTCGGCCATCCCGAGGCCGCCCGCCTGACCTACCTGGGCCTCTACGCGCTCCAGCACCGCGGGCAGGAGTCGGCGGGGATCGTGGCCAGCGACGGCGAGCGGCTCCGGGTCGAGAAGGGCATGGGGCTGGTCAACGACTTCTTCACCGATGCCAAGCTCGAGGCCCTGCCCGGCGACCGCGCCATGGGCCACGTGCGCTACTCCACGGCCGGGGACACGGTGGCGGTCAACGCCCAGCCCATCCTCATCGAATGCCACCGCGGGCCCATCGCCCTGGGCCACAACGGCAACATCGTCAACGCCGCCGTCCTGCGCCAGGGGCTGGAGTCGGCCGGGTCCATCTTCCAGTCCACCTCCGACACCGAGGTCATCCTCCACCTCTACGCGCGCAGCCACCGCGAGAGCCTGGAGGACGCCATCGCCGCCAGCCTGTCGAAGGTGATGGGCGCCTTCTCCCTGCTCTTCCTGACGCGCGACGCGCTCGTGGCCTGCCGCGATCCGTGGGGGTTCCGGCCGCTCGTGATCGGGAAGCTGGAGGGTGCGTACATCGTCTGCTCCGAGACCTGCGCGCTGGACCTCATCGACGCCGAGTACGTGCGCGACGTGGAGCCGGGCGAGCTGGTGGTCATCGACCGCGCGGGCCTCCGTTCCTTCCGGCCCTTCCCGCCCGAGCCGGTGCGCCAGTGCATCTTCGAGCACGTGTACTTCGCCCGCCCCGACAGCCAGGTCTTCGGCCGCAACGTCCTCACCACGCGCCTGGCCCTGGGCCGTCAGCTCGCGCGCGAGGCCCCCGCCGACGCCGACATCGTGGTGCCCGTGCCGGACAGCGGGATCGGCGCCGCCCTCGGCTACTCGCAGGAGAGCGGCCTGCCCTACGAGTGGGGCCTCATCCGCAACCACTACGTCGGCCGCACGTTCATCGAGCCCAAGCAGAAGGTGCGCTCCTTCGGCGTGAAGGTGAAGCTGAACCCGGTCCGGAGCGTGCTCCAGGGAAAGCGGGTGGTGCTCATCGACGACTCCATCGTGCGCGGCACCACGTCGCGGAAGATCGTCAGCATGGTCCGCGGGGCGGGCGCGCGCGAGGTCCACATGCGCATCAGCAGCCCGCCCACCACCGGCCCGTGCTACTACGGGATCGACACGCCGCTGAAGAGCGAGCTCATCGCCGCCAGCCATTCCGTCGAGGAGATCGCCCGCCACGTCGGCGCCGACAGCCTGGGCTACCTCTCGCAGGAAGGCCTGCTGAAGGCGGTCGGCGACCCCGGCCAGTCCCGCTACTGCACGGCGTGCTTCTCCGGCCGCTATCCGGTGGCGGTGTCCCAGCCCGAGGACTGGCAGCTCACGCTCTTCGAGAAGGCCCGCGGCTAGCGCCCCTCCGTGCCGCGCCTGCTGGCGGTGGGCCACGTGACGTGGGACCGGCTCCCCGACCGCCAGGTCCTGGGCGGGGCCGTGACCTATGCGGCGCTGCAGGCCCGCAAGCTGGGCTGGGAAGCGGCGGTCCTCACCGCTACGGGCCCCGACTTCGAGGCGGCGCGCGACCTGCCCGGCGTGGAGGTGTTCGCCCGCACGGACGCCGCCACCACGCGCTTCACGAACCTCTACGAGCCCGGCGGCGAGCGGCGGCAGGTCCTTTCCGCCCGCGCCGGCGCCATCGACCTGGCCGTGCTGCCCGACGCGTGGCGCGAGCCCGACGTGCTCTTCCTGGGTCCCGTGGCCGGGGAGGTCCCGGCCGGGACCGCGTCCGCGTTCGCGGCGGAGGTGGTGGGCGCGGGCGCGCAGGGATGGCTGCGCGCCTTCGACGCGGACGGCGCCGTCACCGCGCGCGACTGGCCGGACCCGGGCGCCGACCTGGCCGGGGTCCACGTGCTCGTGCTCTCCGAGCACGACCTGCCGGAGGCCGCCCTGCGGGCGCGGGCGTTCCTGACCTACGTGCCCATCGTGGCCCTGACGCGCGGCTGGGAAGGGGCGCGCCTCTTCACGCGGGACGGCGTGCAGGACGTGCCGACGCTTCCGCGCGAGGAGGTCGATCCCACCGGCGCCGGTGACGTCTTCGCGGCGGCTCTGCTCGTCGGCTACCATGAGACCGGCGACGTCGCCGAAGCCGCCGCCTTCGCGGCGTGCGCGGCCTCGTGCGCGGTGGAAGGCGTGGGGGCGTCGTCGCTGGGGGACCGGGCCGAGGTCGAGCGGCGCCTGGCCCTGCGGCAGCGGCTCATCGAGGAAGGGGAATGGGATGAATAGCGCCTTCGCGTTGCTCCTGGCCCTGCTCGCGATCCAGGCCCCTGCGGCTCCGGGACCGCCCGAGAAGACCGAGGCCGTGGTCGAGACCGAGCACGGCTCGTTCGTGATCCGGCTCTTGCCCGACGTGGCGCCGAATCACGTGGCCCATTTCGTCAAGACCGCGGGCGCCGGCGGCTACGACCGCACCACGTTCCACCGCATCATCACGCGCGGGATCATCCAGGGTGGCGACCCGTTGTCGAAGGACCCGAAGCAGTCCGCGCGCTACGGGACCGGCGGCCTGGGCCTGCTGAAGGCCGAGTTCTCGGACCGCCCGTTCACGCGCGGCACGGTGGCGGCGGCCCGCAAGCCTTCGGGCAAGGACACGGGCGGCAGCCAGTTCTTCGTCGTCGTGACCGACCAGCCGTCGCTCCTGGGCCAGTACACGATCTTCGGCGAGGTCGTCTCCGGCATGGACGTGGTGGACAAGATCAGTGACACGCCGGTGGACGGTGACAAGCCCCGCTCGCGCGTCGATATGAAGGTTCGGCTGCGGCAGCCAGAGCCGCCGCCGCCGGTCGCACCGTAGTGTGAGGCTGCTTCTCGGCCTGCTGCTGGCGGCGACCGCGGCCGGGTCGGCTACGGCTCCCCAGCGCGAAGGGGTCCTGAAGCAGGTCCGCGTCCCCCATCCGTACTATTGGCGCGAGATGTACGTCCCGCAGGTCACGAGCGGGCCCGCGGCGGCGAGCTGGTCGCCGGACGGCACGGAGCTGGTCTACGCGATGCAGGGCAGCCTGTGGCGCCAGCGGCTCGGGAGCGACGAGGCCACGCAGCTCACCGCCGGCCCGGGCTACGACCACCAGCCCGACTGGTCGCCCGACGGCCGGCGGGTCGTCTACGCCTCGTATCGCGACGACGCCCTCGAGCTGCGGATGCTGGACCTCGCCACCGGCGAGGACGCGGCGTTCGTGAAGAACGGCGCCGTGAACCTTGACCCGCGCTTCTCCCCCGACGGCACCCGCGTGGCCTTCGTCTCCACGCAGCACGAGGGACGCTGGCACGTGTTCGTCGTGCCGGCCGCCGGCGGCGCGCCCGAGCGCCTCACCGAGGACCGGAACAGCGGACTGCCGCGCTACTACTACGGCGCCTTCGACCACTACCTCTCGCCGACCTGGTCTCCCGACGGCAAGGAGCTGATCCTCGTCTCGAACCGCGGGCACGTGTGGGGCTCGGGCGGCTTCTGGCGGATGGCGGCCGAGCCCGGGGCGGCCCTGCGCGAGCTGCACTACGAGGAGACGACGTGGAAGGCGCGGCCGGACTGGGCGCCCGACGGCCGGCGTGTCGTGTACAGCGGGTACCACGGACGGCAGTGGAACCAGCTCTGGCTCATGACCGCCGACGGCGGCGAGCCCCTCCCGCTGACGTTCGGCGAGTACGACCTCACGGCCCCGCGCTGGTCGCGTGACGGGTCGCGCATCGCCGCCGTGTCCAACGAGCGCGGGAACACGGCGCTCGTGGTGATCGACGTGCCCGGCGGCCGCCGCCAGGATGTCGTGGCCCGCACGCGCCGCTACAAGGAGCCCGTCGGAAAGGTCCGTCTCGACGTCGTGGACGCGGCGACGGGCCGCCCGGTGGAGGCCCGCGTGTCGGTGACGGCGGCCGACGGCCGCGGCTTCGCGCCGGACGACGCCTGGCGCCACGCCGACGAGGCCTTCGTCCGCGGAGAGCGGCCCTTCGAGTATGCGTACTTCCACACGGACGGCTCGGACGTCGTGACCGTTCCCGCGGGTAAAGTGACGGTCGAGGCGTGGCGCGGGCCCGAGTACGCGGTGGCGCAGTTCAAGGGCACGGCCGCGCCCGGGGCCACCCTGCCCGTCCGCATCGTCCTGCGCCGCCTGGCCGACCTGCCCGCGCGCGGCTACTGGGGCGGCGACCTGCACGTGCACATGAACTACGGCGGACACTACCGGAACACGCCGGAGCACCTCGCCTTCCAGGGCCGGGCGGAGGGCCTTCACCTCGTCGAGAACCTGGTCGTGAACAAGGAGCAGCGCGTCCCGGACATCGCCGCCTTCCGCACCACGCCCGACCCGGTCTCCACAAAGCACTTCCTGCTCGTCCACGGCCAGGAGTTCCATACCAACTTCTGGGGCCACACCGCGCTCCTCGGCCTGCGCGAGCACTACCTGCTGCCCGACTTCGCGGGCTACGCCCACACCGGCGCGGCCAGCCTCGTCCCCACGAACGCGGACGTCTCCGACCTGGCCCATCGCCAGGGCGGCCTCATGGGCTACGTCCATCTGTTCGACACCCGGCCCGACCCCGACAACGCCGCGGAGGCCCTGAGCTACGCCCTGCCCGTGGACGCCGCGCTGGGCAAGGTGGACTACGTCGAGGTGATGGGCTTCAGCGACCACCTCATCACGTCGGAGATCTGGTATCGGCTGCTGGACTGCGGCTTCCGCATCCCGGCCGCCGCGGGGACCGACGCCTTCCCGAACTTCGCGTCGCTGCGCGGGCCCGCGGGCCTGGTCCGGACCTACGCGGCCGCCGGTCCGCGGCTCACCCACGAGGCGTTCCTGGCCGCTCTCAAGGGCGGCCGCACCTTCGTGACCAATGCGCCGCTGCTGGAGTTCTCGGTCGAAGGCCGCGTGCCGGGCGATGAGCTGCAGCTGCCCGCGGGTCGGACGCTGAAGGCGCGCGTCGCGGTGCGGTCGGCCGTGCCCCTCGACCACGTGGAGGTCGTCGGCAACGGCACGGTGGTGGCCACGGTGGAGCTGGAGGGGGACGGCACGCGCGCGGAGGCGACGGTGGACCTTCCCGCGGAGCGCAGCGGCTGGTACGTCCTCCGCGCGTGGGCCGACCGGCCGCTGCTTCCCGTGCTCGACCTGTACCCGTTCGCCAGCACGAGCCCGGTCTACGTCCAGGTGGCCGGCCGTCCCCTCGACTCGCGCGAGGACGCCGCGTACTTCGTGCGCTGGGTCGATCGCGTGAATGCGGCCGCCTCGGCCCATACCGGCTGGAACACGCCGAAGGAGCGCGAGGCCGCGCTCGCGCAGCTCGCCCGCGCCCGCGCGGTCTACGCCGCCCTGGCCCGCTGATCTAGGGGCGCCGCTTGCGGTAGCGGATGCGCCGCGGGCGTGGCGCGGGGGCGGCCTGGTCGAGCCTCTTCACCAGCTCCTTCGGCGCCACCGCGCGGTAGCTCTCGTCGATCCACTTGCGGAGCAGGTCGAGCGGCGGCTTGTCCTTCGCCGCGAACCGCGCCGTCACCCAGCCGCTCTTGCCCAGGCCGTAGCCGGTGGGCGACGCGAAGGGCAGACCCAGCGCCATCAGGCCCGACGAGGGAAGCTTGACGGTCACGCCGATCTCCTCGTCGTCCCTCCCCAGGAAGACGAAGACCTTGTCCTTGACCTTCACGACCCGCTCCCCCCACGGGAAGTCCTCGCGCGCTTCCGGGAAGCCGAGCGCGAAGTCGCGCAGCTGGGACGCGATGCGGTTGCGCGGCCGTCCGGCGGGCATGTCGGTCTAGAACGCCCAGCCTACGGTAAAGATGACCGGATAGTCCACCTGCGCCCCTTCGCTGTCCGTGACGAGAGGCACGCGGGCGGTGAGCCAGAGGCTGCCCGCCCCCGCCACGCGGTGGTCGACGCCGGCGATGGCCAGCAGGTCCGTGCGGCCGAGGTTGCCCTCCTCGATCCGCACGCGGCCGCCCCAGCGTTCCGGCTCTTCCCGCGCTACGTCGAGGCCGAGCCGCCCGCTCCAGCTTCCGACCAGCCGCCGCGAGACCATGGCCTCGGCCCAGAAGCGGTGCCCGGCCCGATACCCGTGCCCGTTCTCGCCGAAGACCAGGCGAGTCACGGCGCTGAGGGTGAAGGCCGCCTCACCGAATCGCCGGCCGGCCGCGGCGCCCAGGATCGGGTCCCAGGTCCCGGTGCCGAACTGGATGTGCTGGTGGGGAAGGCCGGCGTCGCCCAGCGCGAACGGGTCCGGCTCCGTCCTTCCCAGAGGCAGCGTCACCCCCGCGCGGCCGGCGATCGTCCAGGTCCCCACCGGGACCCCGGCATTGACGGTGAGCCAGGGGTCGGCGATCCCGAACAGGGTCTCGTCCCGGTGATGAATGTCGCCCTCCGGCCGCTCCAGCGGGAGCCGTTGCGCGTCGAGGAACCGGACGCGCGACACGACATGGCGGACCGGAACCACCGCCTCGATCCCCACCTTGCGCGAGACCCCCACTGCCGCGACGACGCTGGCCTCCGACAGCGTGAGCGTCTGCACGTGCCAGTAGAAGCCGCCGGGCAGGGCCGCATCCGGGGCGGTGTGCTCGTTCTCCACGCGAGTGACGGAGTACTCGGTGCTGACGCGCCACTGGCCCGGCGCGGGGGGGAGGAGCCAGGACCTGCCGACCGGCAGGTTGGGGCTGGATCAGCCCGCTCAGCCCGCGGCCCAGGCCGGCGTGGCGAGCAGGGCCGCCGCCAGGGCCAGCGGGCCGAGCCTCATCATCACTTCTTCTTGAGGGCCTTGTCGATCTTGCCGAGCTCGGCCCCGTGTATCTCCGTCTTCTTGCCCTCGGGCGTGTAGACGATGACGTGGGGCAGCATCTCGATGCCCAGCTCCTGGGCCAGCGGGCTGTCGAAGTCCAGCACGCTCAGCTTGCGCACCGCCACGTCGGGACGCTTCGCCACGATCTCGCGCAGCTTCTTGTCCACGTCGCGGCAGGGGCCGCACCAGTCCGCGTAGACGTCGAAGACGGTGAACTTGTCGGCCACGAGCAGCTTGTCCAGCGGCCCGACCGCCGCGCCGTCCTTGTTCAGCTCCAGGACGTCCGACCCCGCGGGGTAGGCCTCCTTGGGCAGGTACGCCCCCTGCCCCGCGCCCACGATCGCGCGATACCCGAGCTTGTCCGCGGCGGCCAGGACCACCGAGTCGGCGACGGTGTCCTCCATCTCGACGGTCAGCTCCACCTTGTGGATGTCGAACTCGGTCTTCTTGATGCCCTTCACCTTCTTGAGCGCGGTGCGGATCTTCTCGCCGCAGGTGGCGCAGTCCACGCCCTGGATGGAGTAGACCTGGCTTCGGTCGGCCCACGCGGGGATGGCTGGAAGCACGAGGAACGACAGGGCAACGATGAATCGCTTCGCGAACGGAGAGGTCATGCTCATGGCTTTCCCAGTATAGACGGCACCGATCGGTCCGTTCATTCCCAGCGCAGGACCTCGAGCGGCGGCCGGCGCAGCGCCTCGGCGCTGCTGAGCAGGCCCACGGCCACCGCCAGCGCGACGACGCCGAGGCCCATGGCCAGCAGTGGAGGAGCGGGCAGCACGAAGGGCGCCTCGAAGAAATAGCGGACCACGGCCCAGGCCGCGGCCGCGGAGAGGGCGGCGGCGGCGAGGGCGGCCAGGCCGCCCAGCGCCGCGTATTCCGCCGTGGCCACGCGCAGGACCTGCGCGCGCGTCGCGCCCAGGGCCTTGAGCAGCGCGCTCTCGCGCAGGCGCTGCTGCCGGCTGGCGGCCACGGCGCCGGCCAGGACCGCGGCGCCGGCGGCCAGGCTGAAGAGCGCGAGGAACCGGACGGCGAGCGCGACCCGTCCCACGATGCCCTCCACCGCCTGCTGGATCTGGGAGAGGTCCACTGCCGTCACGTTGGGGAGCGACTCGGCGATGCGCCGCTGGAAGCGGGCGCGCGCGGTGGGATCGTCGATGCGGGTCAGCGTGAGGAAGGTCTGGGGCGCCGCGTCCAGGGGACCCTCGGGAAAGACCACGAAGAAGTTGGGCTCGAAGCGCGCCCACTCCACCTGGCGCAGGCTGGCCACGCGCGTGATCAGGGTCAGGCCCTGCACGTCCCAGACGATCTCGTCGCCGATGCCGACCTCCAGCTCCTCGGCCACGCCGCTCTCCAGCGAGACCGGCAGGGGCGGCTGGCCGGGCCCGCCGCCCGGCCTCGCCCGCCATTCGTCCTTCCTCCACGGTGTCCCCGCGACCACCTTCTCCGACGCCGTCGCCGTGTCCCGGTAGGTGCTGCGGTACTCGCGCCGGATCGTCCATCGGCTCGGCCCCTCCGATCGCGAACGCTCCGGCGCCGGCGGGCGGGCCAGGAGCGCCGTGGCGGCGACGCCCTTCACCGACTGGATCCGCATGGGTACGATCGGCACCGGCGGCGTCATGGCGAAGCCGGATTCTCGGGCCGCCGCTTCCACCGGCGCGCGCTGGGCGGGCTGGATGTCGAAGAGGACGAGGTTGGGCTTGGCCTCGGATCCCCCGGGCCGCAGCTCGCGCAGCAGGTTGTGCTGCACGAGGAACAGCGTGTCGAGGAGGAACGCGCCGAAGCCGAGGGCGAGGAGGACGGCCACCGTCTGGTTCGCGGGCCGGTGCAGGTTGGCCAGGCCCTGGCGCCAGACGTACGGCCAGCCGGCCGGCAGGAAGCGCCGCGCCGCCCGCGACAGGCCCAGCGCCGCCAGCCACAGCGCGAGGAGCACCAGGCCGATGACCCCACCGAAGACGGCGCCCACGCCGAGGCTGCGGGTCTGGAGCGCGGCCAGGGCCACGACGCCCGCGGCCAGGGCCAGCAGCGCGACCGCCTTCCACGGGTCGCGGCGCCCTCGCGCCGGCGGATCGAACGACCGCCGCAGGAGCACGAGCGGGGAGACGTCCCGCACGCCGAGGAGCGGCAGGAGCGAGAACAGCACGGCCACGACCACGCCCACGGACAGGCCGGCCGCCAGGGCGGACCACGAGGGCGCGAGGCGCACGTCCACCGGCAGGAAGTCGCCCAACAGCCGCGGCAGCACGCGCTGCACGGCGAGGCCCAGCGCAACGCCGCCCAGGCTTCCCAGGATGCCCATGGCGGCGGCCTCGATCAGGTAGATGGCGAAGACGCGTCCGGCGCTCGCGCCCAGGCAGCGCAGGACGGCGATCGTCTCCATCCTCCGCTTGACGAACGCGTGGACCGCGCTGGCCACGCCCAGTCCGCCGAGCAGGACGGCCACCAGGGAGACGAGGCCGAGGTAGCGGCCCAGGTCGCCCATCGACTCGCGGACCGACCTCTCGTCCTCGGACACCGTCCGCGTGTTCACTCGCTCGGCCGCGAGCCGCGGCCGGTAGCGGTCCGCCAGGGCCTGCGCCCGCTCCGGCGCCTCGAGCTTCACGAGCGTCTCGTAGCGGGCGCGGGACCCGAAGACGAGCAGGCGCGTCTCGTCCAGGAAGGCGGCCGGGATGAAGACGCGCGGGCCGAAGGCGGCCCGCACGCCGACGTCGCCCGGCACGTTGGTCACGGCGCCCTTGATCTGGAACCGGCCCTCGCCCAAGGCCAGGGTGTCGCCGACCCGGGCGTCCAGGGCCACGAGGAGCGACGGATCGACGAGCGCGAAGCGGCCCGCCCCGAGGCTGTCCCACTGGCCGGCCGGATCCGTCTCGATGCGGCCGTAGAACGGATAGCCCGGCTCGACCGCGGCCACCTGCACCAGGCGCGAGCCCGGCGAACCCACGGCGTAGGCCATGGCCGAGAAGCTGGTGACGCGGGCCCTTCGGGCTCCTCCGGCCTCACGCGCCATCTCGTCGAGGAGCGCGCCGGCGCGCGCCGGGAACGGGCGCGAGCTGGAGAACGAGAGGTCCGCGCCCAGCAGCGCGCGGGCCTGGTCGCGCACCGTGTCCTCAAGGTTCTCGGTGAACGAGTTGATGGCCACGAGCGCGCCCACGCCGACGGCGACCGCGGCCACGAAGGGCCAGAGGCGCCGCATCTGGCCGCGGGCCTCGCGCCGCGCCATGGCCGCCACGAAGGCGGGGCCCGTCACGCCGGGGCCGCCCCGGTATCCGCGACCACCGCGCCGTCGGCGAGGCGGATGATGCGGCGGGCGCGCGACGCCAGCTCCGGGTCGTGGGTCACCAGCACGAGGGTCGTGGCCAGCGCGCGGTTCATCTCCGCCATGAGGTCGATCACGGTGGCGCCGGTGGCGGCGTCGAGGTTCCCGGTGGGCTCGTCCGCGAATACGATCCGGGGGCCGTGGCTGAAGGCGCGGGCCAGGGCCACCCGCTGCTGCTCGCCGCCCGAGAGCTGCGCGGGATAGTGGTGCGCCCGCTTCCCCAGGCCCACGCGCTCCAGCAGCTCCAGGGCGCGCTCGCGCGCCGGCTGGCCGCGCAGCTCCAGCGGGACCTGGACGTTCTCCAGGGCGGTGAGCGTCGGGATGAGGTGGAAGGACTGGAACACGAAGCCGACCTTCTCGCCCCGCACGCGGGCGCGGCCGTCCTCGCTCAGCTCGCCCAGGGCCACGCCGTCCAGGTGCACGGCGCCCGTGGTGGGCCGGTCGAGGCCGGCCAGCAGGCCCAGCAGCGTGCTCTTGCCGCTCCCCGAGGGCCCGAGGATGGCCACGAAGGCGCCCGGCTCCAGCTCGAACGTGATATTGCTGAGCACGGTGAGCTCACGCCCGCCGGAGGAGTAGCTCTTGCTCAGCGACGCGCAACGCAGCAGCGACACACGCACACTCCGCTCTACGGCCCGCGCCCGTGAAAAGTTGTGGTCCGCGCGGCGGGCGCGCGTCGCCGCTCTCCTGATGATGGCCGCGGCCTGGGCCTGCGGTCCAGTCGAGGAGAAGCGGACGGCCGCCACGCCGCCGCCGTCGCCGTCCACGGCCGCGGCACCGGCGCCGGCTTCGCCGGTGGTCCTGTTCCTCGGCACGAGCCTCACCGCCGGCCAGGGCCTGGATCCCGACCAGGCGTACCCCGCCCTCATACAGAAGAAGATCGACGCCGCCGGCCTCGGCTACCGCGTGATCAACGCCGGCGTGGGCGGCGACACGTCGGCCGACGCGCTCGGGCGCCTGGACTGGCTGCTGAGGCAGAAGGTGGACGTGCTCGTCGTGGAGACCGGCGCCAACGACGCGCTGCGCGGTCAGGACCCGGCCGCCACACGGTCGAACATCCGGGCGATCCTGGAGCGCGCCCGGGGCCATTCGCCGGCGCCCCGCCTGGTGCTCGTCGGGATGGAGGCCCCGCGCAACCTCGGGGACGACTACGTCCGGCGCTTCCGCGGGATCTATCCGGAGCTGGCGCGCGAGAGCGGCGCGGCCCTGGTGCCGTTCCTCCTGGAAGGTGTGGGCGGCGTGGAGTCAATGAACCAGGCCGACGGCATCCATCCCACCGCCGCGGGGCACGAGCGGATGGCGGAGACCGTGTGGCGGGTACTGGAGCCGGTGCTGAGGCGCGGCTCCTAGCTCCGAACGAACGGGCGCACAGCACTACAGGAATCGATCGCTACGCCAGCCGCGCAACCGGATGCGGGATTTCGCCCAGGGCCCACGCCCGCGGACGCGATTGCGAATAGAAATATTTTTCGACACCGAAAGTTTTGGACCTCACTTCCCCGGATGTTGGGCGGGTCTCGAAAGCGCCGCTCGCGTTATTTGACGTTGTGCCCGCCTGATCGCCGTTCTCACGGCCGTTCGTCGCCAAGTCCCACCACCGAGGATCGGCTCCTCGATCGTTGCTCGTGAGCCCCGCCCGG
>Ga0075429_100003043_pt1 | contig 14214 bp, 16 predicted proteins | sample RhiMetdeltSRZDD3_FD_75295 | JGI IMG/M metagenome (GOLD analysis project Ga0075429, IMG submission 75295) | Populus rhizosphere microbial communities from Tennessee, USA - Rhizosphere MetaG P. deltoides SRZDD3 | ecosystem: Host-associated > Plants > Roots > Rhizosphere > Soil | place: USA... | reverse complement strand
CATCGAGGCCGCGGAGTGGCGCCACATGATGGCCTCGAACCTCGACTCCGTGTACAACATGTGCCGCCTCGTGATCCCGCACATGCGCAAGCACCACTGGGGGCGGATCGTGAACCTGGGTGCGGTCGGCGCCGAGCGCGCCCAGGGGCAGCCGATGCTCTCGGCCTACTCGGCGGCGAAGGCGGCGGTCATCGCGTTCTCGAAGGCCGTTGCTCTCGAGGAGGCGCGACACGGCATCACCGTCAACGTCGTCTCCCCCGGCGTGCTCGCCGATCCCGGCGACGGCGAGGAGATCCCGGGCAAGCTCCGTGACCGCGTGCCGATGGGGCGCGCGGGCACGACCGAAGACGTGCTGCGCGCGGTGTTCTTCTTCACCTCCCCCACTGCGGATTTCGTGACGGGACAAGTCCTGGGAGTCGCCGGCGGCTGGATGTTGTAACTAGGGCCACCGCCTTAGAGCCCGCCCATGGCGTCCTCCCTACAATCCACGCACTCGCCCGTAGTGGGCGGCCTCCAAAACCAGATGTAAGCGGGACCAAGGAGGTCCCTCTCCGATGCGGACCCTGTTGCGTGGAGGGCTGCTCGCGCTAGCTCTGCCCTTCGTCGTTTCCTGCGAAAAGACCCCGTCCCCCGTGGCCGATGAGCCCGAGCCCGCGGCCGCGAGCACTCCGGAGCCCGCGCCGCCCACGCCCCGCTGCACGCTGCCGCGCGGCACCGGCGCCGGCGTCAACTGTCCGCGGTTCGAGGAAGGCGACTTCGTCGAGGCTGTCGACGCCGCCATCGATCGCGTGATCGCCAAACACCCGGAGTTCTTCAATCTCAACGACGGGCTCAGCCGAGACCAGCCGAGGATCGTCAACCCCGACGCCTATCTGCGCGCAGTGGCGCCGGAGCTCGAAGCTGCCGGGTACTGCGCGATCTTCGACGGCAAGGAGATCGCGGTGAAGAACACCAACGCGTACTCCGAGCAGTACCACATCTGGTATTCCGCCGGTTACGTCCGCCGAGGCGGCGGAGCGTACCGCGCCACCTGCGAGCCGGCCTGGTTCTGAGGCCCGGGCGATTTTCTGTCTTTAATTTACGATCAGGCGCGCCGCGAGCGGCGCGACGCGCCTGATCGCGGGGCCTGCGGGGCCACCGACGCGGACCTATGGCGCGGCTCCTCGGCCCCGGACCCCTACACCTTCGGGACTTCGCTCATCAGGGCCAGGGTGTTGTCTTCGGTGTCCTTGAAGAAGCCCATCCACAGCTCGTGGCGGTCGTCGGCATGGAGCTTGTGCGGCTCGCTCTCGAAGACGACTCCGCGCTCCTTCAGGGTGCGGGCGGCGTCCTCGATGGAGTCCACGCGGTAGTAGAGGACGGAGCTGCGATCGAACTCGGGCTTCTCTGGCCGCGCCAGGTACAGCCGCACCCCGCCACAGTCGAAGAAGGCCATGCCCGGAAACTGGAAGAGAAAACGCATCCCGAGCACGTCCCGGTAGAAGGCCGTGGCCCGCTCCACGTCCTTCACGGTCACGCTGATCTGGCCGATGCGGCCGAGGCCGAACTCTTCGCTCATCACTCCTCCTTGTGCTCCAGGCGCTCGAGCAGGCCGACCGCCTGCTCGAGGATCTTCAGCTCCGACGCGCTCAGTGCCTCCAGCTCCCCGCCCAGGTGCCGGATGCGCCGCGCCCGGCCCCGCTCCATCAGCCGCTTGCCCTGGGCGGTGGCTTCGAGGTCCCAGGCGCGCCGGTCGGTGCCGGAGATCGTGCGGGTGACCAGGCCGTCGCGCACGAGGGCATCCACCGTGCGCGTCATCGTCGGCGTAGAGACGCGCTCGCGGCGGGCCAGCTCCGTGCTCGTCAGCGGCCCGCGGTAGACCACGACGGAGAGGGCGGAGGCGCGGGCGCCGGTGAGGCCGTCCGCGCCGTCCTCGCGGCTGATCCGCCGTAGCAGGTGGATGGCGGCGGAGTTCAGGCGGCTGGCCACGTCGATCGCCCGCCCTGTCCGCCCTGTCCGCCCTCCCGACATACCAAGCCTCACTAATTGTTAGCTATGCTAATTATCGTCACGCCCGCGGGCGCCGTCAAGAAAAAATTCGGCGATCAGTACCGCTGGGCGGGGTCGGCGAAGACGTCGGCGGTAAAGGCGGAAAGGCGCGCGTCGGGCCGGCGCCAGCTTTCGCCGGGCAGCCCCGCCTTGCGGCACAGGTGCTGGAGGAACGTCTCTCCGTCCCAGCCGTAGAGCAGGGGCACCTGCGGCAGCAGCAGGCCGCTCCGCCCCTCGCATTCCAGGATCAGGCCGTGGACCCCGATCTCCACGGCATCGGCGGCGATCGGGGCGGGAGGGCTGAGCACCGAGATCTCGATCTGCAGGTCGGCCAGATCGGCGGTGGTGAGCGGCACGAACCGGCGGTCGCGGGTGGCGGCGGCTCCCGCCGCCCGCGCCACCGTCTCCGCCAGCGGCCAGCGCGGCTCCACGTAGCCGATGCAGCCGCGGAGGCCGTCCTCGGTATGCAGACTGACGAAGGCGCCCGCCGGCCGGAGCAGCGCCTCCGTCAGATCGCCGGGCAAGGCCAGCGCCGATTCTCCGTGGACCTCCGCCTCCACCGCGGCACGGGCGACCCGCAGCAGCGCCTCGCGGTCGGCAGCGTCGAGGCTGGTCACGAGGGCGCCGTCAGCGCCGCCGCCATGTATCCGACGACGCGGCTCTTGTCCCCGCCCGCGACGTCGCCGCTGTCGGCATAACGCAGGACAGTCGCGCGCGCGGCGCCCAGCGCCTGCGCCGCCTTCATGACGGCTACCATCGGGCCGCCGCCGCAGGCGTGTCCGCGCGACGACTCCAGGCGCGCCATGAGCGACTCCGGATCCAGCCGCTCCACGTCGCCCACGACGAGAGCGTCCAGCTCGTTCGCCACCGCCGCCGGCTCGTAGTGGCTGAGGTCACTGGAGGCGACGAGGACGGCGTCGTCTCTTCCCCGCGCCGCCGCCACCAGCGCCGCCGCCAGAGCCTCCACCTCGTCGCGCTCCTGCGACCCCATGAGGGCAGGCACGATCGAGACTTCGGGGACCACGTGTCGCAGGAACGGCAGCTGCATCTCGAGGGAATGTTCGTCGCGATGCGGCCGGGGCGAATCGACGATCATCGGATCCGCGGAGATCAGACGCGCCGCCGCCGCCTCGTCGACGGGAACGGGCCCGAGCGGCGTCTCGAAGGCGCCGGTGCCCCACACGCTCACACCCCGGAACGACACGCGATGGGCGGGCCCGACCAGGAACGCCGTGAGGCGCCGGCGCCCGCGCAGAACCTTGTACGTGTAGGCGGCCACCGGCCCGGAGTAGCGCAGGCCCGCGTGGGGCGCGATGAGCGCGACCAGGCGCCCCGGGAGCTCCGGGAGCGTGGCCGCGGCCAGGTGTTGCTCGAGCTCGGCGGTGAGCGGCTGCGGTTGTCCCGGATACCAGGACCCGGCCACGGCGGCAGGACGGAGGCCCATGGCGTTCCCCCTGCCTACATATAACACCCGGAGCCGCGTCGCCGCGAGCGGTCCCCTGCGAGGCCCATCCACTGGTACTCTGGGCGCGCACATGGAGCCACTCGACAAGGAAGGGCTGGACGAAACGCTGCGCCGCCGATGCGAAGGCGGACTCTGGTCACCGCTGGCGGCGATGGCCTGGCGCAACTACCTGGACCACGGCCGCGGCGTGCTCTTCGGACCCACCGGCTTCCTCCACGGGCGGCGCACGGAGATGGACTACCTCACGGTGTCCGACGGGTCGCGGTTTCCCGATTGGCTCGACAAGGCCCTCGCCGAATACGATCCCGAGACCTCCCTCGTCCTGCTCCTCGCCGCCGACGCCGACTACGAGCGGCTGGCCCGTGACGCCGGCCCCGGCCGCGAGTCCCTGCTCGCCCAGCTGCCCATCAGCCAGGTCTACTGCCGCACCCTGGAGATGGACCCGGCACCGCCGACGGCGTACCGCAATCAGGCGTCCTGATCCGGCCGGTAGATCCGGTAGTCGATACCGGGAAACACGTTGTCGCGCTCCTCGAACTCCCGCAGCACGGCTTCGTCGAGACTCCCGGCCAGGAGCGCCTCGTACAGGTACGTGAAGCGCGCGACGTGGTCGCGCACGCGGCGCTTGGCGTACTCGACGGCGGTACCCGTGGTCATGATGAACGGCCAGTCGGAGGCCTGCGCGAGCATCAGCTCGCGCGCCGCCTGATCGAGGGCGCGGCGCTCTACGGACGTGGGCGCGTCGAACCGTTCCGCCAGCTCCACCATGCGCTCCGCCGCCATGTCGATGTGCGGGTAGATCCAATCGTTGCTCGGGTTCAGCCAGACGTCGGCGTAACCCTTCGCCCCCCACGACGAGAGCGGCGGCTGGGCCACCTCACACTCGGGATGGCGCTCCAGGTATTCGAGCGGCGTCACCACGCGGATCTCGCGCTGCCGATGGAGGCAGCGGAAGACCTCCTCCAGGAAACGCGGCCCTTCGTACCACCAATGGCCGAAGAGCTCGGCGTCGTACGGGCTCACCGCCAGCGGCGGACGATCGAGCGTGCTCCGCAGCGCTTCCGCCTGGCGGCGGCGCTGCTCGACGAAGTCGGCGGCGTGCTCGGCCGCGCGCGCCATCGCCTTCTTGCGGTCGTACGTCTGCTTGTCGCCGAGGCCGACGCGGCCGGTGACACGGTGGTACTTGATGCCGAGGTTCCGGCGCATCCCGTCGCGAAGGAAGTCCTTCAGATAGTCGAGGGGCAGGTCCCAGCCGATGTCGCGATAGAACTCGCGGTAGAGGCCGTCGCCCGGATACCCCGACTCCGCGCTCCAGACCTGTCGAGACGATTCGTGATCGCGGCCGAAGAAGACGATGCCCCCGCGCGAAACGATGGGCGCGAAGGCGCCACGGGACGGGCGCGGGTGCGCATCGGTGAGGCCGTGCGCTTCGAGGAAGCTGTAGCCGAGCCCCGCCTCCTTGAGAAACGGCTCCTGTCCGGGGTGGTACGCGCACTCCGGCAGCCACATCCCCTTGACGCGCTCGCCCAGAAGGCGCGCGGTGGTATCGGCGCCGACGCGCACCTGCGCGCGGACGGCCGATGGGATCGGATCGAGCAGCGGCAGGAACGCGTGGGTGGCCGACGAGGTCAGGATCTCCAGTCGCCCGCTCGCGCGGTGACGGCGGAACCCGTCGACGAGGTTCGAGCCGTACGTCTCGCGAAACGTGTGCCGTACCTCTTGGAAGTCTTCGAGGTACGACTTCGCGAGCCGGCCCATCTCGGGGGACTCGCGCCGCAGGCGGGCGACCTCGCGCTCCGCCAGGGCCACGAGCCGATCGAGATACGCGTGATACCGGGCGAGGAGCAGCGGGTCGGACAACATCGAGAGCAGGGTCGGCGACAGCGTGAGCGTGAGGCGATACTCGACGCCGTCCGCCACCAACGCGTCGAGGACACGCACGAGCGGCACGTAGGTTTCGGTGATGGCCTCGAAGAGCCAGTCTTCCTCGAGGAAGTGCGGCTGCTCGGGATGCCGCACGTAGGGAAGGTGCGCGTGCAGCACCGGGCACCAGTAGCCCAGAGGCTCCCGTGCCGGGGGCGCGCCCCGCCTAGCGGCGGAAGAGGTCGCTGGCACCGCCCTTGGGCTCGGCACGGCCGGCGTCGCCGCGGCGGCCGGCCATCTCCGCGCTCAAGCGGTCGCTGGCGCCGCTCAGATCCTGCGGCCCCGGGCCCGGACGTATCGACGTGCCGGGATCGATCCACTCGGACATGGCGGCACTGGGCGCGTCGCCGACGCCGGTGGCGATGTCTCCCACGGCGGCCCAGGCTTCACGGAAGTTGACGCTGCGCTGCGCCGCATCCGGCGACGCCCCCATGCGCGGCACGGCCACGACGTTGCTTTGCGCCAGCGGCCGAAACTGGCCGGAGGGCAGCGTGATGCCGAGCTCGGCGAAGTAGCGGCGGTGCGACGGATCGATGCGCACGTACCACGAGCGCGCGCCGTAAGGCAGGAGGATGATCTGCGCGTGCCCGCCTTCGGGATCGGCCACCTTCAGGGTCAGCCGGGACAGGGCCATCGCCCGCTCGCCCATCTCCCGGCGGATGCCGTCGAAGGCCCGAGGGTTCACGTCCCAATACGCGAAGAGCCACTCGGGATCGCGCACCACCAGCCGTACGCGGTTCACCTCGTAGTTGCGTGGGAACAGGAACCGCTGCTCGTCGAAGCCGTGGCTGGCCGGAGGCGCGCCGAACTTGAGCGCACCCACGCGCTCCTGCTCCCCGACATCCGGCCATGCCGCGAGGGCGGCCGGCGCTTCCGCGGCCACCTTCGCACGCAGGCGCCGCCCGACCGGGCGCTTGGGGCTCGCCGCCACCTTCGGCGGCCGCGCCTTCACGACCGTTGTTTTCCTCTCGGCCTTGGCCTCGCGCGAAACGGTCTTCACCGGCGCCTTCGCTTTCGACTTCGGCGCGGCGGCCTTCTTGCGTGCGGCCGGCGCCGCCTTCCGCCGCGCCGTGGGCCCGGGCACCGCCACCTTGGAGGTGCGGGTAGAAGAGGTCTTCGCCTTCGATCGTGCCATTGTGTTGTTTCTTCGCTTGAATCGACGAAAGTGACGAGGGCCGACACGGAACCGGTGGAGCTACGAGTATAGAAGACGCCCGCGGCCTCGATCAACCGAAAACGGCGCGCCGCCTACGGCTTCGGCGAAGAGTTCTCCGGCGCCGGACCGTCTTTCTCGGGCCGGCCGGGACGCTCCGGCTTCTCGTGCGGCCGCTGGGCGCGGCCCTTCATCCTCTGATCGGCGACCAGTGTCTGGATCTTCCTCTCGACCTCGCGCTCGAGGATCCGCAGCTTCGCCTGTTGCACGGTCGTGAGCTCCTTGTCGATCGTCTCGGTGTCGCGGCGGATCGTCTCGGACTCTTCGCTCTCGATGGCGCGAAACTCCTTCATGCCGTCTGCGATCGCCGCCTCGGTGGCGGTACCGGAGCCGAGCGCCCTCTTCATCTCGCCCAGGACCTTGCCGCGGCGCCGATGGAACCCGCGGCGATCGGACTGCAGCTTGAGCACGAGCGGCAGCACCTTCGCGTTCTGGTCATCACTGAGGCCGAGGGCGTCCTGCACGTTGGCGAGCAGGTACGCGTCGATCATCTTGAAGACCTCGTGCGCACCGCTACGCGCGCCCGGGGGCGGCCCGCCCGGACCGGGACCCGGGGGCTCCTGCCCGGCCAGCGGAGCCACGAAGGCCGCCAGGACGACGGCGGCGCAGCCCATCCGACTCATAAGGCGAGCTCCTTCCGCAGCGCATCCTCGACGTCCTGCGCCTCGTCGTCCGACAGGTCGAGCACGCAAGCGTCGACGTTGGCGCAGGTGACATCGGACGCGTACTCGGAGGTGCTGACGGCCACGAGAACGGGCAGCGAGTCGTCGTCTTCGTCCGCCGGCAGCGGCGACCACGCGTCGAGAGTGACGGCGTGCGCTGTCGAAATCGGAGCCGGTACCGGCACCCGCGTCGCGATCGAGAAGGCGAGGACGAGACCGGCGGCAGCGGCGAGCGCCCCGCCCATGGACAGGAAGCGCCAGCGCGGCCGGGAGACCGACTCCGCGGCGATGGCTTGACCGACGCGGCGGCGGAACGAGTCCCAATACAGTGGCGACGGCTCCGGGACGTCCGCCTCGTGCGCCAGCGCCCAGCCGCCGCGCACCTCGTCGGCGGTGGCGCGGCACTCCGCGCAGGCCTCGAGATGCGCCCGCACTTCGGGGCTGGCGACGCCGTCCGCGACATCGATCCACTGATCGTCAGTAATGTGCCCGCGCATATCCGTCACTCCTCGGCTCCCCCGCCCAGCCGCTTTCTCAGCTTGCTGAGGGCGTGAAAGAGGTTCGCCTTCACCGTCCCGACACTGGAACCCATGACGCCGGCGATCTCGTCCATCGACAGGTCGTGGTACATCCGGAGGATCAACGTCGCCCGCTGCTTCTCGGGCAGGTGGCGGATCGCCTCCCGCACTCGCTGCGCCTTCTCCTCACGCTCGATCTCTTCGAGGGCACCGCGCTTGCCGTCGGCGAGCGTCTCCGACAGCTCCGACGCCGGCCACTTTCGTGACGAGCGGAAGTTCAGGCAGGTATTCACCGCGATGCGGTACAACCACGTCGAGAACGCGCTGTCGCCGCGGAACTTGGCGAGGGCGCGGTACGCCCGGAGGAAGACCTCCTGGGCCATGTCCGAAGCATCGAAGTGGTTGTTCACGTAGCGATAGCAGAGCCGATACACGTCGCGCTGATATCGCTCGACCAGACGATCGAACGCCTGCGTGTCGCCGTTGCGGCACGCCTCCACCGCCTCCCGATCGTCCTCACGCAGACCCGACGCCGGTCGGGTGCGTTCGCTGGCCGAGGCCAGGAGGGCGGGGGTGACGATCAGCGTGGTCATCATTCAGTCCTGGATCATAACGAGAAACGGTGACGGGCGCGCCCGATCGTCAGGCGCGCCCGAGACCCTCACAGCTCCTGCATCTCCTCGGCGTCGTCCTCGCCATCCTCGCCGGCGTCGCCCATGCGGGGACCGCGCGGATGACGTGGGCCACCGGGGCCAGGACCCTGCGGACCACCCGGGCCGCCGCGGCGACCGTGCGCGCCGGGACGGAGCTGCTGATGCCGCGCACCCGGACCCTGCCGGCGGTGGTGCATCATCTTCATGAGCTTCTCCGCCTGCTCCGCGTTCACGATCTTGCGTAACGCGAGCGCGGCTTCGATGCGGTCGTTCGCCGCCGCCGCGTGCAGATCGGCGACCTGCTTCGCCTTGGCGCGTACCGCCTTCTCGTCGACAGTGGCCGCGGCCAGGAGGTCGTGAAGCTCGAGGCGCGCGATCTTCGCGTCGGCTTGCATCCGGATCTTCTTCTTTTGCTGTTCGGAGCGGAGCTTCTTCAAGTCCGCCACTTGTGCGTCGTTTAGACCCAGCGCGTCCTTCAGGTTCTTGCGCTCGAACCCAGGGCCTTTGCCGCGCGGACCGTCCGGCTTCGGGCCTTCGGGCGGCGCCGCCGCCATGGCCATCCCTGTCGCGGCAATCACGCCCGCCAGGGCCAGCAGCTGCTTCCTCATTGTTCTCAACCTCCTACCGTCCTTCCGTTAAGTTAGACCCCAGGCTGCGGGAAAGGTTGAAGCAGGCGGATCTCCTTGAGGATAAACGGTGTTCCGCCGTCCAGGACCAGCCCGATCTCGGGTGTGCCCGGGGGAACCTCGAAGTCGCACGCCAGCGCGGGGTTGCAGGTCGCGCGACCGATCGGACGTCCGAAGGCGCCGACGATCACGAGCGCGGGAGCAACGCCGCCTGGGCCGCCGGCCAGAGGGTCGACCACGAGCTCCAGGCGATACGCGCCCGCCGGCAGGCGCAGCCGTTCGGCCGCGGCGACATGCCGGGCGTGTCGATGCGGCTCGTAGATCGGCCCCCATGAGAGCTCCGCCGGCGTCCATCGTGCGTCCTGCGCGCGGCCGACACGGAGAGCCGGCCAGTCCACGGCGACACGACCCAGGACGTGCGTCGCCTCGCGGCCGCCCGCGCGAGCGTCCGACCACCGGCCCGCAACCTCGGCGGAGAGCGCCGCGAGCAGCACGGCCCCTGCAATCGCGCGCGGACCCGACGACTTCGTCCGTACCGTCGCCGCCACGAGCACCAGTGCCCACAGCAGCGCGAGACGGTGCCGGTCGGTTTCCTCGAGGACGTAGCTCGGCAGCAGCCGCGTCCACTCCGTCGCCCCGGACCGGGCGCGGAAGAGCGGCGCGGTCACGTCGCGGTCACGATGCACGAGCTCGGGATCGAGCGCCCCGGAGAGGCCGACGAACACGCTCCAGCCCGCGAGCAGCGCCGCCCCGATCCACATCCGTCCGCGGATCCACGCGGCCAGGCCTACGGCCAGGGCCGGAACGATCGGCACGAGGAAACGTGCGGGCGGATTGAAGCCGCCGCGCCACATGTGCCACGAGCCGGCGGTCAGGCCGACCGCGAGCACGAGCGCACCGGCGGCGGCGGCGAGCCGCGGGCGCTCGCGGGCGAGGCGCCAGAGCCCGGGGAGGGCGAGCACGAAGACGGGCGCATAAACGAGGAGTCCGAATTCCTGATCGAGCAGCAGGCCGGGGAGGCCTTCCGGCAGCGTCTCCAGGGCGAACTCACGCTGCCGGCCGTACACGCGGCGCGGGTCGAAGAAGCCGTACAGCGCGTGATGGTAGAACGCCAGCGCGGCCACGCTCAGCAGGCCCGGCGCCACGAGGGCGGCGATCACGCGCAAAGCCGGCCGTGCCGCCAGCCAGAAGAGACCGATGAGCCCGGCCACGATCGCGTAGCGCACGTTCAGCCACGGCAGTAGCGCGAGCGCCAGCCCGACCACCAGCGCGCGCCGGGTCGAGAGGGGGCTCTCCCGCAGGCCCTCGCGCAGCGTCCAGGCGGCGATCAGCGCGGCCGGCACCTCGGTGAAGACGAGGCCTGCGTAGTGCAGAAGCGGCGGGCTGAGAGCGACCAGCCAGCCGGCGAGGTCCCCCGTTTCGTCGTCGATCGCCGCGCGACAGAGCGCGCGGATCGCGATCGCGGCCAGCGCACCGAGGCACGCCATGAACAACGACACGAGCGGATATCCGCCGATCGCATACGCGGGAAGGATCAGGATCGACAACCCGACGGCGTGCAGCGAGAAGATCTCGCCGTTCCGGCCGCGCACGCGGTAGTGAGGCTCGAGCGGGCCGCGATCGAAGAAGGCTTCGTAGCGGCGTGCCTTGTAGTCCTCCTCCAGCGAGAGGTCACCGTCGCGGATCAGGCTGTCCGCCACCATCAGGTAGTGCGGCTCGTCGCCCTGCGGCCCGACTTGCCGCTGCGCCTGGGTGGCCGCACCCAGATACAAGACGAAGACCGTGGGCACGAACACGCGGGGCGGCGCGGGGACACGTCCACCGGCGGCGAGCAGGAGCACGGCCAGCGCGAGCGCGAAAAGCGGCGGCCCCGACCATGCCCCGGCCGCGATGCCGCGTGGGAGAAGGAGCCACAGTAGCGGCACGATCGCGAGGCCGATCAGGGTGGGACCCCATTGCCGCCGCACACGCGCGGCGGCCACGACGATCGCCGCCACCACCGCAAACAGCCAGACGGCGGGAAAGCCCAACCGCAGGCCTTCCGGCGTCCGGGCCGCGCCCCCGGCGGCGCAAAGCACAATCCCGCCCCACGTCGCCCAGCCGAGCGCGGCCTGCCAACCCTTGCCCATGAAGGCCGGCATTTTGCCATTGACAGCGTCTGGGACGGGCTCCATAGTCTTTTCGGGAGGCCCCATGGGACGGCGAGCACTGGCGGCAGCGGTTCTGACGTTGGCGGCGGCAGCGGCGAGCGCGGACGAGCTGCAGTTGAAGAACGGCAATCGTCTGAGCGGGATCATCGTCGGGCAGACGGCGACGTCCGTCGAGATCGAGATCGGCGCCGGCCGCGTCACCGTGCCCCGCAGCATCATCGCGAAGATCGTGACCGGCGAATCGTCCCTCTCCGTCTATCAGACGCGCGCGCGCGCCCTCGCCGCCAACGACATCGCCGGCTGGCTCGAGCTCGCCGACTGGGCCCGGAGCCACGAGCTCTCCGGCCAGGCCCGCGACGCGTACGAACGCGTGCTCGCCCTCGATCCTAACAACGCCGCCGCTCGCCGCGGTCTCGACTACGAGCGCGTGGGCGACGATTGGCTGAGCCGCGACGAGGCGATGCAGGCGCGCGGCTACGTGTGGTTCGACGGCGCGTGGGTCACACCGGTCCATCGCGACACGATGCTGGCCGAGCGCGCATCGCAGCAACGCGAGCGCGCCGATTCCGAACGCGCCCGGCTGGCGATCGCAGAAGCGGAGGCCCGGGCCCGCGAGGCCGAGGCTCGCGCACGCACCGCCGAGGCCGAGGCCCGGCGCGCGGAGAACGACTCGCAGCCGCGTGCATTCGCCATCGTCAATCCCGGCGTGTGGGTCTGGGATGATCCCATCGACAGGTGGGGACACAGTCCACGTCTGTGCTGCAACGGCAGCCACGGTACCGGTCCGTGCCCGCGCCGCACCCGCCAGGATCCCTGGGGGCCCAATACCCGCTTCACCATGGACCTCGGCCGGAGCACGCGTCCGTCCGCCGACGAGACTCCGACCCCGACGCCCCAACCGCCCGTGCGTCACAACGGCGCCTCCGCCGGCGTACATAAACAGAATTAGGCAGTTCGGTCTGGCGTCCCGCTTCCCGCCGCCGCCTGAAGAATCACTTGACGTTTCGCCTTAACTTCGCCTATTCTTGCGCCATGCACATGACCCGGCGACAAAAGGAGATCCTCGATTTCGTCGGCCGCCATATCGAAAAAAAGGGATATGCCCCCACCATCGAAGAGATCGGCGAGCAGTTCGGCCTGAGCTCGCTGGCGACCGTGCACAAGCACCTCACGAACCTGCAGCAGAAGGGGCTCATCAAGCGGCTGTCGAACCGCAGCCGCGCGATGGAGCTGGTGCCGAGCGAGCTCAAGGTCCACGCCGTCGAGCTGCCGCTCCTCGGCCGCGTCGCCGCCGGCAGCCCCATCGAAGCTATCGAAGACCGCGAAACGATCTTCGTTCCGGAAGACATGATCGGCCGGAAGGAGACGTACGTCCTGCAGGTGAAGGGCGACTCGATGATCGACGAGCAGATCCGCGACGGCGACTACGTGATCGTCGAGAGCCGCACGACCGCCCGCGAGGGAGAGATGGTCATCGCGCTGCTCGAAGGCGAGAAGGCCACGCTCAAGAAGTTCTATCACGAGCGGCCCGGCGTCATCCGCCTGCAGCCGGCAAACGCCACGATGAAGCCCATCCTCGTCGACGCCGACGACGTGACCATCCAGGGCGTGGTCATCGGCATTCTCCGCAAGTACTGACCACCCGTCGACGGTAGACTTGTCGGCATGGAAGAAAAGAAGACCATCAACTTCACCTTCGTTCCCGACGAGTCTTCCGACGTGCCGCGCGTCTACAGCAATCTGTGCCAGATCCAGCACTCCCCGTTCGACTTCACGCTCACGTTCTGCGACATGATCCCGCCCAGTGAAAAAGACATCCAGACCGCCCAGAACACGCACGTCGTGAAGGCCCCCGTGCGGGCGCGCCTCGTGCTGCCGATTGCGCTCATACCGACGATCGTCACCCTGCTGCAAGAGAACTTTCGAATGCACCAGGAGGCCTTCGGCCCGCCGAAAGGCGGCATGCACTAGTCACGGCCTTGCCGGACCCGCCACGGTGGCCCCGCGTCCTATCCTGATACTGTGAAGACGGACGGCCGTCGGCGATCGATCCTGCACGTGGACCTCGACCCCTTCTTCGTGTCCGTCGAGCGCAGCGCGGATCCGTCTCTGCGCGGCAAGCCGGTCGTGATCGCGGGCCGCCACGGCGGCGTCGTGGCCGCGGCCAGCGCCGAAGCGCGATCGGCCGGTGTCGTTCCTGGCCAGGCGCTCGCGCTGGCCCGCCGGATCTGTCCGGAGGCCGTTGTCCGCACCGGCGACCTCGAGCACTACGCCCGCATCAGCGACGACGTGACCACGGTCCTCCTCTCCGTCAGCCGCCGCGTGGAACGGCCGTCGTCCGACGAGGCCTACGTCGACCTCACACCCGACTCCGCCAGCGCACCCCTGCCGGTCAGCGCGGCCGAGCTCGTGAAGGATGAGCTGCAGCGGCGCCTCAAGCTCGACGTCTCCCTGGGCCTCGCCTCGTCACGTCTGGCCGCACGCGTCGCGTCGAAGTGGGCGCGGCCGCGCGGGCTGCTCGTCGTCATCCCCGGTTACGAGGAGCGCTACATGGCGGAGCAGAGCGTCGCCCTGCTCCCGGAGCTCCCGCCACACCTGGAAGCCGCCCTCGCCCACGCCGGCATCCACACGCTCGGCGAGCTGCTGGCCGCCGAAGAAGCCGTGCTCGTCTCGGCCGTGGGCGGCCTCGCCGCACGGCGCCTGCGGGAGACCGCGCTCTGTCAGACCGAGGCGCCCGTGCCCGTCTCCGCCCCGCCGACATGGCTCGGGGAAGAAACCCACGTCCGCGACCGTCGCACGGATCGCGACGCTCTGCTCGATGTCATCGCGGGCCTGGCCCTCCGCGGGGCGCGGCGTTTGCGGCCGTTCGATCTCGCCGCCGGCATGGTCACCGTCGCCGTGCACCGCAAGACACAGTCGACGCGCCGCAGCGAAGAGCTGCGCCCGAGCGTCGCCGACGAGGCCACGCTCCAGCAG
>Ga0075429_100003032_pt1 | contig 14237 bp, 17 predicted proteins | sample RhiMetdeltSRZDD3_FD_75295 | JGI IMG/M metagenome (GOLD analysis project Ga0075429, IMG submission 75295) | Populus rhizosphere microbial communities from Tennessee, USA - Rhizosphere MetaG P. deltoides SRZDD3 | ecosystem: Host-associated > Plants > Roots > Rhizosphere > Soil | place: USA... | reverse complement strand
GTCATTTTTTTGGGGGGGCAATTTTTGGAAAGTGGGCTAGGCCGATGAATGTCCCGCACCGGGTCGCTGCTGAAAACCTGGTCGTTGACTGGTGCCAGATCAGTGGCACGTATGTAGAGCCCGAGGACATGGCGGAACTGATCGAGCGAATATACCGGGCGATCGAGAAGGCTTACACCGAGGGCCACGCCGAGGACTGGAAGTGATGCCCGGCAAGGTGTCTGACGACGTCAAGGCATTGCGCGGCACAAATAGGCTCAATCGCGAGCGCTCCGTTGTTGACCTATATCCCAACCACCTGAGCCGGCCCGATCCGGACGACCTGCCGCCGCCGGCCGACATGACCGACTCCGGCAAGCAGATTTGGGTGACTAAGGTTGAACGCTATCGGCAGCGCGGCCAGAAGGTCGACGGCTGCCAGGAGGCGCTGCGGCAGTACTGCGAGCTCGAGGCCAAAATGATCCGGCTTTGGAAGGAGGGGCCTCACCCGACTCCGTCCATGCTGAACTGTTATCTGACTTACGCGAATAACTTCACAGACACGCCCGCCTCGCAGCGCATGATTGTTTCCGCCGGCGCAAAAGAAAACCCCTTCGTCCGAAATGGCAAGTTCAAAAAGCAAGGGTGATTATTCCTCGCAAGGCGCTTTGTATGCCCGTAGGGTGGCCGCTGGTGAGGTTTTAGCGGGTCGCCTATGCCGGCTAGCCTGTGAGAGGCATTTACGCGACCTACGGCGCTCTAATTGGGAATACGAGTACAACGCCGAACGCGCGAATGACGTTTGTGACTTCATTCAAAAGTTGCCCCACGTTGAAGGCACGTGGGGTACGCCTACCATAAAGCTTGAGCCGGTCCAGATTTTCCTGCTCACGACTATCTTCGGATGGCGGCGGAAATCGGACGGCGGCCGGCGATTTAGTACGGTCTATATCGAGGCCGCTCGGAAGTTTGCAAAGAGCACCCTCTCAGCTGCGGTTTCCCTTTATTGCCTGACCTGCGAGCAGGAGGTCGGCCCGCAGATAGTTATCGGCGCCACGACGGCCGAGCAGGCTCAAAAGGTATTTGTACCGGCGAAGCGGATGGTCGAGCGCACTGGGGACTTGCGCGAGGCTTTCGAACTTGAGCCCTGGGCGCGGGCGGTGACGTGTCGCCAGAATGGCGGGACTATTCAAACGATTAACGCGAAAGGCAGAACGCAGGACGGGTGGAATCCCCACGTCGTCATGCTGGATGAGTTGCACGCCCACCCCGACCGCAGCTTGTTCGACGTGATGCGGTCGAGCTTTGGCGCCCGGAAAAATCCCCTGCTCTGGATAATCACCACGGCGGGCTATAATACCAACGGGGTTTGTTACGAGCAGCGGTCGGCCGCGGTCAAGGTCCTCGAGGGCGTGATCGAGCTAGACCACCTCTTCGCCGTTATTTTCACGATTGACGAAAAGGACGACCCCTTCAATGAGCGGGTATGGGTGAAAGCCAACCCCATGCTCGGGATTACGCCCTCGCTGGAGTCTATGCGGGCCTATGCTGCAGATGCGAAGGTCTCGCCCGGCGACGAGGGGGAATTCAAGACTAAGCGGCTCAACGTCTGGATGTCCTCGGCGTCGGCCTGGCTCAACCAGCAGCAATGGATGGAATGCGCCGACCCGACGCTAGCGTGGTCAGACTTTGAGGGCCTCGACTGCTATGTCGGTGCCGACCTCGCTGACAAAAACGATATCACGGCGATCGTGCTGGCCGCGATTGACACGAGCGGCCGGCTTCTTTGTAAGCCTGTGTTTTGGTTGCCCGATGAGGTCCTGGCCGACCCGAAGCACGCCGAGGGGCGCGGCCCGGCGCCATACCGGACGTGGTCGACGCAGGGACACTTGCGGTTAACGCCCGGCGATTGGGTGGACCATAACGAGGTCGAGGAACAGATCGAGGAATGGCTGAAACGTTTCAGCGTCCGCGCGATAACGTTTGACCAGTTTGCCGCGGCGCAGGCGATGGCCTCGAGGCTGAACGAAAAGCACGCTACGCCTGACAAGCCCATCGCGACTGTCCTGCACAAGAAGGCGTCGGCGACGACCGACCCTTGCAAGGAGATCGAGGCGCGCGTGAAAGGCGGGCCGTTGCGGCTGCGGCACGACGGCAACCCGGTCATGAATTGGATGGCGTCAAACGTTGTCGTTGCCCGCCGCCGGGATGAGACGATTTTGCCGATCAAAGAAAGCGCGATGAGCCCGAATAAGATCGACGGCATCGACGCGCTGGTGAATGCCATATCGCCGCTTGTCCTGCACAAGCAGGAGCGGGAGCCCGAATATCGGATGCTGTTCGTATGACCGTCTACACCGCCCGCCGGAAGAACCGCATTCTCGTATGGCCGACCTATGATGTAGCCGCCGCGGCCGATACGGAAGATACCGGTGTGAAAAACCGCATGACGGTTTGGCTCACGGAATCCGAGGCGGCGGCAGCAGATCAGACCTATGACACCACCCCGGAGTGGGTGCCGGACGGAGCACTAACTCATGCCGATTTCATGAATGGATTGTATTGGGACGGCGCCACTGTTGTTGCTGTGGGCGGGCTGGTTGGACAGAACCCCGGCAACTGGGGGCCGTTTAATCCGGCAACTGATATCGATTCTAATGGAATAATTTCCGGGTCGCCTATTTTGGTTGGGGCGGCACTCGCGGCGGCGCTTGGCGGCAGCACGTTGGTATTTACGTTCAATTCGCCAACTGGAAACGGTGACATTTCATGCGAAGCCATCAAATCTGCTGATTTTTCCACTGATCTATACATGAATTGCGGGACCAATCTTAGTAATTTTGTCCTTGTCAAGGACTTTGTCGCAAACGTCTCCGATTCGGAGGCGCCCGGAGTGGTCGAGGGTGTCAACAAAGTGGCGTTCACTCTCTCGGCAACCAAGTTGTCGGCGTCCCTGAACGGCGACAACATCGCGACCTGCGTCGCGACCGTCGCGACGGCGATAGACGAGATAGTTTTTTCAGGCACCGCACAGATACGCTCGCTGACGATCTACCCAGAGCAGGCCGATGGCGCACTCGTGGCGCTGAGTGCCCCCTGAACGTGATTCTCCTCGCCGCCATCCTCGGCATCATCCTCGCGCTGTTCGACCTCGCCGCGCAATGGGCGCGGCCAAACGTGGAGCCGTACCTATGTGCGATTATAGCCTGATGCACTTGAAGTCGCGTCCCGCTGCAGTTGGCGACAAGCTGACGGTGAAAAACTTCGGTGTTGGCACTCGCGGTTTCTGCTCGCCGAGCGAGCCGGACACCGCCGTTTGCGTGCTGCCCGGCACCGAGTTGGCATTCGCCGAGAATGTGGAAATGTACGGCGAAAACAAAACTTTCTCGAAAACCGCCATCTTCCGGCAGATCAATCGCGACCTTTTGCACGCACACCACGATGCGCTCGAATTTCCTCCGGACGGGGAAACCAAACTGCTGACCTACGTTATCGAGGGTCAGGAGGCGACTGTTTTGCAGCTGCCGGCCGCGCCGCGAAATGAGGCCGAGGCGAAGGAGCAAACCCGCCTCGAGGTCGTCGGCTAATCCGCTAGGGGGAGGGCGCCGGTTCAAGTCCGGCCGGATTGACTCCGTAGCTCAGAAGAAAGAGCGCCCCCGCTTGTTCCTCCCGCGACTGGGGCCGACCCGGATGAACGGTCGGCCCCTCTTTTCATGGGCATATCACTATGATGCATCGGGCATATAGCCTGCTTGATATCAAGCAGGTGAGCGATGAGCAGCGGGTAATTACCGGGATTGCTACCACTCCCGCGCCCGATCGCGTCGGCGACATCGTTGAGCCGCTCGGCGTCAAGTTCACCAACCCCATGCCGTTACTCTGGCATCACCGCAGCGATATGCCGGTTGGCACCGTCAAGTTTGATAAGCCGACAAAGGCCGGCATCGGCTTCACGGCCACTATGCCAAAGGTGGCCGAGCCTGGTCCGCTAAAGGACCGCATCGACACCGCATGGGGCGAGGTAAAGCTCGGGCTAGTGCGCGGCGTGTCGATTGGTTTCCGAGAACTCGAATTCTCGCGCATGGAAGACGGCGGGCTTCGCTTTATCGAAAGCGAGGTGCTGGAACTTTCGCTTGTTACCATTCCAGCCAATGCCGACGCGAGCATTCAAACCGTTAAGTCGCTCGACGAAAACCTTCGGACCCTGAGCGACAACGAAAGTGACCACTCACCGGCAACGCTCCTGAAGGAGCAACGGCCGCCGCGTGTAGTGAAACTAAGCCATCCCGCCGCAGCGGGCTTTCCAAAATCGTGGAAACCCGGAGCGGTTAACATGAAAACCTATGCAGAGCAGATTACTGCTCTCGAGGCCAAGCGCGCAGCCAGCCAGGCGGCGCAGGAGGCTGTTGCACAGAAGTCGCTTGCCGAGGACCGCACTATGGATGCGGCCGAGGATGAGCAGTTCGACAACCTGCAATCCGAGCTTGAGGCGATTGACAAGCAGTTGGTCCGCCTGCGTCAACTCGAGGCCAACCTTGCCAAGACGGCGAAGCCGGTCATCAAGGCCGACGACGCGCAGTCCGCGAGCGAGGCCCGCGGCGGTCACATCGTCGTCAAGACTCCGCCGAAGCTCGAGCCCGGCATCGGTTATACGCGGCTCGTGAAGGTCAAGATGGCGGCCCGTTTGGCCGGCGAGGCGCCACTCGTCATGGCGCAGCGCATGTATGGCCCCGACAGCGAGGTCGTCGGGATCATCACCAAGGCCAACGAGGTGGTTGCCGGCACGACGTTGTCCGGTAACTGGGCCTACGACCTGGTCTCGCAGGAGGGCGCGGCGGTTGCGGCGTTCCTCGAGTATCTGCGCCCGGCCACCATTGTCGGCAAGTTCGGCACGGGTGGCATTCCCGGCCTGCGGCGGCTCGACTTCTATACGCCGTATGTCACGCAGACCGGTGGTGGTGACGCCTACTGGGTCGGCGAGGGCAAGCCCAAGCCGCTGACCGCGTTCGACTTCGACCGGTCGACGCTGACTCCTCTCAAGATCGCAAATATCTGCGTTCTGACCGAGGAGAACATTCGCTACAGTTCGCCGAACAGCGATGCCATCGTTCGCGATGCATTGGTGCAGGCGATCGTGGCGGGTCTGGATGTCGCGTTCATCGATCCGTCGAACTCGGGCTCGGCGAATGTGAAGCCGGCCTCTATCACCAACGGTGCCGAGACGATCGTCTCGTCCGGTGACGATGCGGACGATGTCCGCCTCGACCTCCGCGCGCTGTTCGCCAAATTCCATGAGGCGGACAATCCTCCGAGCAATGGCGTGCTGATTATGCCGACCAGTGCGGCAATGGCCATTGCGATGATGACGAACGCGTTGGGCCAAAGCGAATTCCCGTCGATGAATATCAATCGGAGTTCGGCGAGCGGGTCGCTGTTCGGCTTCCCGGTCATCGTCAGCGACCACCTCAGCGATGTCGTGGTTCTGGTCAATGCGTCGGACATCTTCCTCGGCGACGAGGGCGGGGTGTCCGTCGACATGAGCCGCGAGGCATCGATCGAGATGCGTTCCACCGGCCTCGGCATGGACGCGACGGCTGGCACCGCCACGGCGGCGTCGGTTTCGATGTTCCAGACCAACAGCGTTGCTCTTAGGGCGGAACGTACGATTTCGTGGAAGCGCGCTCGCGCTTCGGCTGTTGCGTATCTCACGTCGGTTGATTGGGGCGGCGACGTCCCGACTGCGTAAACTGCCGTTATCAGCAAGCAATATGAGGGGCGGGCCATTTGGCCCGCCCCTTTTTATGTGGAGGCGTGGATGGAACAGCAAAAGCTAATTGCGCGAAAGCGCCTGACCTATAATCACCGCAAGCTTGCGGCCGGCGACGAATTCTATGCCCCCGCGCTCCATGCGCTGTTGCTTGTGGCGCAGAACAAGGCGCGGTCTGCGCCGCCGCCGGTGACTGCATACGGCCAGGGCGGTTATTTCAGCGGCAAGAGCAGGATGACGGACCTGCGCGAGCAGGCCGGTGCGCTTGGTATCGAGATCGACGGTCGCTGGGGCGAGCGTCGGCTTGCGGCCGAGATCGAACTCGCGAGGTCTGCTCGCCGATGAAACTTTTCGGCTGGCGCATTCCCTTCACCGGAACGAAGGGCAAGGCGCTGCAAATGGTCAGCGAGGGTCGCGGCGGCTGGTGGCCGATCATCCGCGAGTCCTACGCGGGGGCGTGGCAGCACAACGTCGTGGTCGACAATGCTGCGGCGATGTCCTACTACGCTGACTTCGCCTGCAAGACGCTTATCGCGTCGGACATTGCGAAGTTGCGCGTAAAGTTTGTGAAGCGGGACGCTGACGGCAATTGGCTAGAGACGCCAAACCCCGCCTATGATCCGGTTCTGCGCAAGCCGAACCCGTACCAGACCCGCATCCAGTTTTGGGAAAGCTGGATGCTATCAAAGCTTAACCGAGGGAATTCCTACATTCTCAAGTCGCGCGATTTGCGCGGGGTTGTGAATGCGCTCTACCCGCTAGACCCCAACAGGGTATGGCCACTCGTCGCCGATGATGGGTCGATTTTCTATAGGCTGGCGGCAGACAAGATCAGCGGGCTTGACGAAGATATAATCGTTCCGGCGCGCGACATCATCCACGACCGCATGAACTGCTTATTCCACCCGCTTTGCGGAATCCCGCCCCTGTTTGCAAGCGGCCTAGCTTCGCAACAGGGACTCAATATTCAGCGGATGTCGACCAAGCTTTTCGAAAACAATTCGACGCCCGGCGGCATTCTGACGGCGCCAGGCACAATCAACGATATGACGGCGACCCGCATCAAAGAGCAATGGGAACTGAACTATAGCGGCAAGAATGTCGGGCGCGTTGCGGTTCTCGGTGACGGACTGGAATACAAGAAGATGGCGCTAACGGCGGTCGAGCAACAATTGATTGAGCAATTGAAAATGACCGCCGAGGTGGTCTGCTCGACCTATCACGTTCCGCCGTACAAGATCGGCGTCGGCGCCTTGCCGTCCTATAACAACGTGCAGGCCCTCAACGTCGAATACTATTCGCAGTGCCTTCAGGCCCTGATCGAGTCCGCCGAGGTCTGTCTCGACGAGGGGCTAGAGGTGGCGCCAAGCGTCGGTACTGAGTTTGATACCGGCAATCTGCTTCGCATGGACAGCGTCACCCAGATCGACATGCTGTCCAAGGCCGTGCAGGGCACAATCTTAAGCCCGAACGAAGCCCGGGCGATGGTCGACAAGCCCAAGGCCAGGGGCGGCGATAGCCCCATGGCACAGCATCAAATGTATTCGCTCGAGGCTCTCGCCAAGCGGGACGCGATGGACAATCCATTCGCGCCGGCCGCCCCCACTGCGGTGCCGGCCCCGTCCGCCCCCGCCAACGACGGCGCGGATGATAGCGCAAGCGAGGACGACGTAGCGGCGGCCAAATTTATCGCCGGCTGGCGGGCCAAGGCGGCCCTGGCCGCCTGCTAGGAGTCCCGATAATGGATCATCGTTTGATCGAGGCGATTGTCGACGGCGTTGTTCCGCAGTTGCGAGAGTATATCGACAAGCAACTGGCGGGCCTAAAGGGCGAGAAGGGCGACAGGGGTGAGACCGGCGAACAAGGGCCACCCGGCAGCGATGGCGCGGATGGCAAGAACGGGAAAGACGGCGTCAGCATTGACGGGCCTATTGGCCCTCGCGGCGCAGATGGTCTGAACGGAAAAGACGGCGTCGACGGCCTTAACGGCAAGGACGGCACCAGCGGCGAGGATGGAGCGGATGGGAAGGATGGGGAGCCCGGGCGAGATGGCCTGCCGGGCGTTCCTGGGCGCGACGGCAAGGACGGAGCTCCCGGCACAAACGGCCTGGACGGCCTCGGCTTTGATGACCTTGACGTCACGCTAGGCGAGGACGGCCGCACTGTTACCTTCAAATTCCAGCAAGGCGAGCGGGTTAAGGAATTCAAACTCGTATTTCCGAACATGATTTATCGCGGCGTTTGGCAACCCGGCGAATATCTCAAGGGTGACGTCGTGACCTGGGGCGGTCAGATGTCGATTGCGGTCAGCCCGGCTACGACGGAGAGGCCACTCGCTAGTGACGATTGGAGCCTTGCGGTGCGCAAGGGCAAGGACGGCCGGGACCTGCGCACATCGTCGCCGGCCCCCGCGGAGCCGATCCGGTTTAAGTAAATGCACTCGGTTTTCGAAATCGTTGAGGATACCGACAGCGATAGCGACGACGTCGGCCCGGAACTCATTTCGCTTGCCGATGTGAAGTTAGAGCTCGGGATCACCTCGAGCAGTGAAGACGAATGGCTTGACGCCAATATCACGCGGTGGTCGCGCATTATTGCCGATTACTGCGATCGGGTGTTTGCTCGGTCGAGCGCCCGGGAAACATTCTACTTTGACAGCCGCGAGTTCTCCCGGCTTGGCGCCGGATTGCCGCTTAAACTTTATCCGATCGGCGTTGTCGACAGTGTGCTTGTAGATGGCACCGAGGTCGCTGTCGTTTTCGATGAGCGCGGCATCATCTGGCGGGAGGACAAAGGCGGGTGGACCGGCACCGTAGTGGTCGAATACTCGGGCGGGTATGATCTGCCAGACGGTGCCCCGGCCGCGTTGCAACTGGCGGTGATCGAGGCAATCCGTGGCCGGCGCGCGTCGGCGGCCTCGTCATCGGGCGGCGCCGCACTGCCGACTGGCGTTCGAAGCATCACCCACGGCGATACGAGCATCACGTTCTCGCAGGACGCAACGTCCACCTCCTCGTCAAGTTCGTCAACGATTACGGCGGGTCTGCCGCTGACGGTGGCCGAACTCGTGAGGCCCTTCCGGCGGTTTACAGTGTAAATTTGCCACTATGGAGCGTGCCCGAGCGGTGGCCGGGCGAGACAGTGTTCGTTGTGGCGGGTGGCCCATCGGTCAGGGACCAACCGCTCGAGCTTCTGCAGGGTCGCCGCATCATCGCGATTAACTCGAGCTATACGCGGTTGGCGGGATACGGATTGCCGCCGCCCCACTTGCCGCACATCGACTACCTGCTCGTGGGCGATAACAGGTGGTGGGTTAAGTATCGGGACGATGCGCTGGGGTTGCCTTGCGAGATTGTGACCACCGCGCAGAAACAAATATCGGACAATGACCCACGGGTGCTCAAACTGCGCAAGCATCACCCGCCCGGCCTGCCGCTCTCGCGCGGGTCGCTGACGATGAGGCGCACGACACTGAGCGCGGGGATAAGCCTCGCTGCGTTTCTTGCTCCCCGCGGGAATATCGTTCTGCTTGGTGCGGATGGAAAGTTCGGCGACGACGGAGCTCGCAATCACCATGCCCCGCACCCGTTCCCGCATCGGGTGGGTTGTTGGGATCGGCACTACGCAGAATTAAAGACTTTGGTCGCCCCGCTCAAATTGTTGGGCATCAACGTCGTGAATGCTTCGCCTGGCACTGCATGGGACTTATGGCCGGTGGTGTCGCTTAGGGATGCGGTATGAATTGGCTTATAGCGGTTCCGGCTTGGGGGCCGCGGTGCCTGCCGGCGTTCCTCGAGGCTACGCTTCCCGCCCTGCGCCTTGCCTTGTTGCGCGTTCGCGGCGAGGTGCGGTGGCTCGTTCATACCGACGAGCCCAGCCGCGTCAGGTCGGTTCTAGGGAAATCAAGCCTTGACCTGCTCCCGGTGCCGGGAGGCTCGCCGCCGCATGGTCAACTTGGCGCGGCAAACCGCGACGCGCTTAATAGCGCGCGGATCGGCGAAGTCGTCGCCCTCGTCAACGCCGATATGGTCGCGTCCATTGAACTCTTTGAGGCGGCCGAGAGGCGGTTCGCACAAGGGAAACGGTGCATCGTGATGACCGGCACCCGGACGCTGTCGGGGCATCGTCCACCTATCGGGGCCACGTCGCGCGACTTGCTTGCGTGGGCGTGGAACCACCGCCATCCGTGGATTATCGACACGACCTGGGGCGAGGGCAAGACGCGGACCCCATCACTGATCCATTTTCGGCAGGGCGAAACTGTCGTGCTGCACGGGTTCCATCTGCATCCGTTTGCCGTGTTGAAAGAGCGGGAACTTACATTCCCCGGCGTCACGACCGATCAGGACCTTATCGAGCAATTCCCGCGGGAGCAGGTCCACGTCGTGACATCGGCGGATGAGGCGAGCTTTGCGGAAATGTCGCCTGCCGAGCGATCGTTCGCGCATGGCCCGAATATCATAGACGCCAAGTCCATAACGGATTGGGCCACTCGACCGAATAAGACGACCGCGACGCACCGATGGCTGTTCACGCATCGGATCAATCTGTGCGGCGAGGACAAGGACGTTGGGGACGCCGCGGTATGCGCGGAAATCCTGGCCACGATCGACCGATGGGAGGAACCCGCGGGGCCGGGGGCCATGAGCCTGGTCGAGCAACGGCGGCACGAGCGTAAACGTCAGCGCGAACTAAGGCTCGCCACTCGTATGGCACAGGCGCAACGAAGGCGGCGCCGGTGAATGCACTTTCACGCGGTAATCCCAGCCTGGGGCGAGCGCTGCGTGGCGATGGCGCGGCAGTACGTGATCCCCTCGGTAAAGGCGGCGATCCAATACGCTGGCGCCGACGTTCGGTTGATTATCTATTCCGACCGAGAACTATCGCTGGACGGAATAGACGGCGAGTATCGAAGTTTGACGCCGCCGAGCTCGGCCAATCCGGTTAGCAACTTGCAGGGAGCACTTCGCAACCTGCACCACTGGACAATAGCTGAGGCCCCGCCAGGTTCGGCTGCGGTCCTGTTTAATGCCGACACAGTAGTATCGCGCGAGTTTTTTTCGTTTGCCGCGGAAGCGCTCGCCCGCGGTCGTAAGGTGGTAGCCGCGACGGCGCTGCGAGCGCTGATCGGACCCAGGCCCCCCAGCTCCCCGCCGATCGGCGCCGTTGCGGCAGACTTGCTCGAGTGGGCGTGGAATAACCGGCACCCGATCGCCGAAGACTGCGTCTTGGGTCGAGGGCGAACCACATTTCCGAATACGGTCATCCTCGACCGCGGTCCCAACGTCGTTCTGCACTCCGTCCACTTGCACCCGTTCTGCATCGTCAACGACGGCCGAGTTTTGAAATTCAAGGGCACGATTGATGATGACCTGCTCGCGGCCTATTCGGACGACGAGGTCGGATATATCGCCAATGGCGAAGTCGGGTTTGCTGAGTTATCGCCGCCCGGCTTCAAGAGCGACCAATACGGATCGGGGCCGAGGATGAGCGTTCAGTCTGTCGTGGAGTTCGGTCGAAACTCCAAGTGGATGCCGTGTCACATCCGTAATTTTCGCCAGCCTATTGCCATCCGCGGCGTTGGCGATTGGAGCCACCCGTATATCGAGCAGATCGTTCAATCGGTGGCGAAGAAATGAGTCTGGCGGCCACCATTGAACCCCAATACGCGCCGCTGCTGCGGCACGAACCCGAGCGGCTCGGCCTTATGACGGGGCACGCCTGGGCGACCGACCCCAAGCGGCTCGTGTTCACGGCGGCTCGATACAAGTTCGTCGCGAAGATGTTGGACGGGCGCAAGCAGGTTTTGGAGGTTGGCTGCGCCGATGCGATGTTTTCGCGGATCGTGCAGCAGCACGTCGAGAACCTGACGGCGATCGACTTCGATCAGACGTTCGTCGACGACGTCAACACTAGGATGGTCGACGAGTGGCGGTTCATCTGCATAAAGCACGACATGGTGAAGGCCCCGATTTGGAATCCGCGATACGACGCAATATTCACGTTGGATGTGCTCGAACACATCAGACCCGAGGACGAGGCGGCATTCCTGCGGAACTGCATGATCTCGCTGCAGCACCATGGCGTGATGATAGTGGGCGCCCCATCCCTGGAAAGCCAACCCATCGCGTCGGAGCAAAGCAGGGCCGGTCACGTGAACTGCAAGACCGGGCCAGAACTGGCCGCGACAATGCGCCGATATTTCCACTCGGTATTTTTGTTTGGTATGAACGACGAGACGCTGCACACTGGGCACCATGCTATGGCGCATTATCTGCTTGCCGTCTGTGCTGACCCGAGGAACCTCTAGCTTTGCTCGAAGTCGAAATCTTGCGGCTCGGCGACGGCGCGCCGCTGCACCAAATACAGATGATCGTATGGCGCGAGTTCGGCGACCATGATTGGTTGGACCTTCCGGCAAACGAGTATCGCGCCAAGGTGGCGGCAGCGCAGGACCAACTCAACCGGACGCGAGCGGCTCATCATGTTGCTGGGACGGTCAGGTCACGGCTCGTCGAATTACTCGGCTCCGACGACATCATGGTGCAGAGCAATCTGTATCTGCGGGCGGCTCGCCCCAATGTCGTGGGGCAGGAGGCGGTCGGGTGGCACCGTGAGAGCATGTATGGATGCCAACCGCAGGCGCTCAACGTCTGGATGCCGGTCGCGAATTGTACGGCAGATAACAGTATCAAATATGTGCCGGGCTCTGCGACCACCCCGGAGGACGATCTGATTTTTGAGGCTGGCGAGTCGGACGGGGTGGCGAAGGGGTCGCCAGGTCACAAAATCGGATTGCTCTATGCCCCGAAAAGGATTGTCGGTGGGTTCGATCCCGGGGCCGCGGTGCCGTTCAATGTTCCGGTTGGCTGTCTTGCGGTGTTCCCGTCGCTGCTGATTCACGGGGCTGCGGTCAATCGCTCGAATAGGGTCAGATTCTCGGTCGACTTCCGGGTGATTTCAGCCGCCCACGTTGGCGTCCAGAAAAAAAGCTTTGCCGGTGGCGGCGAAGATTTCTTCGTTCCTCTTGAGGCGGCCTGATGTTGAACGTTTGTTATGACCTCGCGCGCAACCCGCCGACCTTCGACTTTGTGACCGCGCTGCTTCGATTTGAGCGGCTGAGGCTGGAATATAACGAGGAGGGGATCGCCCTCAATATCTTGCCGGGACCGAACGGCGGATTTCGGCAGGATAAGCTGTGGCCGCAGTCGATCGATACCCGCAAAGCACTGCTCGACCGCGTGGTATTGCCGATGGCGTCAATGCTTCCGAGCATCCGCCGCGTCACGCTACATCAAAGCAGGGATGACGCGCCGCGATGTTTCGGGATAGGCGAGCACATCATCAACTTTCGGCGGTTTGTCGACTGCTACCGTTCAGGCGTTCGGCCGTTGCGGCCATCGCACGACCTGTCGCCTGATGATCAGCTGATAGCCCTGACGCTTCGGGAAAGCGAGCACTGGCCCGAGCGCAATAGCAACTTGCCGCAGTGGCACCGGGCCGGACTCGAGCTTTCGATGATGGGTTTCAACGTGATTGTGGTGCGGGACACGTTGAAGGCGGATGAGCCGCTGGGCAGTCTCACGACCTCGCCGAGCGCCTCGCGGGAATTGATGGCCCGCGCGCAACTGTACCGGCGCGCGGCCTGCAACGTGTTCGTTAATAACGGCCCGGCCTGGCTATCCGTGGCGCTGGATGCGCCCACGATAATCCTGCGGCCCGCGACCGAGGGCGGTCATGCATTTGCCGGCGCTGCGGGCCGCGCAAAGCAGGGCATCCCGGCTGGTTCGCAGTTGCCGAATGCGCCGCGACATCAGCGGTTGGTATGGGAAAGCGACACCAGCAACAATATCGTCGCCGCCGTCGTGGCGTTTATGAGACATGCCGATCAGCGAATAGGCACGAGGAGGCCGAGCATCCATGCCCAAGTTTAGCGTCGACCAGGAATCCGATCCAGCAAAAGCAATCTTTGCCGTGACCAAGGCAAACAGCGATTTGCCAAACGGCGCATGTCGCGCGCTATTGGTGGGCACAGCCGGGACAGCGAACCTTTTGGACTTTAGCGGAAACCTCTGCACGAACGTTCCGCTGCAAGCCGGGTACAATCCCGTCAGCTGCAAGCAGGTTCGCACCGGCGGCACCGCCGACAACATCTGGGCGCTGTACTAATGTTCATCGGTCTCGGGATTACCTTTGGTTCGGCCGGAATAACCATCGGCGGCGGCGGCGGCGCCTCCGGCGAGGATGACGATTTTGCCGCCTGGTTTCTCCTGATCTTCTGAAAGGGCCGCGACGATGGCTGACGCAGACATCAAAGACTTTACGCTGGGAACAGCCAAGACGATCAAGGCTGATCTGATTGGCGGGAAGTACTATCCCGGGCACATCAATTACGATAGCGCCGGCGGCGAGGTCGTTGGTACCAAGACCGACGCCAAAAGCACCGCGACCGATACCACGTCGGTCAGCGCCATGCAGGTCTGGAAACAGG
>Ga0075429_100003028_pt1 | contig 14242 bp, 10 predicted proteins | sample RhiMetdeltSRZDD3_FD_75295 | JGI IMG/M metagenome (GOLD analysis project Ga0075429, IMG submission 75295) | Populus rhizosphere microbial communities from Tennessee, USA - Rhizosphere MetaG P. deltoides SRZDD3 | ecosystem: Host-associated > Plants > Roots > Rhizosphere > Soil | place: USA... | reverse complement strand
TCGATCGAGATCGCGCCTTCGGTGACGTTCAATCATGAGAACTTCAAGCGTGAAGGCTATGGCAACGTCGATCACCAAACCGAGCTCACCATCACCCCCACGATCGGCTATTGCATGTCCGATCGATTCGAAGTGATCAGCGGGCTCATGGTGCGACATGAGTCCTTCAACGACCAGCACGAAACGTCATTGGGTGCCCTGGCTGGTCTCAACTACAACTTTCCGCCCCACGGCACGATCGTGCCATTCGTGGGCTTGGGCTTCGGCGTTCTCTTCTACGACGGGTTTTCGTTCGACAACACGGCCGTGCTAGCGCCCATGCTCTCGGGCGGGATGCGCGTGTTGATCGGCTCCAGTGCTTCGGTCAACATGAGCCTGGGGTACCAGCACGAGTCCAACGCGGGCGGCGAGTTCAACGCCACGTCGAACAAGCTCCTCGCCTCGGTCGGCGTGTCGCTTTTCCCCTGGCCCAAGTAAGCACCCGTCTCGGCTCGGTAGACCGAGGACAGACTTCAGGAGCCGGCGAGATAGGTGCGCGCCTCAGCGATTTCCGGGCGAGCACCGTCGCCATTCTTGGCGAGATCCAGAAGCTGGCGATAATAGGCCTGCGCCTTGGTCTTCTGGTTCGAGCGTTCCGCTGACTTGGCCGCTCCAAAGACGCCATTGAATCGAGCCGGGTAGATATGCAACGACGCCTCATATTCGACGAGCGCCTGGTCGGGCTTTCCATTCTCCAGAAGGGCTTCGCCGAGAATTTCACGAATGGGAAGGAGCGAACCCGGGCTCACCGGGTGCTTGCCCAGCGAGTCCTCGCGCGCCGCCGCATCCCGCAAGAGACGCAGCCCGTCCTCGGTTCGTCCTTGCGCCAGCGCGATGAGCCCCAGAGCGGCCTGACGTTGTAGCTTCATTTGATCCGCGAAGTAGCGAAAGCGAACATCATGTGAGCTGGACAGTTCCAGCAACCGGTCCGCCGCCCGCTCCGCTCCGGGGAGATCCCCGCTCTTCGCCGCCCCGATGGCTTGCGCATAAACGATGAGCCCATCCGAGAAGGGCATCTCGGACGAGAACGGCATCGGCCGGACTTGAAGTGCGGCGGCGTCCTTCCATTGCCGTCGCTCGAGCGAATAACGAGCCGGCATGGCCCCCATGGCATAGGCCACCCCAAAATCGGACTCGGGGTAGGTCTTCTGCACGTTCGCGACCCGCTTCAAAATGTCTTTAGCTTTTCCATCCTGCGCGGTTTGCAGATAGGCATACAGCATGTAGTCGAGTGCGTGCAGCTCTTCGTGCGTTGCGGCTCCGGGATGGTTCAGGGCGGCATCCTTCCGCGCGGCGTCCGCCGAGGCCAGGTTGGAAGCAATCGTCTCCGGCCACATCCCGAGGCGGGTGTAGATGTGAGAGGGCATGTGCAAGGCATGCGGCACCCAGGGTTGCATGGCCGCGTAGGCATTGGCCGGTTTCAATCCCTTGGCCGCCAGCGAGGGGTAGTCGTAGCTGTGGATCAGGTAGTGAACCAGGCCGGGATGATCGGGATGGGTGGCATATAACGCCTCGAGAATGGCGGCGGCTCGTTTCTGGTTAGTGAGAGCCGGGTCGCCGGGAGGAGCCGTCCCCAAAAGCGACAAAGCGAAGAACGCCGCCGCTTCGAGATCTTTCGGGTAGCGTGAAGTCACCTGCTCCATTTCGCGGCTGAAGCACATAGCACGGCCTTTGGGATCCACGGTGGGGAGAGCGTGACAGGTGGCAGCGCTCGGCGCGGCTCCCAGGATCGGTTCGTCGAGGCCCGTGTAGAACGCTTGCATGGCCCGGATGTACGCGGCCTCGTGATCGTCTTGTTTCGAAGCAGCGAGCGCTCGCTCCACCGCCGCCCGACCGGCCGTCAGGTCCGCGGAATCCGGAGGGGCCCAGATCGGATGGTAATAGGTCATAGCGATCCCCCAATGCGCCATCGCGCACTCCGGATCCTTCTCCGCGATCTCGGTGAAGATGCGCCTCGCCTCGGGGTAGAAAAACGAATGAAGAAGAGCCAGACCGCGCTCGAACTCTTTCTGTACCGAGGGATCGCAGCTCGTGGGGAAGGACACCTGGCCGACCTTGCTCAGGTCGCCAAGGTCTTTCGACGCGGTTGGCGACGCCGCGACGGCGATGGATGCGCACGAGCTCAGTATGATGACAACGAGGACGCAACGGACTAGGTGAAAAGAGGGCATGGTGGTTTCTCCGAAAGGCTATCGGACCGCCGCCGAAGCATACTAATAGAGTCGGGGGCCGGGAAACAATTTCCTGGCGATCACTAAGCGAGATCGAACACGAGCACATGGGACGGCTCGAGCGCTTCAAGCGCGAGCCGAGACACATCGCTCACCGATGCTCCATCGCCCCGCTCCAGTCGCTCTCCGTTCACGCTCACCGGACCGCGAACGACTTGCACCCATGCATGGCGCCCGGGACGAAGCGCATACTCCGTGGCCTCACCCTTATCCAGATGTGCCGCAAGGATGGAAGCATCCTGGTGAATGCGCACCGATCCGTCGCGCCCATCTGGAGTCGCGACGGCGGCCAGCCGCCCCTTCACGCCCGAAAGCAGACGCTGCTCGTAGCTCGGATCCAACCCGCGCCGTTCCGGAATGATCCAGATTTGAAGCAGATGAACCGGCTCGATCGGCGATGCGTTCTTTTCGCTGTGGACGACGCCGGTTCCCGCGGACATCCGTTGTGCCTCGCCCGGTTTAATGATGGAGCCGTTCCCCATGCTGTCCGCGTGCTCCAACGCACCCTGGAGCACGTAGGTCACGATCTCCATGTCACGATGCGGATGGGGCGGAAAGCCGCCACCGCCTCGAACCCAGTCCTCGTTGATGACGCGGAGCGAGCGGAAACCCATGTTCTCGGGGTCGTAGTAATCCCCGAACGAAAACGTGTGATACGTATCCAGCCATCCAAAATCGAAATGTCCCCTGTCCTCCGCCCGCCGTACCCGAATCATGCCAACCTCCTTGTGACCCCCGGGCCTTCGTGCCATAGTTTTTTGGCGCTCTTGCCCACCACCAACGCTTCGGGGATAACCATGCGACTCCATTCATCATACCGTTCTCTATTCCTAGCCTTTTCTCTCCTCGTCCTCTGGCGACCTGCCCAGGCCCAGGACACCACCAAAGTCACCATCGTGGATACGGACCTCGGAAACGGCATTCACATGCTGAAAGGGGCAGGGGGGAATCTAGGGGTATCGGTGGGCAAGGACGGGGTGTTCCTCATCGACAGCCAATTCGCTTCGCTCACGTACAAGATCAAAGTGGCGATCGCCAAGCTGTCCCCAGCCCCGGTGCGGTTCGTGGTCAACACGCACTGGCACGGCGATCACATCGGCGGCAACGAGAACTTTGGGAAATCGGGAGCGATCATCGTCGCCCAGGCCAATGTGCGGGTACGCATGTCGACCACGCAGTTCGACACCATGTTCAACGACACCACATTGGCGTCACCGGAGGGCTCGCTCCCCGTGGTGACATTTGCCGAGGCGGTGACGTTTCATTGGAACGGCCAGGACATGTGGGTGTTTCACGTGCCCAACGCCCATACCGACGGGGATGCGGTCATTCAGTTCAAGCAGGCGAACGTCGTACACACGGGCGATGTCCTTTTCAACGGCAACTATCCGTTCATCGATACGTCGGCCGGGGGCTCGGTCAAGGGGACGATCGCCGCGTCGGACCGCATTCTTGCCGCCATCGACGACAACACCAAACTCATTCCCGGACACGGTCCGCTGGCGACCAAAAAGGACCTGAAGGTCTATCGGGACATGCTGGCCGATATCAGCGGGAAGATCGAAACCATGCTGGCCAAGGGCAACACGCCGGACCAGATCAAAGCCGCCAAGCCAAGCGCGGCTTACGATGCCAAGTGGGGCAACGGGTTCATGAAGCCCGACCTCTTCGTGGACGTCCTGATCCAGGATCTGTCGCGGAAGGCGAGGTAGCCGATGTCATGGGTTGGTAACTCTAAGCTCCGGTTGGGTCTGATCATTGGCCTCACTTTCGGCGCGGTGGACTTGCTGTACACCTGGCTCTTCCCATTGGAGGACGACACGATTGGGGCCCTTCTTCGGTTCTATGGACCGATGTTCTTACTCTGGGCATTTGCCTCGTTTCGAGCCGCGCGTCGCGATGGACGGCTCTTATCCGGCGTAACCACCGGTTTGGTCGTCGCGTTTGCAACGTTTTGCGCGTACGATCTTTTGATCCTTATCCGAGTAAACGTATTCCTCACCGAACTGACCGGCCGCGCCGATTGGCAAAACTTGATGGCGCGTTTCAAAGCGAGTGAGTCCTCCGACTTGCGAGCCTTTGTAACCCTGGATTACCTCAAGATGGCCCCGCTCAAGATCGGAGCTGCATCCGTAGTTGGGGCAGTTATGGGTGTCATCGGCGGCTCATTGGGACGCATGCACGTATGGCTTCACCGCCCCGCCTAAAGGAGAGCGCTAGCGTTCGCGGAGACGAGCCACCTCTATACTTAGAGCATCTCCCGGCTCAAACGTTTTCCACGGAATCTCAACAACAGCAGAATTGTCATCTACCGGAACGCGGCCGGTGCTGATCAAGATCGGCGCCAATCCCTCATAGGCCTGATAGACACTGTCCGGGGCCCCCGGGAGGCGCTTGACCGTAACCTGAACCACTTCGTTCACGACCAGGTCCGTAGAGTTTAGATTTTGGAGTACCACCCGTAGGTCGGTTGCTTTGTCCGGAGAATAGTTACCGATCAAGATTCTGCTCGTGTCCGAATTGGCGCTTATGCCGGCGACGGCATCCAGCAAACCAGAGGCGCTTGCCTGAACGAATGCCCCGGTGATATCGGCGTAGGCCTTGTATGTCCACCAGGCGTAGCGGGGACGGAACTGAGCCGGATGGCCACAAAACTCCTCCGCGGCGCAGGGGTCGAGAAGATGGGCCAAGTAGAATGGCCCCCCCTTACATGAATCGGTATTGCATGGGTCGTTCCAGTTCGTTCTGCAGGCAAAGAGTAGGCCGAGGCTGTCGGCCCGTGCCCGTTCCGCCAGCGCGAAGTTCCGAACGAGGACGCCCGGAGTCACGTGCGGATGCACGACCGGTCCCATGTAGGGGTTTCCGCAATAGTCCGTATCCGGCATATCCGGATTGATCATCTCGTTGATCTCATAGTCAAACGAGTTGGCGTGGATCCCAGTGCCTCCAATCGCGTCGAATACGGCATCAACTCTGCCTCTTAAATCAAGTACCTGGGCATAGAGGTTCCACCGGCACGGACCATCCAGGGAAATAGGCGCCGTATAGTCCGAGTAACCAATGTGATGAGCGCTGAGCACGTCGGGAAGCGTGCCGCTTTCGTAACCGCGATGGAGAAAGAGGCTCATGGTGATCCCGGATCTCCGGCCAACTTCCTTTCCGGCTCCGTCCCCCGCGTACGCGAAGCTTGGTCCCGTGATGACCGCGCTCGGGTCCCAGACGCGGATGCTGTCGACGGCCGTGTTCCAAACATCAAAGAAGAGATTGTTCGAGTTGTAACCGCGGTCCGGATGCCAATCTATGTCCGGCTCATTCCATATGTCGTACTGAACTCTGACGGTATCTTTACCAACGATCCGGTGGGTTTTTGCAACGTTTACCCAGTGGAGGACGTGAGTTCGCCACGCCTCTATCCTGGCCAGGGAATCGCCGGGCGTATCCCAATGGTGGGTGAAATCCCCGTCAAAAGAACCTGGGCTGGATCGGGCGTCAACTGCATCCTTCACCACGATCACAACAGTTGTCTTGTTGTGAGCGGCCCTTGCCCAGAGATTGTTGGAATTCTGCCAGAGATTCCCAATTCTCACCGCCGGGGGCTTCAACAGGGAGATCAGGGAATCGGGCAGGCTATCCGCCCACGGGCCACCCAGTCCGGCTCCCACATGAACGTCCGCCGATCCGGCCTGCGCGGCGTAATTGACAGTCACGTTTTCCGTCGCATGGGCCTTGTGTGGTGACATCCCAATCACTAAAGCACTGAATCCCAGAGCGAGCTTAAACAATAATTCCTTGTGGTTCGATGACATGCATCAATTCTTCTGCGGGGCCTCGACGCCCGAAAAGACCATCCATTCCATCACTCACCTCCCAGTAGCCGAGATGCCGGGCCGCCTAGTGTCGTCGCCACCCTTGCCGCTCCAACCACGCCCAGACGACTTGGGTCACCGAATCGGTGAGAGCGGCGTTTCCTTGCACCTTGTGCGGCGTGTCGACCCATACGATTGTCTTTGGCTCCCGGGTCGCGGCATGGAGGAGATCCACAGAGTGCCGCGGGATATCGGTGTCCTCCCGACCGTTCACGAGCAGAACGGGCCTGGGATATATGCGAGGAACGAAATGGATCGGATCCACGGGATCGAGCCACGGCCTCAGGAGCATTCGCGTGCATGCTCGCGCCAGGGGCGAATGAAATGGAACCCGAGCTTCCGCGACCCGGGCTAGATCGCCGCCGCCATAGAGTAACCCCACGCCTTCGAACCGCGGTTCGATCGCACCCGTCAGCGCGGCAAATGGGGCGCCCAGACTGCCCCCCAGGATGATGGTGCGATCGGGGTTCACCTGCGGCAGCGATTCCAGGTAATCGAGCAACACGAGGAGAGCCCCGACGGTTTCCTCGGTTTTCGCTCTCAAGCGCGGCATCGCCCGCAGCACGGTCACGAAACCCGCGCGTCGCGGCAGTCGGTATGGATAATCGAGACCGGCCCAAACTACCGGTCCGGGTTCGGTGAGATAGAAGAGAACCTTGGACCCGGTGTTCAACCCTCCCTGCAATATGACTGCTGGGAACGGGCCATCGCCCGGAGGAAGGCTCAGGCGGCCCTCGATGCGAAGGCCTTCCTCTGTTTGGAGCTCGATCTCCCGCAGGAGTCTTCCTTCGGAACTGACAGAATCTCGAGCATGGACGCTCACGATCGCAGTGCGATGTTTCAGAAAGCGTTCTGGATCGGCAGGTTTACGCGGAACGTACAGCCAACCGAGTCCGGCCGCGATCAGGCCGAGGATCAAGAGACCGATTAGGCACCGGACTCCCAGGGGAGGCCCCCTCAGTCGATCGCTACCACTTCGCGCACTTCCGGCACGGCGTCCTTCAGCAATTTCTCCACGCCCATCTTGAGCGTGGCCAAGGACGAAGGACAGCCCACGCAGCTTCCCATCATGTAGAGCTGCACCGTGCCGTCGGAATAGCCCGCGAACATGATGTCTCCGCCATCTCGCTGCACGGCCGGGCGGACGACGTCTTCTAGCACATCGACGATTTTGCGTTCTGTCTCGTCGAGATGCATGGCATCTCGCGGAGGGGGAACTAGTACAGCGCCGCCATGCGCGAAGTACGCTTGCAGTCTTCGGCCCACCTCGCCTTCCAACTCCGACCAGCTCGCTCCCGGCATCCGAGTGACGGTGCAGAAATTCGCGATGAAGAAGAGCGAGTGCACACCCTCCAGCTCTAGCAAGTAGTTGACCAGGATGGGAGCGCTTTCATCGGACGGACGGTGAAACGTGGCGCTGCCTTCGGTGATCACGGGGCGGCTCACCATAAACTTGCGCGACTCAGGGTTCGGCGTCTCGCCGACATGCACGCTCACGTTGGTCGTGGTCACGAAACGACCTTCGCGAAAATCGATCGTGTAGCCGCGAAGGCGCTCCCAGTCCTCATCGGAAATGCGCAGCGGCACCTCAACGTCGTCCCGGCGGCGGCGATCGGTCTCCCCGGCCGGGGTCTCGTAGCCTACGCCGATGTTGAAGCCCAGGCGCGATGGCTGGGTCGTGACGAAGAACTCCACGCCTTCGGTCGCCCGAACACGAATGGCTTCCGTGGCCGCCGGGGTCAACGTGAGGGTGTCCGTATCACGTCCCTCCTGCCGGCGTAACAGGTTACGAATTCCCATGATGGCTCCAAGTTTCTGCTAAGGTTTTTGACGCTTACGGCGACAGATCTTAGCAGTACCGGGGAGGCCCTGCGGGAGAATCCATTGGCCTTCATGTCTGGCATTCTTGCGATAACTGTAGGATTGATAGCCCTTTACCGAGGCCGGGCCTTCGCATGCCTCCTGCTCTCGTTGGGGGGTCTCATGGCGATCTGGCTGGGTTTGGAAGCTCAGCCGTCCTCGCTATTTATTACCGTGCTCTCCTTGGGCGCCCTGGTGCTTTTGATCCTGGGCCTTCCTCCCCTCCGCCGGATCCTCGTGTCGCGCTTCATTTTTGCTGCCATGGCTCGCATTCTCCCCCGGATCAGCGAGACCGAACGGCAAGCGCTGGAAGCCGGAACGGTGTGGTGGGACGGCGAGCTGTTTTCCGGACGCCCGAATTGGCGGCGCCTCGCCGACTTCCAAGTGCAGCCGCTCTCCAGCGAAGAACGCGCGTTCCTCGACGGGCCGGTCGAGGAGCTCTGCCGGCTCGTGGACGATCACCGCATTTCCCGGGAGGGGGATCTGCCCCCCGAGATTTGGGATTTTCTCCGCCGCCATCGCTTCTTCGGCATGATCATTCCCGTCGAGCACGGGGGGCTTGGCTTCTCCGCTCAAGCGCATTCGGCGGTGGTGACGAAAGTAGCTAGCCGCAGCTCGGCGACCGCGGTCACGGTAATGGTGCCCAACTCGCTCGGCCCCGCGGAGCTCATCCTTCACTACGGGACCGACGAGCAAAAACGGCGTTACCTCCCCCGTCTCGCGCGCGGCGAAGAAATTCCCTGTTTCGCGCTCACCGAACCGGAAGCGGGAAGCGATGCGGCGTCCGGACAAAGCGAAGGGATCGTGTGTCGCGGCACGTTCGAAGGACAAGACGTGTTGGGCATGCGCCTCAGCTGGAACAAGCGCTATGCCACGCTCTCCCCTATCGCCACCGTGATCGGTCTCGCATTCAAGCTATGGGATCCGGATCATCTTCTGGGTTCGGAAGAGGACCTCGGGATCACGTGCGCACTCGTTCCAACAAGGCTTCCCGGAGTAGAAACCGGCCGTCGCCACGATCCGCTGGGGGTTCCGTTCCTCAATGGCCCGACGACAGGCAAGGACGTGTTTCTCCCGCTCGATTACATCATCGGTGGCAAGGCGATGGCGGGACAGGGCTGGCGGATGCTCATGGAATCCCTCGCCGCCGGGCGATCGATCTCGCTCCCCGCGCTCTCGGTGGGCGGGGCCGAACTGTCGACGCGCGTATGCGGCGCGTACGCGACCGTCCGCGAGCAGTTCGGTTTGCCGATCGGCCGCTTCGAAGGCATCGAGGAGCGCCTGGGCCGCGTCGCCGGCACGACCTATCTCATGAATGCAACGCGCCAGCTCACCGCGGGCGCGGTGGATGCGGGCGAAAAGCCGTCCGTGGTTTCGGCCATGGTCAAGTACTCCCTCACCGAACTCATGCGCGTGGTGGTGAACGATTCCATGGACGTGACCGCGGGGGCGGGCATAAGCCGCGGCCCTCGCAACATCTTGGCCACGCCCTACGCCAGCCTTCCCATCGGCATCACCGTCGAGGGCGCCAATATCCTCACCCGTTGCCTCATCGTGTTTGGCCAAGGCGCGATTCGCTGCCACCCCTGCGTGCTCGACGAAATCCAGTCGGTGGCCACGAACGATCTTGCGCGATTCGATCGGGCGTTCTTCCGCCATCTTGGGTTCACGGCCACCAACGCCTGGCGATCGTTCGTGCTGGGTTCGACGGGGGGCTGGTTCGCCCGTCCTCGCATCGCCGGTCCCCTCGCTGCTTACGCCGGCGAACTTTCGCACTTGTCCGCATCGTTCGCGTTTCTGTCCGATCTGGCCATGGGTACCCTGGGCGCGGATCTCAAGCGTCGCGAAATGATCTCCGGTCGCATGGCCGATGCGCTCTCCTGGATGTACATGGGTTCGGCCACGCTCAAGCGATTCCTGGACGAAGGCTCGCCGCGCGAAGACGTGATGTACGCGGAGTGGGCCCTGCGTACAGCCATCCATCGCGCCAGCACGGCCATGGAAGAAACGCTCGAAAACTTCCCGGTAGCCTGGGTGCGCTGGATGCGCCCCGTGCTCTTTCCCCCCGGTTCCGAGCGGCGCCCGCCCAAAGACCACCTGACCGTTCGCGTCGGCCGCTCCATTCTCGAGGGCGGCGCCGGTCGCGACCGCCTTTCCCGTGACATCTTCGTGCCACGCACGGCAACGCCGGGCCTGGGATTACTCGAAGATGCCCTCCGGAAGACCGTGGAGGCTCGACCGGTGGAAGAGAAGCTGCGCCAAGCCGTGCGCGAGCGCCGTTTACTCCGCGCTCCGCTTCGCGAGCTCATCCCGGGAGCCCTTGCGGCCAATATCATTTCCGAGCTCGAGGCGCGGCTTCTGGAGTCGGCCATTGCCGCCCGCACCGAAGCGGTGCAGGTGGATGCCTTCCCGCCCGGCTATCTCACGTTTCGTCAGGATCGCCTGCCCCTGACCGGAGAACCGGTATCGCGGAAGTGACCAGTTCGTCCGCCTTGGTATAACCTCCGCTCATGCAGCCACTCGTCACGCGCGATCAGGATCTGGTTGCGCTCACCTCCGAGCTGGAAAAAGAGCCCGCGTTTGCCATCGATACCGAATTCGAGCGCGAGCGCACGTACTGGCCGAAGCTCCAGCTCATCCAGGTTGCCGGTTCCCGCACGACTGCCGTCATCGATCCCATCGCGTTGGAAAACCTCGAACCGCTTTACGCGCTTTTGCGTAATGCGTCGATCGTGAAGGTCACCCATGCGGGACGGCAGGACGCGGAAATCTTCTTCAACCGCATGCAGGTCCCTCCAGCCAACATCTACGACACGCAAATTGCGGCCGCCTTCCTGGGCTACGGCGATCAAATCGGCTACGCCGCACTGGTGAATCGCCTGCTTAACATCCGCTTACGCAAAACGGAACGCGTAACCGACTGGAGCTTGCGCCCACTCTCCACCGGACAAATCGAATACGCGATGGCCGACGTACGTCACTTGCTCGAGATCCGCGAACGAATGGACAAGGCTCTCGAGGCCAAAGGACGGCTCTCCTGGTTGCAGGAAGAGCTGACGTTTTATACCGATCCCGAGTTCTATGCCGAGGATCCCGGCCGCGCGTGGGTGCGCATTTCCGGCTGGCGGGGACTCGACCGCCGCGGGCTCGGCATGCTGCGCGAGCTCGTGCTGTGGCGCGATCGGGAAGCGGCGAAGCGAGACGTTCCGCGCGTACGCGTGATTCCGGACGACGTGTTGCTCGACATTGCCGCGCGCGCCCCGCACACAGTGGGCGACCTGTCTCCGCTTCGCCGGTTACCGGCCAAAGAGCTGGAGCGAAGCGGCACGGCGATTCTCAAAGCGGTCCAGATCGCTCGCGACCTGCCGGAGCACGACTTGCCCCTGCCACCCCCCGTGCCGCACGACGATCCCGATCAGTCTCTCATCGCCGACTTGTTGAGCGTCCTCCTTCGCCGCCGGGCCCGGGACGTGGAGATCGCTCCCTCCCTGCTCGGCAACCGGAAGGATTTGGAGGCTTTGGTGGGCTGGCTTTCGGGCCCGCGAACCGAGGCCGAACCCGCCCTCTTGCATGGCTGGCGGGGCGACCTGGTCGGGCGCCAACTCGCGGCGCTCTGGGAGGGAAAGTCGGCCCTAGTCGTCGAGGGCCGGCGGACGGTATCTGTCCGGGAGCATTAGGGTTCGAGCCTCAACGTTGAAGGGCATCACCGCGTAAACGGTATACTGCTTTACTCATGATCGGGACCGGCCCTTCGTGATTCAGGAGAACGAGTTCATGCATTATTTTCCGGGCCGGGGGGTCGTTTTTTGTGCCCTAGCCGTGACGTTACTGGCCGGGAATGCCCGGGCGCTCACCCTGGAAGAAGCCATCGCCACCGCCCTGTCACAGAACGAGCGCGGAAAGTCAGCCGCCGAACTCGCGAAGGCGGCGGGGGCCCAGGTCGGCCAGGCGCGGTCCTTTCTCTTCCCCAGCCTCACGCTTCTGGGCGACTACACCCGGCGGTCTCACGAAACCACGCGGACCATCAACGGTACGACCTCGGTACTGCAAAGCCGGGATGCCACTGAAGTCAGGCTCAACCTGGATCAAATCCTCTTCGACGCCCAGGCCTGGCCGCTCTACAAAGAAGCGCGGCGGGCCCGCGATGCCGCGGAACTGGATGCGGTAGAGGCGAAGCGACAGCTTGCGTTCGATACGGCACGAAGTTTTTTTGCCGTACTCACCAGCGAACAAGTCGTCCGGGCGGCACGTCAACGTTTGTCCCTGGCCGACCGTAATCTGGAAGATGCCCGCGTGCGATTCGACGCCCAACTCGTGGGCTCCAACGACGTGACCCGCGCCCAGTTGGAAAAGACGACCGCCGATCGTGAGCTCGTGGATTCACAGGGTGTCGCCCGCGTCGTGCGGCTTTCGCTGGGCAATCTGCTGGGACGGACGGTGGATGATTCCTTGGTTGTTCCGGGAGCCCTCCTGACCGAGGCGACGCGCCCGGTTACCCAAGAAGAGGTGTCCGCTCAAGTGGCCGTCGCGGCGCGACCCGACGTTCGGGCGGGCAAGGCGCGCGTGGCGGCTCTTCAGGCCGCCGCCCAGGAACCGCTCATGCGTTACCTCCCGGATCTTTCGTTTCACGGCACGGCGTGGTCGACCAACGAAGCCGGGTTTAGCGGCCAAAGCGAAGACTGGACGCTCGGTCTTGGATTGAGCTGGGACATTTTCGACGGCACGGAGCGCCATGCCGCCCGGTCCGAGGCCTCGGCTCGTGCGCGCGCCGCCGCGCTTGATCAGACGAACCTCGAGCGCAGCGTGGCGACCGATCTGGAATCCGCGCGCGTGGGACTCGAAACGGCGCAGGCGTCCCTCATGCAAGCGAACGAATCGGTCGTGGTGGCCGAACGCAATGCCGCCGAAGCCGCCGAGCTCTATCGGCGTGGCCTCGTGCGCGCGTTCGAAGTCGTGGACGCCAACGCGCAGACCTTCACTACCCAAGTAGAGCGCGCGCGCTCGCAGTTCGCGCTCGCGCTCACGTTCTTGAACTTACGCGCCGCCCTCGGTCTCGATCCCTTGGGTGAGGTCCCGGCGCCATGAGACATCGACGCTTCGTCATCGTCCCCCTCTTGGGACTCTTGGTCGTACTTGCCATCGGCGCATTCTGGCGCGAATCGAAGACGCCTTCGGGGGCACCGAAGGGGGCCGGACACACGCAAGGACGCATGGTGGCCTTCCCGGTGAAAGTCGAGACCGTATCGACCCGTACCGTGGAATACGCGATCACGGCCGTGGGGTCTGTGGAAGCGTTCGAGATCGTCCAGGTCACCGCGCGCGTGCCGGGAGCGATCGAGAAGATTCATTTTCGCGAAGGCGACAACGTAAAGAAAGGCCAGACGCTGGCGGAGATTGAACCCGAGCGCTACCGGCTGGCCAGCGAGGAAGCAAAAGCCGCCTTGGAGAAAGCAAAAGCCTCGCTTGCCGAAGCGGAAGTGGGACGGGACCGGCGTCAGGGTGCGAACGAAAAGACACCGGGACTCATTCCCGGCGAAGAGATTTCAGCATGGAGTACGCGGGTCGCCACGGCCCAAGCGGAAGTCGGCGCGGCGGAAGCGGCGATGGAGCTCGCCCAGCGCAACGCACGTGATGCGCGGGCCGAAGCGCCGTTCGCGGGCACGATCCAGTCGCGTAACGTGCAAACCGGCCAGTACGTTGCCCCGGGGGCGCTGTTGACCACGCTCGTGCGCCGCGATCCCTTGCTCGTGCGCTGCCAGATTCCCGAATCGGATGCTGCCCATGTGTCCCCGGGGATGGTGGTGCGGTTCACCGTGCGGAACGACCAAAAAGAGCACCACGCGCGCATTGTCGCCGTGGCCGGATCGGCGGATCTCACCTCGCGCATGGTGCCGGTGACGGCGGAAGTGAGCGATGGCGGCCCCGAGCTCCGGCCGGGGGCGTTTGCGGAGATCACGATCCCGGTGGGGTCCAAAGCCGAGGCCACCGTCGCCCCGGAAACCGCCATTCGTCCCAGCGAGCGCGGATTTCTTGCCTATGTCGTGCGTAACGGAGTGGCCGAAGAACGCGTCTTGACCCTGGGACTTCGCACACCCGACGGCATGGTCGAAGTGCGAAGCGGTCTCGCTTTGAACGACAGCCTCGTGGTCCGCGGCGCGGAAGCCCTCCGAAGTGGAGCCGCGGTGCGCATCGTCACCGACGGTGAATCCGTACAAAAGAGCGGCGCCCCCTCCGGAAGCGGTTCGT
>Ga0075429_100003024_pt1 | contig 14254 bp, 12 predicted proteins | sample RhiMetdeltSRZDD3_FD_75295 | JGI IMG/M metagenome (GOLD analysis project Ga0075429, IMG submission 75295) | Populus rhizosphere microbial communities from Tennessee, USA - Rhizosphere MetaG P. deltoides SRZDD3 | ecosystem: Host-associated > Plants > Roots > Rhizosphere > Soil | place: USA... | reverse complement strand
ACTTCCCATTCGCCTGCCGGTACAGCTCATCCGCTTCTGGGCCCCGCTTAATTTTGGCTTGCGCAGAAAGGGCATTGCCCCAGTTATTAAGGGCCTGGTACGAGTCGGGTATGATTTTAAGTGCAGCCTCATATTTCTCACTGGCTTGCTTGTATAACTCCTCTTTTTCTACTCCACTCTTTGTCTTGGCTTCGTTGTATAGCACATTACCTTTTCCAATATAAGCCCAGGCCACGGGTTCATCCACCTCACGCTTCCACAAATTCCCATACTTTGCTTCCAGGCCAACCACTTTTTCATAATCGCCGCCAAGCAAATCAGAGGAGGCTTGTAAGGCATCGGATCGGATCGATTCGATCTTTTCAATGGCCTCCTGAACGACGATATGCGCGTTTCGCAAAGCATCCACCGGGGATTCTGTTTTAGGAAGCGTATAGGCCGTCATTTGATCAAATAATGTGCCCAGATAAGTAAATGGCTTACTGACAAATTCTGGTGGAAAACAGCCGAGCATTTGTGCTAACGTAACAAAGAAACTGTCAGCATCAAAGCCCATTGTGTAAAAAGCATATTTGTTTTTCTCCAACAATTGCTCGCGAACATGACTCGCAGGTTCACTATCGTTATACCCAATCCAGTAAAGCCTGTTATCAAACCGATCAACACTCGCCAAATGATTAAATACCGGATCACTCTCGCCACTATAACCAGCCACCAGCCAAACCCGACCGCGACCCGCGTCTTCAAAAATTGGAGCAAGCTTATCGGAATGTTCCTTCAGAGCCTTCTCACTATTCAGCAGAATGAATCCCGTTCGCTGACCGTGAAGATGAAAGATAGCCCGGTCAGGTACTTTATCAGGTTCGAAATGCTGAGAAACGGCCAAATCATACGTCGCAGGATATAAACCTACTAATGAGCAGGCACGCATGATCAGGGGATCGAAATTCGTTGTTAGTACACGGTCAACATAACCTTCTTTCATAAGTTGTGCAAGCGCAATATGTCCCCAATTAACTTTTGCCTTGTCCACATATTCGACGATTAGACTTCGTTGTTCATCAACGGAAAGTTGGGCCATGCATTTTGGGTAAGTCTTTTCATCCGCTCTTTCATAATCCCTTGGATATTTCTCTTTGATAATATTCACGAACCCCCGCGCGGCTGGGATACCCGCTGTCACAGAACAGCCGGCCCCGACCAGGACAGAGCACTTTTTCCCACGCTCTTTTGCATTTCTGAGAGTTTCTACAATGTCTTCGATCTCACGAAACATATTAGCCTCCCAAATTCTACTCTGAAAGAAATAGTTAGTCGTTTACTATACAACGAAACTCACGAATTTTCAATATCATAAGGTACGAAATCCAAGACCTACTTCAGCCTCTTGCTCTTAAACCGCTACACAAAATCATTGAAAAACAGGCGACTCAGTTGAGTCGCCTGTCCGTTTATTGCCCGCGGCTGTGAGGGTATGGGCTCCAGTCGGTCAGGTTGATCCCGGTGCTGTTCTGCCCGCCTTTGACGACGAAGGGCTTCATGGTGAGGCTCTCGTTGACATAAGCGCCTTGCAGATTGTAGTTCGGCGCCCAAGCATAGGCATAGTAGGTCCCGTTAGGGAGCAGGACGCTATACGTGGAGCTTTTCTCAGGGATGGCGAACTGGATGATTTCTCCGGTCGCTGCGTTCTCGAAGTACAAATTCAACGGCGGGTTGAACTCGCTCGGGTAATAGAAGTTACCCGTGACGATGCCATGTGGAAGATCGTCGACATTGATATCCACGTAGAACGCCTGGTTGGCTCTGTCACCGTACCCGAACAACACGCCTGATGGGTTGCGCAGCATCCAATAACCAACATAATCTCCGCGTTTGGTGGGAGCCGTCAACGTGACGGATACATCCACGCTCTGTCCCGGCGCCACATTGCCGGGCAGGCGGACCGCCGTTGTGCTACCCATGGAATCTCCGGTGGTGAAGACCAGCATGTAATCGGGCGTCCAGGTGCAGGTACCGCGGTTTTTCAAGCGCCAAGTCTTTGTAAAGGTTTCACCAGGAGCGAATTTGGTTCCATCAGGGATCGTAACATCCTTGACGAAGGTAACCCAATCGCAGTACGAAACAGCCGTCGCCGTAGGAAGAGGCGTTGAAGTTGGAGGAACCAGTGTTGCAGTCACGGGAATGGATGTCTGCGTGGGGGCGGTCTGCGTCATTGCGCTCATCGTCTGTGTAACGATGACCTGCAGTGTGGCAAACGTATCAGGGGTCGGTTGCGACTGCCGAAACAAGGGGGATGTCAACATGGCAACCGGAAGACAGGCCACCATCAGCAGACCAATAAGACCGAACAAAATCAAAATTGAGTTGGTAGTAATTTTCATCGCGCACCTCCAAGATTGTGCAGGAGAGTGACGATGCGTATCGACAGAAGGTTCCCAGCCTGAAGGTGCTAGTACTCAATTACTAGCGGATGACATCGCGGTATGCTGCCTACGGGAGCTTCTCTCACATAAAAAATATCGGACTAAAGCATAGATAATTCTCGAACTTCCCAAATGGCTCGTTGCTCATGAACAACGCCGTAAAAGAATCGAGCTGGTATTTGCGCTCGGTAAAATATTGAATCGCTTTCCGATTGATCAACGGCGTCTCAGCGCCAAACTCTTCATCCCTTTCCGCCAGCAGGTTTTCGGCATGGGCCAGCACCGCGGGAAGATCATTCTCATCGAGCACCGCAAATGGACCATTACCGTCACCTACGTAACCATAGCCTACGATGTCTCCACCGCGCTTGTAGATGTATCCTTCGCGCGTAGTTGCAACCCAACGATGAATCGTCCCGCGGACATGACCAATCACCTGTTGGTCGATGCGGTTGATATCCTGCAGGTGCGCGTCCGGGCGCATTCGCTCGATATGGAGATCGGTCTTTATATCCACTTTTTCAGCTTTGCGAGAGAAATACTTGATCGGGAAACGTCCGTACAAACCACCGTTCAAATAACGATAGATTGCTCGTTCATCCAGGGTCGCGACGATAACCCTGTAACGCGCGGTCGCGTTCGGGAAGGCACGCGCCAGCAGTTCGCGTCCGATCCTACCCGATTGCTGATTCGGCAAAACGAAAAACTCGGTCAGGTCCATCACGCCATCGTGTTCCATCGAACGGGCATATCCGACGATCCCTCTTACAATATCATGAGGGCTGGTCACACCCCGTAATAAAAGGTAAAAGCACGATCAACTGCCAACGCATTTCTCTATGTGAACGATACAGGATGGAGTAAAATATGTTTATTCACTTTTCCCCGCCGCGATACGGCGGGTACCTAGACTCAAAGGAGATTCTCCCCATGTATCACACTCTTATCATTGTTGGCAATGTTGGCAAGGACCCTGAAATGCGCTACACGCCTTCCGGCCAGGCCGTCACATCTTTCTCAGTTGCATCCAACCGTCAGTACACCACAGGCAATGGCGAACAGATCAAGGAAACGATCTGGTTCCGTGTTACCACCTGGGGCAAGCAGGCAGAGGTCTGCAACCAGTACGTTCGAAAAGGCATGAAAGTGCTCGTGGAAGGACGGCTGACGCCCGACAAAGCCACAGGTGGACCGCGCGTCTGGACCAAACAGGACGGTTCAGCTGGCTCCTCCTTTGAAGTAAATGCTTCCACAGTTCGTTTCCTCTCTGGACGCGGCGACGGCGAAAGCTCCGGAATGCCCGTGTCCGCAGGTATGGAATCTGCCGAGATTCCCCCTGAAGACGATATTCCGTTCTAAAAAACTGACCTTCAACAGGTCTAACGTGTCCATGTTTTCTGGCCTGTTAGACCTGTTTGTTTCTATAGGACCTGAAATAGCTATGACCACTCCTCAACCCACCTCCCCAACAGCTGGTCCGCAGATGGAAACACCGCAAAATTTGGAGCCCATCTACACTAACCTGGCACGCATTGCCCATTCGCCGGCAGATTTTGTGATCGATTTTGCCCAGATGCTGCCGGGTGAAAACAAGGCTTCTGTCCGTGCCCGCATCCTGATGAGCCCACTAAGCGCCAAACTACTCCTGCGTGCGTTGACGGAAAACCTGGCCCGCTATGAGGCCAATCTGGGTGAGATACCTGTGCCGACCACACTGGCAGACAATCTGTTTCGGCCATTTCAGCAGCCACCTGAACATCCCAAAGAATAAATTTTGAAAGTGCAGAAATAACGTATGCATAAACTAGAACAGATCGCCGATCGGATTCGCCAAAAATTCGACCTCATCAATGCCAAGCGTGACCAGGCACTCGCACAGGCGCGCCAGTTGACGCGCGCCTGCTCGCTGGCCATACGCGCCGTCCATCGGGATGACAAGGAGGCCATGGGGATTCATCTGGCGGAAGCGCGCACCCTGGCAGATACCTTGCGGCAGGAACTGGTCCACTACCCTGATCTTTTCTATGCCGGATACACACAAGACTCCCTGAAGGAATTTGTGGAAGCCAGTGTGACTTGCGCTTTGATTCAGAACCAACCGCTTCAGACTCCTGAGGAGTTGCTTGTTGAAGAAGCGACCTATCTCAACGGTCTGGCAGAAGTGGTCGGCGAACTACGTCGCCGCACCCTTGATATCCTGCGCCACGGCTACTCACAGGAAGCCGAACGCTTGCTGGGTTACATGGACGAGATCTATTCCGTGTTGGTGACCATGGATTATCCCGATGCGATCACCAACGGCCTGCGCCGTCAGACGGACGTAGCTCGCAGCATCATCGAAAAGACTCGTGGCGATGTCACCTTCAGCCTGCGCGGGGAGCATCTCACACGGGCCATCCGCAAGATAAGCAGCCAGCTGAACGGCCAGGGAGAGTATCAGGAGGATGACGTTTCCATTCCAAGAAATAATGAGGATGAATAACGCATGGCGCGCGGCGGAACAAAATTCCCGCTCATTGTTTACAGACATCTGGTCAGCCGCTGGTGGACGCCCATGATTGCAATGGGATTGGGATTATTTGCCATTGCCTACTGGCAATACAAAGAACCGCTCGGACCATTCCTGCCTATGCGCTGGATGCCATTTGTAGCAATCGGCGTGCTGGCGATCCTGATCGGTGTTTTCTTTCTGATTATCAGGTTCATTGCCTACGTGCAGCCTTTCCCCACACACTTAAAGTTCGTCACGCCATTTTTGCGTTTCAACATTTCATACAAACGGATTCATAAGACTATCACCAGTGAAATGCGGTTGTTGTTTCCGCCCAAAAGCATGTCTGGCTGGATGCGCGATATCTTTGCCCCGCTCGCCAGCCAGACCGCCGTAATTATTGAGTTGAAGGGCTACCCCATTTCACCCGTATTTCTGCGATTATTCCTTTCCAGATTCTTTTTCAAAGATAAGACCCCGCACTTTGTAATTCTGGTGAAAGACTGGATGAAATTCACCACCGAATTGGATAGCATGCGTGCGGGTGGCGATCCATATCCGCCGCGCCCTGGCAGGCAACCAAGAAATTCCATTCTCTCCAAACTACCGCGACAATGAACATATCTTTCGAAACGATGCGGCACGCAAGTAGATGAGCATTATCACAAAATATGAGTGACATTTCACCATACAGAAATTCAAGCGGGTGAGATATGATGGACAGTGGAGACGGAACGAAGACACCTCCAAAAGTGCCCCTCTGTCTCCTCCTTTGGCGAAAGCCTCCGCCAGCGTGAGCGCGTTGGCGGAGGCATATTTTATAGGGATATTTCACGGCGCGCGATGATGTTGACGCCGTTTTTATTTTTTCACAACCGGTACCAGGTCGGCAGCCACAGGCAGCACCACAAAAAAGGAAGTACCCTTTCCAACAATCGACTCAACCCACACTCGCCCCTGATGCGCTTCTACAATCGATTTGACAATTGCCAATCCCAAACCGGAACCGGATTTGGAACTGACATTACTGGCACGATAGAATTTATCGAAAATGTGCGCTTGATCCTTGGGGGGAATCCCGGGTCCATTGTCCGTCACTTGCATGATGATCTGATCATGCTCTGCCCGCATCAAAACATCTACCTCGCCGTGATCGTTGGAATATTTGATGGCATTTCCAACCAAATTATCGAACACCTGCCGCAACCGTACCGGGTTGGCACGCAGTGCGGGTAGAGCAGAGGAAATCTCTGTCTGCACGGTAATATGTTTGGCCCTGATCTGCCCCTGCAACATTTCGAGCGTGTAATTCAGAATTCCATCCAGTTGAACGAATTCGCGGCTTGTATCAAGCCCAGCTTCCACGCTTCCCAGTTCGAGCAGGTCATTGATCAGGGAGGTGATGTGTTGAACACTCTCTTGAATGCGTTTCAGAAACTCGCGCTGCGTGTCTGTCAGTGAACCGGCGCGGTCGATGAGCTCGGTATAACCGATCACCGAGGTCAACGGTGAACGCAGATCATGCGAGACGGTATGGACCAGCTCGCTGCGGATACGGTCCATCTCTTTGAGGTCGGTAATGTCATGCATCGTGAGGGCAAAGCCTACATCCGGGATCTGTGTCAGGTGCGCGTTCCCCGCCCTGCCATCTGGAAAACTCACTTCACGGAATCGCAGCAGGTTTTGTGTATAGGGCTGTTTAACCAACTCGAGAATATCAGGATTCTTTATTACTTCCAGCGCGTGTTTGCCGACCACATCCTGGGCGATCACGCCGAATGTGCGGCAGAAGGCCGGATTCACCAGTACAATCAGGTTGTCATCATCAACGATCATCACACTGTCATGAATACTGTTGAAAACCGTCTCCAGCCTGGCACGTTCCGTCTCGGAGATCTGAGCACGTTTCTTAAGCGATGAGGTAGTGCGCCGCACCTCGCGGCGCAACCAATCGCCGATGCGATGGGCATGTTTTAGGCTGTTCTCCACCGTATCCACAATATCGTCGGTTTTCAGCGGTGGGGCCAGGTAACCGGTAATGCCGAGCCGAAAAATGCTTTTGATTAATTCGGGTCTGGCTTTTTCAGTGTAGATCAAGAATGGCAATGTGGGAAAACGCTCGAGCACTTCCTCCGCAATCCGGAGGCCTTCCTGCCCATCAAATCTTTCCCCCACCAATAATAACGCCGGTGTGACTTCCTGTAACAGGTGATTCAAAGACTTGATGTCATTCGCAATGGCTGTTTCATACTTTACGCGCAGGGCACGTTCCATCAGTTTTGAAGTTGTCGAAGCTTCCAGCGCGATGAGGACAAGGTCGAGTTTAGGCATGGCAACGGTAATAAGATTTTACTTCGTTTTCAATGTTATGGGTACAGTTGATGTATTAACTGTCCGTTCTGATAGGATAGTAACATTTTCGGGATGGTTCATGCGTTACAGTTTGTAATCAAACTTAAGTTGGGGCTATGAAAACCAGGGGCTGAACATGAAAAACCCTACCAAAAACTGGATATCGGCCGCCTATCCCAAACTGACCTTCCCCATTGCCCAGGGAAACGGACGCGTACGCTCAAGTATGCGATTATGGCATGCACGGTTGGCGCAAGGCCTTGCAAAAGCATATCCTGGGGGCAAAGGATCAGACCGTCGTAGGGCGTGTCATGAACAAATGGATTAGAGCTCAAACACCGGCCGCGACTGACCGGTGACGAGACCACGATGATTGGTGATCTCCTTCGCGGGTCCAAACCCTGCCAGAGCCTGCTCCTGTTTCGAAGACAGAGCCCCTAACTGACGCAGAATCTCGAGCGTGACTGCCGGGCGGACGCGGTTGTGAAACGTCAGGTCATCGTCCATGCGGGCCGCATCGCCATCCGAAACTTTCAAAGCAATACCGATTCCGGGCGAATCAGGGTGGATCACACCCGGGAGGATGCCAACAATCTGAAACCCCTCTGCACCACGTTTGGTAATGATTTGGCCTTCGCCAGCTTTCATCAACTGTTCATCGAACTCCCCATGGCCACTGACCATTTCGGGGTGTGTTGACATGGCAGATGCGATCTTTTGGCACGCCTCCGTGCGCGCCTGCGGCAATTCGCTTGGGTCGCACAGGCGCGCCATGCCCAGCGCGGCATGGAATAACGGCACGGCAAAGTTGGGCGCAGAACAGCCGTCAGTGCCGAGCTCAATTTCAGAAACGGGAAACAGGCACATCTCGGCGAAGGAGGCCAGGATATCCTGCTGGATCGGATGGGTGATATCAAGATAGGTTTCGAGCGGGAGTCCGCGCATTTTTGCATGTGCAAGCATGGCGGTATGCTTGCCGGAGCAGTTGTTGTAATTGGGCGTAGGATGTTTGCCGTTCAGGATAAAGGACTTGAGTTCGTCCACATCGCCGGGCAAATGCGCGCCACACTGTAGGTAACTCTCATCGATGCCAATTTTCCTTTGCATTCCCAACACGGTTTGGACGTGCATGGCACTGCCTTCATGAGAGGCACAGCACAGGGAAAGTTCGCGCGTCGTGAAATCGTAGTGCTCCACACCGCCATGTTCCACGAATGGCAACGCCTGGAATGGTTTGGCGCTGGAGCGCAAAAAGGCGACCATTTTCGGGTCGCCTTGGGCTGCAATCAATTTTCCATTTGAATCCACCACTGCAATCGAACCATAGTGCGTCGATTCGACGATCCTTCCGCGGGTCACTTCAAGGAGTGGTTGTGGCTGTTGCTGTGGCCGTGGTACATTCATTCTTCCACCAGGCTTCGGGAAGAGGGCAGGTAATGACGCATGTAATAATGATATAAGCCATAGTTCAGACGATGGGCATATTGTTTATGCTTCGCGGCAGGGGCCCTGAAATCCTTGAGCAGGTTTTCGGCGAGCTTCTCTGTCGCTGCAATGGATGCACGCTTCTTACCCAGCGCATCCACTTTATCGTGGATGTGCTTCAACGAGTCGTATTGACTGCGAATAGACTGGGGAGTAACGACTCCTCCGCGCCCGCTGACAACGCTATACCCCTTGTAATTGGGGCTCATCAGCAAATCCAGCGCTTCGATCCAGGAAGGCAGGTCAGCATGTGCCAGGAAAGGCGGTTGTCCTTTCATGACCGCATCGCCCACGAAGACTATTTTTTCCTCCGGAAGGATCACCCAGATCGCGCCTAATGTAGGGCCGGGATGGCTCTCCAAAATCACCGGCGCACTGCCCCAATGCAATGTGAGTTGCTGCCCAAAGGAGATCTCCGGCGGCGCCCAGCGCACACTGCCCAGGCCAGGAATCGCCTCCCAGTTTGCACCGGTCTCATCACCCTGGGCTTTGAACGTGTTCGGCCGGTTATGGAAAGCCTGTGCGGTCTTCTCGTGCGCCATGACCGTGCAATCCATGCTGCGGACGCCCAGTGTGCGGTCGGGATGTGAATCCAGGTTGATGAGCACCCGCTCATGTCCGCCACCCATGCCCATCATGGAGGCGCGCCACGAACGGCCATCCTCGGGCGCAGGCGGCGCGTCGATCTGAATCAGCCCGCGCGGCTCGATGATCACGCCCAGCGTCACGCCGAGAAACCGGTCTTCGATATACACATTCTTTGCAATGGCATCCATTCTATGAACTGCTCCCAAGATTTTTTATACGCTAACTTGCAGATTTTCGTACACTAGAATTTGAACTCTATCAACCCACAGACTTAATCAATCATCCGCGCCTGTGAGCTGTTCCGGTGTCGCGAACGGGAAGGTGAAGTGGAATATCGCTCCCCTCCCCGCGTTGCTTTCCACCCAGATCTTTCCGCCGTGTCCCTGCACGGCCAGCCGGCAGAAGGCAAGTCCAATCCCCAGTCCACTGGTCGTACTCTTGCCGCGCAGGCGTGTAAACTTATCGAAAATGCGTTCCTGGTCCGAAGGCGGGATGCCCGGGCCATTGTCCTTTACCCAGAGGTTCAACCAGGCGCCATCGGCGCGCGCGCCCACTTCCAGTTTGCCTTCGGTGGGCGTGAACTTGCTCGAATTCTCCATCAAATTGATCAGCACGCGCCGCGCCATATCCCCGTCCACCCAGATCGCAGGTAGTGCGTCTGGCAAATCCAGTTGGAGCACCTGGCGCCGTCCCGTCACTACGGGCTTTACATCCTCCACAGCCTCTTTGATCAGTGCCAGCGAATCCACCACCTTCTGGTCCATCACCGGCTGACCTGACTCAAGCTTGTTCACATCGAGCAGGGAACTGACCAGGCGTTGGATCCGGTCAGTGGAATTCTCGGCAATCTTGAGGATCGAAAGCACCGTCTCACGCTCCTCCTCCTCCGGAACCATCGAGGCGATCACATCCAGAGACGAGACAATATTCGCCAGCGGTGAGCGCAAATCATGATAGATCATCGAAGTCAGATCATCGCGCAATCCATCCAGTTCCTTGCGTTCGGTAATATCACGCATGATCCATTGGATCGAATCAGCCTCTTCAAATTCCACGCGGCGGGCGTGTATTTCTATGGGACTATGAGTTTCATCCTTTTTATGCAGGGAGGATTCATAGGAACTCATGCGGTTCTCGCGCAGGATCTCGAACGCTTCCCCGGTCTTCGCCCAGTTCACCTCGTGTAACTGGTCAATGCCCAACTGATGCAGCTCTTCACTCGTATAACCGCTCAAAGTCAGCGCCTGACGGTTGGCTTCGAGGATGCGCCCCTCCCAATCTGTGATGACCATCGGGTCAATGTTATCTTCAAATAAATCACGGTAACGCGCATGCGCGGCCTGCAAACGCTCGAACAACTGTGCATTCTGAATCGTGGAACCCGCCAGGCCGCCGATGCCCGTCATCACCAGCAATGCATCAGGATCAAACACCTTGGCGATGGGATTGATCGCTTGGAGCACGCCAATGACGCGGTTTTGAGCCTGGATCGGCACCACCAGCATCGCCCGGATCTCGGCACTCCCAAAGCTGTCCACCTCACTAAAATTCTTCTCCTGGCTGACGTCTGGCACAACCACACCGCGGCCCTCAAGTGCCACATGGCCCACGATGCCTTCGCCCACGGAAATCGTCTTCCCAAGGATATTCCCTGCGTTATAGCCTGCCGCGGCCCGAAAGATCACATGTTCGTCGTCCACCATGCCAATCACAACCGTCTCCACTTGCAGGGCCTGCATCATCTGCATCAGGATACGCTGAAACACATCCTCCATGCGGAGCGAGGCATTCATCGCAGCCGCGCCTTCAGCCAGGGCGGTCATCACGCGCGCCTGGCGTTGACTCTCGGTGTACAGGCGGGCGTTCAATACGGCCACACCTGCCTGGTCCGCGATAGCTTGCATCAGGTCAAGTTGTTCTTCCTGAAAAGCATCGGGCTTGCTATGGACCAGAGTAAGTACCCCCACCAATCTTTCACGCGCCAATAATGGTACACAGATGGCAGACTTGGCGCCGGTCTTATCCACGGCATCGTCTGGACGGATAAGCCAGCGCTCGTCCTTGCTGGTATCCGGAACATACACCCCTTTGCGATTGCGGATGACCCAGCCTGCCAGTCCGCGCTCCACGGTATCGCGCATTTGCTGGGTGGTGTGCTCATGCACCTGTGTGCCGTAGACGATGGTCCCGTCCATGGCCTTGCCCGCATCATCCAACACAACCACGCTGCAACGTTCGCCACCCACGTTCTGGATCGCTTCGTACAACACACGTTGAAGCACCGTCCGCAAGTCGAGCGCGGTGGCTAACTCACGACTGACATGATAGAGGAGTTCAAGAAGGGCTTTGGTTCGGTCTGGTTCCTGAGAGGTTGTCATAATTTATTGAAAATTGCTCGAATCTGCTTCCCGGACAAGTCATACCACTCACAACAATTAAGTATAGCACAACCAACTATGGATGAACGTGGGCAAAACGCAAGCGGAAACGAGTACAATTGCGCCCATGCCCCTCAATATTCCGCGCATTAAGGCGCTGTGTTTCGACGTGGATGGCACCCTCAGCGATACAGACGACCTGTATGTACGAAAAGTGACCCGTTTTTTTCCACGCTATCTGTTTCGCAACCCTGATCACGCCGCGCGTCGGCTCGTAATGTGGGTGGAGGCACCCGGCAACGCGCTGCTGGGCTTCGCGGACACAATTGGTCTCGATGATGAAATGGTCGCTTTGATCGACTGGCTGTCGCGTCATCGTACATATCCACCGAATCAGTTGCTGCTCGTCCCAAATGTGATCGAAACCCTGGCCCACTTCAAAGGAAACTACCCAATGGCCGTGATCAGCGCGCGCGATGAAAAAGGGACGATGCGCTTTCTGAACCAGTTTGACCTGGTGAAGTATTTTGATGTAGTCATCACCGGCCAATCGGCGGGACGTACCAAGCCTTACCCTGATCCCATTTTGCTGGCCGCGCAACGCATGAACGTGAAGCCTGAAGAATGCCTCATGATTGGCGATACCACTGTGGATATGCGGGCTGGCAAATCGGCCGGCGCGCAGACGGTGGGCGTATTGTGTGGTTTTGGGGAGGAACCTGAATTACTCCAAATGGGGGCTGATCTGATTTTGAAGAGTACATCAGAATTAATCAATACACTTACATAGTGCCGCACGCACAGCAGATATGCGTAGGTAAACTTAAAGTTTTGAAACCAGCTCAGAAAGCAGTTCAAAAAGTTTACTTACGCCTTTGGAACATGCGTGAGATAAGCGTAGCAATCCTGTGGCCAAGCGGTAAAACGAATTCTCCGAAGGGTTGAACCTTCGGAGAGTTTTGTACATTCAGTTTTTCAACGTTTGTGCTCTTCATTTTCCTTTTGCGCGATCGCCATCATCAAGCCATAATTTTGACCCAGTGCAATTCGTTCCAGTTTTTCCACATAATTTTGGATCCCATGCGAACCTATGGCTGGTAAAAGCAGGCGAAATAGGGACAGGAAAAAGTAGACGCGTTGCGACAACGGTCGCCAACGGCGGACCTGATCGGGGAATCCACGGTCTAAGTATCGCTGGTCTCCCACGTGGATAAATCCCATGGCGAGCAGGGGGACAAAGGTTACGATATCGACAAAGTTTATGATGCGATAGATGGGTGCTTTGATCGTTGCGTCGAAAAATGCATTTCCCACCCGCGGACTTCCAAATGTATAACAGGCTGCGATCTGGTCCTTGAAGCCGCTTTTTTCAAGGTCCTGTGCGGCCAGCGTCGCCAGCGCACCTCCCAGGGAATGCCCCGTAATATAGAGAGGAAGATGTTCCACCTCGGGAAGTTTGTCCTTGATCAGCTTGGACACCAGACCATACGCGCCATAAAAACCAGCATGGACCCGGCCACCTTCGGTCTTTCGTCGATAAGTCCGGATATCCGATTGCACGTCCCGCCAGTTTTTTTCAGTCCCTCGGAAGGCAAGCACTGCATATATTTCATTCTGGGCCAGAAACGCTTGCGTTCCCTGGACATCGAACTTTTCTACGAGCGTAAACCCTCCGCTATCCAGCTTGCTTACGAACAGGGCCAGCGAGACATCATCCACTTCGAAAGGATAGTAAGCCAGTTGGGCCATGCATGCCATTGCCCAGGCCGTGCGATCTGAATACGCCGCGCGGTGGACTGGGGGTGAAGAAAGCAGGTCTTTGTTGGCAAAGAACTTATATTTCGCCGCCTCAGCCAGATACTTTCGCTTGGCCTCTTCATATTCTTGTTCTGCTTTTGCAAAAGCCTCTCTTTGTTCAGGAAGTAAAGAATGGTACATTTTCTGCTCCTTTCACCTGGCTAGCAATCCAATCTGGGAAACATCTTCCCAGGTCAAACTTACCGCTTGTCTCATTATAGTAAGTAAACTTTGCGAATCGCATTGTAAGCCAGAATGAGATTTGAAGTTTACTTAACTATGCGGCACTATGTAATTCGCCACTGATTTTAACCGAAAGGCAATCACTTCACACCAGATCAGGGCTGCCAGCAGAAAAGCATAAAAAGCAAGGCCCTTGAGCCAAAACGTTGGCACGGCTAGCGCTACAGTCGCCCATGTGTAAGTGGCCAGCTTTTCCCAATGGGGATCTATACGAAAAGCAAAGCCAAGCAGAATCATCGCGGGCATGAACGTGAGACCCAGCACCACAAAAAAACCATCATGTAACAATCCATGCCAGGTGTGCGGCGTGGATCGAATCGTGGGGTCGGTGGTGGAAGTCAGGCCAATCATGGCAAGCCCTGCGATCGATAAGAGCCAGGTGGAGAGAGAGGTCCATCGTGAGCGTGGCAGGCTCAGGCGTAGCCCGTAGGCGAAGAATGTCATCATAAATCCGCTGATAAGAAACGTGAGGGTCATGACCCAACCGTAGGGGCCCA
>Ga0075429_100003020_pt1 | contig 14260 bp, 12 predicted proteins | sample RhiMetdeltSRZDD3_FD_75295 | JGI IMG/M metagenome (GOLD analysis project Ga0075429, IMG submission 75295) | Populus rhizosphere microbial communities from Tennessee, USA - Rhizosphere MetaG P. deltoides SRZDD3 | ecosystem: Host-associated > Plants > Roots > Rhizosphere > Soil | place: USA... | reverse complement strand
ATGATCACCGATTGCATATTGGCGAGAGGTTTGTCTTCCAAATCCTTGCGATTGGAGAACAAGAAATGAGCTGCTCCCTCGTCGCGTTCATAATGGTAATAACGTACCGGACTATTATCCATTGTATACGCTACGATCCAGTCCTGATCATCTTGCGTACGGCTGACCACATCCACTTCTCCGCGCTCCACGGTCGCTAGAAAATCCAAATCTGCCTGAATAGACGAATCGAGAACTTGCCAATACCTATGATCGTAGGTAAAGGAAACTGCCTGCACGCGCAACTCGGAGGGGTGGATGAGGACGCCCGAAAGATCTGCCCGGGGGTCTTCAGACAGCAACTGGAATTCATTCTTTTGCGTATCGTACTGTACCAGCGCAGAGGTGTTCCGCTCGCGGCTATCCGCGATGTACAAATAGCGCCCGGAAGAATCGAACCCAAAGACTTGGGTGGTCAACATGTCTTCCATGGGCACATGCGCAAATGGTTCCCAGGTATTGTCTTCGGTGCGTGTCAAAATGTCCATGCCGCCTTCAGGAGTCATACGCGAGCCCATGCGGACACGAAACTCGTCATCCACAGTGTAGGCAAGAAAACCCTCATCGTTTTGAATAAGCAAAGTCCGTTCACCCGTCTTCAAATCTAAAATGTGCAAGTCATGGACTTGTTCGTTGCGATCGTTCAGCGCGATGACAGCCTTACCCGGCCAGCGCGGGCTAAGCGATTCGATCCGCGCGTTCACCTTTTCGATCGGTGTGTAATCGGTTATTTCACCGGTCTCAAGGTTGACGCCATAGATGCGCCAGTTTTCATCACCACCTTTGTCTTGAATATACAGAACATGTTTGCTTGTATAGGCCCATTGATGAAAGCGGATGCCGCGGTTGCTGTCATTCGTGACGGGCTTGGCGGCCTCGGGATTTTCCACCGGGCCAACCCAAACATTAAGGACTCCATTAACCGGAGCAATATAGCTTAACTGGTTGCCGTCGGGGCTGATGCGTGCCTGCGTCTTATCGGGATTGCCAAACAAAAGTTTTCGGGGAATCAACGGGGTATCAGTTGTTGACACGAGCCTCTCCTTTTTGAATGTCGGTTCTCCATTGTACAGATATTCGCAATAAAAGAGAAGTCCCGCAGGCAAATTAAACCGCGGGACCTGTTGTATAGAGGGTAGTTGTATTTACTTATCTTCCGAAATTGCCTTGCCGGCATGTTTCAACGCAGCATGGGCGGCAGCGAGACGTGCAATCGGCACCCGAAATGGTGAACACGAAACATAGTGATTTCCGATGATATGACACCATTCGATGGAGTCTGGGTCACCGCCATGCTCACCGCAGATACCCACTTCAAGAGTCGGGCGCGTTTTTCTTCCATCCACGATCGCCATCTGCATCAATTTGCCTACGCCGCCCCAATCTAATGTCTGGAAGGGATTCTTTTCAAGGATACCCTGTTCCTGATAGGTAATCAGGAAGTTGCGCTCGGCGTCGTCACGTGAATATCCGTAGGTCATTTGCGTAAGGTCGTTGGTGCCGAAGGAGAAGAACTCGGCCCGTTGGGCAACCTCCGCGGCGGTGACAGCTGCACGTGGGATTTCGATCATGGTGCCAAACTTATAATCGAACTTGACCTTCTTCTCTTCCATAACTGCCCCGGCGATCCGTTCGAGTCTCGGCTGGATCCATTCCAATTCCTTGACTGTGCCGGTGAGCGGAATCATCACCTCCGGCTTGACCTGGATGCCGCGTAAGGTGCAGTCGGCCGCGGCTTCAAAGATAGCCCGGACTTGCATCTCAACGATCTCAGGCATGGAAATGCTCAATCGGACACCGCGCAGGCCCATCATAGGATTCGATTCGTGCATCCCTTTTATGGCCGAGAGCAATTCCTCTTTAGCCTTCAGTCCATCCGTCTCACCTTTGACCCGCATCGTGATGACTTCTTCCAGCAGCTTCTCTTCATCTGGCATGAACTCATGCAGAGGCGGATCGATCAGGCGGATGATGACCGGAAAGCCATCCATCGCTTCAAAGAGACCGTCGAAGTCCTTGCGCTGATAGGGGAGGAGTTTGTCGAGCGCAGCGGTCCGTCCTTCGCTGGTTTCTGAAAGTATCATGTCCTGAACAATCGGTAAGCGTTCCGGTTCAAAGAACATGTGCTCGGTGCGGCAGAGACCGATTCCCACGGCGCCATACGAGCGGGCCCGACGCGCGTCCTTCGGGTAATCTGCATTGGCCCAAACTTGCAGGCCACGCGTGGGCCAGCCTTTGGGAGCTTTGCGTATGTCCTTGCGGGCGCAAATCTCGTCTGCCCATTTGAGCAGGGTCAGCAAATCCGTTTGTTCTTCCAGGGAAGGGGCAGAGGTGGAAATTTTGCCGATAAACACCTTACCTGTATTGCCGTCGACGGAAATCCATTCGCCTTCCTTCACCGTTGTATCACCGACGGTCATTTGGCGGTTCTCCAGATCAATCTTGATCGAAGAGGCGCCCACTACGCAGGGGATTCCAAACTGACGGGCAACCACGGCCGCATGCGAGGTTGCACCACCTTCACTGGTCAGCACACCTTGAGATGCGATCATGCCATGCACATCATCGGGTTTGGTAAATGGGCGCACCATGATGGTTTCCTGCTTGTGCTCCTTCGCCATCTTTTCGGCAGTATCCGCATCGAAATAGGCCTGGCCCACAGCCGCACCTGGGGACGCATTCACACCTTTTGCAAAGTATGAACCATTATTTTCAGCGGCTCTCATCGCTGCATCCTCGAATTGCGGGTGCAGCAACGCGTCCACGTTTTCTGGCGTGACGCGGAGTACCGCATTTTCCTTCGTGATCAGTTTTTCCTTCGCCATGTCGACCGCGATCTTGACCGTCGATTTCGCAGTGCGTTTGCCATTGCGGGTTTGAAGCATCCACAGCCGGCCGCGCTCAATTGTAAATTCGACGTCCTGCATATCCTTATAGTGCTTTTCAAGTTTGTTGGTAATATCCATGAACTGCTTGTAGGCTTTGGGCATCTGCTCATTCAAGTGTTCAATTGGGTCAGCATTGCGGATACCTGCCACTACATCTTCCCCCTGCGCATTCAGCAGATATTCGCCCATCATCAGTTTTTCACCAGTGGATGGATTTCGCGTAAAAGCGACGCCGGTACCTGAGTCGTCACCCATGTTGCCGAAGACCATTGTTACGATGTTGACCGCGGTGCCTAAATCATCTGAGATGCCGGTTGCGCGACGGTAGTCAATGGCACGCTTACCGTTCCATGATTCAAAAACGGCTTTGGTGGCAAATTCCAATTGCTTGTAAACATCCTGGGGGAAATCAAAGCCAACCTGTTTCTTGAACACTTCCTTGAAGGCCGAGACAAGTTCTTTCCAATCTTCCGCTGTCATTTCGGTATCAGACTTGTAGCCTTTTCGGGCTTTGTGTTCCGCCATAGGATGTTCAAAATGCTCATCATCGAGGTTGAACACGGTCGCGCCAAACATCTCGATCAGGCGGCGATAGGAGTCCCATGCAAAACGGGCATTGTTCGTGAGGTTCGCAAGCCCATCTACCACTTCATCATTCAAGCCGATGTTGAGAATGGTATTCATCATTCCAGGCATGGAAAACTTAGCACCGGAGCGGCAGGATACCAGCAGTGGATTCTTCGGGTCACCGAATTTTTTGCCGGCGCGCTTTTCCGTTACCTTCAACGCCGCCTGCGCTTGATTCCACATTCCGGGTGGAAAACTGCCTGTTTTTCTGTACCAGTTACAGGCTTCGGTCGTGATCGTGAAGCCAGGCGGGACCGGGACACCCGCCCGTGTCATATCTGCCAGGCCGGAGCCCTTGCCACCCAGCAAGGAACGAACACCTTCCCAATTACCCGCATATTTCTCAGCCGCCTTTACTTCATCGAAAAGATAAACCCACTTTCTCGCTGTTGCGGTTTTTTTGGTTGTTTTTTTTGTTGCTTTGGTCGCCACGTTTTCCTCCAGGAATGGATAAATTTCAGTGTATCAGGTGTATATCAGGTGGAGTTTACCACAAAGGAATCCTGCTAAATGTGATATATTTCTCATTGCATTCGTCAGTCTCCAGCTATGAACCTGTTAGCATGTTGCAAAGTACAGAATCTGGTAAATCTGCGATAATACAGGCAGTTAGGAATAGACCCATGACCAATAAAATACTTGTTATTGATGATGATACTGCGGTAACGGATCTTCTTTCTGTGCTCCTGCGTTCGCAAGGTTTCGATGTGACTGCTACGAACAGCAGCACAGATGGTTTGCATGGTGCCCGGCAGGCTGAACCCGACCTGATCATCCTGGATTTGATGATGCCCGAGATGGATGGCTGGGAAGTATGCCGAGCTGTGCGCGCGTTCAGCCAGGTACCCATCATCGTTCTCTCGGCTCTCAATGATCCCTCTATGGTGGCAAGCGTGCTGGATGCGGGTGCGGATGATTATCTGACTAAGCCCACCCCAAGCCGTATCCTGGTTGCGCACATCAATCGTCTGCTGCGCCGGAATATAACCGGGAATCTGAATTCGAAAAGCGCAACAGACAATCCTCTGACCAGACCACTGCCTGCCTCTTAGGATAGGCCCGCCGTTGATCGACATGCGTCGGTCAAACGCAGGATAAGCCTGATCCTATAAAAAAGAGATATCCCGTCACCTCAAAAGTGGCGGGATGTTTGTTTTGCGCCTGGCTGCGCTTCTTCCTTATCCTAAATGCCTCAATGCCTTAGCAGTTTCATCAGATGCTTCCAGCATTGGCAGATGGCCCACACCTTTCAACTCAACCAGGTGCGCGCGGGGGATAGCATTCTTTACTTCACGCGCCCGTTCAATCGGAATCAAAGCATCCGCATCGCCATGCACAAGCACCACTGGATACTTGACATCCGGCAGTAGCGTCGATAAGTCTTCGCGTTCGGCCATGGCTTTGAGCGCGCCAATGATTCCGTTGGGTCGTTGCTGTTCCATGACGCTCTGTGCAAAGGCACGCACGCGCTCATCCGGCGTGAATTTTGAGGTCATGGCCTCCACTACAACGCCAATCCCCTTGGCTGCAACCTGGTCCGCAGTATCGTAGCGCCCCTGCTTCCGTTCGGGGGGATCCGCGAGCACCTGCGAGGAGACCAACCCCAGCCCTCTGACGCGATCTGGATGATTTTTGGCAAAGGCCAGAGCTACGTAACCGCCCATCGAGTGCCCGGCCAGGGCGGCTTTCTCAAAACCCAAGTGGTCAACTAATCTTGCAACATCGGAGGCAAACGTGTCCATCGTGGAGGCTGTATCCCCGGTCGTGGATTCACCGAACCCTCGCAGGTCTGGAATGATCAACTCAAATTGATCTGTCAGGAGAGGTACCAATTCGCTCCAGATGCTGCCATCCAGCGGATAACCGTGCAGCAATACCAGAGGGGTGCCTGCTCCATGGCGCGTGTAGGCAAATTCAATACCGTTCACATTGATCTTCTGCATTGTTCCTCCATGTTCTGCCCATTTCGGGGGCTCACCGTCGAAAGCGTAAAGCTACTGCCAATTCACTGACACTTTTAACTTACTGCCAAGCCTTGAGTGATAGTAAACAAAACCATGCTCGCGCCCAAATTCATAGACGCGGCGGGTAATATCCACATCGGCCTTGCAGTATTCCGCCACCTTGTCCAGTTCGCCAATTCTAAACCATTGCACCGACTTGACGCCATCGGCTGTTTTCGTTGCACCAAGCGTTGCCTGGGCGACGGAATCCAGGCTCAGGCGAAAGTTCAAATTGCGGTAAATGTCCTGCAACATGTCTGTCGAGCGGATCGCCCGGAAGTTTTCGTTTGGGGCGTAGGGTCTCAGAACTTCGTAGTCAAAGTTGAGGATGTTGAAACCGATCACGCGGTCTGCGGATTTCAATTCGGCGATGAGCGCCGCGGCATCCTTTTCCCAATAAAGCGCAAAATCATTCCGCTCCGTAGACCAGGTTACCCCACAAGCCAGCAACAATTTCGAAGCATCGCGACCCCCGACTTCTTCGAACAACTTTTGACTCTCGAGATCGAAGTAGACGATGTTCATGGTTGGGCCAATTTCTGCAATTCTTCACGTGCCAGATCGAAAGCCTGCTCGCGGGTTACAACATTTCCAGTGGCCTGTCCTTCACGGATGGCTTCCAGCAACTGCCCAATAATTCTTCCGGGTTGCAGATTTAGTTCGCGCATCAAGTCATTTCCATCCAACAGACGCGGCGGGGCGACCGATTCTTCGCGTTTTTCCCAATAATTCTCAAGCAGCGCGCGTGCGATATCTAATGCTCTAACCCAAGTCTCCTGTGTTAATGTGTGCTCGCACATGCCCCGTAAGTCTGCCAACGCCAGCAGCACCAGGTCTACGCCAGCTTCTCCAGTATCGCGGAAGAAACGATAAATGGCCCTGCGCGAGGGGCCCTCATGCTCCTGCTGCATCCGGAGCGTAAACGAAAGAAAACGCATATGATGGAAAACGATGGTACGAATGCGCTCTACTTCATCGTTACTGAGATTGAAGGCGCGAGCGCGCTCCGCCGCCATCTCTGCACCCTTGGATTCGTGCTCATAGAAATGGATTCGCCCTTCTGCATCCATGGACCTGGTGGTTGGCTTCTGGACATCATGATACAACGCAGCAAAAAATAATGCGGCCCGTACAGACCGGTCTGTATTCAGGGATTCGGCGAAATGTGCTGCAAATGGCTCACGATACCGGCCCAGCCGCAGGGTCAGCAAACCGGTGAACAGGTCCTTGGTTTCTTCAGCGGAATAACCGACGCGCAGGCAGGAGAGTATCTCTGCGAGATGCCTCAGTACACTTAAGGTATGCTCCCATACATCGTAGATGTGCGGCAGCGATTGCGTGACACCTTTCATTGCGGAGAGTTCAGGCATGAGATGTGGGAAGACTCCCAGCATTTCCAGCGCGCGCACGGAGGCATCAGGCTTTGGCCCTTCAAGGATTTTGAAAACCTCATCGCGTTGGCGTTCGGCCGAAATCCGCGGCAACAGGCTTACAGACTCCTTCATCATCTTTCGTGTGGCCAGATCAATCTTGAACTCAAATGCCGCGGCCTGGCGGATGGCCCGCAAGATTCTCACAGGGTCATCCTGAAATGATGTAGAGGAACAGGCACGGATGAGCCTGGCGCGCAGGTCAGCCGCACCATTGAGTGGGTCAATGACGGTACCGTTACGGATATCATAGGCAATCGCGTTCATTGTGAAGTCGCGTGCACGAATATCGGTTTCCAGGGTGGCGCCGCGATAGGTGGCGAAATCCAGGAAGGTGCGTGTACCATCATCTTCGGTGACAATCACGCGGCCAGTATCTCGTTCGGCGTCCAGAACTACAAAATCCGCTTGGAACGCATCAGCTACGCGTCGGGCGAGGGAGATGCCGTTCGAAGGCAGGGCAAAATCAAGGTCGTTGGAGAGGCGGTTCCGTAGCATATCTCGTACTGCACCACCTACCAGGTAAATCTCCTGATTTGGGAATACATCGCGGACTTTATCAACGAAAGGTGGAAATGAAAACGGGATCGGCATGTATACAATTTCTGGTCTTTCTTTGTGGCGACTTTTTTGCGCGGCGTACAAGGCTTGTTCGGGTGTACCCCCTTGCGCGACGATTCTGCCGCGTACTCGGGCAACCCAGCGACCGGCGTAGGCAGATGCAGCTTCAGAATCGTCTTGCATAAAAGTTTCTTGAATCGCTCTTCAACTACGACACATCGAACGTGCCACCACTCCGCGCAACTACGAGGGCGGTTGATATTTTTGCGGATCTACGACGCCGATAAAAGCTAGATTTCGATAGTATTCGTCAAGATCGAGACCATAGCCGAAGACAAACTTATTTGGGATACTGAAACCACGATAGTGAATCGGTACAACCGCTTCGCGGCGCTCTTCTTTATCGAGCAGAGCGCAGACCTTGAGACTCCTGGGCTGGCGGGTTTCGAGCAGTTCAACCACAGAGGCAATGGTATGGCCACTATCTATGATATCTTCCACCAGGAGGACGTGTTTGTCGCGGATGTTGGTCTGCAAGTCCATCGTTAGGCGGACGTTGCCGCTGCTTTCCCGTGCGCCTTTTCCATACGAAGAGATTGCCATGAAATCAAGCATATGTGGCACTGTAATATGCCGCATCAAGTCCACGAGAAAGGGTACCCCGCCGCGCAAAATGCAAATGAGTAACAACGATCCGTCTGTATCGGAGTAGTCCCGGCTGATCTCCGCGCCAATTTCTTTGACGCGCGCCTGGAGTGAGTTTTCATCTACAAGAACTTCAGCAAGAATATCCTGGTAATGTTGCATGTAGTAGTCCTAAGTTTGGTAGCAGGAACTCTGCGATCGTGAAACTATCAGACTAAACGCTAGCGTGGGACTTCGTGATGCGCCCGGCAACGCGCTTCATACAACTCGGATGCGCCGACAATAACAACCGGGTCATCATACTTCGCCGGTTTCCCATTGACCAGTCTCTGCGTGCGGGAGGCTTCATCACCGCAGACCATGCAGATGGCATGCAGCTTGTCCACGCGTTCAGCTTTGGCCAGTATCAAAGGCATGGGTCCAAATGGCTCGCCGCGAAAGTCCATGTCCAATCCGGCGACGATGACACGCACGCCACGTGCAGCGAGTTCCTGCGCAACTTCCGCAACCTCCGAATCGAAAAATTGGGCCTCATCGATCCCAACGACAGTTGTCTGAGTATCCAGTTTTGCATGAATCTCGGCCGCTTTCGCAACAGGAATCGCATCATAGTTCGCTCCGGCATGGGACGTTACTTTCTCTACTGCGTACCGAACGTCGATGGCGGGTTTGAACACTTGCACTTTTTGCTTGGCAATCGTCGCTCGAATAAGGCGGCGAATCAACTCATCGGTCTTGCCACTGAACATTGAACCGCAGACAACTTCAATGGACCCGTTTATGTGAGGCATGCATTCTCCTGGGGGCAAAATAATACGGGCAGATGGTTAACATCTGCCCGTAAGTTTACCTGAGAATAACTATTACGCAAGTATGCAAGCGATTGAGTTACGCAGCGGCTTCGGGAAGCTCGTATCCGAGAGCGCGTAGCTTCTTCTTCGCGGCTGTCAGGGATGCCTGACCAAACCCGGCAATCGACAATACAGCTTCGTTGCCGCCACTCAGCTTCTCAAGGAATTGGCCAACGTTGGTTATGCCGGCATTCTTGAGGGCCTCGGTTGCTCGAGCCGTGATCCCGAGTTCTTCAATCGGGCGTTCGGGTGAGCCTTTGAGCTCTTCCTTGGCCTTTTGCTGCTCAGCATATGCTTTCTGGACAGAGAGCTTCTTATAGAAACGATCCACCTGACCTTCGATATCGAGAATGCGTGAAGCTTCACCGGTATAGAATGGGTGGCAATTGGAACAAATATCCACACGCAGTTCCTTCTTGGTGGAACCCGTGGTCCAGGTTTTTCCACAGGATGCACAGGTGACCTTGGCATCCGGGTAGTAGGTGGGATGAATTTCAGCCTTCATGCTAAACCTTCTATTCTGCAGCCTGCGGAACAATGTTCACGCGCTTCTGACCGTGAGTAACATCGAACATCACAATGCCATCCGTGGTCGCAAACAGGGTGTCATCCTTGCCGGCGCTAACATTCAAGCCAGGCTTAATGCGGGTGCCGCGCTGGCGCACAAGGATGTTGCCCGAAAGCACGAACTGTCCCGCGTAGCGCTTTACGCCCAAACGCTGGGAATTTGAATCTCGTCCATTGCGGGTAGAACCGCCTCCAGTTTTATGTGCCATGGTTACCTCTTTTACTTCTTCTTGGATTCCGTCTTTTTGGCAGGAGCCTTTTTCGCAGACGAAGTCGCTTCCTTTTTAGCCCTGGCTGGCTTCTCGGCCTTGGCCTTCTTTTCAGCCTTGGGCTTTTCTTCGGTCACGACCGCAACTTCCGACTCTTCTTTTTTCGCGGCGGGTTTTTCAATCTGGCGTTCTTCACCAGGCTTTCCGATGAAATCGACCATCAACCGCGTGTACTGCTGACGGTGTCCACCGCGCACGCGAATGCGCTTCTTCGGGCGATATTTGAAACGGTCAATTTTTGGACCTTTGATATGGTCTGCGACTGTGACCTTGACCTCAATGCCACTTACGATGGGAGTTCCGACCATCACCTCGTCGCCATCAGCCATCAGCAGGACGCGCTCGAGGTTGAATTGTTTACCCGCTTCCACGGGCAGGCGATCCACTTCGATGGATTGCCCTTCGACGGCACGGTATTGCTTGCCGCCGCTTTCAATGATTGCAAATCTCATTTCTTTTTCTCCAGTCATCACTTCGCCGTGTACCTGCGGAGTTCATGCACTCGTCGCCTGCGAACGGGGAAGCTGGGGGGACATAAGACTGCCCCAGCGATTCTTGCTGCTGAGGCAGAAGCGGACGGTATTATACATGTGGGGTGGGGATGTGTCAACCGCAGGACCGGTCTCTCAGGCAGAGACAGGCCCATCGGCAGAGTGAAACGCACGTCCCCTTCCGAGAAGGTCACAACCCAAACGTGGTCAGATGCAGCGCGATCAACGACAGCATCCATCCGAGCGGAATCATCCAGCGGGTAGTGGTATGAATTTGCTTGGAGAGTTGCTTGTTTTCGGGCGTGTCGTTATCGGGGCGCTGAAGGAGGAAGAGCGTGATTGCCACGAATAATTGCGTTGCGATAAAAATATACTGCAAGATCATGAAACGATCGGCGTAGGTAAGATAGCCTACGGGCGGCACGGAAGCGGTCAGCGTCATGTGGTAGAAGATCGCGCTGGCAAGGGTGCTGGAGGAGAGCGTAATACGATCTCTGGCTTCATTTTCTTTCAGGAGGAAGGAAAGCATGCCGGCACCCACGATCACAATCGCTGCGAACAAACCTTTCATGAACGAGGATGACCAGGGATGGTAAATTTTGATCGCGAATTTCACCCGCGAATAGGCCTCCTCATAAATGGGGTAATCGTGCGCCTTTTCCTCGCCAAGAATATAGGGTTCAAGTAACCAGCCTGCTACATACACTTCTGAATCAATGCCGCTCCGTTTCGGGTCGGCGATGAAAATATATTTGTCACGAGTCTTGTTCTTGTCCTCCAGTTCGATGGCGAGGGTGTGCTGGTCAAAGGGAAATTCACGCAGGTTGAGGTTGGTCTGCAGATTGGCCCGAATGCGGTAATAATACTCACCAGCGGCGATGTCTTCATCGGTGGTTTGTGGGTCACTTTGCCTCGAGGCGGCATTCATGATGTCGAAATCCTTCGGGTCACAATCCGCTGTTTCGCATTTCAGGTTCAGGAAGAAATCAATTACATAGGTCCCGGTTTTGGTATCGAGATTGCCCACCGAAAGAATATACACACCCACGCGTACGATTTCCTTGCCCTGCAAATCAGCTGCAGACGGCTGCTGGAAGCCATCGTATTGGATTTTCTGTGTACTCCCAAATGTGGTTGTCGTGTTACCTTGGGAACTCAGGAACAGGGGCGTTAACGCGACCAACAGCATAAAGATAATTACATACAGCACCCATGGACGTTGCGGCGTGGAAGCTACCATGACACCCTCCGGCAAATCAGATGCTGTGATTATACACAGGATTATATTGACAAACCTCCTTAACTCTTGTACCCTCATTACATGCCTGAATTGTCTCCGCTTCAGCTTCAAATCATTGAATCGCCCCTTGACCTCCAGCTCTTCGTCTCTGGACCGGCAGGGACCGGCAAAACCACCGCAGGTGTGGAACGTATGCGGTACCTGCTCGCCCAGGGTTTGCCCGGTGAATCGATCCTCATGCTTACTCCTCAACGGACGTTACAGGAGCCCTATCTTGATTTGCTTTACAGTCCCGAACGGAGCGCGGGCGGCGAAGTGACTTCGGCCACCATGGGTGGACTTGCCCGCCGCATGGTGGACTTATTCTGGCCTATCGCCGCAGACGCCGCGGGCTTTGCAAACCCCGAACAGCCTCCGATTTTTCTCTCTCTGGAAACATCTCAATATTACATGGCTCATATCGTTCGCCCGCTTTTCGAGCAAGGCTATTTTGAATCGGTGACGATTGACCGTAACCGTTTATATTCCCAGATTCTGGATAATCTCAATAAAGCCGCACTGATCGGCTTTCCTCATACCCAACTTGCAGAGCGACTCGATTCAGCCTACTTTGGAGATCCAGCGCAGCGACGGGTCTATGCGGATGCGCAGGATTGTGCCAACCGGTTCCGGGAATATTGCCTGCAACACAACTTGCTGGATTTCTCGTTGGAAATGGAAGTGTTCGCCAATATTTTGTGGCCACTCCCTTCAGTCCGGGATTATTTGACGCGCACGTATCGCCATCTGATCTATGACAACGTGGAAGAGGATAACGCCCGTGCCCATGACATACTCCGCGAATGGCTGCCAGATTTTGATTCGGCGCTGCTGCTCTTTGACCCAAGCGGCGGGTATCGCTATTTCCTCGGCGCAGATTTGGAATCGGGTGGGGCGCTGAGTCAATTGTGCGATCAGCAAATCGATATGCAGGAATCGTTTGTCGCCACGGAAACCGTGACGTATTTACGAGAAGGCCTGGTCAAAGCCATTGACCCGAATTTCGAAGCCAGAGTGTGGAGTGAGAAGCCAGATGGTTCTCCGCTTTCGATCATTCAGTCCCGTTTTTATCCTGAACTTTTGGATAAGGTTGTTGGTGAGATAGAAGTGCTAGTTTCCTCGGGCATCCCACCGGCTGAAATCGTCGTGCTGGCGCCTTATCTTTCCGATGCCCTGCGTTTTTCCGTTACGAATCGATTGGAAGCACGCAACATTCCCTGGCGCTCGCATCGTCCGTCCCGGTCTCTACGCGATGAGCCAGCTTCGCACGCGCTGATCACATTTGCTGCGCTCGCGCACCCACATTGGAATGCCCACCCTCCAAAATTTGATATCGCGTATGCGTTCATGCAGGCCATCGATGGGTTGGACCTCGTCCGTGCCCAATTGCTGGCAGACATTGTCTACCGCCAGCGAGAATTAACGCTTTCCTCTTTTGAAAATATCAAGCCCGATGTACAGGAGCGGATAACCTTTACGTTTGGAAATCGCTATTCCATGCTGCGGGACTGGCTCACGGCGTATCGTGAGGGTCTGCCGCTGCCACTCGATCATTTCTTCCGAAAGTTATTTGGCGAAGTATTATCGCAGGCAGGCTTTGGGTATCACAGAAATTTTGATGCCGTGCGTGTGGCCGGAAATCTGGTAGATTCAGTAAAGAACTTTCGTAGCGCGATGGAACCATCCATTGTGGGGAAGGATCGTCCCAATTTTGATCTGGGTCGGGAGTATATTGCCATGCTTGATGAGGGTGTCATTGCCGCTTCTTATATGGAGGCCTGGCGGAGCGAGAATAAGGACGCGGTCCTGGTCTCGCCAGCGCACACCTTCCTGATGATGAACAGGCCCGCGACCTACCAATTCTGGCTGGATCCCGGCTCGGGCGGCTGGTATCAGCGACTCTCGCAACCTTTGACTCATCCGTATGTGCTAACCCGTGGCTGGGAACCCGGCCGAGTGTGGACGGATGCCGATGAAGTCCAATACAGTGGAGAGGCGATGGCGCGCTTGATCTCCGGCCTTTTGCTGCGATGCCGCCAACGCGTCTATTTGGGAATCGCTGAACTGGGCGAAAGCGGATTCGAAGCGCGCGGAGAATTATTGCGCGCGTTTCAAAAAGTGTTGTGAGAGCGGAACTTCATAGAATTTACAGAGTGCCGCATAATTCACCTTATTTCACCCTACAAGCACATAAAAAAGTAGAGTTCTTTATGAGACAGGCGGTAGATTCGTCCCTATGACCGTGAAAAGAATTTCGTTGCGATTAATTCTATTAATGCTCTTGTTCCTTATTGCCTGTAATATCACAAGTCCTCAGCTTCCTGCCGCCACCGAAGCCTCATCATCTTCTACGTCAACCGTTCCGATCGCCGGGGATCTGGGATTTGGCAAGGTCTCCGGAAAGATCACAGACTTGTCAACCGGCATGCCTCTCGCAGGCGCGACCGTGACCTGCGAGCATTTTTCTTATGTGCCCAGAGAAACAGATTCTTGTAATCGCAGCACAACGACAGATCAGCAGGGTAATTTCCTTTTTGAAGATGTTTTTTTTCACGATACGGACACAATTACATTGACGGTTCAGGCAACCGGGTATAACACGACAACTTC